>Ga0207674_10000242_pt1 | contig 67777 bp, 60 predicted proteins | sample KBSCornC72_FD_184303 | JGI IMG/M metagenome (GOLD analysis project Ga0207674, IMG submission 184303) | Corn rhizosphere microbial communities from Kellogg Biological Station, Michigan, USA - KBS Corn C7-2 (SPAdes) (version 2) | ecosystem: Host-associated > Plants > Roots > Rhizosphere > Soil ...
AACCACGCCTTCCCATCCCGAACAGGACCGTGAAACGGCAGCGCGCCGATGATAGTACGGATTGCCCGTGCGAAAGTAGGTCATTGTCAGGCACCCATGCAGCACCGAAAGGCCCGCCACCGCGCGGGCCTTTTGCTTTGACGGATGCGTTCAGCGCGCGGGCGGTTCGCCGTGCGGCGCTTCGTGCGTCGACATCGGATTGACGCCCTCCGTGACGGCGCTGCGCTCGAGGCGACGATCGGGGATCAGCCAGATGAGCGCGACGATCGCGAAGAACGCGACGCCGATCCACGCCGCGATGGTCCACGCCGCAATGATCCCCAGGAGATACAGCAAGGGCGAGATCTTTTCCTTGAAGCCGCGCGTGATCGCCCGTGCCAGAGCCGAATCGCGTCCCTCGTGATGGATGAGGCGCGCTTCGAGCAGCCAGTAGGCGAGCGCGCAGAGCAGCAGGTTGATGCCGTACGCGACCGTCGGCCAGCGCTCGAAATGATTCTCGCCCATCCAGCCCGTCGTCAACGGCAGCAGCGACAGCCAGAACAGCAGATGCAGGTTCGCCCACATGATCGCGCCGTTGATGGAGCGCGCGGAGTGCAGCATGTGGTGGTGGTTGTTCCAGTAGATGCCGACGTAGATGAAGCTCAGCACGTAGGTCAGGAACACCGGAAGGAGCGGCGCCACGGCGTCGAGGTCCGGCCCGTGCGGCACTTTCATCTCGAGCACCGTGATCGTGATGATGACCGCGATCACGCCGTCGCTGAATGCTTCCAGGCGCTCCTTGCGCATTTCCGCTCGTCCTCCAGGATCGACGGCCCGCATCATGCACTGCGCTGGCCCGGCCGACAACGGGGACAATGGATCCGGCGTGCGGTCAAAAGAGTGCACCGATTCAAGAAAAAGCCCGGCCAACGCGCCGGGTTTTTTCATTTCAGCACGCGTCGATCACGCCATTGCGGTCGCGATTCGAATTTCCTCGATGCAACGCAGAAGGTGATTCGCGAACACGGGATTGCGAGGATCGAGCGCTTCCCTGTGCGACTCGCCCACTTCGTAGCGACGCGCCTCGCCGGTGAAGATGCGCGCCAGGCCGTCTGCGCGTTGCCGGCTGACGAGCATGTAGACCGGCCCGTCGTACGGACGCGGCCGGTGCCGCAGGAGCGCATGCTCGAACGCTATCGCGACGCGTATCAGCCCGCGCAGGTAGGCGGGATTCTCCAGCGGAATGGCGCTGCCCCCAGCGGCGCGACGCGCCTTCATCTTGGCGATGAAGTCCTCTTCGCGGATCCGCAGGTAACCGCCCTCGTCGAGGCGCTCGGGCGGATCGAGGAGCAGCAGCGGAAGGACGGTCTCGCCGGCGTCGCGCAACGCGCGCGCCATGATGGCCGCGATGTATGCGCCGGCGCAAACCGAGCCCAGGAAATAGGGGCCGCGCGGACGCACCTTGCGCAATTCCGCGAGGTAGTCCGCAGCCATATCCTCGACGCTCGCGTGCGGTTCGCACAGGCCGTCGAGCCCGCGCGCCTGGAAGGCCCATACCGGCTGATCGTCGCCGAGCAGGTGCATGAAATGCGGGCTCACGAATGCCTGGCCGTGGCGCCCGTGCAGCAGGAACAGCGGTGTCGCGCCGCCGTGCCGCCACAAGGGCACGAGCACCGGTAGCTCGGTCGTTGCGGGGGGACGCGTCGTCGCATCGCGGATCGCCTGTGCAATGCGCGCGATGGTCGCGCCGTCGTGCACGCTGCCCAGGTGAACGCCGAACGCGTCCTGCACGCGCAGCTGCAGCTCCACGCCGCGCAGCGAGTCGCCGCCGAGCAGGAAGAAATCGTCATCCCGGCCGACGTTCGGGACACCGAGCAGCTCGGATACGATCTCCGCGACGCGGGCCTCGATCGCATCGCACGGCGGGGCGCTGGAGCGTGCAGGCACCGCGCAGTCTGTCTTCATCGCCTTCAATGCGCCGCGGTCGATCTTGCCCGTCGCCGTCAGCGGCAGATGGTCGAGGAATACGACGTCGGCGGGGAGCATGTACGCCGGCACGCGCGCCGCGAGCTGCCGGCGTATGTCGGTCGCATCGGCCTTCTGGTTCGCCTGCATCGCGAGGACCGCGATGAGACGCGTCGTATCGGTGGATGCGTCGGTGTCGGCGAGCACGGCGCAGCGGGCCACGCCCTCGCACGACGCGAGCGCGGCCTCGACCTCCGTGAGCTCGACCGATTGACCGCGGATCTTCACGCGACCGCCGCCGCGCCCGAGGAAGTGCAGGTTTCCTTCCTCGTCGACGCGGCCGAGATCGCCGGAGTGATAGCGGCGGATCAGCGGATCGTCGGGATCGTGCGAAAAAGCGATCGCGGCAAGCTCGGGACGACGCCAATACCCGCGGCTGATGAACTCGCTGCAGACGATCATCTCACCCGTCTCCCCAGGGTCGGCGAGACGGCCGTCCCCGGTGCGGATGTCCACGCGAACGCCGTCGAGGCATCGGCCCACAGGAACGACCGACGTGTCGCCCGTGGGCGTCGTGTGCGTCACGACGTGTTGCGCGATGACCTGCGCCTCCGTCGACGCGAGCTGATTGACGAGAACGCAGCTGTCGAGCGTATGAGCCTTGAAGAGCTCGACGTCGCTGCGAAATACCGCCTCGCCGCCAAGGTCGACGACGCGCAGATGCGGCAGCACGCGACCTTTGGCCAGGCGCTCGAAGACCTCGCGAAAGACCGTCGGCACGCAGTGGAGGAGGCTCACGCGCTCGCGATCGAGCCAGTCGGCGAGCCATGGAAGGCCGTCGCGGCGAAGGTCGTACGTGCACAGCGTCGCGCCGCCGCTCAGCATGCCGCCAAAGATGTCGGGGGCGGACGCGTTGAAGCTGAGCGTGTAGAGCAGCGAGTGTCTATCCGCGTCGCTGATGTGCAGCGATCGCGCATACGAATCGGCGAAGAACAGCAGATTGCGGTGCGTCTGGATGACGCCCTTCGGCTGCCCGGTCGAGCCTGAGGTGTACCAGATATAGATGATCGAATCGGGCGCGACGGCCGGCGCCATGAAGCCGATTGCCGGCGCGACGTCCTCGATCGCGATGACGGAACAGCGATCCTGAGCGACGGTGCGCGCGCGGTCGACGAGCGTGCGCTCCGTCAGCACGGCGCATGGCTCGCAGTCGCCGACAATGAACCGCGTGCGATCCGCGGGATCGTTGGCGTCCAGCACGACGTACGGATAGCCGGCCCTGGCAGCGCCGAACATGGCGGCGATCGCCGGGATCTTGTGCTCGAAATAGAGGCAGGTCCGACCGGGCGCTTCCACTCCCGACGCAAGGAGCCGCGCCGCGATCGCGTTCGCGCGCTCGTCGAGCGCGCGGTAGGTCACGCGTGCGTGGCGCTCCACGATCGCCGGCTTGTCCGGCGCCCGCTGCGCCACGCGTGCGAGCCGCGTGCCGATCGTGTCCGTGGACGCGCGCGCCTCCCCCGACGACGAACCGTCCATGTTTCGCGAACCCTCCCCCGGCTTGCGACGCTCGGGATGTTACACCCGGGTCGGGACGCGTCAAAACAGGTATCCGAAGCGGTCGATGTCGCGCGCGAACCGTTTTGCCACGATGTCGCGCGTCTCGGTCGTGTAGTAGCCGCGGTAGTCTTCGTGCGCCGATCGGTTGGTGTGCGGCAGGTCGTGCGCGAGCCCCAGCCGCTCCCTCACGACGCCCATGTCGTCGCGCAAGCGCTCGTAGCGCCCCACGAAATCGACGAGCATGGCACCCGTGGCATCCGTGACGTAGTCGAGCTGGTTGTGCGTGGTGCGCTCCCCGAGCCCGGTTGTCGCGTGCTTCACGAAGGCCTCGAACGTAGGTGCGACCTCACGCACGTAGGCGCCGAAGCGGTTCGTCACCCGCGCCTGAGCCACCATGCAATACCACGACACGAGGCGATCCCAAGGATTGCGCACGAACGCGAACTTGAAATAGCGCGGCCACTTGTCCCCTTCGACCAGCGGCCGGATGTCGCGCGCGAACATGTGTCGGCGTCCTTCGTGCATATTCGACCCGATCGCCGGATCGTTCGCGCGCAGGAGGTCCTCGATCGAAGAGCCGCCCGTCTTCTGGATGTGGACGAAGATGCATCCGAGGCGATCCGAGATCACCATGGCGCGCGCATCCCGGGCCTCAGGCCGGCGTATGCACAGCGCGCGCGGCTTGCCGGATGCGGTCGACGCACGACTGGAGCTGTTGCTGGAACAGCGCGTTGCGCGGATCGAGCGCCTGCGCGTGCGTATCACCGACTTCGTGCCGCTCGATCCTGCCCGTGAAGACCGCGCGCAGGCCATCGGCGCGCTTCTTGATCCGCTGGCGGCTCGACAGCATGTACACGTCGCCGTCGTAAGGACGCGGCTCGTGCCGAGCGATCGCGGCTTCGAACGCAAGCGCCGCGCGATGGACACGCTTCATGTACGCCGGGTCATCGACGGGCCCGTCCGAGCCACCACGCGCACGGCGCGCGGCCATCTTCTCGACGAACTGTTCCTCGCTCATGTCGGCGTACCCGCGCTTCAGCACCAAACGCTCGGGAGGATCGAGCAGCAGGAGCGGCAGCACGACCTCTCCCGCCGAGGCGAGCATGCGCGCCATCTCGGCCGCGACGTACGCGCCTGCGCAAAGCGCGCCGATGAAATACGGTCCGCGTGGACGCACGTCGCGGAGCGCGGCGAGATAATCCTCGGCCATGGCCTCCACCGTCTCGTGGGGATCGTCGCGACCGTCGAGCCCGCGCGCCTGGAACGCCCATACCGGCTGGTCGTTGCCGAGCAGCTTCATGAAGTGCGCGCTGACGAACGCCTGCCCGTGGCGCCCATGCACCAGGAATAGCGGCACGGCGGTTCCCTGCTGCCACAGCGGAATCAGCACGGGCATCGCGCGCGAATCGGCGGGTGTGACGCGCGCCGTCCGCACGGCTGCTGCGAGGCGCGCGACCGACCCATCCTCATGGAGCCCCGTGACGTTCACGCCGAAGCGCTCGCGCAGCCGAAGATGCAGCTCCGCGGCACGCAGCGAATCGCCGCCCAGCAGGAAGAAATCGTCGTCGCGGCCGATCGGCTGGACGTCGAGCAGCTCCTCGAACACGCGGGCGATCTCACGCTCGACGTCGTCGTCGGGCGCTGCGACGTCCCGCGACGCGGGTCCGTGCGTCGGCAGCCCCGCCAGCGTCGTGCGGTCGATCTTGCCGCTCGGCGTGACGGGCAGGGCGTCGAGGAACACGATGTCGCGGGGCAGCATGTACGCCGGCGAGCGCGTCGCAAGCTCTCGACGCAGGGCGAGCGCATCGCGTGCCACACCGGCCTGGGGCACGACGAAGGCCGTGAGGCGCACGGTGTCGCCGTCTCCGCGCTGCGCGAGCACGGCGACCTTGTCCACACCGGCGCAGGACGCCACGGCCGCTTCCACTTCCATCAGCTCGACCGAATGCCCATGGATCTTGACCCGGCCCCCCTTGCGTCCGAGGAAATGCAGGTTGCCCTCGGCGCCGATGCGGCCGACGTCGCCCGACGCGTAGCGCCGCATGCGTGCGTCGCGCGGATCGACGGAAAAGGCGAGCGCGCCGAGCTCCGGGCGCCGCCAGTAGCCCGGGCTCACGTGCGCGCTGCTGACGATCATCTCGCCGACCTCGTCCGCCGCAGCCACCGAGCCGTCGTCCCGCAGGATCTCGACGCGGACGCCTTCGGGACAGCGCCCGACCGGCACGAGCGCGTCGTCGGCGTGCGAATGCGCATGCGTGACGACGTGCTGCGCGATGAGGCCGACCTCGGTGGACGCGATCTGGTTCACGAGCACGCACGTCGGCAGCGTATGCCGCCGGAAAAGCGCCACGTCGCTGCCGAAGACCGCTTCGCCGCCCAGGTCCACGACGCGCAGGTGCGGCAGTATCCGCTCCGGCGACAACCGCGACAGCACCTCGCGAAACACCGTCGGAACCGCATGCAGCACGGTGATGCGCTCGCGATCGAGCCAGTCGGCGAGGTGCGGCAGGCCGTCCCGGCGCACGTCGTACGCGCAGAGCGTGGCGCCGGACAGCAGGCCGCCATGGATGTCCATGTTCGCGGCGTTGAAGCTGAGCGTGTAGACCAGCGAATGCCGATCGGGCTCACCGAGGCTCAGTGCGCGCGCATACGCGTCGGCGAAGAAAAGGAGGTTGCGATGGGTCTGGATCACGCCTTTCGGTCGCCCCGTGGACCCGGACGTGTAGCAGAGGTAGACCGGCGCGTCGGCTGCCACGGGCGGGAGGTCGATGTCGTCGTTCGCGCGGGCCGCGCTATCGATGTCGACCACCGCGCAGCCTTGCGGCGCGATCGCACGGGATCGGTCGAGTAGCGCGCGCTCGGTCAGCACCACGAGCGGCTCGCAGTCCTGTACGATGAAGCGCAGGCGCTCGAGCGGGTCGGCCGCATCGAGCAGTACGTAAGGCAGGCCTGCACGGCCCGCACCGAAGAGCGCGATGGCGGCAGCGCGCTTGCTCTCGAAGTGCAGGCAGACGCGGCCGCGTCCATTGGCGGCGACGCGTCGCAATGCGCGCGCGATCCGGGTGGCGGCGCTGTCAAGGTCGCCGAACGACGTGGCGACGCCCGCCTCGATAATCGCCGCTCGCCCGGGGAGGCGGCGCGCCACGCTCGCGAGGCGCGCGCCGATGGTATTCGCGTTGTCCGTGTCGACCGACGGTTCCTTCATGCCATGAAGCGCTTGCGACGTTGGAGTTGCGGCATCTTACACTGCGTGCTCGCGCTCGCCGTCGCGGCGCCCGCCGCGGCGGAAGTGTCGATCGTGCGCGTCGCGCGTCAATACGGCATCGGCTATTTGCAGATGGTCGTGATGGAGCGCCAGCGCCTCATCGAGCGCCATGCCTCCGCTGCAGGACTGGGCGACGTCACGATCGTATGGAACACGATTGCCGACCCGGCCGCGGGGAACGACGCGATGCTCGCGGGCGACGTGGATTTCGTCGCGGGCGGACTGGGCTCGTTCGCCACGCTGTGGGATCGCACGCGCGCTACGCTTGGCGTCAAAGGCGTGGCGGCGCTCGATTCGATGCCGATGCTGCTGAACACGCGCGACCCGTCGATCCGCTCCATCCTCGACCTCAAGCCCGAGCATCGCATCGCGATTCCCGGCGTGAAGGTCTCGTCGCAGGCGACGACGCTTCAGTTCGCCGCCGCGCAAGCCTTCGGCAACGACGAGTGGCAGCGTCTCGACCGATTGACCGTGGGGATGTCGCATCCGACGGGCATGCAGGCGCTGCTGTCCGAGCGCAGCGAGATCGCCGCGCACTTCACGTCGCCGCCCTACCAGAACGAAGAGCTGCGCCGGGGCGGCGTGCATACGATCCTGGACTCCTACGACGTATGGGGTGGCCCGCAGACGTTCATCCTCGCCTGGACCACCGCGCGGTTTCGCACCGACAACCCCACGCTGTACCGCGCCTTTCTCGAGGCGCTGCGCGACGCGACGGCCTTCGTCAACGCGCATCGGCATGAAGCCGCCGCTCTGTATGTCTCCGCGACCGGCGACCGCACCACCAGCGTCGAGCGTCTCGCCGCGATGCTCGGCGACCCGAAGCTGAAATTCACGCTCGTGCCGCAGAACGTCGTCAAGTTCGTTCAGTTCAAGGCGCGCATCGGCAACGTCAGGACGCCGCCCGAATCGTGGAAGGACCTGTTCTTTCCCGAGATTCACGATCTGCCGGGGAGCTGATCACCGCTTCGCCGCGCCGACCGGCGGCCTCATCGCCTTCTGCCTGCAGCGGTGTGCGCGCCGCGAGCCATTCCCTGCGGTGCTGCGGCAAGCCGAGTCGCGCGAGGAGCTCCATTCCCACCTCGTGGTTCTTCGGCGAGAACATCCAGTGGTAGTGCAGGTGGACGGGTGGCCGCGCGAGCCAGCGCGGGTCGATGTCGCTGTCGGCGGCGAGGAGATGGAGCGGCACGTTGTAATGATCGGGATAGTGCACCACGCGGTCGGTGAGCGACCAGATGGCCAGCGTGAGCGCCGCCTGGCTCGAGCCCCAGAACTCGCTGCCGGCCTCACCGACGTGGCCGGTCGATGCGAAGACGTTCATGCCGCTGCCGGCGTACGGTCGCATGCCGGCTTCCAGTGAAGCGCGGAAGAGATCGGCGCAGCGGCGAAATATGCCCTTTTCACGCCGTGCAACGGTCAGGCCTGCGTTGTACGACACGCGGATGCGCTCGTTGCCGACCGTCGAGTACACCATCGGCAGGCGATCGAGCGACATGCCGCAGATGTCCGCGAGCCGCGACCAGTACGGCTCGAAGCGATCGCCGGGACCTCCCGTCGCGCTGCCCTTGTAATCGACGGGTCGCGCGGCGGCGTCGGCGTCGACCGGCAGCTCGGGCTCGTCGAGCCACACGGTGTCGCTGTCGAGCACGATGAGGAAATCGCACGTGGCGTGAGCTTCGGCGTATCCGCCGGCGAACACGCGGTTCGCGGGCGCGTAGTCGAGGCATGTCGTGTTGAGCGGCTCGTCGATGTACGTCACGTCCATGTCGGCGAGCCGGCGTTGCGTCTCGCGATCGACGCCGAGCCCGGGTCTCGGCGCGAAGGCCATGATCGGCGCGTTGCGATGGCGGCCGGCGAAGCGGCGGATGCTCTCGCACAGCAGGATCGCCTGGTCGCGGATCGAGTTGTTCTCGATGCACAGCACGAAGCCCGCGGTCGCGTCTCGCGACGCGGCGCCCGACCACGCGACGTCGGCCGCGGTGGCGCGCGCGTCGGCATCGCAACGGGCGAGCGCGGCACGGTATTGCGCCTCGACGCCCGGCAAGCCCCATTCGCGGCACGCCGCCGCCAGGTCCTCTTCGCCTGCGCGCTGCGTACGCAACGCGTGCTCGAGGAAGCGATCCACCTCGCCCGAGCGCTCGGCGGCGTCGAGCGGGACGTCGAAGCGTCGTGCGATGCGCGCAACCACGCTGCGCCAGTCGTCCAGGAGGTCGGTGAACCGGACGTAGAAGGCATCGTCGCGCTGCGTGGTGAAGTCGGCGACCCGCTCCATGTACGCCGACCACAAGGCGACGCCTTCCCGCACCGTCATGTCGCCGCGCGCGCGCAGCGATTGCGCAACCTCGAGCGGGTTGCGCATCGGCACGACGTACACCGGCCGATAACCCGCGTCGGTCAGGGCGCGATGCCACAGCGGCGCCAGCACGCACATGCGGGGGTCCTTGATGACGATCGTGTCGCGCCCCTCGTATTCGACGGCGAGCAGCTTCGAGGCATCGCCCAGGAACTCGTCGACGATCTCCCCGGTCTGCGGCAGCGCGAAGTCGATGCGGTCCCATTCGGCGCCGAGCTGATGCATCAGGCGCACGTTCAGCTCGAGCACCGCCTCGGGCTCCCAGAAACCCTTCGCGTTGACGCCCAGCTTGGGCGGCTTGACGTCGACCGGAATGAACGCCCCGCACAGGTTCAGCACGCGCGACGTCGCGGAAGTTCCGCTGCGGTGCATGCCGAGGACGACCAGCGCGACCTTGCCGGGGGCCGCCGCCGCGGCCCGCGGCGAGGGGGTCTGCGCGGCGGGGTCAGGCAGGGCGCGGTACTCCTGCGCCAGCGCGCGCAACATGGGGCCCGGGACGATGCGGCCCAGGCCGGCGCGGAACGCGGCCTTCAGGAATACCGCCCGGTTGTGCGCGGCGTGCGGCGCGAACGGATTGCTGCATTCGGCCGTGCCGGCGATGATCGGCGTGATGGTTTCGGCCACCACCCGGTCACGCTCGTCGGCAGCCGCCTGGGTGTCCGGCCCGCGCGCGCGGTGGACCAGCAGCGGCCGCAGGATGACCGCGGGCTCGCTTCGGGCGCCGGCGCGCAGGCAAAAGTCGCGCACGTACGCGTGCGGGAAGTCGCGAAACCCTCCGAGCGCCGCGAAGAACTCGCGCTCGACGAAGAGATTGCTGCTCGATGCAGCGAGGTGATGCTCGAGGAACACGAAGCTGTGCGGCTGCGCGCCCAGCACGTTGCGCTGCCTTTGCAGCAGCGGATCCCGCGTATCGGCGTTGCCGTTGGCGTCGAGCTCGGTCGTGGCCAGCGAGATTCCCCACGACCAGCCCGGCCGCGCGATCTCGTCGACGAGCGTGGCGATGCGGTCGCGCGTGAAGCGATCGCCCTCGTCGAGGAACGCGATGTACTCGCCTTCGGCGAGCGCCGCGGCGTCATTGAACGTTGCCGGCACGCCGGGCTCGTGCGTTTCCATGAAGCGCACGGTGAAGGGCAGGCGGCTTGCCAGCGACCTCGCGCGCGGGTTGTCGGCAGCGATGACGACTTCGATGTCGCGGTACGTCTGCGCCGCCAGCGAATCGAGCTCCTCGACCATCGATTGCTCGTCGCCATGGACGCGCACCATGACGCTCACGCGAGGCAACGCGTCGCCCCGCGCGACGCTGCGCGTGCGATCGTGCGCGAGGAATTCCGCGAGCAGGTCGGCCTGGCGCCGGTTCGCTTCGCGCGTGAGCAGGCGGCTGAGGACGATGCCGACGTTGTGGCGGATGTCACCGACCGACCAGCGAGTGAGCTCCGCCGCCTGCCACAGCAGGTCGAGCGCCTCGCGGTAGCGCATGCGTTGCAGCTGCACGACGCCCAGCATGTGCAGCGCATCCGCGTCCGACGGATTCAACGCGAGGGCGCGGCGGTACAGCGCCTCGGCGCGACCGAGCAGGCCAGCGCGTTGCGCGGCCAGCGCTTCGTATCGCAGCGGTGTCGCAGCCGGCTGCTGCCCGCAGCAATGCTTGAAGCGCTTGCCGCTGCCGCATGGACACGGTGCATTCCGGTTCGTGGATGCGCCGTCCAAGATGGACCTTCTCCCTGGCGCCGGCCCGCACGCGCGGTGCGCGTTCCCCAGGATCGCCGGCGTGCGGATGATAGTACAGCGCGCCGACCGGCGAGCCCGACGCCGCAACAGCAAGCGCCGGACGTGCCGGCGCTGCCGTGCAGGCGTCCGGATGTCAGTGGCCGAAGGCCTCGACTTCGACGATCCGCGAGTAGCCGTCGACCGACGCGGTGGTCGAGATGCGGATCTTGCTCGTCGTGTACGGCGTGATGTTCACCGTGCGCTTCACGAGGTTGTTGTTGCTGACGGTCGCGAGCGTCACCCACGACGAGCCGTTCCATCCCTGGACCTGGAACCCTTTGAGGCCGTACAGGGTGAAGGTCTTGGTGTCGCTCGGCTCGACCGGCGCGGTGTAGTTGTCCTGGACCGAATAGACCACCACGCGATCGATGGTCTTGCTGCCCGCGAAGGCGATCTGCACCCAGTCGGGAAACACGCCCTTGGTCGCGTCCTTCCATCGCGCGTTGCCGGCGCCCTTGCGATCGCCGTTGTTCACCGACGACACGGGATACTGCGCGCTATACGTGCTCGACGCGGTCGCCAGGCCACCTGCCGAGGCGAGCGCGACATTGGTTTCGGCGAGCGCGGCGTTCACGCTCTGTATCAGCGCGGCGCTCGTGGAAGCCGCATTGCCTGCGTCGCCGCCGTAGGTCGCGACGATCGTGTGGCTCCCGCCCGGCAGCGCGCTCGTGGTGCACGCGGCCGTACGGGTGTTGGTGCTGCCGACGAGTGCCACTGCGCCGCAACCGGCGATCGCAGTGCCGGCGTCAGTGAAAGCGACGGCGCCCGTGGGCGATGCGCCGCTCACCGTGGCGGTGAACGTCACGCTCGCGCCAGCCACCGACGGATTCGGGGAGCTCGCGAGCGTGGTCGTCGTCGCGGTCGTTGACCCGCCGCCGGTGGAAACCTGAACCGTGACGGCGCTCGGCGTTGCCGACAGGACGCTCACGGTGACGTTGTAGTCGGTGTCCGTGTAGCTCTTGCCGACCACCAGCGCGCTGTCGGTGAACGCCGAGCTGCCGGTCGTCATGTCGAGCAGCTCGGTATCGTCGCTGTACGAGTTGCACCCCGAGCACAGCGTCTCGAACGGGCTCGCCACGCGGATCTGCACGCCGTTGTTCGGATAGCTGGCCAGGAACGCGTCGAAGCCGATGGGCTGGCGGTACTCGAGCCAATACGTGCGCTTGGCGGCGGCCGGAATCTTGACGGCGTAAACCGAGCCGGCGCCATTCTCGAGCGGCGCCAGCACGTACGTCGCCGTGCCGCTCTGATGGGTCTTCACCGACGAGGCCGGAATCCACCCTAGCAGCGATTTCTGCGCAGAATCGAAGTGCGCCGCCCGCTGGTTGCCCATGGTGCTGAACGGATCGCCGTATTCGCTCGCCGTGCACGAGCCGCCGATCGATCGCGTGCCGCAATCGACGCTGGCCGCGTGCAGCAGGCCGAAGTTGTGCCCCATCTCGTGGGCGATGACGGACGTCACGGCCGAACCGGCGCCGTTGATCCAGGCCTTCTTCGGCGAGCCGATGTACGCGAGTCCCGACCAGCCGCATGCCGCCAGGCGGGGGAAGACGTACACCTTGAACTCGTACGCGGCGACGTTGTAGCCGGCGGCAGTCGCGGCAGCCTCGGCGGCGGTGCCGATGCCGGAGTAGTTGCACGTCGAAGGCGCCGCCATCGACGCGGTAAGCCATTTCGACGTGACGGTCGGGTTGAGCACGTGCTGGCCGTACGACGCTTCGCGATAGAAGTTGGCCACGCTGTTGCTCGCAGTCGTCATCACGTCCTGCACGGCGGCGACCGTCGACGGATCCGAGGCCGTGTTGCTGAACTTCATCAGGATGACGAGCACGGAGTGCGTCGTCGCCGCCTTGGCATCGAGCTTGTCGACCGTCGCGCTCGACGGATCGCCGGCGCTCGCTTCGGCCGGCAGCGCCAGCACCTCGATGCGTGAAGGATCGAGCTCCTCGGTCGACGCATCGGTGTTGCCCATCGCCGCGACGCGCATGCCGGGCTGCAGCGCCTCCGGCCGCACGCCGAGCTTGAGGCGCGTGACGCTGGCGTCGTCGCCATGGACCTCGTACAGATATTGGCTCTTGCCGGTGATGAAATCGTCCGCGTGCGCCAGGGCAAGCCGTCCTTCGACGCGCCGTGACGCCGCCGGACGCGCGTTTGCCGCGGATGCCTTGTCCGCGCGCGCCGATTCGGCGAAGAGCACGTTGCCGTTGCGGCGGCCGGTCACCGTCGCGAGCGCGCCCTCGTGCAGATTCTGAACGTCGGTGCCGGCCAGCGCGACCGCTTCACCGGACGCGGGAACGATGAAGACGTAACGGACCGACAGGTTCGCGACGCGGTCGTCGATGACGAGCTCGCGCACCGTGCCGGTGACCGCCTCGAGCGCCGCATCGGGAGCCGGCGCCGTGGTCGCACGCTCGATCCCGTCGGGTACCGTGTGTGCGACAGCGAGGGAGTTGAACGAGACCGCTGCGAAAAGGCCGCACGCGGCGGCGAGACGAACACTGTGAAACGACATCATTCCCCTTCAACGGATCGATTCGACGCGGCCATGACAATGTCATTATCGATGCGCTGTGTCAATCGCGAATTGCAGGCGAAATGCATCACTGTTGCCGCGCGACTACACGCGGCGCGGCAATGGTTTACAGCTCGTCACGATGTTTGCAGCAATTGCCGAAGTGACGCTGCACGTCACCCGAATCGCAGGCGCAGATCAGTTCGCGCGAAAGCGAACCCGCGTCACCTTCCTGTCGTATTCGGCTTCGGTTGCCGCGGTGATCTCCTGACCGTTCGCGGCGAAGACGCGTCCACCGCTGCGGCGGCACACGTCGCGCTCGTATTGGCACGGACCCATTTCGGGATGGCGTGCGCAGAGCGCATGGACCTTCGGGCTGAACTCGATGCCTATCTGACGGGACTCGCCCCCGACGTCGGTGGCACATACGTAGAGCAGACCGGCCGGCACCTGGATTGCAGGCCGGACCGCCGCGGAAGGCGGCGTGCCGGCTCCAGGCGCCTGCGGAACGAGCGGCTCCGGCAGCGGCCGGCGCACCACCGGTGCCGCGCTTGCCTCGCCGGGCGGCGTGACGGGAATCGGCTCGCGCGGCTGCGTCGCGCAGCCCGCAACGAGCGACAACGCCATTGCGAGGGCGATCTTGCGCATCGGGTCGCTCCGGACCGTATATGCTAAGTTAGACCGCGTTTTCGCGCTTGCGTTGTACCGCCGGAACGGCCACCGTGGCACCGCCGGAAGTCCTCATTGTTCGCTCCCGGGAAGCCTTCACGATGATTCGCGAAAATCTCCCGCTGCCCTCCAACCCGCTCGGCATGACGGGCGTGGAATTCATCGAGTTCACGGCGCGCGAGCCGCTCGCGCTGGGCGCGCTGCTGCGTCGAATGGGTTTCCACGAGGTCGCGCGGCATCGTTCGCGCGAGGTGATCCTGTACCGGCAGGGCGACATGAACATCATCGTGAACGGCCATGCGGACGCCGTGCGCGAGATGGCGCAGGGCGCGGGCCCCGTCATCGGGGCGGTCGCGTTCCGTGTGCGCGACGCCGCGTACGCGCATCGGCGCGCCATCGAGCTCGGCGCGTGGGACATGCCGACCCGCGCATCGGCGATGGAGCTGCACATTCCCGGCATCCACGGTGTCGGCGACAGCCTCATCTATTTCGTCGATCGCGTCGACGAGTTCTCGATCTACGACGTGGACTTCATCTGGAACGACGGCGCGACGCGCACGCCGCCGGCCGCGTTCGGCCTTCACTGGTTCGGGCTCGTTCAATCGGTGTATTCGGATCGCACGGCGGACTGGATCGACTTCTATCGCACGCTGTTCGGATTCGACGCCCTCGATGCGAGCCACTTCGTCGGCGTGCTGCCCAAGGGCACGCTGCTGCGCAGCCCGTCGGGCAGCTTCTATTTCCAGCTGATCGAGCCGCCGGCGGGCGCGGATTTCGTCGACTGGGAGGAGCGGCTGCTGCGCATCGGCCTCGGCACGCCCGACGTGCCCGCGGCGGTGCGCGGTCTCGAGGAACGGGGCATCGTGTTCGTCGACCGCGAGCCGCTGCGTCCGTCGGAGAAGGGCGCGCTCACGCAGATGTATCTTGGCACGGTCTGCTTCGAGCTCGTGCATAGCGAGCCACCGGGGGGATCGAGATGAAGCTCGAGGACTTCGGCATGGACACGATCACGCTCGCGGGTCCGATCGAGGCGAAGCTGCGCGCGGTGCGGCAGGCCGGCTTCACGCAGATCATGCTCTCCGCGCGCGATCTGGTCGGCCATCCCGAAGGCGAGGCCGCGGCCATCCGGGCGGTGCTCGACAGCGGGTTGCGCGTGACGGGCCTGCAGGTGCTGCGCGACTTCGAGGGGCTCACGGGTCAGCTCCATGAATACAAGATCGACGTTGCCAAGTCGATGCTCGAGATGGCGCGCGCGGTGCGTGCACCGCTGCTGCTCGTATGCTCGACCACGTCGGCGCATGCCGTCGCGGACTTCGATGCGCACGTCGCCGATCTGCGCAAGCTCGCGATGCTCGCCGTGCCGATGGGCGTTCGCATCGCCTTCGAGGGCTTGTCCTGGGGCCGGTTCATCGACGACGTTCCCGGCGCGTGGGCAGCCGTCAGCGCGGCGAACCGCGCGAACCTGGGGCTCGCCATCGACTCGTTTCACCTGCTGGCGAAGGACACGCCGCTCGAAGCGCTCGACGAGATCGACCCCGACAAGCTGTTCTTCGTCCAGCTCTCGGATTTCATGTGGAGCGCGCCGAGCACGCCGGAGGAGCGCCGCGAGACGGCGCGCCACCTGCGCGTCTTCCCGGGCGAAGGCGCGCACAGCGCCGCCGTCGCCGACCTGATCCGGGCCATCGACCGCATGGGCTACGAGGGCGATTACAGCTTCGAAGTGTTCAACGACGATTACACCCAGATGCAGCTCGGGCGGGTGACCGACCGTGCACGGCGCTCGGTGGCCTGGATCACCGGACACGTGTCGCGACGCAGCCTTCCCGTGCGCCGCACCGCGGCGGCCTAGACCGACAGCAACATGGCGAGCTCGTGCGCGGCGGCGCGGAGCTCGGGCAGCACGCGCGCTTCGAGGTCGCTCGTGGGAACGCGCGACGCTTGCACGCCCACGTTGATCGCGGCGGCGCTGCGGCCGACGTGATCGCGCACCGGTATGGCCAGCGAGCGCAGGCCGATCTCCAGCTCCTGGTCGACGATGGCGTAGCCGTTGCGGCGCACGCCGTCGATGACCTGCTCGAGCTTCGCCGTCGACGTCACGGTGCGATTGGTGTACGCGATCAGGCGCACGCGCGCGAGATAGGCACGGAGCTCGTCGGCCGGAAGTCCCGCGAGCAGCACGCGTCCCATCGATGTGCAATGCGCCGGAAGCCGGCTGCCGAGGCCCAGGTCGATCGACATGATGCGATCCCTCGTCGAGGAGCGCGCGATGTACAGGATCTCGTCACCGTCGAGGATGGCCATCGAGCACGATTCGCGCACGACGTCCGACACGCGATCGAGCACCGGCTGCGACGACGACGCGAGCGGCGACGACGTCATGTACGCATGGCCGAGTTCCAGGATCCGCGGGCGCAGGTAGAACGCGCGCCGGTCCTCGCTGCCGACATAGCCGAGCTTGGCCAGTGTATGGAGGCACCGCCGCACGGCGGCGCGCGGGATCCCGGTGCGCTGGCTGATCTGCGCGATCGTGAGCTGACGCCGCTGGCGAGTGAACGCCCCGATGACCGTGAGCCCGCGGGCGAGCGACGTCATGAAGTCGGGATCGCCGGGTGCCGCGTGCATCGGGTCGGCGGAGGGCTCGTCGGTCGTCGCCGGCGGAGCGATTTGGCGTTGGGGCTGGCGTTGCGTCGCGGTCTTGGGCATCTTTGAGGGACGGGACCGCAGCGCCATGTACGATAATCGCACCGATTTTCGATAATCGAATTGACCGTGCGCGGCGGCCCTTCGTATAGTCGTTCGGTACGCGCACGAACGAGCGATTATCGCCCACAACGAGAACGTCCGCGAAGGCCATCGCTCGAGGAGGTCGGTTGAACATCCGCGGCAGCACCACGCTCATCGCGCACTTCGGCGACCCGGTCTCCGTGGTCAAGGCCCCGCTCATCTACAACCCATGGTTCGAGCGCAAGGGCATCGACGCCGCGGTCGTCCCGATGGGGGTCCGCGCCGACGACTACGCGATCGCGATGCCGTCGGTGATGCGCTTCACCAACGTGCGTGGTGCGCTGGTGACCATGCCGCACAAGGTGGCGACGGTCGCGCTCCTGGACGACGTCAGCACCACGGTCCGCGTGTCCGGCTCGTGCAACGCGATCCTGAAGCGCGAAGACGGCACGCTGTACGGCGAAATGTTCGACGGCGCGGGATTCGTGCGCGGTCTTGCGTCGAAGGGGGTCAGGGTGCAGGGCGCACGCGCCCTCGTGGTCGGCGCTGGCGGGGTGGGATCGGCGATCGCCGCATCGCTCGCCGCCGCCGGCATCTCCACGCTCGTGCTGTTCGACGCGCGGCACGCCGCGGCCGAAGCCCTCGCTTCACGCCTGCGCGAGCACTATCCCGCCACCGATGCCCGGTTCGGGCCCGGTGATCCGGCCGGCTTCGACATCGTGGTGAACGCGACACCGCTCGGCATGAACGACGGCGATGCCTTGCCCGTGGATCCGACGCGCCTTGCGCCGACCACGTTCGTCGGCGAGGTCGTCATGAAGCAGACGATCACGCCGCTCCTCGCCGCGGCACGCGAGCGCGGCTGCGGCATCCAGGTCGGCACCGACATGCTGTTCGAGCAGATTCCGCTCTACCTCGAGTTCTTCGGCTTCGGCGCCGCGACGCCGGACGAGCTTCGCGCCGTGGCGCAGCTCGGGTGACACGGCACACCGATATCGCATGAAGGACGGGCTCCTCACCCTGGTCCCTCGCCGCGTGCGGGTAGAGGGCGGCCGTCGCGGCGGCTGAGGACCTCCCGAGGAGGCGCGCATGGGCGACTTCGTCCAGCTCATCGTATCCGGCACTGCGGCGGGCGCCATATACGCCCTTGCGGCCCTCGGCTTCACGCTGCTGTGGCAGGCGTCCGGAACGATCAATTTCGCGCAAGGCGAGTTCGTGATGCTGCCCGCGTTCTCGATCCTGTTCTTCATCGGAATGGGCGCGCCTCTCTGGATCGCATTCCTGCTCGCATGCCTCGTCATCATGGCGCTGCTCGGTGTCGGGTTCAAGAAGATCGTCGTCGATCCGCTCATTCGGCACGGCGTGATCCCGCTCGTGATCGCGACGCTCGGCCTCTCGATCGGCATCAAGCAGACGGTGAAAGCCGGCATCGACGCACAGCCGCATTCGTTCCCGAGCCCGTTTCCCGAAGGGCAGCTCGACCTTGCCGGCGTCAGCGTCTCGTATTCGGACATCGGGACGCTCGTGCTCGCGGGCCTCATCGTGCTGGGGCTGCAGGCATTCCTGAATCGCACCGTCACGGGGCGCGCCATGCAGGCATGCGCGCAGAACACGGACGCCGCACGCGTGCTCGGCATCGACGTCAAGCGCATGGTGCTGTACGTGTTCCTGATCAACGCGCTGCTGGCCGTCGTCGCCGCGCTGCTCGTCACGCCGAGCTACCTCGCCAAGTTCGACATGGGCGATTCGATCGGGCAGAAGGCGTTCTTTGCCGCCATCATCGGCGGTTTCAACCAGACGCGCGGCGCGCTGCTCGGCGGCGTGCTGATCGGTGTACTGGAGAACGTGGTGGGCTTCTACGTTTCGCCGGCGTACAAGGAAGGCGTGGCGCTCGTCGTGTTCCTGCTCGTCATCCTGTTCCGGCCGGAGGGCCTGCTCGGCAAGGTCGAGGAGCGCAAGGTATGAGCGCCCGCGCGCAAGGGCCGTTCGGATCCGCGAGCGTCGCCGTGCGCATGGTCGCGCTCGCGGTCGGCGTCGTCGCGTTCGCCGTCCTGCCGCTCTTCCTGAAGAGCTATGGCGTCTACCTGTGCACGCTGTTCTGCGTGTACCTGATGGCGACGTTCGGGTTGAACCTCACGGTCGGATACGCCGGACAGATGTCGCTCGGGCAGGCGGCGTTCCTCGGGATTGGTGCGTACATCGCCGCGATCGGCATGAAGGCAGGGCTTCCGTTCTACGCCATGCTGCCCGTGTCGGCCATCGCGTGCTTCGGCATCGGGCTCATGCTCGGGTTTCCGGCGTTGCGTGTGCAGCACCACTACCTCGCGTTCGCGACGCTGGGCTTCAACGTGCTGGTTTTCCTCATCATGCGCAACGAGGAATCCATCACCGGCGGCACGTTCGGCATTTCCGGCATTCCCCGACCCGGCTTCTTCGGGTTGTCGCTCGACGGCAACCTCGCGTATTTCTGGTTCACGCTCGTCGCGACGCTCGTGGTGATGGGGTTGCTCGGATGGCTGCTGCGCTCGCCCTGGGGCCGAGCGTTCGCCGCGCTGCGCGACAACCCGATCCGCGCCGAGAGCCTCGGCATCAACATCACGGCCTACACGCTCTTCGCATTCGCCATCGGCGCCACCTGCGCCGGGATCGCGGGCGTCTACTTCGCGTCCCTGGTGCAATTCATCGAGCCTGCGCCGTTTCACTTCTCGACCTCGCTGATGATGCTGCTCGGCGTGATCGTGGGCGGGTCGGGCCGCTTCTTCGGGCCCGTGCTCGGAACGGTCATCATCGTGCTGCTGCCGGAGTGGCTGCGCTTCATGCAGAACTGGTATCTCGCCGTCTTCGGCTTCGCCGTCGTGGCGCTGATGATCTGGCTGCCCGGCGGCCTGCTGTCGATTCCGGACAAGCTGCGGCTGCGCAGGAGGGCGCAATGACGCCGTTCCTGGAGGTCAAGGACGTGCGCAAGTCATACGGCGCGATCAAGGCCGTCGACGGCGTGACGTTCGACGTCGGGCCCGGCCAGATCGTCGGGGTCATCGGTCCGAACGGCAGCGGCAAGACGACGCTCTTCAACAGCATCCTCGGGCAGATCAAGCCCACGTCGGGACGCGTCGACTTCTGCGGCGAGGAGATCACCGGCATGGCGCCGCTCGAGCTCGCGCGGCGCGGTGTCGGTCGCACCTTCCAGTCGCTGCAGGTGTTCGTCAAGCTGTCGGTGCGCGACAATCTCATCGCCGCGGCGCAGGAATTCAAGGGCACGCTTGCAGCGCGTCTCATCGCCCCGCCCGATGCCGGCCTCGGTGATCAGGCCGACCGCATGATCGAGCTCTTCCGCCTGCAACACGTGGCGCATCTCCCCGCCGGCAGCCTTTCCTATGGCCAGCAGAAGCTCATCGACATCGCCATGGCGTTCATGCCGGCGCCGCGACTGGTGCTCCTCGACGAGCCGTGCGCAGGCGTGAATCCCAGCCTGGTCGACCAGTTGCGGGAGCTGCTCGTCACGCTCAACCAGGCCCAGGGCGGCAGCTTCGTGGTGATCGAGCACAACATGGAGTTCATCATGAGGCTTTGCCCGCACGTGATCTGCATGGTGGAAGGCAAGGTCATGGCCGAAGGGCCGCCGGCGGAAGTGCAGTCCAACCGTCAGGTGCTGGAAGCCTATCTCGGCAACTGAGGCCATCGTGACCGACAAGATCATCGAGTTCGACCGGGTCGTTGCGGGCTATTCGCCGAGCCTCACCATCCTCAACGAGACCACGCTCGATGCGCGTGGCGGCGAGATCACGCTGCTGATCGGGCCGAACGGCGCCGGCAAGTCGACCGTCCTGAAGACGCTGTTCGGCATGCTCGTCCCGCGCGGCGGCGAGGTGCGCTTCGAGGGCAAGCGTGTCAACGGCAAGGCACCGCGTGATCTGCTGCGCGACGGCATCGCCTTCGTACCGCAGGGCCGCAACCTGTTCGGCTCGCTGTCGGTGCGCCACAATCTGGAGCTCGGCGGTATCACGCTGCCACGCGCCGGGCTTGCGGCGCGCATCGACGAGGTGCTGAATCGCTTTCCGCGCATCAAGGAGCGCATCGACAACCAGGCATCGACGCTGTCGGGCGGCGAGCAGAAGCAGCTCGAGATCGGACGTGCGCTGCTGCTGCGTCCTCGCGTGCTGCTGATCGACGAGCCGTCGATCGGCCTGTCGCCGAAGCTCGTCCAGGAGGTGATGACGCTGCTGCGCCAGCTCGCCGACAGCGGCGTCACGATCCTGATGGTGGAGCAGAACGTGCGCACCGCGCTCAAGTATGCGAATCGCGCACTGGTGCTGGAGATGGGCCGCCTGGCGCTCGACCGGCCCGCGGCGGAAGTGCTGGAGGATCCCGATCTGAACCGGCTGTTCCTCGGCGGGCACGTCGGGAACGGCCACCGCAGGGCCGGATGACAGGCGCCTCGTGAAGCTCGCCATCGATTCCTATAGCTACCACCGCTTTTTCGGCGAGTGGTACGACGGGCTGCAGCAGGATCCGGGGCGTCGCATGACCGTGACGCAGTTCCTCGATCGCGCCATCGAGCTCGGCGTCGCGGGCGTGTCGCTCGAATCATGCTTCCTGCCGCACGACGACGCGTCGATCGATGCGCTTCGCGAAGCGCTCGATGCGCGCGGCCTCGATCGCGTGTGGGCCTGGGGTCATCCGAGTGGCCTGCGATCCGGCGCGGACCCGGCTGCCGCAGACGACTGCGCGCGGCATCTCGCCATCGCCCGCCGTATCGGTGCGCGGGTGATGCGCATCTGCGGCGGCGGTCGGCGCACGCGTCCGGCGTCGTGGGACGCGCACAAGCGCGCGCTCCTGGCCCTGCTGCGCCCGCTGAGCGAACAGGCAGCGAAGCACGACGTGGTGATGGCGATCGAGAACCACATCGATCTGCTCGCCGACGAGATGGTCGAGCTCATCGAGACGGTGGGCTCGCCGTGGCTGGGCGTGTGCTTCGACACCGCCAACAACCTTCGCATGCTCGAGGATCCGCTCGTCGTCGCGCGCAAGCTCGTGCCGTATGCGCGCGCAACCCACGTCAAGGACGTGACCGCGCAGAAGGGCGATCCCCGCACGTTCGCGTTCTGGCCGAGCGTGCCGCTCGGACGCGGCCTGGTCGACGTCCCGGCCATCCTCGCGTTGCTGGCCGCGCATGGTTACGACGGTCTTCTGGCCCTGGAGATCGACTACCTGGCGCCCCCTTTCGTGGGTGCGGGCGAGGACGCCGCGGTGGCGGACAGCATCGAGTGGCTGCGACGCGCGCTCGATACGCTGCCGAAGACTGCTCGAGCGGGGGAGGGCGCATGAATCCTCGCCTTTCGCTCGCCGCGCTGAGCGTGCTGCACCTCGCGCCGCCCGACATGGTCACCTGCGCCGCGGACGCCGGCTACGGTGCCCTCGGCTTGCGTGTGTTGCCGGCGACCGCCGACGAGCCCGCTCATCCCGATTTCGTGGGCGATACGCAGCTGGTGCGCGACGTGGAGCGACGCCTGCGCGAGACCGGCGTGCGCGTGCTCGACGTCGAGATATTGCGTCTCAGAGCCGACACCGACGTTCTCGCGTATTTGCCGGCGCTCGAGACCGCCGCGCGGCTCGGCGCCCGCAATGCGCTCGTCGCCGGCAACGATGCGATCGCCTCGCGCCTCGTCGCGCGTTTCGCGGCGTTGTGCGAGCTCGGCGCGCCGCTCGGCATCAGCTTCAATCTCGAGCCCATGCCGTGGACCGACGTGCGCAATTTCGCGCAGGCACTGCGCATTGTCGAAGAGAGCGGGCAGCCCAACGCGGCGGTGCTCGTGGACGCGATCCATTTCGATCGCGCGGCGGACGATCCCGGCGAGATTCGCCGCACGCCGCCCGATCGCCTGCGCTACGTGCAGCTCTGCGACGCGCCCGCGGAGCGGCCGCGCGACACCGACACCCTGCTGCGGCAGGCGCGAACGGCGCGCCTCATGCCGGGCGACGGCGGCCTCGACCTTTGCGCGATCCTGCGCGCGCTGCCGCGCCACCTGCCGGTAAGCCTCGAAGTGCCGATGCCGGACCTCGCGCGCGAGATCGGCGCGGTCGCCTTCGCGCGACGGCTCCGTGCCAAGGCCGAGGCCGTGCTGGCGCGCGCCGAAACCCACGCCGAAACGGAGCGCACGACATGAAGGTGCTGGTGCTGAACGGTCCCAACCTCAATCTGCTCGGAACGCGCGAGCCCGGCATCTACGGTGCGCAGACGCTCGCCGACGTGGAGAAGATCTGCCACGACGAGGGCGCGCGGCATGGCCTGCAGATCGACTTCCGGCAGTCGAACCACGAAGGCCAGCTCATCGACTGGATCCACGCCGCGGGACGCGATCACGCCGCGGGAACGCTGCTCGGCGTCGTGCTCAACGCGGGCGCCTATACGCATACCTCCATCGCGCTCCACGACGCGATCAAGGGCGCGAACGTTCCGGTCATCGAGCTGCACATCTCCAACGTGCACGCGCGCGAGCCGTTCCGTCACCACTCGTATCTTTCGCCGGCGGCGAAAGCGGTCATGGCGGGCTTCGGAGTGCGCGGCTACGCGCTCGCCATCGCCGGATTGAAGGCGCTCTCGGACAAGGCGTGACAGGCCCGATGCGCACGCAAGTCGGCATCGTCGGTGCGGGCCCCGCGGGATTGCTGCTCTCGCACCTGCTCCATCTCGACGGCATCGACTCCGTCGTCCTCGAGAGCCGCGCGCGCGCCGATATCGAGAGCACCATCCGCGCCGGCGTGCTCGAGCAGGGAACCGTCGACCTGCTGTGCCAGACCGGCGTCGGCGAGCGGCTGAAGCGCGAGGGCTTCGAGCATCACGGCATCGAGCTGCGGTTCGCGGGCCGCGGTCATCGCATCGATTTTCCGGCGCTCGCGGGCGGCAAGGCCATCACCGTGTACGCGCAGCACGAGGTGATCAAGGACCTGGTGCAGGCGCGCCTCGCGGCGGGCGGCACGATCGTTTTCGACGCGCGCAACGTCACCGTGCATGGTGTCGAGAGCGATGCGCCCCGCATACGCTACGTCGAGGGCGATGCGCCTCGCGAGATCGCCTGCGATTACATCGCGGGCTGCGACGGCTACCACGGTGTATGCCGCCCGTCGATGCCCGAGGCGGTGCGAACCGAGTTCGTCCGCACGTATCCGTTCGCGTGGTTCGGCATCCTCACCGAGGCACCCCCTTCATCGAAGGAGCTGATCTACGCGCATCACGACCGCGGCTTCGCGCTGGTCAGCACGCGCTCGCCGACGCTGCAGCGGATGTACTTCCAATGCGATCCGCACGATCGCGTGGAGGCCTGGGACGAGGGTCGCATCTGGAGCGAGCTGCGGGCGCGCCTCGAAACGGTCGACGGCTGGCGGCCGAAGGAGGGGCCGGTCACGCAGAAGAACATCGTGGCGATGCGCAGCTTCGTGTGCGAGCCGATGCAGCACGGCCGCATGTTCCTCGCAGGCGACGCCGCGCACATCGTTCCGCCGACCGGCGCCAAGGGCCTCAACCTCGCCGTGGCCGACGTGCACCTTCTGGCGCGCGCGTTGACGTCGCGCTACCGCACCGGCGGCGACGATGCGCTGCGGCGATACTCCGCGACCGCGCTGCGACGCGTATGGAAGGCCCAGCGCTTCTCGTGGTGGATGACCACGATGCTCCACCAGTTTCCGGATCACAACGCATACCAGCGGCGGTTGCAGCTCGCCGAGCTCGACTACGTCACGTCGTCCCGCGCGGCCGCCGCCTCGCTCGCGGAAAATTACGTCGGATTGCCGTTCGAGTAGAGGCTTCTCATGATCAACAAGATCTTCCCGTCGGTGCGCGAAGCCGTCGCCGACGTTCACGACGGCGCCACCGTGATGATCGGGGGCTTCGGCACCGCGGGCATGCCGTCGGAGCTCATCGATGCGCTGATCGAGCAGGGCGCGCGCGACCTGACCATCGTGAACAACAATGCCGGGAACGGCGACGTCGGGCTCGCCCTGCTGCTCAAGGCGAAACGCGTGCGCAGGATCATCTGCTCGTTCCCGCGCCAGGCGGACTCCTGGCATTTCGACAACCTCTACCGCGCGGGCGAGATCGAGCTGGAGCTCGTGCCGCAGGGCAACCTCGCCGAACGGATTCGCGCCGCCGGCGCAGGCATCGGAGGCTTCTATACGCCAACGGGGTACGGCACGGAGCTCGCGGAGGACAAGGAGACGAGGACCATCGACGGCCGGCATTACGTGCTGGAATATCCCATCCATGCCGACTTCGCGTTGATCAAGGCGCTTCGCGGCGACCGATGGGGCAACCTCGTGTATCGCAAGACGGCGCGCAATTTCGGGCCCATCATGGCCGCGGCAGCGAAGACCACGATCGCGCAGGTACGCGAGATCGTGAACCTGGGCGATCTGGACCCCGAGGTGGTCGTCACGCCGGGAATCTTCGTCACGCGCCTGGTGGAGGTGCCCGCCGCGCTGAAGCTCGTGGCGCAGCCGGGAGCCGCGGCCTGATCACTCGAATCCAGGAAGAAACATGAGACGCTTCACACGCGAGGAGATGGCGACGCGCGTCGCGCGCGACATCCCCAATGGAGCTTACGTGAATCTCGGCATCGGCTTGCCGACGATGGTGGCCAACCACTTGCCGCGCGATCGCGAGATCGTGCTTCACACCGAGAACGGCCTCCTCGGCATGGGCCCCGCGCCGGAGGCCGGTGAGGAGGATCCCGACCTCATCAACGCCGGCAAGCAGCCTGTCACCGCATTGCCCGGCGCGTCGTATTTCCATCACGCCGATTCGTTCGGCATGATGCGCGGCGGGCACCTCGATTTCTGCGTGCTGGGCGCGTTCCAGGTATCGGTGAAGGGCGATCTCGCGAACTGGCACACCGGCGCGAAGGACGCGATTCCCGCGGTGGGCGGCGCGATGGATCTCGCGATCGGCGCCAAGCGGGTCTACGTCATGATGGAGCATCTCACGAAGAAGGGCGAGAGCAAGATCGTGCCGCAATGCACGTATCCGGTCACCGGCATCGCATGCGTATCGCGTATCGTCACCGACCTGGCGATCATCGACGTCACGCCCGACGGGCTCGCGGTCGTGGAGATCGTCGACGGACTGCCGTTCGACGAGCTGCAGCGGCTCACCGGCGTGCCGCTCAGGGCACCGCGCGCGGTTGCCGCGGCCAACTGAAGGAAACGGACATGGCCGACGCATTCATCTATGACGCCGTGCGCACGCCGTTCGGGCGCTACGGCGGCGCGCTCGCGCACGTGCGCACCGACGACCTCGCGGCGGTGCCCATCAAGGCCCTCGTGACGCGCAATCCCGGCGTCGACTGGGTGGCTGTCGACGACGTGGCGTACGGCTGCGCCAACCAGGCAGGCGAGGACAACCGCAACGTGGCGCGCATGGCGCTGCTCCTTGCGGGACTGCCTGATTCCGTGCCGGGAACCACGATCAATCGGCTGTGCGGCTCCAGCATGGACGCCGTCGGCATCGCCGCGCGCGCCATCAAGAGCGGCGAGGTCGACCTGATGATCGCCGGCGGCGTCGAGAGCATGTCGCGCGCGCCCTTCGTCACGGGCAAGGCCGCGGAGCCGTTCGCACGCACGGCGAAGCTCGAGGACACGACGATCGGATGGCGCTTCATCAATCCGCTGATGAAGGCGCAGTACGGCGTCGATTCCATGCCGGAGACGGCGGAGAACGTCGCCGCGGAGTTCAAGGTCGCCCGCGCCGATCAGGATGCCTACGCGCTGCGCAGCCAGCAGCGCGCCGCGGCCGCCATCAAGGCGGGGTTCATCGCCGAAGAGATCGTTCCGGTCAGCATCCCGCAGAAAAAAGGCGAGGCCATCGTGGTGTCGCGCGACGAGCATCCGCGCGAGACGACGCTCGAAGCGCTCGCCAGGCTGAAACCGGTAGTCCGACCCGACGGGACGGTCACCGCCGGCAACGCCTCCGGCGTGAACGACGGCGCGTGCGCGATGATCGTGGGCTCGGCGGAGGCCGGGCGGCGATTCGGCCTCGCGCCGCGTGCACGGGTCGTGGCGATGGCCACCGCGGGCGTGCCGCCACGCATCATGGGCTTCGGCCCCGCGCCGGCGATGCGCCGCGTCCTGAAGAAGGCGGGTCTCGCGCTGTCGCAGATGGACGTGATCGAGCTGAACGAGGCGTTCGCCGCGCAGGTGCTCGCGACGACGCGGGATCACGGGCTGCCCGACGACGCGGCGCACGTCAATCCGAACGGCGGCGCCATCGCGCTCGGCCATCCGCTGGGCGCGAGCGGCGCGCGGCTCATCCTCGCCGCGGTGAACGAGCTTCGGCGGCGCAACGGGCGCTACGCGCTCGCCACGATGTGCATCGGCGTGGGACAGGGCATCGCCATGATCCTCGAACGTGCCTGAGGGACCAGCCATGACTTCGCGACCCGGTAATGTGAACGTCCGCCGTCTCGCCGGCTATCGCAAGGCGGATCCCGGCACGCAGCCCGAGTACAACTATCCGCCATACGCTTCGACGGTGCGGCGCTCGCCTTCGCAACCGCTCGTGGTGCTGCCGACGACGCTGTCCGAGGTGACGGGGCCGTTGTTCGGATGGGATCGTCTGAAGGCCAACGACCACGATCTCACCCGGCAGGGCAACGGCGAGCCGATCGGCGAGCGCATCATCGTGAGCGGCCGCGTGCTCGACGGCAATGGCCGGCCCGTCGCCAATACGCTGGTCGAGATCTGGCAGGCGAACGCCGCGGGCCGCTACCCGCACAAGATCGACCAGCACAACGCGCCGCTCGATCCCAACTTTCCCGGGGCGGGACGCACGCTCACCGACGAGCACGGACGCTATCGCTTCGTGACCATTCGCCCCGGCGAATATCCGTGGCGCAACCATTACAACGCGTGGCGCCCGGCGCACATCCACTTCTCGCTGTTTGGGCCGGCATTCGCGACGCGCCTGGTGACGCAGATGTACTTTCCCGGCGATCCGCTGATGGACGACGATCCCATGTTCAACAGCATCCCGGACGAGCGCGCGCGGCGACGCATGATCTCGCACTTCGACTGGGAGACGACCATCCCGGAGACGGCGCTCGGCTACAAGTTCGACATCGTGCTGCGCGGGCGCGACGAGACGCCCATGGAAAACTACCTGCCTGCCCGCTGAGACCGTTCCATGCACACCACTTCCTCCCAGACGATCGGCCCGTACCTGCACATCGGCATGACCTGGCTCGCCGACGAGAACATGGCTCCTGAAGGCGTGGCCGGCGAGCGCGTGACGGTCGAGGGCCGCATGACCGATGCCGACGGAACGCCGGTCAACGACGCCATGATCGAGGTGTGGCAGGCGAATGCGCTCGGCAAGTATGCGCATCCCGAGGACGCGCGCGACATCCCGCTCGATGCGCGATTCAGCGGTTTCGGGCGCGTCTTCACCGATGCGGATGGACGCTTTCGGTTCCATACGATCAAGCCCGGAGACGTCCCCGGCGCCGACGGCGAGCCGCAGGCGCCGCACCTCAACATCACGATCTTCATGCGCGGCCTTTTGAAGCACCTCATCACGCGCATGTATTTCCCCGGGGACGTCCACGACGCCGACGCGGTGCTGCGCCGCGTGCCCGCGCATCGCCGCGCCACGCTGATCGCGCGCGAAGGCGCGCCCGGCAAGCTCGAATGGAATGTCGTCCTGCAGGGTGACAACGAGACGGTTTTCTTCGAGTACTGAGCATGCTGTTCGTTCCGCCCGCGCTCGCAAAGGCGTTCAACGACACCGCGCGCATCGAGCGCATGCTGGAATTCGAAGCGGCGCTGGCGCGCGCCGAGGCACGAACCGGTGTCATCCCCGGCGCGGCCGCCGAAGCGATCGCGCACGCGTGCCGCGCCGAGGCTTACGATCTCGACGCGCTGCACGCCGCTGCGATGGACAGCGGCAATCTCGCCATTCCCCTTGTGGCCGCGCTGACGCGTCGTGTCGGCGACATCGATGCGGACGCGAAGGGCTGGGTGCATTGGGGCGCGACCAGCCAGGACGTGATCGACACCGGCCTCGTGCTTCAGCTTCGCGAAGGCCTCGTGTTCGTCGAGGCCGAGCTCGACCGGTTGCGCGAGGCGCTCGCGACCCAGGCCGACGCGCATCGCCGCACGGTCATGCCCGGACGCACGTGGTTGCAGCAGGCGTCGCCGGTCACGCTCGGTGGAAAGCTCGCGGCATGCCTCGCCGCATTCGATCGCGACCGCGCGCGGCTCGACGCGCTGAAGCGCAATCTCTTCGTCGTGCAGCTCGGCGGCGCGGCTGGGAACCTCGCCGCGCTCGGTGAGCGAGGCATCGACGTGACTCGAGCGCTCGCCGCCGAACTGAAGCTCGACGTGCCGCCAACGCCCTGGCACACGCAGCGCGACCGGCTGTGCGAATGCGCGAGCGTGCTCGGCATCGTCACGGCGGACGCCGGGAAGCTCGCGCGCGATCTCGCCCTGCTCGCGCAAACCGAAGTGGGCGAAGCGTTCGAGCCGTCGGCGCCGGGGCGCGGCGGCTCGTCGACCATGCCGCAGAAGCGCAATCCCGTCGGTGCGGCGATCGCCCTCAGCGCCGCGACCCGCGTACCAGGACTCGTCGCGACCATGCTCGTCGCCGCGGTCCAGGAGCACGAGCGCGGCCTCGGCAACTGGCCCGCGGAGTGGGACACGCTGCCCCGGATCGTCGAGCTCTGCGGCAGCGCGCTCGTGGCCGTTGCCCAGGTGCTGTCGGGCCTGAGGGTCGACGCGCAGCGCATGCGCGCGAACATCGAGCTCACGCAAGGCCAGCTGTTCGCCGAAGCCGCGCAGATGGCGCTCGCACCGAAGCTCGGACGCGACGTCGCGCACGGGCTCGTGGCCGAGGCGTGCCGGCGGGCGGCGTCCGAGGGGCGTCACGTGCGCGACGTGCTCGCCGAGACACCGCCGGCGCGCGAAGCGCTCGACCGGGCCGCGCTCACCGCGCTCTTCGATCCGCAACAGTACCTTGGATCGAACGACGTCTATATCGACAGGGTGCTGCGCAACCGCGGCTAGGAGGCGTCATGCCGGAAGCAGACCTGGGCGGCGTTCGGATCCACTATCGCTTCAATGGCGAGCGCGGCCGTCCCGCGCTGGTCCTGTCCAGTTCGCTCGGCACGAGCATGGGGATGTGGGATCCCCAGGTCGAGGCGCTCGGCCATCACTTCTGCGTGCTGCGATACGATGCACGCGGCCACGGCGCTTCGAGCGTGCCGGCAGGGCCGTACTCGATCGCGCAGATGGGCAGCGACGTGCTCGCGCTGATGTCGCACGTCGGTGTTGCCAAGGCGCATTTCTGCGGCCTTTCGATGGGCGGCATGGTGGGCCTGTGGCTGGGCATCCACGCGCCGGCGCATTTCGAGCGCATCGTCGTATCGAACACGGCAGCGCGCATCGGTCCGGTCGACGCCTGGAACGCGCGTATCGCGAAAGTGCGCGAGGGCGGCATGGCGAGCATCGCCGACGCCGTGCTCGCACGGTGGTTCACGCCGGGATTCATCGCGAGCGGGGCGCCTGCGGTTCAGCAGGCGCGACAGATGCTGCTGTCGGCGCCGCCCGAGGGATACGCCGCATCGTGCGCCGCGGTGCGCGACGCCGACCTGCGCGACGACGTCGGGCGCATCAGCGCGGCCACGCTCGTGATCGGCTGCACCGCGGATCCGGTGACGACTACCGCGGATGCGCGCTATCTCGTCGATCGCATCGACGGCGCGCGCTACGTCGAGCTCGATGCGCCGCACATTTCCAACATGGAGCAGCCGCAGGCGTACACCGCGGCGCTTCTCGACTTCCTGACCGAGCAAGGCGAGGCACGCCATGGATGAGCGCGAGCGCTACGATCGAGGCATGACGGTGCGTCGTGCGGTGCTGGGCGACGCGCACGTCGACCGCACGCTGACCCGACGCACCCCGTTCAACGAGGATTTCCAGGACCTGATCACGCGCTATGCGTGGGGCGAGATCTGGACGCGCCCCGGCCTTCCGCGCCATACGCGCAGCCTCGTCACGATCGCCATGATGGTGGCGCTCAACCGCGGCGACGAGCTGCGCCTGCACCTTCGCGCGGCGTTCAACAACGGCGTGACGCGGGACGAGATTCGCGAAGTGCTGCTGCAGTGCGCGGTCTACGCCGGCGTTCCGGCCGCCAACTCCGCGTTCCACGCGGCGGAGGAAGTGTTCGCGCAGATGGACGCGCAGGGGACGCCGCCGGGCTGACGGCGGGCAGCACCGAACCACCCAAGCGGCCGCGTTCGCCGCCGCCTGGCGCCCGCGTTCCGCGGCTTCCGCTAGCGACGCTTTGCGCCGAGCAGCGAGCCCAGCACGCCGCGCACGATCTCGCGTCCCACCGTGGAGCCGACCGTGCGCGCGGCGCTCTTGGCCATCGCTTCGACGAGGCTGTCCTTGCGCCCGCTGCCGGTCGCGAGGCCGCCGAGGGAATCCTTGACGCTGTCCCAGAAGCCGCCACCGGACGCGACGCTTCCGCCTGCAGGTGCCGTTCGCTGCGCGCGTCCCGCGAGCTTCTCGTACGCCGATTCGCGGTCGACCGGCTTGTCGTAGACGCCGTTCAGGGTCGAGGCCTCGAGCACCGCGCGTCGCTCCTCGGGCGTGATGGGGCCGATGCGCGACGCCGGCGGCAGCACGAATACACGCTCGACCGGATTGGGCCGGCCCTTCTCGTCGAGGAACGAGATCAACGCCTCGCCCACGCCGAGCTCGGTGATGGCCTTCTCCGTGTCGATGTTCGGGTTCGCGCGCATGGTCGTCGCCGCCGTCTTCACGGCCTTCTGATCGCGCGGCGTGTACGCGCGTAGCGCGTGCTGCACGCGATTGCCGAGCTGGCCGAGCACGAGATCCGGCACGTCGAGCGGGTTTTGCGTGACGAAGAACACGCCGACGCCTTTCGAGCGCACCAGGCGCACCACCTGCTCGATCTTGTCGAGCAGCACCTTCGGCGCGTCGGTGAAGAGCAGATGCGCCTCGTCGAAGAAGAACACGAGCCTGGGCTTCTCCGGGTCTCCGACTTCGGGCAGCTTTTCGTACAGCTCCGACAGCAGCCACAGGAGCAGCGTCGCGTAGAGCTGGGGCGCCTGCAGCAGGCGGTCGGCGACGAGGATGTTGACGACGCCGCGCCCGCGATCGGTCTGGAGGACGTCGTCGATGTTCAGCATCGGCTCGCCGAGAAAGCGGTCGCCGCCCTGCTGCTCGAGCGCGAGCAGCCCCCGCTGGATTGCACCGATCGAGGCGGCCGAGATGTTGCCGTAGCCGGTCTGGAGCTGCGCCGCGTTGTCGCCCGCGTATTGCAGCAGTGCGCGGAGATCCTTCACGTCGAGCAGCAGGAGGCCGTTGTCGTCGGCGAGCTTGAAGACCAAGGTCAGCACGCCCGTCTGCGTGTCGTTGAGACCCAGGATGCGCGCCAGCAGCAGCGGTCCCAGGTCGGACACCGTCGCGCGCACGGGGTGGCCCTGCTCGCCGAAGACATCCCAGAACACCGTCGGAAAGGCGGTCCAGTCGGGCGCCGGAAGCCCGAGCTGCGACAGGCGCTGCGCGAGCTTCGGCGAAGAGGTGCCTGCCTGCGACAGCCCCGCGAGGTCGCCCTTCACGTCGGCCATGAACACCGGCACGCCGATGGCGCTCATCCGCTCGGCGATGACCTGCAGCGTGACGGTCTTCCCCGTGCCGGTCGCGCCGGTGATGAGGCCGTGCCGGTTGGCGAGCGCCGGCAGGAGCGCGACTTCGACCTCCTGATTGCGTGCAATGACGAGCGGCTCGGCCATCGATGTCTCCCGGCTGGATGCGGCACCCAGTTTAGCGGGCGCCATCGCGCCGGCGGCGCTACGCCTGCAACGATGCGATGAGGTTTTCGATCGGGAAGCGACAGTGTGCGTCGAGCCGCTGCCGCTCCGCGGCGGCCAGCGTGGCGAACCATCGGCCTATCGCGGCGAGATCGACGTCCGGCCGTGTCCCGGGCGGAGCCGGCTCGCGCAGAGCCGCGAAGAAACCTTCGTGGCTCGCTTCGTAGCGGCATGTGAGCGCGCCCGAGAACGCGGTGCGCAGCCCGCGCCCGCGAATGGACGACCAGAACATGCGATCGTCGATTGCCGACAGCGCCGGCGGATACGATCCCCAGAACCTGAGCATCTCGAAAGCGTCTTGCGTCAAGAGCAGGCAGCTCGTGTCGACGTGATCCTCGTTGTCGCCGCGCTGCAGGAGCGGCATCAGCGTTCCATCCGTGCGGTGCAGCGTGCGCGCCGCGTGGCACACCGGCGCGCCGTGCATCCGGTGCACCACGAGGAGCGATTCGACATGGCGCGGCCGGAACGCGTTGTCGGCATCGAGGTACGCGACAGCGTCGTAGCGTTCCTCGCGCACGATCTCGCCGGCGACCCTTCTGGGCGTGTCACCGAAGTCCGCGCACGGGGCGTGGAGGCGGATGTGACGCACGCTCCACCGGTCGATCTCGTCGCGCGCGTAGCCGTCCGCGACCATGTAGTGATCGCATGGAACGGTCTGGGCGAGCACGCTCTGATGGCAGCGCGCCAGCATCGCGAGGCTCTCGCGGCAATAAGGCGTGACGACGGCGACGCGCAGCGACGTGGACGGAGCGGGCGCTGCCAGGCTGCTGCCCGGCAGCGCTTGCGGTTCCCCGAGCGCGATGAAGAGCTGGAGCATCCGGCGCCGGGAAGCGGCGTCGTGGGGCGCCGCGGCGCATCGTCGCTCGAGCTCCAGGAATGCCCGTTCCATGGCTCTCCCAGCCGCCGGGCCGATCGGGCGGAGCCTTCGCGGGGCCCGGGCGCCGCGGCAGTCTAGCGCCGACCTTGCGCGAGCGGGACCCCGCCCGCATCTATACCCGCAGGGCCGCGGGGCGATTGCCACCGCGCCGCCCGGCCGTGCCCCGCGAAGCCTATTAACTTTCGCGCCGTTTTTTGCTACAATTCAAAACGATAACGATGAGAAATGGGCTGGGCACAGCCCATTTTTTTTTGCTTTTGCGAACACGTGTCCGTTGCCTTGAGCGAACTGCTTGAGCGCACGCTGCCCGCGCTGGGTTACGAGCTGGTCGACGTCGACTGGTCTCCGCGCAGCCGGTTGCTGCGCATCTTCATCGACAAGCCCGAAGGGGTCGATGTCGAGGACTGTGCGCGCGTGTCGAACCATCTCACGCGGCTCTTCGCGGTCGAGAACATCGACTTCGAACGGCTGGAAGTGTCATCGCCGGGGCTCGACCGGCCTCTGACGAAGCTCGCCGACTACACGCGCTTCGAAGGCGAGGAAGCCGAGCTGCGCCTGCGCGCGCCCGTGCAGGGCCGGCGCAAGGTCAAGGGCCGGCTGCGCGGCGTCGAAGGCGACGCCGTGCGCGTGGAGACGAGCGAGGGTATGGAGACGGTGGCGTTCGCCGACATTGGGCGCGCCCGGCTGGTGCCGAGGATCGACTGGAGAAAAGGATCATGAACCGCGAACTGCTGCTGCTGGTGGATGCGCTGGCGCGCGAGAAGAACGTCCCGAAGGAGATCGTCTTCATGGCGCTGGAGGCCGCGCTCGCCTCGGCGACCAAGAAGAAGTATTCCGACGACATCGACGCCCGCGTGGCGATCGATCGCGAGACCGGCGACTACGAGACGTTTCGCCGCTGGACGGTCGTGCCCGACGAGGAGCACGAGGAGCCCGCGCGCCAGATCGCGATCACCGATGCGCAGGAGCGCACGCCGCCGCTCGCGCTCGGCGACGTGGTCGAGGAGCCGCTCGAGCCGGTCGACTTCGGCCGCATCGGCGCGCAGGCCGCGAAGCAGGTGATCCTGCAGAAGATCCGCGACGCCGAGCGCGAGCAGATCCTGAACGACTTCCTCGAGCGGCAGGACAACCTGCTCTCGGGCACGGTGAAGCGCATCGAGCGCGGCAACGTGATCGTCGAGTCGGGCCGCATCGAAGGCGTCCTGACGCGCGACCAGATCATTCCGAAGGAGATGCTGCGCGTCGGTGATCGCGTGCGCGCGTACGTGATGAAGATCGACCGCACGGCGAAGGGACCTCAGCTGATCCTGTCGCGCGTCGCGCCCGAGTTCATCATGCGCCTCTTCGAGCTCGAAGTGCCAGAGATCGAGGAGGGCCTGATCGAGATCCGTGCCGCCGCGCGCGACCCCGGCATCCGCGCGAAGATCGCGGTCAAGTCCAACGATCCGCGTCTCGACCCGCAGGGCACGTGCATCGGCATGCGCGGCTCGCGCGTCACCGCGGTGACCAACGAGCTCGCGGGCGAGCGCGTCGACATCGTGCTGTGGTCGGATGACGCCGCGAAGCTGGTGATCAACGCGCTGGCGCCGGCCGAGGTCCAATCGATCGTCGTGGACGAAGAGCGTCATGCGATGGACGTGGTCGTCGACGAGGAGAACCTCGCGATCGCCATCGGGCGCAGCGGCCAGAACGTGAGGCTCGCCTCCGAGCTCACGGGCTGGGAGCTCAACCTGATGAGCGTCGAGGAATCGCAGCAGAAGCAGGAAGCCGAGACCGGCCGCCTGCGCTCGCTCTTCATGGACAAGCTGGACGTCGACGAGGAAGTCGCCGACATCCTGGTCGGCGAAGGCTTCACCTCGCTCGAGGAAGTGGCGTACGTGCCGCTCACCGAGATGCTGGAGATCGAGGCGTTCGACGAGGACACCGTGAACGAGCTGCGCAGCCGCGCGCGCAATGCGCTGCTGACCGAGGCGATCCAGCGCGAGGAGTCGGTCGAGAACGTCGAGGAGGCGCTGCTGAACCTCGAAGGCATGAACACCGACATCGCGAGCAAGCTCGCCGCGCACGGCATCACCACGCGCGATGCCCTCGCGGATCTCGCGGGCGACGAGCTGACCGAGATGACGGGGATGGACGCGGCGAAGGCACAGGACCTCATCATGAAAGCGCGCGCGCACTGGTTCGAGGCGCCGGCGGAAGCGCCGGCCCCGACTGCCGCGGCGCGGTAGGGCACGCAACGGAATCGAGAGCAGTACGGGAGAAGCGCCATGGCGCAAACCACCATTGAACAATTCGCGACCGAGCTGAAGATGCCGGCGGGTGTGCTCATCGAGCAGCTCGCTGCGGCCGGCGTCGGCGCCAAGAAGGTCGGCGACGGCCTTTCCGAGCAGGACAAGACGCGTCTTCTCGACTACCTGCGCCGCCAGCACGGTGCCGGCGGCGACGGCAAGAAGCGCATCACGCTGACGCGCAAGTCGACGAGCGAGATCAAGGCGTCCGACTCGAGCGGCAAGGCGCGCACGATCCAGGTCGAGGTGCGCAAGAAGCGCGTGCTCGTGCGTCGCGACGAGGAAGCGCCGCAGGCGGCCGTGGTCGAGGAAGCGCCCAAGGCGCCCGCGCAACCCGTTCTGACGGCGGAGGAGCTTGCCGCCCGCGAGGCGGAGGAGCGCAAGGCGCAGGAGCTGATCGCGCGCCAGCAGGAAGATCTGCAGAAGAAGCAGGAAGCCGAGAACAAGCGCAAGTCCAAGAAGGAGCAGGAAGAGGCCGCCGCGCGCGCCGCGGCCGAAGCGCAGGCGGCCGCCGAAGCGGCCGCTGCCAAGGCCGCTGCCGAAGCGGCAGCGAAGGCGGCCGCGCAACCGGCCGGCAAGGCGAGCGAAGGCACGCTGCATCGCCCCGCCGCGAAGCCGGGCGAGAAGCGCGAGAAGACGACCAAGAAGGCACCGGGCCAGGTCTTCCAGGAGGAGGCCGCGCGCCGCCGCGCGCTGAAGCTCCGCGGTGACGTCACCGGCGGCGCGACCACGGCCGGATGGCGCGGTCCGAAGGGCGGTCGTCACGGCCGCGAGGACGACGGTGGCGACACCGGCGTGGCACAGCAGGCGGGTCCGATGGTGCGCGAGGTGACGATCCCCGAGACCATCACCGTCGCCGAGCTCGCGCACAAGATGTCGGTCAAGGCCGCGGAAGTGATCAAGGCGCTGATGAAGATGGGCACCATGGTGACCATCAACCAGCCGCTCGATCAGGAGACGGCCATGATCGTCGTCGAGGAAATGGGCCACAAGGCGAAGCCCGCCAAGCTCGACGATCCGGATACCCTGCTCGAGGAATCGCAGGTGCAGCCGTCCGGTGATGCGCTGCCGCGTCCGCCGGTCGTGACGGTGATGGGACACGTCGACCACGGCAAGACGTCGCTCCTCGACATGATCCGCCGCACCCGCGTGGCGATCGGCGAAGCCGGCGGCATCACGCAGCACATCGGCGCCTATCACGTCGAGACGCCGAAGGGCACGATCACGTTCCTCGACACGCCGGGCCACGAGGCCTTCACCGCCATGCGTGCGCGCGGCGCGAAGGTGACGGACATCGTCGTGCTGGTCGTCGCGGCCGACGACGGCGTCATGCCGCAGACGAAGGAAGCCATCGCGCATGCGAAGGCGGGCAACGTGCCGATCGTGGTCGCGGTGAACAAGATCGACAAGCCCGAGGCCAACCCCGACCGCGTGAAGCAGGAGCTCGTCGCGGAGAACGTGCTGCCTGAGGAGTACGGCGGCGAAACGCAGTTCGTGCAGGTCTCGGCACGCACCGGGCAGGGCATCGACAACCTGCTCGACGCGATCCTGCTGCAGGCCGAAGTGCTGGAGCTGAAGGCGCCGAAGGACACGCCTGCGAAGGGCATCGTCATCGAGTCGCGCCTCGACAAGGGTCGCGGGCCGGTGGCGACGGTGCTCGTGCATTCGGGCACGCTGAAGCGCGGCGACGTGATCCTCGCCGGTGCCGTGTTCGGTCGCGTGCGCGCGATGACCGACGAGAACGGGCACGCGGTGAGCGAGGCGGGTCCGTCGTATCCGGTCGAGATCCAGGGCCTCTCGGACGTGCCGCTCGCCGGCGAGGACGTGATGGCGCTCGGCGACGAGCGCAAGGCGCGGGAGATCGCGCTGTTCCGCCAGGGCAAGTTCCGCGACGTGAAGCTCGCCAAGCAGCACGCCGCAAAGCTCGAGAACATGTTCGACCAGATGGGCGAGGCGGGCGCCAAGACGCTCACGCTGATCATCAAGGCCGACGTGCAGGGCAGCTACGAAGGCCTGTCGCACGCGCTGTCGCGGCTGTCGACCGACGAGGTGAAGGTGAACATCGTGCACGCCGGCGTCGGCGGCATCACCGAGTCCGACGTCAATCTCGCGCTCGCCTCGAAGGCCGTCATCATCGGCTTCAACACCCGCGCCGATGCACAGGCGCGCAAGCTCGCCGAGGCCAACGGCGTGCAGATCCGCTACTACGACATCATCTACGAGGCGGTCGACGAGGTGAAGGCGGCGCTGTCCGGCATGCTGACGCCCGAGCAGAAGGAGAACCGTCTCGGGCTGGTCGAGGTGCGCGAGGTCTATCGCATCTCGAAGGTCGGCACGGTGGCGGGCTGCTACGTGCTCGAGGGCCTCGTGCGCCGAGGGGCCAAGATCCGCGTGCTGCGCGACAACGTCGTCATCCACGACGGCGAGCTCGACTCGCTCAAGCGCTTCAAGGACGACGTCCGCGAGGTGAAGGCGGGGTTCGAGTGTGGCCTGTCGATCAAGAACTTCAACGACGTCAACAAGGGCGACCAGCTCGAGGTGTACGAGATCGTGGAAGTGTCGCGGACGCTGTAGCGCTGCACGCGCTCAGACAAAAAGGCCCGGCGGTCGCCCGCCGGGCCTTCTGTTTCACGGGCGCCGCATGGCGCGCGAAAGCGCTCCTACGGCTGGTTGCGAATTGCCGCGGCAGGTCCCGTCAGCATCAGGATGTTGAGCCCGTAGCCAATACGATCGACGGCGTAGATGATGCCGCTGCTGTCGACCTCGAGATTGTTGACCGACACGTCGGGACGCGCGACGCCACCCACGATACTCGGTGGCTGCTCGCCGAACTGCAGCGGCGTCACCGCGGGCACGTAGTGCGCGACATCCTTCGGGTGATACGGGTCCCGGATGTCGAACGCCCGGGCACCGCCGTCGAACCACGAGATGAACGTCAGCTTGCCCCAATCCTGGGGATTGAACGTCGAGGGAACGTGCGCGAGCACTTCGTTGCACGAGTGCGGGCCGAACCGCGTGCCGCGCGTGCAGTAGTCCGGCTTCGCGGAGTCTTCGAACACCTGCATGGTCGACACGGACTGCGGATGCTCCTCGCCCGAGGTGGGATTTTCCGCCTCATCGACGATGGCGCGCGTGGCATCGATCATGAACGCGTTGTGCGGGGCGCCGGTGCACATCAGGTCCGTTTCCTCGGAGACCCCGATGATGTAATCGCGCGTCGTGTAGTTCGTGAAGCCCTGGAAGTGCCGCAGCGGAATGCCGTACACGGGGCACGCGCTGTGGCCGCCTTCGGACGGCGTCATGTCCATCGACCCGACCACGATGGCTCGCAGGTCGTCGTCCGTGGGGTGCTGCGCGCGGTCCGTATCGAGGCCGTCCCAGCTTCCGGAGACCAGCGGCCCCGTCTGCCCGGCCCTCGTGGTGTAGCCCTGGGGCAGCACCTTGGCGCGATCGACGATCTGGATCACGCCGTTGGACTCCGTCCCGTAAGGCATGTAGGCGCGGTTGATGAACTCACCGGTCTTGGGGTTGGTAAGCGCCACGATGGGTCCGTGAATGCCCGACGTGAGCGTGCTGACTGAGGAGCCCGGATTCTGGCCAACCAGTCCGATGTCGCGGATGTAACGCGGATTCGAGGGGTCGCTCAGGTCGAACAGCTTGACGTGCTGGTTGGTGGTCCAGCCGTCCGGATTCGGCGCGTTCGGGCCAGCGCCTGCGACGAGCCAGGCGAACCCGGTGTCGCATTCCCACCAGTTCTTGTGGGTGGACGTGAGTCCGTTGACCACGACCGACAGCAGCGCCGGGTTGACGGGATCGGTCACGTCGTACACCTCGTGCTGAGTGCCGCCGTCGTTACGCAGCATGTAGACGTGGCCGGTCAGACCGAGCTTGCCCGTTTGGCCGTCGCACACCCGCACCATCTGCGCCAGCGTGGCGCTCGTGGCAGGCGGAAGGTGCTTGACGACTTCCGGATGGGTCGGGTTCGTCACGTCGACGATCATCGTGCCGTCGGGCTCGCATGCCCCGCCATTGAGCGGATTGGGCAGCGTCCTTCCCGTGCACGGAGGGTTGCCGTTGTTCGCGCTGTGCGTGCCGGCGAACAGCAGCGTCTTGCCGGCGAAACTATTCTGCACGGTGCTTGGGTACTTGTGCACCGTCGGCTGATACAGCGGCCGGTTCTGCATGTCGTTGTGCCCGAGACGCACCATGTTGAGTGCGTCCGGCTTGCTCAGGCCGTCGGCCCAGGCGCCCGATGCGAGGGCGAGGGCCGCGAGCGTTGCGACATAGGACAACCTCCGCGGTGCGGCACGGCGAACGTCTGCTTGCTTCATGTTGCCTCCTGATTGACCCGCCTTCACGGCGATGGCAGACCGTCCGCGCGAACGGTCCACGAATGCGATCGTTGCTCGCTACCGGCTTGCTGCGTAGCGCCTGTGCAGGGCGAGGCCCGTCAATGCAACGGCCAGCAGCGCCAGCGTCGCGGGCTCGGGCACGGCGGAGACGACGACGGCGTCGAGCAGCAGCGAACCCGGATCGTTGCGAAAATCGAACGACAGGGTCGTCTGGATATCCGACGCCGGCACGATGAAGGTGCGCCGCACGAAGCCGCCGGTGTCAGGCACGTCGACACGCGCGAGAAGCGGAATGCCGCCGAAGGTCGCGTTGAACGCGTTGGGCGTCTGGCCGTCCGACGCGAACGCGAACGACACGAAATAGCTATGCCCGATTTCGGTGTTGAAGCCCTGCGCCAGCGTGCCGAGATGACCCACGGGCCCGAACTGACCGTAGCATTGGCCCTCGATGGGAGGCACGAAGTTCGGGTCGTTGGGGTCCGGGCAGATGACCTGGCTGTTGTCCAGGCCATTGAGGTCGACCCAGCCCGTGAAGTCGCCGTCCTCGAATCCGCCGTTGACGAGCAGATTGTCGGCCGACGCCTGGGGTGCGAATGCGAGTGCGGCGGTCAGCAGAACGGCGCAGAGTCCCAAGCGCGCGGATGCGCCCCGGGTGGGCGGGTGTGCAGGCATCTCGTCCTCCTTGGACAGTATTATTTGTGCACAACAACTCAAGCAACATCCATGCGCACGACGCATCCGGCCATTGAATCAATTCAGTAGCAAATCAAAAGGTCGACGCCGACAGCGGTCTGTAAACTATTTCGACGGGTCGATCACGTCTATGATCACTACCACCGCGTCGGCCAAGAGTGAATGGGGGCCGTTTCGAGGGTGTCACGTGCGCCGACATTCGATGCAGGAGCCGTCATGAAGAAGCACTCCCAGCGGGCGCATCGCATTGGTGACCAGCTGCAACGCGAGCTTGCCGATCTGCTCGCCAACGAGGTGAAGGATCCGCGCGTGGGGCGCGCGACGATCACGCATGTGGACGTCAGCGCCGACTACTCGCATGCGACCGTCCACTTCTCGCATCTCGCCGGCAAGGAGCACGCGAAGGAGGCCATCACCGCGCTGGACCGTACCGCGGGCTTCTTGCGCAGCGAGCTGTCGCGTCGGCTCAACCTGTACTCCGTTCCGCAGCTGCACTTCGCCTACGACGATTCGATCGAGGCCGGCATGCGTCTGTCGAGCCTCATCGACCAGGCCGTGGCCGAAGACGCGAAGCACCCGAAGGACGACTGACTGGGCTCGACGCGCGAAAGTCCCAGGTGAAGCGACGCGGGCAGCCGGTCGACGGCGTGCTGCTGCTCGACAAGCCGTCGGGCATCTCGTCGAACGCCGCGCTCCAGCGCGCGCGCCGCGCCCTCGATGCGCAGAAGGCCGGCCACACCGGCACGCTCGATCCGCTGGCCTCGGGCCTCCTGCCGATCTGCCTCGGCGAGGCGACGAAGTTCGCGCAATTCCTGCTGGATGCGCACAAGCGCTACCGCGCGACGGTGCGCTTCGGCATCACGACGAACACGCTCGACGCGGAGGGCGACGTTGTCGCGACCCGGCCCGTGGACATCGACGCGGCCGCCATCGCCGCCGCGCTCCCCGGCTTCACCGGCTCGCAGCTGCAGACGCCGCCCGTGCACGCCGCGCTGAAGCACAAGGGCCGTGCGTATTACCAATACGCGCGCGCCGGAGAGGATGTGCCGCGTGCGGCACGCGCCATCGAAGTCACGTCGCTGACGCTTCTGTCGTGGCAATCCCCGGACGCCGTACTGGACGTCGAATGCAGCAAGGGAACCTACGTGCGCGTGCTGGCCGCGGACCTCGGCGAGCGTCTCGGATGCGGCGCCCACCTCGTGGCCCTGAGGCGCCTCGCCACGGGCGGATTCGACCTGGCGCGCGCGGTCACGCTCGATCGACTCGAAGCGCTCGACGCACCGGAGCGGGTGCGGCTGCTGCTGCCCGTGGACGTGCTGACGGCGCACCTGCCGCGGATCGACCTCGACGCCCGGGCGGGTGAGCATTTCCTGCATGGCCAGTCGGTGCCCGCACCGGCGGCTGCTGCCGGTGTCCATGCCGTCTATGCGGCCGGCGCGCTGCTCGGCGTAGCGGACACTGTCGAAGGCCGCGCGCGGCCGCGCCGGGTCGCCGCCTCAGCGCCGGCGCACGAGGCGCAAGCGGGTTGAAAATCAAGCGGTTTTCGCGCTATAATCGCGTGCTCAGCCAAGCGAAAATCGAGACAGAAGAAGGGCATATCACAATGGCCGTCACCGTAGCCGACAAGGCGAAAGTCATCGCCGATCACCAGCGCGTCAAGGGCGATACCGGCTCGCCGGAAGTGCAGATCGCGCTTCTGACCACGCGCATCAACGGTCTTACCGACCACTTCAAGGACCACGTCAAGGATCATCACTCCCGTCGGGGCCTCCTGCGGATGGTCTCGCGGCGTCGCAAGCTGCTCGACTATCTCAAGTCGCGCAATGCCGACAGCTACCGCGTGCTGATCGAGAAGCTCGGGCTGCGCAAATAGCGTGGCGCTTCAGCCCGCCTGATGAACATCGCGATGGCCGCGTTCTGCGACGCGGCCATTTGCATTTGAAGATCACGAGGATCTAAGTGCAGAGCACCCAACCCAAAGCAATTCGCAAGTCGATTCCCTATGGCCGCCACACCCTGACGCTCGAAACCGGCGAGATCGCCCGCCAGGCAGCGGGCGCGGTGCTGGTGAGCCTCGACGATACCGTGGTGCTCGTGACGGCCGTTGCCGCCAAGCACGCCAAGCCCGGCCAGGACTTCTTTCCCCTGACGGTCGACTACCAGGAGAAGACGTACGCCGCGGGCAAGATTCCGGGCGGCTTCTTCAAGCGTGAAGGACGGCCCTCGGAGAAGGAGACGCTGACCTCGCGCCTCATCGACCGCCCGATCCGTCCGCTGTTTCCCGACGGGTTCTACAACGAAGTGCAGGTGATCGCGACGGTCATGTCGGTCGATCCGGAGATCGATCCCGACGTTCCGGCGATGATCGGCGCCTCCGCGGCGCTCGCGCTGTCCGGCGTGCCGTTCAGCGGACCCATCGGCGCGGCGCGCGTCGGCTATCTCAATGGCCAGTACGTGCTCAACCCGAGCAAGAGCGAGCTCGAGACCTCCAAGCTCAACCTCGTCGTCGCGGGCACCGAGGCGGCCGTGCTGATGGTCGAATCGGAGGCCGAGGAGCTTCCCGAGGAAGTCATGCTGGGCGCGGTCGTGTTCGGTCACCAGCAACAGCAGGCCGTGATCGAGACGATCCACCAGCTCGTCGAGGAAGGCGGCAAGCCGCTGTGGGACTGGCAGGCGCCGCCGCGGGACGAGGATACGATCCAGCGGGTCGCTGCCGCCGTCGAGCAGGACATCCGCGCGGCGTACCAGATCCGCAGCAAGCAGCAGCGCTCGCAGCGCCTGAAGGAGATCGCGAGCAAGGTCGACGCCGAAGTCGTGCCGGCCGACGCGACGCCCGAGCAGCGCCGTCACATCGGCAACATCGCCTTCGATCTCGAAGCGAAGATCGTTCGCCAGCAAATCCTTTCAGGCGAGGCGCGCATCGACGGCCGCGACACGCGCACCGTGCGGCCGATCACCATCCGTACCGGCGTGCTTCCGCGCACGCACGGCTCGGCGCTGTTCACGCGCGGCGAGACGCAGGCGCTCGTGGTCGTCACGCTCGGCACCGCGCGCGACGAGCAGATCATCGACGCGCTCCAGGGCGAATATCGCGAGCGCTTCATGTTCCACTACAACATGCCGCCGTACGCCACCGGCGAGACCGGACGCGTGGGCTCGCCGAAGCGGCGCGAGGTGGGCCATGGACGGCTCGCCAAGCGCGGCATCCTGGCGGTGCTGCCGACTGCCGAGGAATTCGCGTACTCGATGCGCATCGTCTCGGAGATCACGGAGTCGAACGGCAGCTCGTCGATGGCCTCGATCTGCGGCGCATCGCTCGCGCTGATGGACGCCGGCGTACCCACCAAGGCGCACGTCGCCGGCATCGCGATGGGCCTCATCAAGGAGGGCAACCGCTTCGCCGTGCTGACCGACATCCTGGGCGACGAGGATCACCTCGGCGACATGGACTTCAAGGTGGCCGGCACCGAGCGTGGCGTCACCGCGCTGCAGATGGACATCAAGATCCAGGGGATCACCAAGGAGATCATGGCGGTCGCGCTGTCGCAGGCGCGCGAAGGCCGCATGCACATCCTCGGCAGGATGCAGGAAGCGCTCCCGCACGCGCGCACCGAGATCTCGCAGCACGCGCCGCGCATGATGACGTTCAAGATCAACCCCGAGAAGATCCGCGACGTGATCGGCAAGGGCGGGGCGGTCATCCGCGCGCTCACCGAGGAGACGGGAACGACCATCGACATCCAGGACGATGGCAGCGTCACCATCGCCTCCGTCAACGCCGACGCGTGCAACGCGGCGCGCAAGCGCATCGAGGCGATCACCGCCGAGGTGGAAGTGGGCAAGATCTACGAAGGCCCGGTGCTGCGCCTGCTCGACTTCGGCGCGATCGTGCAACTTCTGCCGGGCAAGGATGGTCTGCTGCACATCTCGCAGATCGCCAAGGAGCGCGTCAACCAGGTCTCCGACTACCTGAAGGAAGGCCAGGTCGTGCGCGTGAAGGTGCTCGAGGCCGACGAAAAAGGTCGCGTGCGCCTGTCGATGAAGGCCGCCGCGGAAGACGACGCCAAGCAGCAGCCGTCGGCTGCCGCCGCGCCCACGACGGAGTCGACGCCGACCCTCTGAGCGTTTGGGCTCGTCGACAAGGGCGCCCGCGAGGCGCCCTTGTCGTCTGGAGCGCGCGCCTTGGCGCGAGCGCGGGAAACTGGAGAGCTACATGCATATTGCACGGATCGTACGCGTCGGCGTTGCTGTCGCAGCCGTCGTCCTCGCCGCGCCCCCCACGCTGGGGGCCACGCGCAATTCGAAAGGACAACCCGCGGCGCTGACCGCGCCGCCGAGCACGACGCTCCATTGCCGCAAGGGTCAGTGCAGCACGCGGGACATCAAGGTCGTCGTCGATGACCGCGGCAAGGCGTGCACGTTGAAGGTGGAATACGAGACCGTGAGCGTCAACGGAGGCAATCGTGGCCTGAGCAACCAGGGCGTGAAGCTCCGCTGGGTGATCGACGACGCGAACGCGAAGAACCGCTGGTTCTTCTACCCTGGCGGCGTGGCGCTCGCCAAGAACAACGGTGACTTCAAGGACGACGGCCCTGACGACGCGAAGAAATCCTACGGATTGACCGACGCGAACAGCAAGGACGAGGAGTTCTCCACGGCCTATACCGTCGTCGTCATGGACAAGGACCGCAAGGCCAAGTGCACCGGCGAGGCCACCATCGAGAACAAGCGCGGCGCAGGGCGCAAGCGCAAGGCGCACGAGGGCTAGTGATAGCCGAGGTCGCCGCGCACCTTGCCTCGGAACACGTAATACGACCACCCCGTGTACATGAAGATGATCGGTAGCAGGAACAGCGTGCCGATGAGCGTGAACGCCTGCGTCGCCGGCGTCGATGCCGCATCCCACAGCGTCACGGCGTACGGGACGATATAGGGGAAGAGGCTGATCGCGAGGCCGAGATAGCCCATCGCGAAGAGCGCCATCGCGCCCACGAACGGTAGGCTCTCGTGGCCGCGGCGCAGCGCGCGCCACGTCATCCACGCGATGAGCGCCGTGACGACCGGAACGGGCGCGAAGAACGCCATGTTCGGCCAGCTGAACCACCGCGCGGCGATTCCATGGTTGGCGAGCGGCGTCCAGATGCTCACCATGGCAATGAACGCGAGCACGCCGAAGAGCGCGCGCTCGGCGCCCCGGCGCGCCCATTGCTGCAGGTCGCCTTCCGTCTTCATCACGAGCCAGCTCGCGCCGAGCAGCGTGTACCCGAACACCAGGCCCGCGCCCGTGAGCAGGGGAAACGGGCGAAGCCAGTCGAAGCTCGTGCCTGCGAAGTTGCGGCCGCTGACGTCGAAGCCCTCGACGAACGCCCCGAGCACGACACCCTGGAAGTAGGTCGCGACCAGCGAGCCGACGAAGAACGAACGGTTCCACCAGTGCTGCGAGCGCGTGCTCTTCAGTCGAAATTCGAAGGCGACACCGCGGAAGATGAGCCCGAGCAGCATCAGCAGGATCGGAAAGTAGACGGCGGGAATGATGATGGCGAAGGCCAGCGGGAAAACGGCGAGCAGGCCGACCCCGCCGAGCACGAGCCATGTCTCGTTGCCGTCCCATACCGGCGCGACGGAGTTCATGGCGAGCGTGCGCTCGTCTTCGCTGCGCATCGCAGGAAACAGGATGCCGACGCCGAGATCGAATCCGTCGAGCAGCACGTACATGAACACGCCGAAGCCGAGGATCAGCGTCCACACCGGAACGAGGTCGATGTGCATCAGCTCTCCAGCGCCGAAAGCGGTCGCGCGGGACGCTCGGTGAGGCGGGCGTCGCGCAACTCGACGTGCTCGGGCGGACCGGCGCGCGCGACCCGTGCCATGTAGTAGATGCCCGCGCCGAACACGATCAGGTAGACGATGGCGTAGAGCACGAGCGACGTCGCGACGTCGCTCGTAGTGAGCGAAGGCGATACGGCGTCGCGCGTACGCAGCAGGCCGTACACGACCCAGGGCTGGCGGCCCACCTCGGTCACCGTCCATCCGGCGAGCACGGCGAGGAAGCCCGCGGGCATCATTGCGATGCAAACGTTCTGGAAGGTGCGCGAATCGAACAGCCGGCGCCGCAGGTGAAGCACACCGGCCGCAATCACCACCGCGAGCATGAGAAGCCCGAGGCCCACCATGGCGCGGAAGGCAAAGAATACCGGAACCACCGGGGGCCGATCGGCGGGCGGCACCGACTTCAATCCCTCGACGGTGGCGTTGAAATCGTGCTTGAGGTAAAGGCTCGCGAGCGCCGGGATGGCAATCTCGTAGCGATTCTCCTCGCGCGCCTCGTCGGGCCAGGCGAAGATTACGGCCGGCGCGCGGGCGCGGGTCTCCCACGCGGCTTCCATGGCCGCGACCTTCATGGGCTGGTGCTCGACGGAGTTGACGCCGTGCAGGTCGCCGAGAACGACTTGCAGCGGCACCAGAATGCCGAGCAGGATCAGCGTCATCCCGAGGGTGCGGCGCGCCTCGACCACGTGCTCGTTGCGCTTCAGATGCCACGCCGCCACGCCGATCACGACGAAGCCCGTGGTGACGAAGAAGCCGGTCACGGTGTGCGCGATGCGGAACGGGAAAGACGGATTGAAGATGATCGAGAGCCATTCGGCGGGCTCGAAGCGGCCGTCGACTACCGTGTAGCCGACCGGCGTCTGCATCCAGCTGTTCGCGGCCAGGATCCAGAACGAAGAAAAGAGCGTTCCGGCGCCAACCGCGATGGCGGCGAACAGGTGCGCCCATGGCGGCACGAGCTTGCGCCCGAACAGCAGGATGCCGAGGAAGCCCGATTCCAGGAAGAACGCAACCATCGCCTCGTAGGCGAAGAGCGGGCCCAGCACGTTGGCGGTGGCGTCGGCGTAGCGACTCCAGTTCGTGCCGATCTGGAAGGGCATCACGATGCCCGAGACCACGCCCATGCCGAACGAGATCGCAAAGATCTTGGTCCAGAACACCGACAGGCGCAGGTACACCGTGTCGCGCTTCCACACGTGAAGCGCTTCGAGCACCACGATGAATGCCGACAAGCCCACGGTGAAAGCGGGCAGCAGGATGTGGAACGCGATGACGAACGCGAACTGCAGCCGCGACAGGAAGACCGGATCCACGCTTCGAATGCTCCGGTGCGCCGATGCGTCGATTCTACGCCGGGCGCCAGGCCATGCTTGCCGCCGTGCGCGTCATGCGCATAATTCGAGCTCACGCCGAAGGAGCCATTCCATGAGCGATGCAGTCACGGGAACCAGCGCGATCACCGCATTCTGGAACGACGTGCTGGTGCCGAAGTTCGAGCGCTTTCGCAACGTCCTCATGGACGGCCTCGGCTATCACAGCGAGGCGCCGCTGCGCAGCCTCGCGCTTCCCCCCGGCGCGCGCGTGCTCGACGTGGGATGCGGCTGGGGCGACACCGCCATCGCGCTCGCGCGCAAGGTCGCGCCGCACGGCGACGTCGTCGGCGTCGACTGTTGCGAGAAATTCCTCGAGACCGCGCGTGCCAGCGCCGCGGCTGCGGGGGTGCGCAACGTGCGCTTCGTCTGCGCGGACGTCGAGACGCAGGCGCTCGAGCCTCGCTACGACTTCTGTTTCTCGCGGTTCGGGACGATGTTCTTTTCCAATCCGGTCGCGGGCCTGCGCAACATCGCCGCGGCGATGCGGCCGGGCGCGACGGCGCTGTTCATCGCCTGGCGCCCGCTGGTCGACAATCCGTGCTGGCAGGTGCCCAAGGAGACGGTGCTGCGCCATCTTCCCCCGCCGGGCGAGAACGCGCAGACCTGCGGTCCCGGTCCGTTCTCGATGGCCGATCCCGACATCGTGCGCGCTCAGCTGCGTGCGGCGGGATTCGAGGATGTCCAGTTCCAGCGCCACGACTGCGCGATCATGATGGGCGCCGACATCGACCAGGCCGTCGCTTTCCAGCTCGCGATCGGGCCTGCGGGCGAGATCGTGCGTGAAGCCGGGGAGCAGGCGCAGCGAATTCGGCCGCGCATCGAGGACGCGCTGCGTGAGGCGCTGGCGCCCTACGCGACGGACCGGGGCATCGTGATGCCGTCGAGCTCGTGGACGATCACGGCGCGCAAGGCCGGCACGTCGCCGTCCTGAGCCGCCGACCAGGGCAGCCGCTGCGCCATCAGCGCACGGCGCAGGCGAGTGTGAGCGCACCTCACTTTGCGGGCTCGAGGATCGCCTCGCCGCTCACCGTCACGGTCACTTCCGTGTCACCGGCCTCGGTGCTGACCGGCGCCGCCTTCGCCATGGCCGCGGTTTGCATGCGCATGTAGGGTTGAGGGCCGCCGCCCGGCTCGTTCGTCTGTACCGTCACTCGGCCGGTGCGCCATGCCGTGCTGCCGAGGGCCTGAGCCGCAAGTTTCGCGCGATCCTGCCATGCGCGGATCGCCTGTTGCGTAAGCGCGTCCTGCGCGGCGCGCAGTGCCGCCGGACTGAGCGAGAAGCGCAGGCCCGACATCAGCATGCCGTCTTCGGCCTGCAGCTTCGACGCGAGCGCCGCGAGCGCCATGAAATCGGCGCCGGTGATTTCCAGCGATTGGGTCACGTGCCAGCGCACCGGCCCCTGGTTCGGGTCGCCGACCTGGTAAGTCGTGTACGTCGACGTCGACGTCTCGATGCCTGCCGTGGCCTTCGCGCGCGCGAGCGCACGCGCCATGCGCGTGTTCACGACGTCCGCGGCCTTCACGGCGTCGGTCTCCTCGGCTTCGGCGCGCAACGCGGCGTGCATGCGGTCGTTCGGCACGCTGCGATCGGCGCTGGCGCTCACGGTGACGACCGGTTGCGGGACCAGCGCGGGATCCGCGCTCGCCGGCGCAGACGCCATCAGCGCGAGACACGACGCGAGCACCATGGCATGGGCGACGCGCGCGGTCACGATGCGATGCGCGAGCCGACCCGCGCGGGAAGCGCCTCGATGGCGGCGCGGTTGGTCCACGAGAAGCAGCGCGCGGCCGCTTCGCGCCACGGCAGCCAGGCGAACCGCGAATGCTCGCGAGGATTCACGCGAACGGCAATGCGATCCGGTACCTCGACCCCGTACACGTGCTCCGTGTTGTGCGTCGTACCCGGTCGATAGCGATGGCGCCACTGGACGAAGATCTCGAAGTCGTTCTGCATGTGCCAATCGACCACGCCTCCGTAACGGTTCGCATCGATGCCGGTCTCCTCGGCGAGCTCGCGCACGGCGGTGCGCGCGAGCGGCTCGTCCGGTTCGCGGCTGCCGGTCACCGATTGCCAATGGTCCGGGAAGTCCGCTCGCTCGAGCAGCAGCACGTCGAGCGCAGGCGTGTAAACGAGGACCAGGACCGAAACGGGTTCCTTGTATCCCCTCGCTGCCGTCATGCAACGAAAACCCAGAACGGGACGTGCCGCTCGCGCCAGTAATCGCACGCCTCGGTGAAGAGATCCTCGAGCGTTCGCCAGTCGTTGGGGTGCTCGCGACGGTAAGCGTCGGCGTGGCGCAGCGACAGCACCATGCCGCGCTTGCCGAGCCAGTCGCGGTCCTCGAGGACGTCGGCGAGCGCGTCGAAGTTGTGACCGAAATGCTCGGGCAGCGCGAGCGCGGTATCGAGCTCGGCGAAGAGCGTCGCGCGATCCTGCGCCTTGGCGAGGTCGACGACCACGTGACGCAGGTGCGCGTGCGCCGCGAGCGGCTTCAGCGCGTCGGGCGATCCCTTCCAGGGGTGCACGCCGCATTCGTCGAATTGACTGAGGTCCGGAGTATTCATCGCACGCCCTTCGTCATTCCAGGATGCGACGGAACGACTGGTAGTGATCGTCCGTGTAATAGCACACTTCGGGTTGCGCGCGCGGTCCGCCGCACACGATTCGACGCGCGCCTCGCGTTCGCTCGCCGCGCGTAGGCACCGTGTACTCGTGATAGTAACCGCGCGGGCGGCCGGGCAGCGAGTGCTCGCGGTTGCCGAACACGACGCCGTCGCGCTCGTATCCGAAGGGACCCCCGGCATGGATGCGCGTGAGCACGTCGCGCGCTTCACCCGGCAGCTCCCGGACCTGCACTGCGGCAGCGTGCTCGCTTGCGCGACGCGCATGCGCGGCCGGCAGCACTGCCGCGAGCGCGAGAAGGACGATCAGCGCACGCGCGAATGCGAGCCCGTTGCCCATGCGCCGCAGTGTAGCGCAAGCGGGCTGTGACGACCCTTCGCTAGCCGATCTTCGCCGAGTCGCTCGCGCGCACGCGAATGTGGAGGTCGCGCAGCTGCTTTTCCGTGACCGGGCTCGGGGCGCCGACGAGGAGGTCCTGGCCGCGCTGCGTCTTCGGAAAGGCGATCACGTCACGGATCTGGTCCACGCCCGCCATCAGCGCGACGGTGCGGTCGAAGCCGAACGCGATGCCGCCGTGCGGGGGCGCGCCGTACTGCAGCGCCTCGAGCAGGAAGCCGAACTTCGCCTTCTGATCCTCGGGCGAGATGCCGAGCGCCTCGAAGACCTTCTGCTGCACTTCCGGTCGATGGATGCGCACCGAGCCGCCACCGATCTCCCAGCCGTTCATCACGACGTCGTACGCCTTGGCGAGCGCGCGTCCCGGGTCGGACGCCATGAGCGCCTCGTGGCCGTCCTTGGGTGCGGTGAACGGATGGTGCTTGGCCGCCCAGGTCTTGCTTTCGTCGTCGTACTCGAACATCGGGAAGTCGACGACCCAGAGCGGCTTCCAGCCGCCTTCCGCGATACCGCGATCGTGGCCGATCTTCGCGCGGAGCGCGCCCAGCGCGTCGTTGACGACCTTCTCGCGGTCGGCGCCGAAGAACACGAGATCGCCCGTCTGCGCGCCCGTGCGCTCGAGGATCGTGCGCAGCACGTCCTGCGACAGGAACTTCACGATAGGCGATTGCAGGCCTTCCTCGTTGGGCTTGCTCGCGTCGTTGACCTTGATGTACGCGAGGCCGCGCGCGCCGTAGATCGCCACGAACGCGGTGTAGTCGTCGATTTCCTTGCGCGTCAGCGCCCCGCCGTTCGGCACCCGCAGCGCCGCCACGCGGCCATTCGGCAGGTCCGCCGCGGCGCGGAACACCTTGAACTCGACCGACTTCATCACGTCCGTCAGCTCGGTGAGCTTGAGCGGCACGCGAAGGTCGGGCTTGTCGGAGCCATAGTCGCGCATGGCGTCCGCGTAGCCCATGACCGGGAAGGGATCGGGCAGCTCGACGCCGAGCGTCTCGCGAAACATCGTGCGCACCAGCGGCTCCATGAGGGCGCGGATCTCGGTCTCGTCCAGGAACGACGTCTCGATGTCGATCTGCGTGAACTCGAGCTGCCGGTCGGCGCGCGCATCCTCGTCGCGATAGCACTTGACGATCTGGTAGTAGCGGTCGTAGCCCGCGATCATCAGCATCTGCTTGAACAGCTGCGGCGACTGCGGCAGGGCATAGAACTCGCCGTGGTGCATGCGCGAGGGCACGAGGAACTCGCGCGCACCCTCGGGCGTGCTCTTGTACAGAACCGGCGTCTCGATGTCGATGAAGCCGTGCGAGTCGAGGTACTTGCGCACGGCCATCGCCGCCCGATAGCGCAGGCGCAGGTTGTTCTGCATGAACGGCCGGCGAAGGTCCAGCACGCGGTGCGTCAGCCGTACCGTCTCCGACAGGTTCTCGTCGTCGAGCTGGAACGGCGGCGTTGCGGACGCGTTGAGGATCTCGATGTGGTGAGCGAGCACCTCGACCTCGCCGGAGCGCAGGTTGGCGTTCGTCGTGCCTTCGGGCCGCCGGCGCACCTTGCCGGTGACGGCGATGCAATATTCGTGACGCAGCTTTTCGGCGATCGCGAACGTCTCCGCGCGGTCGGGATCGCACACGACCTGGAGCAGCCCTTCGCGGTCGCGCAGGTCGACGAAGATCACGCCGCCGTGATCGCGCCGGCGATGGACCCAGCCCGCGACCGTGACGGTCTGGTCGAGATAGCGGCCGTCGACGAGGCCGCAATAGTCGGTGCGCTTCACGAGGTTTCTCCAGCGGGCAGGGGTAGGTTGTGCGTCATTCGATGCGCATGGGCGAGCGGCCCGGGCGCCGTCGCCGGGCGGCGCGGCGTGCGACGGTCAATTTCGGGAGGTGACGACCGGATCGGCGATCGCAGGCGCGCGCGTCGCTCCGGCGGGCGGCAGCGTCATCGGCGGCACGTGCGGCCGGGGCGCGACGACACCCATCGAGATGATGTACTTCAGTGCTTCGTCGACAGTCATGTCGAGGTCGTGAACGCGCGCGCGCGGCACGATGACGAAGTAGCCCGACGTCGGGTTGGGCGTCGTCGGGACGTACACGCTCACGTGCTCGCCATCGAGGTGCTCGGCCACGCTCGCGGCGGGGGTGCCGGTCTGGAATGCGATGGTCCAGCTTCCCGCATGCGGAAATTCGACCAGCAGCGCCTTGCGAAACGCATTGCCCTGCGGCGACAGCAGCGTGTCGCTGACCTGCTTGACCGACGAGTAGATGGATTTGACGAAGGGGATGCGGGTCAGCACCGATTCCCAGGCGCGGATCACCCGCTGGCCGAGGAAATTCGCAGCGAGCACGCCCGTCGCGAACAGGATCACGAACGCGACCAGCACGCCGACGCCGGGGATGCGGACGCCGAAGACCTCGGGCCGCGCGCTCTCGGGGAAGAGCAGCATGATCTGGTCGAGCGAGTTCACGAGGAACGCGAGCACCCAGATCGTGATGCCGATCGGCACCCAGACGAGCAATCCGGTGATCAGGTAGCGCTTCATGGCGGGGGCGCGAGGGATCGAAGGCGCGGGCTGCGGCCCGCGCCGCGCGGCGGCGTCAGTGACAGGCGCAACCCGTTCCGCAGCCCGACGCGCTGGTGGCGGTGGACTCGGACTTCGATTCGGTCTTGGCCGTGTCGGGCTTCGCGTCCTTGCTCTCGGTCTTGCTGTCGGTCTTGCTGTCGGCCTTCGCTTCGGGCTTGGCCGGCTTGCCGCCGTTGCGGAAGTCCGTGGCGTACCAGCCGGAGCCCTTGAGCTGGAAGCCCGCGGCGGAGACGAGCTTGGTGAGCGTCTCGGCGCGGCAGGAAGGGCAGCTCGTCAGGGGCGACTCGGTGATCTTCTGCAGCGCCTCGAGCTCGTGGCCGCAGGCGGTGCACCGATATTCGTAGATCGGCATGGCGGTTCCTCGCGAGAAAGTGGCGTTCGTATTTCGTGCCGGCGACGCGCCTCGTCGCCGACCCGAAAAACCGATTGATTCCTAAGCAAATATTATACCGCAACCCGCGCTTTTGCGCATCACGGCGCGCAGCCTGTCGCCGCGCCCGGTGAAGATGGGGGCGCGCGCACCGCCATCAAAGTGGCTTATCCTTCGCGCCGACCACCGGTAAAGGGAATTGGAATGGCGGCGCATTGGATGTGGTGGATCGCCGGTGTGATACTGATCGGCGCGGAGATGGTGACGGGGACGTTCTACCTCTTCGCCGCGGGCCTGGCATGCGTCGTGGGCGGGCTCATCGCCTGGGCGGGCGTGGGCCTCGACGCCCAGCTCCTGATCACCGCGATACTCGCGATCGTCGGAACGTTGGTCGCGCATCGCCTGCGCCTGCGTCGCGCCACCCCGCCGCCGATGCCGTCGTTCGATGTCGGTCAACCGGTGCAGGTTCAGATGTGGCGCGCCGATGGCACCGCCCGGGTGACCTATCGCGGCACGCAATGGAACGCGGAGCTCGAGCGCCCCGACGCGGCGCGCGAGCGGACGATGTACATCGTGGGCACGCGCGGCTCGACGTTGATCGTCGCGGCCCAGCGCCCGGGCTGAAGTCGCCTTTCACGTGGATACCTTGAGGACTGTTGCGATGCTAAGCGGCCTGTCGCTGTTCGCGTTCATCCTGTTCATCGTCGCGCTGATCGTCGTGATCCGCGCGGTGCGCGTGGTGCCCCAGCAGCGCGCATGGGTGCTTGAGCGCGTAGGGCGTTTCCACGCGGTGCTCGAGCCCGGACTGAGCTTCATCGTCCCGTTCGTCGATCGCATCGCGTACAAGCACGACCTGCGCGAGATACCGCTCGACGTGCCGCCGCAGATCTGCATCACCAAGGACAACACGCAGCTGCAGGTCGACGGCATTCTCTACTTCCAGGTGACCGACCCGAAGCTCGCGTCGTACGGCTCGTCGAACTACGTCCTGGCGATCACGCAGCTCGCCCAGACCACGCTGCGCAGCGTGATCGGGCGCATGGAGCTCGACCGCACCTTCGAGGAGCGCGACCAGATCAACGCGGCCGTGGTGGCGGCGCTCGACGATGCGGCGCCCAACTGGGGCGTCAAGGTCCTGCGCTACGAGATCAAGGACCTGACACCGCCGGCCGAGATCCTGCGCGCGATGCAGGCGCAGATCACGGCCGAGCGCGAGAAGCGCGCCGTCATCGCGACCTCGGAAGGCAAGCGCCAGGAGCAGATCAACCTGGCGGTCGGCGCCCGCGAGGCGGCCATCGCCAAGTCGGAGGGTGAGAAGCAGGCGGAGATCAACGGCGCGCAAGGCCAGGCCGCCGCCATACTGTCCATCGCCGAAGCCAACGCCAAGGCCATCCGGCAGGTCGCCGAGGCCATCGCGGAACCGGGCGGCATGGATGCCGTCAATCTGAAGGTGGCCGAGGAATACATCACCGCGTTCGGCAACCTCGCCCGGATCGGCAACACGCTCGTCGTGCCGGCCAACCTCACCGACGTCGCGGCGTTCGTCACCACCGCGACGAGCATCCTCAAGTCGAAGCCGCCGACGCCCGTGGCCAAGTAAGCTCTGGACCATGGAAGCGCACGACAGCACGTTCATCGTCACCGGCGGCGCGTCGGGACTGGGCGCCGCCACCGTGCGCGCGCTCGCGGGCTGCGGCGCGCGCGTGATCGTCGCCGACTTGAAGGAAGCCGAGGGCCAGGCGCTGGCGCGCGACATCGGCGACGCCGCGCGATTCGTGCGCACCGACGTCACCGACGAGGCGAGCGCGCGTGCGGCCGTTGCAGCGGCGGTCGACGGTTATGGCGGCGTTCAGGGGCTCGTGAATTGCGCGGGCATCGTGCACGGCGAGAAGGTGGTCGGCCGCGAAGGCCTGCACGCGCTCGCGTCGTTTCGACGCGCGATCGACATCAACCTCATCGGCACGTTCAACCTGATCCGCCTCGCGGCCGACGCGATGTCGAAAGGCGCGCCGAACGCGGACGGCGAGCGCGGCGTGATCGTCAACACGGCGTCCGTTGCGGCATTCGACGGGCAGATCGGCCAGGCGGCGTACAGCGCATCGAAGGCCGGTGTGGTCGGCATGACGCTTCCGATCGCCCGCGAGCTCGCGCGCGCCGGCATTCGCGTCATGACCATCGCGCCCGGCATCTTCGAGACGCCGATGATGGACAGCCTTTCGCGCGAAGTGCAGGAGTCGCTCGGCAAGATGGTGCCCTTCCCGCCGCGTCTCGGACGCCCCGCGGAATTCGCATCCCTGGTGCTCGAGATCGTGCGCAACCCGATGCTGAACGGCGAGGTGATCCGCCTGGACGGCGCGATCCGCATGGCGCCGAAGTGATCGACGTTCCCCGTGAAGCGGGCGCGGGCGGCCGTGCGCCGCCGCGCCGGCCGGTCGTGCTGGGCTGCGTGATGCTCGCGCTGTTCATGTCGGCCATCGAGGTCACCATCGTGGCCACGGCGCTGCCGCAGATCGTCGGCAGGCTGGGCGGATTCGCGCTCTATACGTGGGTGTTCTCCGGCTTCCTGCTGACGCAGACGGCGACGATTCTCGTGTTCGGCAAGCTCGCCGACTTGTACGGCCGCCGGCCGGTGCTCATCGGCGGGATGATCGTGTTCCTGATCGGCTCGACGCTGTGCGGTTTGGCGTGGTCCATGCCGGCGCTGATCGGCTTCCGGCTGCTGCAGGGGCTCGGCGCCGGATCGATCCAGCCCGTGGCGTTCACGATCGTCGGCGATCTGTACGACGCGAACGAGCGACCGCGCGTGCAGGGCTGGCTGTCGAGCGTGTGGGGCTTCGCGGCGATCGTCGGGCCGCTCGCGGGCGGCACGATCGTCGAGACGCTGTCGTGGCGCTGGATCTTCTGGATCAACGTGCCGTTCGGGCTGCTCGCGATCGCGGGCCTCGCGATGTTCTATCACGAGCGCATCGGGCATCGAAAGCACGCGATCGACTACGCGGGCACGCTGTGCTTCTGCGTCGGAATGGCCGCGCTGCTCGTCGCGCTCATGCAAGGCGGCGTGGCGTGGCCCTGGGTCTCGCTGCAGACCCTCGCGCTGGCCGCGCTGTTCGCGGGCGCTTTCGCGCTCTATGTCGCGCGCGAGCGTCGCGCCGAAGAGCCCATGGTCGACGTTCGCCTGTGGCGCGCGCCGCTGGTCGCTCGCGTCAACGCCGCGGCGTTGTTCGGCGGCGCCACGATCATCGGCGTGACGTCGTTCGTGCCGATCGACGTGCAGGGCGTGCTCGGCCGCTCCGCCCTCGTCGCCGGCTTCGCGCTCACCGCGATGTCGGTCGGCTGGCCGCTCGCCTCCACGCTGTCGGGCCGCTTCCTGCGCGCGTTCCACGCGCGCGGCACCGTGCGCATCGGCGGCACCCTGCTGTTCATCGGCACCGTGCTCCTGGCGATGATGCCGCGCAGCGCGGGTCCGGCGTGGATCGGCGTCGGGTCGTTCACGATCGGCTTCGGCATGGGACTGCTCAATACCACGTCGATGATCCTGATCCAGGGCAGCGTGCCCTGGGAGCAGCGGGGCAGCGCGACCGCGGCAAACGTGTTCTCGCGCATGCTCGGCGGCACGCTGGGCGCCGCGGTGCTGGGCGCGGTGCTCAACACCGTGCTGCACGCGCGCCTCGGCGCGTCGACGGGCGAAGGCATCGAAGGCATCCGGCGCATGTTCGCGGGCGCGGTCGAGGCGCTCAGCTCGGCCGAGCGCGAGGCGCTCGTCGCGGCGCTCGCGGCGGGGCTTGCGCGCGTCTTCGCGGTTCTCGTGCTGTTCGGGGCGCTGGCGCTCGTCGCCGCGTGGCTCGTGCCGAAGCGCGAGATCTTCGCGCCCGCGGCTCAGCAGGCCTAGCGGATCAGTCGCGCCGGATCAGCGCGATCGCTGCGACGATCATCGCCGCGAAGAACACGAAGGTCCAGCCGGCGATCGAAAGGCCGAGGAACACCCATCCCTTTTCGGCGCACTCGCCGCTGCCCTGCAGCACCTTCACGACGACGTCCATGAACGGCAGGGTGTCCATCATGTAGTGCAGCCCCATGCCGCACGCCGGCACCTGATCCTTCGGCAGGGCCTGCAACCAGATCTGGCGCGCGGCGAAGCCCGCGCCTGCACCGGCGATGACGAGGATCAGCAGCGCGTACAGCGCTGCGCCGGGACGAAACGGGTTCTGGATGGCGGCGATCAGGAACACGATGCCGGCCGCGATCACCGCGACGCGCTGGAACATGCAAAGCGGACACGGCTCCAGGCCCTCGCCGTATTGCAGCCACAGCGCCCAGCCGATCAGCGCCGCGCACACGAGGAAGCCGAGCATGTACGCGACGCGACGCGGGGGCAGCAGGATCAGCGCGAGGCACGCCACGCCGAGCGACATCACGCCGACGCGGTAGGCCGCTTCGTTGATGGCTGGGGCGGTGCCGAACCAGTGCAACAGCGCCTCCTGTCCGACGAGCGCGATCGCGAGCAGGAAGCCGAGCCACGGCCACGGCAGGGGAACGTAACGGGTGGTCATCGTTGTGACTTCTCCAGCGCCTGGTCGAGGTCGAACAGGATGTCGTCGAGCGTCTCGAGCCCCACGGACAGGCGGATCATCTCGGGCGACACGCCGGCGGCACGCTGCTCGTCTTCGTTCAATTGCCGGTGCGTGGTCGACGCGGGATGGATGATCAGCGTCTTCGCATCGCCGACGTTGGCGAGGTGAGACAGGAACTCGACCGCCTCGATGCACTTCACGCCGGCCGCCGCGCCGCCTTTCACCCCGAAGGTCAGGATGCCGCCCGCGCCGTGCGGCAGGTAGCGACGCGCGAGCGCTTCGTGACGATTGCCGGGGAGCAGCGGATAGTTCACCCATTCCACCGCGGGATGCCGGGCGAGATGCTGCGCGATCGCGAGCGCCGACTCGCTGTGGCGCGGCATGCGCAGGTGCAGCGTCTCGATGCCCTGGAGGAGCAGGAACGCGGCGAACGGCGACAGCGTCGGTCCGAGCGTGCGCATCGTCTCCATGCGCGCCTTCATCGTGAAGCCGAAATCGCCGAACGTCTCGTGGAAGATGACGCCGTGATAGCCACGGGACGGTTCGGTCATCTGCGGGAATTTCCCGTTGTCCCAGGGAAACTTGCCGGACTCGACGACGATACCGCCCATGGTCGTGCCGTGGCCGCCGAGATACTTGGTGAGCGAATGCACGACGATGTCCGCGCCGTGCTCGATGGGCCGGCACAGATACGGCGACGCGAGCGTGTTGTCGACGACGAGCGGCACGCCGGCCTCGTGCGCGATGGTCGCCACCTCGGCGATGTCGACCACGTTGAGCTGCGGGTTGCCGATCGTCTCGACGTAGAGCGCCTTGGTGTTCGGACGCACGGCGGCGCGGAATTGCGCGGGCTCGTCGGAATCGACGAACGTCGTTTCGATGCCGAACTGCGCGAACGTCACGGCCATCTGCGAATAGCTGCCGCCGTAGAGCGTGCGCGCGGCGACGAGATGATCGCCCGACTTCGCGAGCGTGAGCAGCGCCAGCATCTGCGCCGCCATGCCGGTCGCCGCGGCGAGCGCCGCGCGCCCGCCCTCGAGCGCCGCCACGCGCTCCTCGAGCGCTGCGACGGTCGGATTGGAGATGCGCGAGTAGACGTTGCCGAACGTCTGCAGGTTGAACAGCGACGCCGCATGATCGGCGCTGTCGAAGACGAACGACGTCGTCTGGTAGATCGGCAGCGCGCGCGCGCCCGTCTGCGCGTCGGGGATCTGCCCGGCATGCAGGCAGAGCGTGTCGAAGCCGTAACGCCGGTCGGGCATGGGCCGCGATTCTACGCGGCCGGCCGCCGTGCCGAAATGACGCCCGTGTTGACTCCGGCCCAGTTCAGGCCGCCCATGAGGCGCGCGTGCTCGATCTTCACGCACCGGTCCATCACCACGTCGAGCCCCGCGGCGTCCGCGATGGCGGCGGCTTCCTCGTTGCGTATCCCGAGCTGCATCCAGAGCACGCGCGCGCCGATCGCGACGGCGGCGCGCGCGAGGGGCACCATCTCCTCGGGCTTGCGGAAGCAGTCGACGATGTCGACGCGCTCGGGCACTGAGGCGAGATCCGGATAGCACGTCTCGCCGAGCACTTCGCGATACGTCGGATTCACCGGGATCACGCGGTATCCATGATCCTGCATGTACTTCGCGGCGAAGTAGCTCGGCCTGTACCAGTTCGCGGACAGGCCGACCACGGCGAGCGTGTGCGCGCGCGAGAGGATGAGGCGCAGGCCGGCGATGTCATCGACGATGGGCACCGGCGTAGTGTAATCCAGCGATGCCGAACACGAATGCCACGCGCGCGCAGCGCGGGTCGTGAGGCGGTCAACGACCTGCGCGGCAAAGCCGCGCACGCGTAGCGGTCTTGCGTGCCGTCAGCGCCCCCAGTTGGGGTTCTGATGGTACGGATACTGGCTGGAGATCCGGCGTCCCGACGAGATCCGGTTGGTGAGCGAGCGCGGCAGCTCGGGGTATTCGCCGGGCCCGAACGTCTGGCACTGGCCCTCGAAGTTCGCGTCGCTGCAGAACATCCAGTAGCCCTGTTCGACGCGCAGGGACGAGGCGCGATCGTTGAAGCCGGTGTTGGCGAGATCGCGCACGACGTTGTTGTCGATCACCAGCGAGCGGCCGCCGAAGCCCGGATTCTCGTACAGCACCGCGCGCGCTCCGCCGCCCCAGTTGCCGCCCTGCGAAGGAGGCGCGCCGTAGCCGCCGAGCTCGCGGGCCGAGGAAATCTTGTCGTTCAGGCCGAAGCTGCCGAGGGAAGGATACTCGCCCGGCTGCAGCGTGACGCATCGCCCGCGGAAATAGGCGTCGTCGCAGACCTGCCACGTGCCGCGGCGCACACGTGCCGACGAGGCCGTGTCGTTGAAGCCGGTGTTGCCGAGGTCCTCCACGGCGCCGCGCACGTCGTACTGACGTCCACCGAAGTTGTCGTGCTCATAGAGCGTCAACTGCGCCGACGCAGCCGTCGCGGCGGTCATCAGGACCAGCGCAAGCGCGGTGCGAATCATGATGCCTCCAAACGTCGATGGTGGTCGCAATGCTAGACGCGGCGGTCGCGGGCGGTGAATCGGACGAACGCGTGTCGCGCCGTCCGGCGCGTTCCTACTTGCCGGGCGCAACCTCGGTCGCGGCGGGAACGTTGCCTCGCAGGGGCGGGTCGGGACTCCAGCCGTGCATGGCCAGCATCACCGCGAAACCGACCACGTATGCGACCGTCACGTGCCAGCCGCTACGCAGCCAGCCGAACACGTTCTTCGCGTCCGGATACTGGTTCGTGAGCGCCACGCCGGCCGAGGATCCGAACCAGATCATCGATCCTCCGAAGCCCACGGCGTACGCGATGTAGCCCCAATCGTAGCCACCCTGCTTGAGGGCCAGCGCGGTGAGCGGAATGTTGTCGAACACCGCCGAGATGAATCCGAGCGACAGTGCGACGCGCCACGATGCGTCCGGCAGCTTCTCGACCGGCATCATCGACGCGGCGAGCACGAGGGACAGCAGGAAGATCGACCCGAGCAGCGCGCCGGGCAGCTCTTCCCAGTGCGGGCGACGCAGCGGCACTGTGACGAGGATCGCGAGCCACACCGCGGCGCCGATGAACGGGAAGCGATCCGACCACGCGTTGAACCGCAGGTTGACGACGACGTTCACCACGATGGCCGTGACGAGGATCAATGCCACGATGAAGACGCGCGCGCCGTCGATGCGCACCTGGATCGACGGGTCCTTCTCGATCGGCGAATGACGCTGCTGCTGGATGGCTGCCGGAATGCCGAACAGCACGAGCGCGAGTCCCGCTGCGATGTACGCCTCGACCACCGACAGCGGCGACACGCCGGCGATCCACATCATGGTCGTCGTCGTATCGCCGACGACGCTTCCCGAGCCGCCGGCGTTGGATGCCGCCACGATCGCCGCGAGATAGCCGATGTGCACCTTGCGCCGGAACACCACGCCGGCGATCGTGCCGCCAATCAATGCCGCCGCGATGTTGTCGAGGAACGACGACAGCACGAAGATCATCACCAGCAGGACGAACGCGCCCTTCCAGTCGTCGGGAAGCAGCTTCGGCAGCCACGCCGGCACCTCGCTCGCCTCGAAATGCTTGGACAGCAGCGCGAAGCCGAGGAGAAGCCCGAGGAGGTTCGCGAGCAGCACCCATTCGTGGCCGAGGTGCTGCATGAAACCGGCGACGCCGGCGCCCTCGCGAAACGGCGCGAAGAGCATCTTGTAGGCGCTGATGACGATCACGCCGGTCAGCGCGACCCGAAGCGTGTGATGGTGGAACACCGCGACGCCGAGGAGGGTGAGCGCGAAGAGCACGAAATCGAGCGGAATGCCTCCCACCGAGGGCCCTTCCACCGCGGCAAGGGCCGGGCAGGCCCACAGGCCGAACAGACAGGCGATGGTGCAGGCGGCGCGGCGGGACGAGAGGGCAGCAGGCATCGAGCGGGTCATCGAGCGTCGCTTTGCATGGGTGGCGACCGGCGGGCTACCGGTCGGGCGGCGCGCCGGTCGGGCCCTCGCTGGGTGCCGTCCGGCGTTGCTTGGTGACGCGGATTGTAACCGCTTGATCGATGGCCGTTCGCGGCGCCGGGCCGGCCGGGCGCATCCTGCGGACGCCGCGGTTTCAAGGACTTCGGCACGCGGCCCAATCCTTGCTTACCCAGGCCCCACGCAGGTGGCGGCGTGGGACCGTGTCGGCCCGTCGGCTCGAGGGGCAGGGTACGGCCCGGCTCGACCGGCGTCGATAACCAGACCATGGCCCTGACGCGCTCCATCAACCGGCTCGAGCTCGCCACCATCCAGCAGTCGCTGGTGGACGCCTCCGACCGCGACGGGCTCGCCGCGCTCTCGCAGCGCAAGCTCAATGCCCTCGGCATCCCGGTCGCGTACGTCGACCGCAACCAGCGCTACCGCTTCGCCAACAAGGCCTTCACCGACTGGCTCGGCAAGCGCAGCGACGAGGTCGTCGGTCGCGAGGTGATCGAGGTCGTCGGTCGGGACGTGTACGCGCTCTACCACGCGTACGTCGAGGCGGCGCTCGGCGGCGAGCGCACGGGCTTCGAGCGGCAGCTCGCCACCACCGGCCGTCCCGCCATCTGGATCCGGGTCGACTACTACCCGGACCGCAACGCGCAGGGCCAGGTGCGCGGCTACCTCGTCACGTACAGCGACGTCGATCACCTTCGCCGCCTCGAGATCGAGGCGGGCCAGCGCGAGCATCGCCTGCGCCTCGTCACCGACAGCGTCGGGCTGCCGATCCTGTATTTCGATCGCCACCAGAAGCTGCGCTTCGCCAACAAGCCGTTCGCCGACTGGATCGGCGCGCAGGCCGACGACCTGGTCGGCCACGCGCTGCGCGACGTGCTGCCGTCGGACGCGCTGACCGAGATGCACGCGTACATCGAGCGCGCGTTCGCCGGCGCGACGGTCTCGTACGAGCGACACGAGCGCAAGGCTTCGGGCGAGCTGCGCTGGGTGCGCGTCACGCTCTTTCCCGATCGTGAAGTCGGCGGACGCGTCGGCGGCGCATTCGCGGTGTTCCACGACATCGACGACGACATGCGCATCCGTGACGCGATGCGCGACCAGCAGCAGCAGCTTCGCCTCTTCGCCGACAACATTCCGGGCCCGATCGCGTACCTCGACAAGAGCCTGCACTACACGTTCGTCAACCAGGCGTTCGCCAACTGGGTCTGCAAGCCCCAGGACGAGATCTACGGCAAGACGCCGTTCGAGGTGATGGCCACCGACGTCGCCTCGTTCCTGCGCCCGGTGCTGAAGCGCGCGCAGGCCGGCGAGCACGTCGAGTACGAGCGCATCGGGCAGAACGCCAACGGCCAGCGGCGCTGGATGCACGGGCGCATCGCGCCCGACCTCGACGCGGCCGGCAAGGTTCGCGGCCTGTACTGCACCGAATACGACATCCACGATCTCAAGCTCACCGAGCAGGCGCTCGCCGCGCGCGAGGAGCAGCTGCGGCTCTTCACCGACAACATTCCCGAGCCGGTCGTGTATCTCGATTCGGATCGGCGCTACGTGTTCGTGAACGAGGCGTTCCTGCGCCTGTACGGCCTCACGCGCGAGCAGGTGATCGGCAAGCGTCCCGACGAGGTGCTGGGGATCGAGGCGTCGCAGGCGCTGGCGCCCGGTCGCGAGCGCGTGATCACCGAAGGCGAGGCGGTCACGTACGAGCGCGCGGTGCTCGACGCGAACGGCCGCACGCGCTGGATCCGCGCGCGCTGCGTGCCCGACCTCAACTTCGACGGCACGGTGAAGGGCGAATACGTCGTCGGCCACGACATCACCGACCTGAAGATCGCGCAGGACGCGCTGGCGGCGCGCGAGAGCCAGCTGCGCGCGATCATGGACGGCGTGCCCGCGCCGGTGGCGTACATCGACCGCGAGGAGCACTGCCACTACGTCAATCGCACGTTCCTGCAGTACTTCGGCCTGACCGCCGCGCAGGTCGCGGAGCTGCGCCTGCGCGACGTCGTGGGCCACGGCATCTACCAGAGCGCGCAGGCGATGCTGTCGCGCGCGCTCGAGGGCGAGTCGACGGCGTTCGATCGTCTGGTGCCCGGCGCGAATGGCGTGCGCCGGTGGATGACGATTCGCGTGGTGCCGGACGCGGGCCCTTCGGGCGAGGTGCACGGCGCGTTCGTGCTGATGAACGACATCCACGGCCTGAAGCAGGCGCAGGAAGCGTTGCGCGCCTCCGAGGCCGAGCTGCGGCTCATCATGGACAACGTGCCCGCGCGCGTGTCGTACATCGACCAGGACTACCGTTACCGCTTCCTCAATCGCCACAACGAGGAATGGCTCGGCGTCAACCGCAAGGAGCTCGCGGGACGCAAGGTGCACGAGGTGGCGGGCGAGGCGCGCTTCCTGCAGCTGCAGCCGCTGCTCGATCGCGTGCTCGATGGCGAATCGGTGTCGACCGAGCTGCTGCTGCCCCAGCCGAGCGGGGAGATGAAGTGGGAGTCGATCCACTACGCGCCCAACCGCGACAGCGAAGGCAACGTCATCGGTATCTACGCCGTGCACACCGACGTGCACGACCAGAAGCGCAACGAAGACGCGCTGCGCCGCGCCAACTGGATGCTGTCGTCGCACATCAGCAACACGCCGCTCGCGGTGCTGGAGTGGGACCCGGACTTGAAGCTCATCCGCTGGTCGCCCCAGGCGCAGAACATCTTCGGCTGGAGCGCCGACGAGATCCTCGGCATGGCGCTCACCGACAACCCGATGATCCACGGCGACGACGTCGAGGCGATCCTCGGCCTCGTCACCAAGCTCATGACGGGCCTCGAGCCGCGCGCGACGAGCCTCACGCGCAACTATCGCAAGAACGGTGACGTCATCTGGTGCGAGTGGTATCACTCGGGCCTGCTCGGCGACGACGGCCAGGTCGTCTCCATCCTGTCGTTCGTGCAGGACGTGAGCTCGCGGATCCAGGCCGAGGAGCGCCTCCAGTACATGGCGACACGCGACGCGCTCACCGGTCTGCCGAACCGGCTTCTCCTGCACGAGCGCCTGACGCAGGCGATCGCGCAGGCCCGGCGCAACGGCCGTCGCGTGGGCGTGCTGTTCATCGACCTCGACCGCTTCAAGAACGTCAACGACACGCTGGGCCACCGCATCGGCGACGAGCTCCTGAAGCACGTCACGCAGGCGCTTTCGGCGGCGCTGCGCGAGACCGACCTTCTCGCGCGCCTCGGCGGCGACGAGTTCATGGTCATCGTCGAGGACTTCGACGATCCGCAGGTGCTGGGTCGCATCGCGCAGAAGCTGCTCGATGCCATTGCGCAGCCGTTCACGATCGAGGAGCACGACATCTACGTCACGTCGTCGATCGGCATCGCGGTCTACCCGGACGACTCCGACGACCCGGACGAGCTCCTGAAGCACGCCGACGTCGCGATGTACCGCTCGAAGGACCTCGGCCGCAACACCTACCAGTTCCTGGATGCGAACCTCGCCGAGCATCGCCTGAAGCAGCACACGCTCGAGACCGCGCTGCGCGGCGCGCTGAAGGACGGCATCCTGCGCCTGCACTACCAGCCGGTGGTGCGCATCACCGATCGCGCGATCGTGGGCGCCGAAGCGCTGCTGCGCTGGACCGATCCGGAGCATGGCGTGGTCCCGCCGACGGTATTCATTCCACTCGCCGAGGAATCGGGGCTCATCCATGCGCTTGGCGAATGGGTGCTGCGCACCGCCGCGACGCAGTGCGTCGCATGGCGCAAGGCCGGCATGCCGCTCACCATCTCGGTGAACCTGTCGGCCAAGCAGTTCTATCGCGAGGACCTCGCGCAGCGTGTCTCCGAGATCGTGCGTGGCGTCGGCTGCGACCCGGCATGGATGGAGCTCGAGGTCACGGAGACGAGCCTGGTGCACGACCTCGATGCGATTCGCAAGGTGCTGCACCAGCTGCGCGGCGAGGGCTTCACCGTCGCGATCGACGACTTCGGCACCGGCTACTCGTCACTCACGCATTTGAAGCACTTCCCCATCGACACGCTGAAGATCGACATCTCGTTCATTGCCGACCTCGAGACCGACCCGGGCGACGCCGCGATCACCGAGGCGATCATCGGACTTGCGCGCGGCCTCGGGCTGAAGGTGGTCGCCGAGGGCGTCGGCACGCGCGAGCAGCTCGAGTTCCTCGACGTGCGCGGCTGCCACTGCTTCCAGGGCTACTGGGCGAGCAAGCCCTTGCCGGCCGAAGCGTTCATCGACTTCGTCACCCGCAAGGCGCACTGACGCGTTTGCGCGCCGTCCGCGCGTGGCGCGGGCGGCGGCCCTTGCGCGAGCGGTATCATCGGCGCAAAGGAGATTGCCGATGAAGCATCGCATCGTTCTGCTCGACGACTACCAGGGCATCGCGCTGCGCATGGCCGACTGGTCGCGGCTGCGCGATTGCGAGGTCGTCGCGCTTTCGAGCCACATCGACGACCCCGACGAGCTCGCGCGCACGCTGGCCGACTTCGACATCGTCATGGCGCTGCGCGAGCGCACGCCGCTGCGCGCCGACCTGCTCGCGCGCCTGCCGCGCCTCGAGCTCATCGTCACCGCGGGCAAGCGCAATGCATCGATCGACGTGGCAGCGGCGCGCGCGCGCGGCATCGTGGTCTGCGGCACGTCGGGACTGACGTATCCGACATCGGAGCTTGCGATCGGCCTCATGCTGAGCCTCGCGCGCGACATACCCAACCAGCAGCAGTCGCTGCGCGAAGGACGCTGGCAGACGCGCGTCGGCTTCGGGCTCAATGGCAAGACGCTCGGCGTGCTGGGCCTGGGCACGCTGGGCTCGCGTGTCGCGCGCATCGCCCGCGCATTCGAGATGGACGTCATCGCGTGGAGCCAGCACCTCACGGCCGAGCGGGCGAGCGAGGTCGGCGCGCGGCGCGTGGAAAAGGATGAGCTCTTCGCGCAGTCCGATTTCATCAGCATTCATCTGGTGCTGAGCGACCGCACGCGGGGCCTCGTCGGTGCGCGCGAGCTCGCGCTGATGAAGTCGACGGCGTATCTCGTGAATACGTCGCGCGGTCCGATCGTCGACGAGGCCGCGCTCATCGAGGCGCTCGTCGCCGGCCGCATCGCGGGAGCGGGGCTCGACGTTTACGATCGCGAGCCGCTACCGCCCGGGCA
>Ga0207674_10000243_pt1 | contig 67752 bp, 60 predicted proteins | sample KBSCornC72_FD_184303 | JGI IMG/M metagenome (GOLD analysis project Ga0207674, IMG submission 184303) | Corn rhizosphere microbial communities from Kellogg Biological Station, Michigan, USA - KBS Corn C7-2 (SPAdes) (version 2) | ecosystem: Host-associated > Plants > Roots > Rhizosphere > Soil ...
GTTGGTGCGTGAGGGTGAAGGGATTGCCGCCGGGGTGCTGGAGAGTCTGGGGGTCAACCTTGAAAAGGTGCGCAGCCAGACTATTCAGGTGCTCTCGCAATCGGGCAATCAGCATGAGGGCGGACGCGAGAAGCACTCCAAGACGCCCACGATTGACCAGATGGGCATCGACCTGACCTCGCACGCGCGCATGGGCAAGCTCGACCCGGTGGTCGGGCGCGAGCAGGAAATCGAGCGCGTGATCCAGATTCTGTCACGCCGCCAGAAGAACAACCCTGCCCTGATTGGCGAGCCGGGCGTTGGCAAGACGGCCATCGTCGAGGGGCTGGCCCAGCGCATCGTCGCGGGCGAGGTGCCCGAGACGCTGATGGGCAAGCGTCTGCTGACACTTGATGTCGGCTCGCTCGTCGCCGGGACGAAGTATCGCGGCGAGTTTGAGGAGCGGCTGAAGAAGATCATCGAAGAGATTCGCTCCAGCCAGGACTGCATCATCTTCATCGATGAGGTGCATACCCTGGTAGGCGCTGGCGCGGCCGAGGGCGCGGTGGATGCCGCCAATATCCTCAAGCCCGCGCTTTCACGCGGCGAGTTGCAGTGCATCGGCGCGACAACGCTGGACGAGTATCGCAAGTACATCGAGAAGGACGCGGCGCTCCAGCGGCGCTTCCAGGAGGTGATGGTCCGCGAGCCGAGTGTCGAGGAGACGCTCGATATTCTCAAGGGTCTGCGCGACCGCTACGAGTCGCACCACCGCCTGACGATCTCCGACGACGCCCTGCGCGCCGCCGCCGAGATGGGCAGCCGCTATATCACCGACCGCTTCTTGCCGGATAAGGCGATTGACCTGATTGATGAGGCGTCGAGCCGCGTGCGCATGCAGCGGTCGCTGGCCCCGCTGAACCTCAAGGAGGCGATGCGCGGGCTGGAGGCAGTGCTGCGCGAGAAGGACGAGGCCATCCAGAACCAGCAATACGAGCAGGCCCAGGCGCTGTTGGAGCGCGAGAAGAAGCTGCGCGAGCGCATCACCAAGCTCGAATCGGGCTGGCACAAGGACCAGTCGAGCGAGAAGCCGGTTGTCACTGAAGAGGACATCGCGCAGATCGTCTCGATGTGGACGGGCATCCCGGTCATGCGGATCGCGCAGGAAGAGTCCGCCCGCCTGCTGGAGATGGAGAGCGCGCTGCATAAGCGCATCATCGGCCAGGACGAGTCGATTGATACGATCAGCCGTGCGGTGCGACGTGCCCGTGCCGGTCTGAAAGATCCCAAGCGCCCGATTGGCTCCTTCATCTTTATGGGACCAACCGGCGTCGGCAAGACGGAGCTGGCCAAGGCGCTGGCTGAGTTCATGTTCGGCAGCGAGGACGCGCTCATCAAGATCGACATGTCGGAGTTCATGGAACGCCATTCGGCGGCACGTCTGGTCGGCGCGCCTCCAGGATATGTCGGCTACGAGGAGGGTGGCGAGCTGACCGAGAAGGTTCGCCGCAAGTCCTACAGTGTGATCCTGCTCGACGAGATCGAGAAGGCGCACCCAGACGTCTTCAATATGCTGCTTCAGATTCTCGAAGACGGCAAGCTGACCGACGCCAAGGGCCGCACGGTGGACTTCCGCAACACGATCATCATCATGACGTCGAATGTCGGCGCGTCCTTGCTCAACCGCGAGGCCGCCATCGGCTTCATGCAAAGTACTGATAAAAACAAGGTGGCGCAGTCCGAGTACGACCGCATGAAGGACAAGGTGCTCGGCGAGTTGAAAAACACCTTCAAGCCGGAGTTCCTCAACCGTATCGACGCCATCATGGTCTTCCACAGTCTGCGCCAGGAGCATGTGCGCCAGATCGTTGACCTGTTGCTCGCTCGCGTGCGCGTCCAGCTCACGGAGCAGCAGATCGAGCTGGTGGTTCCTGACGACGCCAAGGATTTCCTGGTGACGAAGGGCTACGATCCGCAGTATGGCGCCCGGCCGCTGCGCCGGACGATCCAGAACCTGATCGAGGACCCGCTGGCGGAGTACCTGCTGCAAGGCAAGTTCCAGCCGGGCGATGTGGTTCACGCCATTGCGCGGGATGGCACTATCGTCCTCGAGCATGGCGAGCATCCCGATGGCCTGCGACTGCCACCTCCACCGGAGGCTGCGCTTTCGGCGGGTGGTAGCGACTCCGCTGGGACTTCTGGCAGCGCTGATTAGCGGATTAGCAACGGGTAGGCCTTGTTGTATGGCAGACGGGGGACGTATCCATTGGGGATGCGTCCCCCGTTGCGTATTGTGAACCGTACGAATGAACCCCGAACAGCGTGCTGGGGGCCACTCGCGGCCTGAAGGCCGCGGCTAATTCCCTTCGGGTTCTTGGTTTGTCCAGGATGTTGGGACTAAGAAGCAAACGTTCTTGTTATGCCAGCGCGCTTGAGGGGCGTTTTTGCCAGAGATACGAGCGATAGAAAGAAGTAGCTTAACAGGCGGTAGCGCAAATTACCCAGGCGATGAGGTATTCTTCATCCAACCTTCATCTTCTTCTCAGAGAGTGGACGTATTATGCCAAAAGCGACATCAAAATATACCTGCCAGCAATGTGGCTATGAGAGCGTCAAGTGGATGGGGCGCTGCCCTGACTGCGGCGAATGGAACACACTTGTCGAGACGGTTTCGCCCGCGTTGAGCGGCGCGCGCCGTGGCGGCGGCGCCCTGAGCGCGACCGTGGCACAGCCCGTGCCATTAACCGAGGTCGAGGCAGTAGACGCACGGCGTATGAGCACCGGCTCGCCAGAGTTCGACCGCGTGCTTGGCGGCGGCATCGTTCCCGGCACGCTGATGCTCGTCGGCGGCGATCCGGGGATAGGCAAAAGCACGATCATGGCCCAGACCGCAGGCCATCTGGCGCTGCACGAAGGGCCGGTGCTCTACGTCTCGGCGGAGGAGTCGAACCAGCAGATTCGGCTGCGCGCGGACCGTCTGGGCATTGCGACGCCGCGCCTGCTGCTGCTGGCGGAGACCGATATCGACGCCATCGCCGAGACGGCGGAGCAGGTGCATCCATCGCTGATCGTCGTGGATTCCATCCAGACGGTGGCGTCGGCGCAGTTGCCGTCCGCGCCTGGGAGTATCAGCCAGGTGCGCGAGTGCACGTTGCGGCTGATGCAGCTGGCCAAGCGCACGCAGATATCCGTCTGTATCATTGGCCATGTCACCAAAGAGGGCACCGTGGCGGGCCCGCGCACGCTGGAGCACATGGTAGACGCGGTGCTCTATCTGGAGGGCGAGCGGTTCCATGTCTATCGGCTGTTGCGTGGCGCCAAGAATCGCTTCGGCGCGACCAATGAAGTGGGCGTCTTCGAGATGCGCGGCGAGGGCATGGTGGATGTGCACAACCCATCGGGCCTGTTTCTCACCGAGCATCACGGGCAGGCGAGCGGCTCGGCAGTGGTGGTGAGTATGGAGGGGACGCGCCCAATGTTGGTTGAGGTGCAGGCGCTGGCGACGACGACCGCCTTTGGCAACCCGCGCTGCACGACCACCGGGGTAGACCACAACCGGGTGTTAATGCTGCTGGCTGTGCTCACCAAGCGCGTCGGGCTGGCGCTCGGCACGCAGGATGTCTACGTCAACGTGGCGGGCGGCTTCACGCTGGATGAGCCAGCGGTTGACCTGGGCATCGCCGCGGCGGTGGCGTCGAGCTTTCGCGAGCGGCAGCTCTCGCCAGAGACCGTGCTGCTGGGCGAGGTTGGCCTGGGGGGCGAGCTACGCTCCGTGCCGCGCGTTGATCTGCGGGTGCGCGAGGCGGCCAAGCTTGGTTTCAAACGCTGTGTGCTGCCGGAATCGAGCGTTGTCGAGAAGATCAGCGGCGAAGGCGGTGCGCCAGCCATCAAGCTCTTGCGGGCAAAAACGCTCTCGGAGGCCCTTGAAATTGCGCTTGATTGATGGCACAATGCCTGCTATACCACTGATGCACTGCTTGTCGATTTCGGGAGTATAATGGAGAGACAACGACAGGTAAGCACCCGGCGAGCACAATGCATGAGTTAGCCTTTGCTGACCTGACTTGAGCTGAGAGGAGGAAAGACGCCTCGGCACGGCTATCGGAGTGAGGAAGTCCAGGAAGGACACAGATAGAGAACGGAGGAGGACATGTCACGTAGATTAGCCGCCAGGATAGCTGCCTTCGTGATCGTTGGCGCCATCGCGGCATTCGCCGGCTTCGACATCAACCAGAGTTCCAAAGCGCCCTGGCCATGGTGGGTTCTTGTTGGCATTGCAATTATTTGCGGCGTTATTGCCTTCATCATCCTTCCGTATGTGACCACTATTCCCTACCGCTGGGTGCGCGACCAGATTCGCAAAGCTGAGGTAAGTGACCTCGTCGCCGGGGCTATCGGCCTCGTCATCGGCCTCATCATCGCGGCTCTGCTCTCCATCCCGCTGTCGCAATTGAGCTTTTTCCAGCTTGGCCGCTGGCTGCCCACGGTGGTCGCCCTGCTCTGCGCCTATCTCGGCATCACCATCGCGGTCGTGCGTAAAGAGGATTTTGGCCGCCTGACCTCGGCTGCGTTTGGTGGGCGGGCCGCACGCCGCGCCAATCGTGAGGAGCGCGAGAGCGACGAAGATCATGAAGAGCGCGAGGAGCGCGAAGAAAAGACACGCCTGCGCGAGCGGCTGACTGGCCGAAGCAGAGCGCGCAATAGCGATAAGATTCTGGTGGATACCAGCGCCATCATCGATGGCCGCATCGCCGATATCAGCCAGACCGGTTTTATTACCAGCACCCTCGTTGTCCCCCGTTTCGTCCTCGAAGAGTTGCAACACATCGCCGATTCCGCCGATGGCCTCAAGCGCAACCGTGGCCGCCGTGGCCTCGAAATCCTCCAGCGCCTCAAAGACTCGCATGTGCCTATCGAAATCTCGGACGCCGATGCCGAGAATACGCCCGAGGTCGACGCCAAGCTCGTCAAACTCGCGCGCCAGTGGCACTGCTCGATCATCACCAACGACTTCAATCTCAACCGCGTCGCCGAACTTCAGGGCGTCAAGGTGCTCAACATCAACGAGCTGGCCCACGCCGTCAAGCCGATTCTGCTGCCGGGCGAGGAGATGCAGGTCACCATCATGCAGGACGGCAAAGAGAGCGGCCAGGGCGTCGGCTATCTGGATGACGGCACGATGATCGTGGTCGAGGGCGGCAAGTCATTCATGGGCAGCACCATCGAGGTGACGGTGACACGGGTGCTGCAGACGGTCGCCGGGCGGATGATCTTCGCGCACCCAAAACAGTCGGCAAGTAATATCGCCCCGGTGCGCCGCACCGGTACCGCCTGAGCCTTGAGCTTGATCGTGCAGACAGACGCACGAACCCATGAGATGGCTGGCGCGATAGTGCTCGCCAGCCATCATCCCGCGCCTGAGTTGCTCTGGTCGCCCGTCGCCGGGCGGCCCTTGCTGGCGTGGAGCGTCGCCGCTTGCGCAGCGACGCCTGAGATCGCGGAAACGCTGCTGATCGTCCCCGAAGATTGGCTTGCCGAGGCGCAATCGCTGGTCGAAGTCCAGCAATGGGCGCGTGTCCGCGTTCTGCCAGAGGGTCGGCGGCTGCGCGAGAGCGTGGAGGTCGGCCTGCGCGCGCTCGACCCGGCTCTGGCGTGGGTGGTGATACACGAGGCAGCGCGTCCGCTAGTGACGCCTGCCTTGTTCGCGGCGGCGCTTGACCTCGCCCAACGTACCGATGCCGGTGTCATCACGGGCGGGCCAGTCAAAGAGACGGTGAAGCGGCTGCGCGATGGGCTGGTGGTGGAGACGCTGCCACGCGAGCGAATGGCGCGCGCGCAAACACCGTACGTCTTCAGCCGCGAGCGCCTGCTGGCCGCGCATGCATCGTTGCCACCAAACCCCGATATCCCCGACGAGGCGACGCTGGCGCTGGCCGCTGGTCTGCCGCTCCGCGTTCTTCCCGGCGCGCCCGACAATATTCGCGTCACCTCGGCGGCGGATCTCGCGGTGATCGCTGCGCTAGTGGCGGGCCGCGCCTCGTGATACGATTGGCCTGGTCGAATTCTCCTTAACTGGCTCTGGTCGTATGCCATTTCTCAGGTGTAGACTGCCTGTGAGATAGCCTGACGGTTTTTGGGGCAATGGGAATCGAGACCATCGAGGATCAGCAACGATGTTGTATAGACCTTCCGACACGCCATTCGATGCCAAGGAGTGGCGCGCGTTCCTGCGCGAGCATGACTTTGGCCAGTTGATCGCCGCTGGCGTCGGGCGGACCGTGCCGGTCATCATCCCGGTTCACTTCGTCTACGACGGCGAGGCGACGATCCGGCTGCACCTGGCGCGCGCGAATCCGATCCTGGCGGCGCTGGCCGAGAATCCGGTGGCCGTGATGTCGGTCATCGGCGCGTACACCTATATCCCCACCAACTGGAACGCCAACCAGGGCCAGCCAGTCGAGTATGGCGTTCCGACGAGCTACTACGCCGCCGTCCAGTTGACCGGAACCTGTGAGATGATCGAAGATCACGAGGAGCTTGCCGCGCTGCTGGGAACGCAGCTGGCCCACTTTCAGCCGGAGGGTGGCCACGCGCCGGTCACGGAGGGCGAGACGCCCTATGGAAGCCAGCTTGCCTCAATTCGCGGCGTGCGCATGGCCGTCACCAACGTGGAGGCCAAGTTCAAGTTTGGCGGCAACAAGCCCATAGAGCACCAGCAGCGCATCGCCGAACAGCTCCAGCAGCGCGGCGGCCCGCTGGACCACGAGGCGCGACGGCATCAGCTCCGGCGCATCGAGCGGCAATCCTCGTGATACGATAGCAACAGACGATTCTGGTTCCCCCTCTCCTGTGGGAGAGGGGGCTAGGGGGTGAGGTCCATGGCGATCGAGCAGCGGGAGACGACGGAGACGACACTGGCGACGCGCGTGGTGAAGGGGGCATGTCCGCACGATTGCCCCGATACCTGCGCGACGCTGACCGAGGTGCGCGTGGAGGATGGCCGCGCGGTGCGCTTCATGGCCGCGCCGGAGCATCCCATCACCCAGGGGTGGCTCTGCGCCAAGGTGCGCCCGTACCTGGAGCGCGTCTACCATCCCGACCGGCTGCTGACGCCGCTGCGCCGGGTTGGCCCAAAGGGCGACGCCGACCGCTGGGAGCCGATGACCTGGGACGACGCTATCGGTGAGATCGCTGGCCACTGGCAGGCGATCATCGCGCGCTATGGCGCCGCCGCTATCCTGCCGTACTCCTATAGCGGCACGCTTGGACTACTCCAGCTTGGCATCACCAACGCGCGCCTCTGGAACCGGATGGGCGCGAGTGGCCTCGAACGCTCGATCTGTGGCGCGGCGGCGGAGACGGCGGTGCGCGCAACCTACGGCGCGCGCTGGGCGCCCGACTACGACGAGGTGCTCGAAAGCCGCCTCATCATCATCTGGGGCCACAATCCCGCCTCGACCGGACCGCACTTCCTGCCACTGCTGCGTGAGGCGCAGCGCCGTGGGGCATACATCGTCGTGATCGATCCGCGCCGCACCCTCACCGCCCGCTCGGCCGACGAACACGTGCAGCCACGTCCCGCTACCGATGGCGCGCTGGCTTTGGGGCTGATGCATGTCCTCTTCGCCGAAGGGCTGCATGACGAACCCTGGCTGGAGGCGCACACCGTCGGCTGGCGCGACCTGCGCGACCGCGTAGCCAGCTATCCGCCGGAGCGGGTGGCCGCAATCACTGGTATCCCGGCGGAGACGATTGTGGCGCTGGCGCAGCGCTTTGGCACGACCAAACCAGCGCTGGTGAAGTTCGCCGATGGGTTACAGCGCCACGGCAACGGCGGGCAGACGGTGCGGGCGGTGTGTAGCCTGCCCGCGATTGTCGGTCAGGTCGGCGTGCGCGGTGGCGGGCTCTCCTACAGCACCAGCGACTATGTGAGCTGGGACGCCGAGGCGCTGGGCCACGCCAGCGAGTGTCCGCCGACGCCGCGCATTGTGAATATGAACCGGCTGGGCGCGGCGCTGACGGGCGAGGTGAGCGATCCGCCGATCATGTCGCTCTATGCCTTCTGCGCCAATCCCGTCGTCTCGACACCCAACACCGGGCGCATTGTCGAAGGGATGAAGCGCGACGACCTCTTCACCGTCGTCCACGATCTTTTCCTGACTGATACCGCGCGCTACGCCGATATCGTCTTGCCCGCGACCAGCCAGCTCGAACAGACCGATCTCCATAAGGCGTATGGACACCGCAACCTCCAGTACAACGAGGCGGCGATTGCGCCACTGGGGGAGGCGAAGAGCAACTGGGAGGTGATGCGGCTGCTGGCGGCGGCCATGGGCTACGACGAGCCGTGGCTGCATCAGTCGCCGGAGGAGGCCATCGCCGAGGTGCTGGACGCCACTCGCGCCACCAATCCCCTGCTCGAAGGCATCACGCTGGAGCGGCTCCTGGCCGAGGGAACCGTCCCGCTGACGATTCCGCCGGGGCGTGACGTGCCGTTCGCCGATGGCCGCTTCCCGACACCTTCGGGCAAGGTGGAGCTGCGTAGCGACGCGCTAGCTGCGCTCGGACTCGATCCGCTGCCGGAGTATAGCGTGCCCGACGAGTTCGCCGCGAGGCCTGAGGGCGATACGCGGCTGACGCTGATTACCGCAGCGGCGCACCACTTCACCTCCAGCAGCCTTGCCAACGTCGCCAGCCTGCTTGCCAAAGAGGGCGCTATCCCCTGGATCGAGATCCACCCCGAGGACGCACGCCGCCGTGGCATCGTCCATGACGCGATGGTGGTGGTGGCGAATGGGCGCGGCGAATGTCGGCTGCGGGCGGTGATCTCGGAGCAGGTCGCGCCGGGAGTGGTGGCCGCGCCGAAGGGCCGCTGGCAATCGCGCAGCGTGGATGGCCATAACGTCAACTGGACCACCTCGGATGCGCTGGCCGATCTGGCGGGCCAGAGCACGTTTCACAGCAATCTGGTAGAGGTTCGACCCGCCGAGTAGCTGCTTGTGATGCAGACAGACTGGCGGCACGCGCATTGCGGTAGAATGAGCTGTCTGGCTGAAACGAGAGGAGATCACTGTGACCCATTCACCGCATTCGCTGCCACGCAAGGTGGCCGCGCTGATTCTTACGCCTGAAGAGCTGACCGATGCCGAGCGGGCGCTCGACGAGCTAGACTGGGGCGAAGAGGGGCTGACCCGCGACGAGATTCGCGCGCGCTATCCAAAGCTGCCGTCGGCGCTCTACCTGCGGCTGCCCGCGAGCAAGCATTTCACCTCCACTGACGACGTCATCCTGAACGTCGCGGACTCGCGCGAGCGCGCCGAGGGCGAGATTCCCGGTGATACGGGGGACAGCCCGGAGACCGACTCCCTTAGCGATGGCGGGCCGCCCGCGTGGGGTCCAGACCCGATCTACTCAATACGCGGCAAAGAGGATGGCGGCAGCGCCGAAGACACCGAGGGGCTTTTCCTGCCGGAAGAGGACGAGGAATAGCGGACAGTGTGCGCAGCCAGCGAGGATTGAAGTATCGGCGAGTGGCGTATCTGGCTCAGCAATTCGCGGTGGACAGATGCATGAGCCGTTCAACACTGTCTACCAAAACCGCCATCGGCGCCACACTTGCCAGCACATGCGTGAGCATGCCAGGGAAGAGAAGGCTTTATGACCGGGCCACACCTCATCGTCTTGTCTGGCCTACCTGGGAGTGGCAAGAGCACTATCGCCGAACTGCTGGCAAAACGGCTGCGTTTGCCTCTCTTTTCCGTTGATCCGATCGAGTCAGCGATTGTCAAGGCTGGAATCGCCAAGAGTTTTGAGACAGGTCTAGCAGCCTACCTTGTCGCGGCAACGCTTGCCGATGAGCAACTCAAGCTCGGAAGCTCTGTGATCATCGACGCCGCCAATGCCGAGGAAGAAGGCAAAGATGTCTGGCGCGGGCTGGCAAAGAAACATGGGGTTGAGTTGATCGTCCTTCTTGTCGCGCTGGAAAGTTCACTCCACAAGCAGCGCCTCGAATCCCGTGTGCGGAACCTTCATGGCTTCAGCGAAGTCACCTGGGACAACGTCGAAGCTCGACGGAAGGCGTTCACTCCTTGGAAGGAGCCGGTTTTGGAACTCGACGCTTCGTGTGATGTTGAGATGAATGCCGAGATAGCGGTGCGGTATATCGAGACACGATTCACCCAAAGCGGGCGCAACGAAGAAGTCTGACCGAGAGAATATCGTTAGAGTTCCTATCACAACCCGTTCGTAGCCGCGGCATTCATGCCGCGAAGCTCGATTACTACCCAAACTCGCCCATTGCTGGCAAACACGAACTGGCCCATGCCACAGGGAAGACATCATCCCAGGCACGGGCCAGTAACACAATGAGCGTCAGAACAGCGGCGGGTCACTTGCCCTCGTAGTAGTCCGCGTTGATCTTGACGTATTCCTTCCACTGCACCGGGACGGCGCTCTCCTCGAAGATGGCGGTCACTGGACAGGCAGGTTCGCACGCGCCGCAGTCGATACACTCTTCCGGGTTGATATAGAGCATGTCAACGGTCTCGAAGTCGCTCTCGCCTTGCGCCGGGTGAATGCAGTCTACCGGGCATACATCCACGCAGGATGCATCTTTGACACCGACACAGGGCTGCGTGATCACATACGTCATGGAAACGAACTCCTCACTGCCTGAAAACCTGAAAATGAGCGCACATTGACGGTGCGCGTGTCGCCTGGACTGCGAGCGTCGGCCATCCAGCACTATGCCACCTCATGCCACCCGCATACAAACCATTGCATGGATGGCGCTCTGCCTCTCATTATACCGACTTCAACGCGCAATCGCTACTGTTGACCAGTGGAATCCTCACCATCGCTTTCCGCCTTTGCCGCCCCAGCCTCTGTTTCCGCCTCGGCGTCCAGCTCGGCCAGGAGCTTGCGCTCGAGCGGGGTCAGCTCCAGCCGCGCGAAGAGATCGGGCCGCCGGGCGCGCGTCCGCCGCAGCGATTCTTTGCGCCGCCAGCGCGCGATAGCCGCGTGATTGCCGCTGAGCAGCACCTCCGGCACGCTCCAGCCGCGGAACTCTGGCGGGCGCGTAAAGTGGGGATATTCCAGCAGCCCCGCCGTGTGCGACTCCTCCTCGGTCGAGCCTGCCGCCAGCACGCCCGGCAGCAGCCGCGCTACCGCGTCTACCAGCACCATCGCCGCCAGCTCGCCGCCTGTCAGCACGAAGTCGCCCAGCGAGATTTCATCAGTCACCAGGTGCTCGCGCACCCGCTCGTCCACGCCCTCGTAGTGACCGCAAATCAGCGTGAGGCGTGGCTCAGCCGCCAGATCGCGCGCGAACTGTTGGGTAAAGACACGCCCCTGCGGGCTGAGTAGGATGATTGGTCCAGTGACTTCGGCCTGTTCTACGGCGGTGAAGAGCGGCTCCGGCTTCATCACCATCCCCGCGCCGCCGCCGTAGGGATAATCGTCCACGATGTGGTGGCGGTCGGTGGTGACATCGCGGGGATTGTGCAGCGAGATCTCCAGCAGGCCGCGCTCGCGGGCGCGCGCCAGGATGCTTTCGTCCAGCGGCCCGCGAAACATCTCTGGGAAGAGCGTAAAGATATCGAAGCGCACCCACCGCCTCCTGCCTGCAAGAACCTGCCATCCTGCCGAAATATGATACTATACCGTAGCCCTTATTTTATCAGAGTTCGCTGAGGGCTGAAGCCATTTTGGCGAAGGATATACCACAGGCGCATGAGCAATGGGGCAACTTCGCGGCATGAATGCCGCGGCTAATCCTGCCCGCACTACTTTCGATTGCCTTGCAGAGCTGAACCGAACGATCAGGATTAGCCGCAGGGCTTCAGCCTGCGGCGGGTGTGCAGCTCCGAAATTACAGGATCACCTATCGTATGGCAATATTCTGGCCGACTGGAACACAGGAACAGGTGCGCGCGGGCGAGGCGTTGCGGCGCGCGCTCAGCTCTGCCGTGGCACTTATCGGCGGCGGCGCGGGCGTCCTGGCGCTCCATGATACTGGCGCTGCCGAGGAATCGGGGAGCGGTGTCGCGCAGCAGGACGGCGAGGTGGCCGTGCTCGCCTATGGCATCCGGCTGGAGGCGGCGCTGAGTCTGGTCAACCGGCTGGCCAGCGACGCCGTGCCTCTGCCGATGGACGGGCGCCCGCGCGTGAGCGTGCTGCTGGAATACTGGGGCGGCGAGATTGCGACGCTGGCGCTGGCCGACGCCGAGGGCGCGATTGGCGAAGTCCACCTGCTCGGCCCGGCGGTTTTTTCCACGTCTCGTCCGCTGGCTGATGTGCGCCGACGCCAGGCGCTGTTGAGCCAGTTGACGACGGTGATACGGCTCCATCAGGAACGCACCCGGCTGCAACAGGAGAATCGCCAGTTGAGCTCGATTCTCTACTTCAGCGGCGACGGCATCATCACCGTTGACCCGGCGCTGCGGATCACCGGCTTCAATCAGGCGATGGAGACGATGACCGCCTGGCATCCGCACGAAGTGATGGGCAAGTTCTATTATGATGTCTTGCGGCCACACGACCCGCAGGGCAAGCCGCTTGGCCTCGACCGCGATCCCCTGTTGCAGGCGATCTCCAGTGGGCGAACGGCGCTCAATCGCGAGCTGATCCTGCTGACCCGTGACGGCCAGCGTGTCAACGTCTCGGTGACGGCGGCGGCCTACCAGGCGGCGCAGGGCCAGCCGATGGGCGGTGTGCTCAACGTGCGCGACATCACCCGCACGCGCGAGGCCGAGGAGCTGCGCACCACCTTCGTCTCGGTTGTCTCGCACGAGCTACAGACGCCGATAGCCATCATCAAGGGCTATGCCTCGACGCTGGCGCGCGCGGATGCCCGCTGGGATGCCGAGGCGCTGCGCGAGCGGCTGCACGCCATCGAGGAGGAGGCCGACCGGCTCAACCATCTGGTGGGCAACGTGATGTATGCCTCACGCATTCAAGCGGGTGGGCTGACGATGGAGCGCGGCGAGCTCGATCTCGCGGAGATGACCCGGTCGGTGGTGCGGCGTTTCCTCGCGCGCAGCCCGGACCGCAAAATCTCGGTGCGCTTCCCGGCGGAGATACCGCTGGTCTATGCGGATCGCGGGCGCATCGAGGAGGTGCTGCTCAACCTGCTGGATAACGCGGTCAAATATTCACAGCGGGGGCTGGACATCCGCGTGCGGGGGCAGGTGACCGACGATGAGGTGATCGTCAGCGTCACCGACGCCGGGCAGGGCATCCCGCTCCGCGAACAGGAACGCATCTTCGAGCGCTTCCAGCAGCTCGACAATTCGGCGAGTCGGCGGGCGGCGGGCGCGGGCCTGGGCCTCTACATCTGCCGCGCCATCGTGGAGGCGCATGGCGGGCGCATCTGGGTACAGAGCGAGCTTGGCGCTGGCTCGACCTTCTTCTTCAGCCTGCCGCGCACCGAGAAGCCGCGGTTGCCGGTGGTGCTCTTCGGCGCGCCTCACGAGGCGGCGAATTCGCACGAACACAGCATGGATGCCGTGGAGGGCGTAAAGGACAAGATAGACGAGATACAGGAGTCGGACGATGGAACAGGGGTTTGACCCGCGTAGCATTACGGTGCTGGTGGTAGATGATGAGCCACGGCTGGTGGACGTGCTGCGGCTGGATCTGGAGATCGAGGGCTATCGGGTCGTCGCCGCGTCGAACGGCTACGAGGCGCTAGACCGGCTCAAGGATGACCTGCCCGATCTGGTGGTCCTCGACGTGATGATGCCGGAGATGGATGGCTTCGAGACGCTCCGCCATATCCGCGAGGTCTCGAATGTGCCGGTGGTGATGCTGACCGTCCGCCAGGAGGAGTCCGACCGCATCCGTGGCCTGGAGATCGGCGCCGACGATTATCTGGCCAAGCCATTTAGCCCGCGCGAGCTGCAGTCACGCATCCGGGCGCTGCTGCGGCGGACGTTCACCCCCGCGCCCGCCCGCAAGACGCGCATCATCGTCGATAGCGACCTGATGATCGACTTCGCCCGCCGCGAGGTCTGGGTGCGCGGCCAGAAGGTGACGCTCCGCCCGACCGAGTACCGGCTACTCTACCACCTGGTGAACAACGCCGGGCGGCTGATGACCCATGAGACGCTGCTCTCGAAGGTCTGGGGCCACGAGTACCGCGACGAGTCGCACTATCTCCGCCTGTATATCACCTATCTGCGGCAGAAGCTGGAACGCGATCCCTCGCATCCGCAATACATCCTGACCGAGCGCGGCGTTGGCTACCGCTTCCGCGAGCTGGCCGAGGAGGCCGACGCCCCCGCACCCCAGCCGTAGCTTCATGTGTGCAGCAGTCATGCCGAGAAGATATCTTCATGCCATTGGATGGCGAGCACTAGAACCTATCTGAAGAGCCTATCTGACAAATGGGGAGCATGTCGGAAATATCGCTCGATCTTTCTTGCAATATGATATGCAGCAGTGTTGCCGTTTTTGATTGGCTATGTGAGAAGAGCTTGCTGCGAATACTTGCAATTGGCAAGTAAATTACTGCCACTTTACTTTTTGGGGAGAAGAACGTGAGAAAGATAGTTGCTTCGATGCTCATGACTATGGATGGTGTTGTTGAGAATGATCATCACTGGACTGTTCAATTTCGGAGTGAAGAATCACGAAAATATAAATTCGATGAGCTTTTTGCCAGTGATGCACTTCTTCTGGGGCGCATAACCTATCAAGACTTTGCAGCCGGATGGCCTAGTGTCACTGGCGCATACGGTGAGAGAATTAACAGCATGCCCAAATATGTTCCAACCACAACGTTGCAGGAGGCTGAGTGGAATGCCACTCTCATCAAGGATGACGTTGTGGAGGAAGTTACCAGATTGAAACAGGAGCCTGGTCAGGACATATTGATCTTTGGTAGCGTTGAACTCATTCACTCACTCATGCAAAAGGATCTCATTGATGAATACCGTCTCATGATCTTCCCCATCGTAGTAGGCAACGGGAAGCGGCTTTTTGATGGGCAGAGCCAGCAAAAGGAATTCAAACTGGTTCAATCGCAAACGTTCGGCTCTGGTGTAGTGGTACTCACATACCAGCCAAATCGAAAATACATAGTAAGTGAGGGGGTATGAAATTCTTAAATCATACTGAGGAGATCATGCCCACTTGACTCGTCAGACAGGCCCTAAACGAGAGGTTGTCGTGGGGCATTCTGGGATAGCTGTGTATGCCATATGCCGTTAGGAAAATAAAGGTGCGCATCACTACATCCTTGTAGCAGCACACCCGCATTATCAGTCAGCATCTCTAGTGATCGTCATCGTCACCAAGGATATCGTCTGCCTTGCGCTCGACGTCCCCGGCGCCCTCCTGGAGCTTGCCTTTGATCTGCTTCTCCTGGCCATGGCGCTGCATCTCGTCATTGTTGAGTATATCGCCGGCCTTCTCCTGCACGTTCCCGGCAGCCTGATTCACCTTGCCTCTCACGGTGTCCTTGTCGCCCCTGGCGCCCAGGTCTTCGTCCTGATCGTCGTCTCGCTCGTCGTCCCGGTTGTCGTTCCACTGGTCATTGCTCATCGAGCGTTTTTCCTTTCCGTGTGCAATGGTCCGCCGCGCTTCATTGCGCCGCGCATCTTCGCTACATGGGCACGTTCCATGCCACAGCGTCGTCCGCGAAAAATAACAAGCGAGCGCTACAATCGCCTTTTTTCAGCTCCTCGACGGATAGTGCGTCTGCCTCCGTCATATAGGCAGATGAACGAGACGACGCAGTGTTGGCTCGTGCGGTGACTCCGTAGGAGGCGTGCTTTATGCGACCCATTCCGATGTTGCGCTGTGTTACGCTGCTCTTGGCGATGCTGCTGCTCTCGGCGTGCAGTCGGGCCGCCGTCGCATCCAGCGCCACTGCGACACCACTGCCAACACCGACGCCGTTTCCCATACCCACGATGCCGCCGATGCCAACCGTGGCCGTCATCCAGTCGAGCGGCCAGCCCGTTTGGGGCAACATTGCCTTCTGGACGCATACCAATCTTCCCGCGGGTTTTGGCCAGCAGTTCCATGTCTCGGATCTGCAAGTGGCCGAGAGCGACGGCAAGACGGCGTATGCCTGCGCCGTGCCGGGCGACCAGACACAGTCGGGACATCCACGTGTCGTTGTGACGCATAACGGCGGCGCATCCTGGGCATATGCCACCGACATTCCAGCCTCGTGGGGTTCGTGCGCCAGGCTTGTCGTGGATATGCTCGACCCATCGCTGGTGATCGCGCAGGAAGATTTTCTTGGCCCACAGGAGATCACCTTCAATGGCGGGCGAGCCTGGCAGGCGCTGCTACTGCCGCCGCAAGAGGAAATCTCGCAATTTGCCACACATGGCGACCATGCCTATGCGCTTATTCTGATACCGCAGAATGGCGGCTCAAGTTCGAGCGAGATCCTTGCCGAGAGCAGCGACCGCCTGCATACGTGGCAGGAGATTGACGCGAATCTCGCCGCGATGAACCTCCGTAATTTCTGGATCAATCCCGGCAGTGGCGCGCTGCTGTTGCAGACCTACGCCAATGGCCTCTGGACCTCGACCAACGACGGCGCGACCTGGGAGCAGATGAATATTCCCGCGAGCAACATCGTAGGCTACATGGTGCAGCAACCGATAGCCAACCAGCCGTGGCGCCTCTGCGCCGAATACTATGCATCGCAAGATGCCTCCACCGGATCGCTGATCTGTACAGCGGATGGCGGCAAGGCGTGGTATATGCCACCAGCCGCGCCGTTCTGGCAGATGGCGGGCATCACCAGCGATGGGGCTCTGCTGGTCTACGACCGCAGTTTCATGGTCTATCGCCTGCCTGCGGGGGCGACGCGGTGGCAGAAGCTCGGCGCGGCGCCACATACGGGCGGCAGCATCCTCTACATGCCTGCCAGCGCGGGTGGTATGCTGTGGATGTTCGCGATGGAGAGCGATGGCGCGGGCGCGCCGCCAGACCCACGGGCAATCTATAGCGCCAGGTATCCCTATTAATGCGGGGCCAGATGAGCGCAGTCGAGCTACCAGAAGCATTTCTCAACAGCCTCGTGGCCGAGTTCGTGACCGCGGATACCGTCGCCATTGCGCTGGCGGGCAGCTATGCGCGCGGCGACGCGACCCGCTGGAGCGATGTCGATATCATCCGTTACGCCACGACAATGCCCGCGACCAGCGAGGAGCGGTACATGCTCGCCATTCGCGACCGGCGGCTGGTCAGCGTCTCCACCACCACGATTGCCACGAAGCAGGCGGAATTGACGCAGCCAGAGCTGGCGATCTTCGTGGTTCCGGGGCTGCGGCAGGCGCGCATCCTGTACGATCCGTCGGGCGCGCTGGCGAAGCTGCACCAGCAGGCGCGCGACTTCACCTGGGAGCCACTGCGCGCGGGGGCCAGCGCCTACGCCAGCGAGATGGTGATTGGTCTGGCCGAGGAGGCGCATAAGCTGCTCGGCGCGCTCAGTCGCGGTGACGAGTCTGCCACACTCTACGCCGCGCATGGCGCTCTATTGGGGCTGACGCGCGCCGTCGCCGTAGGCCGGGGCATCTTGATCGAGAGCGAGAACAGCTATTACCGGCAGGTGCAGGAGGCCGCCGGACTCGACTCCGCCTGGACGCGCTACCACCGCACCGCCGCCGGACTCGTCACCGCTACGAGCCACGCGACGCCCGCCGTAGCCATTGGAGTCGCCGCGCTTCACCTCTACCGCGAGACGGCGCGCCTGCTAGCGCCACTGCTCCTGCCGCGTCACCTGCCGGTGATCGAGGCGACCCTGGGAGCGATTGCCGCATCTGAAATGGCGTCAGAAACGTAATCAGGTATGTGCCGGTTGTTGTGATACGATGCCAGGGTACTACTTCAAAGCAGGGAGAGCCGCCACCGTGTCCGAGCTGCCAACCGGCCTCGTCACTTTCCTGTTTACCGATATCGAAGGGTCTACCCGTCTGCTGCAACAGCTTGGGCCGCGCTATGGCGAGGCGCTGGCCCAGCAGCGGTCGTTGCTGCGCGCCGCCTTCGCGCGTTGCCATGGCTACGAGGTGGACACCCAGGGCGACGCCTTCTTCGTCGCCTTCATCAGCGCACCCGACGCCCTCTCCTGCGCTACCGACATCCAGCGGGCGCTGGCGGCGGCGGAGTGGCCGGAGGGCGCGAGCGTGCGCGTGCGTATCGGCCTGCATACCGGAGAGCCGGAAATCGCCGCTGGCGGCTACGTTGGGTTGGATGTCCATCGTGGCGCGCGTATCTGCGCGGCGGGCCATGGCGGCCAGATACTGCTCTCGCAGCCGACCTGTGACCGGGTAAGCGAGGCGCTGCCGGATGGCGTGACTCTGCGCGATCTGGGCGAGCACCGCCTGCGCGACGTGCAGCAGCCCGAGCATCTCTATCAAGCGGCCATTGCCGACCTGCCCCAGGAATTCCCACCCCTCCGCACCGTGCGGGCGCTGACCTTGCCCATTCCGCCGACCTCGCTCGTCGGGCGTGTCGAGGCGATCACCGCCATTCGCGCGTTGTTGCTGCGCGGCGACGTGCGGCTGGTCACGCTGACCGGGCCGGGGGGCATCGGCAAGACGCGCCTTGGCCTGCAAGTCGCCTCGGATGTGATGGTCTCTTTCGCCGATGGCGTCTATCACGTGCCGCTGGCGAGCCTGAGCGATGCGGCGTTGGTGCTGCCAGCGATCAGTCGCGCGCTCGATGTGCGCGAGTCTGGTGGCGCGGCGAGCCTGCAGGCCTGGCTGGTGGGCAAGCGCGTGCTGCTGCTGCTGGATAACTTCGAGCAGGTGATTGGCGCGGCCAACGCGGTCGCCGATGTGCTGGCCGACCATCCGGGAACGCGGATACTCGTCACCAGCCGCGCGGCGCTGCACGTTCGTGGCGAGCACGAATATCCGGTGCCGCCGCTGGAGATACCCGTATCCGCCGAGGGCGAGCGCGCCGCCGAGCTCTCCGAGTTGAGCGACCTGGCACAGAATCCATCGGTGGCGCTCTTCATCGAGCGGGCGCGCGCCATTCGTCCGACCTTCGCCGTGACACGCGAGAACCTGCCCATCATCGCGCAGATTTGCGCCCGCCTGGATGGCCTGCCGCTGGCTATCGAGCTGGCGGCGGCGCGTACCCGGCTGCTCTCGCCGCAGGCGATGGCACCGCTGCTCTCCAGCCGTCTCGCGCTGCTGACTGATGGCCCGCGCGATCTGCCCGCGCGCCAGCGCACCCTGCGCGACGCCATCGGCTGGAGCTACGACCTGCTCGCGCCGGAGGAACAGGCGCTTTTCCGGCGGCTGACGCTCTTCGCGCGCGGCTTCACCCTCGACGCGGCACTCTCGCTCAATGCCGCGCTCGATGGCACTCTGCCCACCGCCTATCTGGACCGCATCGCCTCGCTCGTTGATAAGAGCCTGCTGCGACAGAGCGAGGATGAAGAGGGCGAGTCGCGCTTCGGCATGCTGGAGACGATTCGCGAGTATGGCATGGAGCAGCTTTCAGCCAGCGGCGAGTTATCACAGGCGCAGGAGGCCCATGCCACCTACTATGCCGATCTGGCCGAGCAGGCGGAGCGCGAGCTGACCGGGGCGGACCAGCGCGCCTGGCTGGATCGTCTCGAACGCGATCACGCAAATATGCGGGTGGCGTTGCGCTGGGCGCGCGATAGCCAGAATACGCTGCTGGCGCTCCGGCTGGCTGCCGCGCTGTGGCGCTTCTGGTACGTCCATGGCTATCTGAGCGAGGGGCGTAGCTGGCTGGCGAGTCTGCTGGAGCAGTCGGCGCAGGTCACGGCACGGGGCAATAGCGCGCTGCTGGCGGCGCGGGCGCGCGCGCTGGCGGGGGCGGCGACACTGGCCAGCACGCAGGGCGACGTGCGCGAGACGCAGCGGCTTGGCAAAGAGTCACTGGCGCTCTGCCGCGCGACCGGCGACCGCGAGGGGCTGGCGATAGCGCTGACGATTCTCGGCTTTCTGGCGGTGCAGCAGGCGCGTCTCGATCAGGCGGCGGCGCTGGCCGAAGAGGCGCTGGCAATCAGCCGCGAACTTGGCGATCAATGGATCCTGGCGCGGGCGCTCTCCTGTCTGGGGCAGACGGCCTACTTCCAGATGGATTACGAGCGCGCAGAGACGTACTTCGAGGAGTGTCTGCTGCTCAACCAGCGGGCGGGCAGCCTCTCCCATAGCGCGATTACGATGCTCTATCTCGGCCACGTCGCCCGCGAGCAGGACGACCTCGACGGCGCGCTGGACCGCTATCGCGAGGCGCTCCGGCTGAGCCGCGAGCTGGGCGACAAGCTGCGCATCGAGCGCGAGTTGGTGGCCATTGCCAGCATCTCCGCCGCATCGGGCCAGATGGAGCGGGCCGCCCGCCAGTTAGGCGCCGCCGCCGCTCTACGGCAGACCATCGGCTCCGATCAGCATCCGCTGGACCGTGACGCCACCGCCGACGCCGAACAGGCCGCACGCGACGCGCTGGGCGACGACTTCGCCCGCATCGAGGCGATTGGCCGCGCAACCCCGCTGGAGCAGGCGCTCGACGACGCGCTGGATGAGTCGGGGTAGGGGTAAGGGTTATGAGCTGCTTCCCAGGCAATGTGCTACAGTGAGTTGGCACGCAATTTGCTCGGTTTCTTTGCCGATTGCAGACAGACGCTGAGAGGCCATCCGCCGAGAGGAGCATGTCATGCCGTCCCGTTCCGACGTGTCATCCCTTCCTACCCATCCGCCGAGTGTAGCGCCCCGCCGTGGGTCGCGCCGGTTCGCCGCTCTGGCTCTCCTCATCGGTGGTCTTCTCATCGGAGTCGCGTCGTTCCTGCCCTGGTTCCAGCGCACCGTGGCTGCTGTGGGCCATAAGCCCGCCACGACCACTAGCCGTACGGCGGCGCAGGATCTTGTCCGCGTGATCGAGCAGACGATGCATGCCCCCGACAATGCGGCCACCTACAGTAACGCCATCAACGACGGCATGGCGGCGTTCGCTCTCTGGGGCGTGCCCCTGCTGCTGGTACTCTTCGGCCTGAGTGTCCTGCTGGCGCGCACCTGGGCGCCGCGGCTGCGCACGCGCGTCTTCTACCTCCTGCTCGTCGGGGCGAATGTGGCCTTCACCCTGCTGCTGGTCTGGCTCTACAGCACCACCCATGTGGACAGCAGCGCTGTGACCTTCACGCGGCAGACCGGGCCAGCCGTTGCCCTGCTCGGCGACTTCTTCGCGCTGGTGGGCATCCTCTGGCTGGCGCGTCTCCCCAGGATTCCCAAGGCACCTAAGCTGCCCAAAGCGCCCAAGAAGTCCAGGAAATCTGCCACGCTAACCACGTCGAGCACACATGAACACATCGCCAAAAGCCCCGTCGCGCCACCGCCGCTCACTCCGCCACCGAACTCCCGGCCGCGCGATCTGATCCCGGTCGAGGACTGGTGAGCACAGCTGAGCGATAGTTGAGGATGGTCAGGTGTCTACGCTCTTGCCCTCCTCGCGCCATTCCTCCTGCCGATACTGGATCTGCTCAATATCCTGATGTTCTGGTTAAACGGCAATTTCCGAATTGCTGCCCTGGAGTCGGAATACCCTATTCCAGACCCTATCTACTCCCAGTTGAGGAACATCAATGAGCAGCCCAAACAATTTCAACCAACAGATTATCAGGCAGTTTCGCGCCAATGGCGGCAAAACGGACTACCCCGGCCCACTGGTGTTGCTCACCACCACCGGGGCGAAGAGCGGCCAGCCGCGCACGACGCCGGTGGCCTATTCGATCGATGGCGCCCATCTCGTCATCATTGCCTCAGCGGGCGGTGCGCCCACCCATCCTGATTGGTATCACAATCTCGTGGCGCACCCCATGGTGACGGTGGAACTTGGCTCCGAGACCTTCCAGGCCCGCGCCAGGGTGGTCGCTGGCGCGGAACGCGACCGACTCTATGCCCAGCATGCCCTGGCGCTCGGCTTCTCCATCTCCGACTATCGGCAGAAAACGACCCGGCAAATCCCGGTCATCATCCTGGCACGCATGGGCTAACACTGGCAACTAACCCGAGGGCTGCTCAATGCGCCGCAGGCCAGCAGGAGGTCGCGCATCACGAGACCGCTTGCCGGGCTGGCGTCGGGGACTCGGGCGCGGCCACACTCTGCTGAGAGGCGGAACAGTCTGCAGAGCCTCTTCAGAAGAAAAGGACTGCTATGCCGGTAGCATGGTCGATTCGCCAACCACCGTTCTCGCGGACTAGCGTCATGGTGCCGGTGCTTTCTGTTGCATTGGTCGAATCACCTGTAGCGATGACATAGGAGACCGCAACAGTGCTCCGATTGTCGGCGATCTGGGCGCCTTCGCCGTTCTGGGCGAGACTGCAAGCGGCGAGATGCGATTGGCGGCTTGCCGTCTCGAACGTGCTCTCGGACATCGTTTGACGCACCCGCGTCGAGACAAGCTGATACGCTGCGCTATACTTGCCATTGCTTTCATCGGAGCAGAACTGCTTGATCGTATCGGTCAGGTTTACTCGGTCAAGTGTATTCTGGCCGAACCATATGACGAACGTTCCTACTCCTCCAAGGACGATAACGCTGAGAATGAGGATGCCAGTAATGCGACTGCGCAGAGTCCTCTGAAGCCGCCTTCGCCACGCTGGCGCCGCCGACTCCTTCTCCTGCGCTTTGAGTGCCGCAGCCTGACGGTTCTCTTGCTCACGCTGTAACGATTGCATGAGTCTCTGACGAGCCTGATCCTCTGGGGTCACGCTGGTGCTCCTCCTAGAGTCTTCGCCGCTGGTTGTACAAAACAAGCGGAGATGCCGCTCACCATAGCCGGATAACCTGGCGCGAGGTTGGCAGTAGCATGCGGTCATATCGCGTCCACTTTACTGTACAGCTACGACACCGTCAACCCGGCCCCCATATGCTCCGGGTCGGACCTTGCGCACCGAAGGACGGATAGACAGACCTTGCTGGCACTGAGAACCTGAGCGCGGCTACATTCTGCTGAGTGGCAACGTTGTCCGCAATACGCTTTCGAAATTTGTCGGGGCTGGGGTGGTTCCATACTCACGCGTACACGTCAGACGAGGAGCAATACCGATGCGCATGGCATTCGTCAACGTCCCGCCGGTACCAACGGGCGCGCATTAAGATCGTCGCCTAATCTTGGGGTGCTGCGCTTCCCTCGCGTGGCTTCCAATGTCCCTGGTCGTCGTAGTTTCTTGAGCGCGGCCACCTGGCAGCGTTCCAGACCGCATCGAAGCCCGGTTTCATCGCCTGCGCGCGGTCGCTCTCATCTCGTTCGACAAGGGTTTCAGGAACGATGAGTCTGTCTCGATCAATCGGAGAGCCTTCGGAGAATCGGTCACTCACCGCCTTCCATAGCCAGCGACCCCGACGAGGCTCAGCATCACGAAGAAACGCGGTTCTATCCGCTAGTACTAGCTAGCAGTGCGATTTAGGGCTGCTGAGCGCAGAAGACGCCCGGAGGCGCCACTGTACATAGCAGTAGAACGATCTGTCTGCCACCGACATGAAGGAGGCGCTGCCAAGCGTATTTCCCGCTACCCATCTGCACATGTCTTCGCCCGCGTCTGGGAGTTGGCCAACCAGACCGACCCAGCCTGCTCCAACTCGACCAAGTGCTCAACGACGACCCGCTCGACCAGTGGGTGCGCGCGGACCTAGCCCAGCGCTACCGGATCACGCCGGTCCACGGTCGCCACTCGCTCCCCGCCGTGGTGCTGCTGGGTGCTTCTGGGTGCTGCTGATCGACCAACACCTCTACCGCTGGAGCTATGCGGAGACCGTCGCACGCGTCGCCGATTCCCTGGTCCTGTGCCTGAGCATACCGACGCGACCTGCTCAACGCAGAGTTGCATTTACGCGATAGCGGACATGGTGTGGCGGATGATTGCCTGTCTGAGTTCGTCTATCTCATTCGGCAATTCTACGAGAAAGAAGTGATATCGACTGCCAGGCAGTGAGAAGCACTTTGATAGAGTCAGCGAGCTGGGTGCTCTCGCTAGCCAGGGTGACGCTCACCGCACGTTTGCGCCAGGCCTCGTGCCGCACTGCGAACGCAGCGTGGTAGGGTTCACGACAGCGACGCGGCACAAATGCCATTGTCTGCTCTTGAGTGGGAGTCGGTTGCAGTTTGTACTTATAGGTTCTGTAGGTTTTGTGCACGCTCTGTAGGCTCTGCGCCGTCTGCTCGTCCGTACGGTTCTATTCCGGCTGATAGGTACAAATCCAGCAACGATGTGGGCCGCGTATGCCATTCCTCCCTCGGCTGAAGCCAGGGCTTCCTGGCCAGTTTTCTGTAAGAACTGCGTAAGCGCATGTAATCCCGATCTAATACTCGCTTCTTACACTAGCAATGAACGTATGAGGCAAGCGGTCACCTTGAGGTGCGCCAAACCTTATGGCGAACCGGATTGATGACATGCTTGGCCAACTATGGCAAGCTCCTTCAATCGAGACCAAGCAACAGAACGAATCGCAACACCAGGCCCGATTCGAGATTCTGTATGCCTTGCCCTATGCGGTCGCGGCGATTGGGGCGCTGGTTGGTATCCTTGGCCTGTTTTAATACCCTCTCGAGTTCGGAACTCGAACGACGCCGGGAGATTGGTGTCCTGCGCTCAATGGGTGCGATCGGACGGAGCGTGGAAGCCATCTCTTGGACAGAGGCTATGGTGTTGTGGGTATCTCGTGGCTGGCGATGAGTGTGCTGGGTATTCCGGAGGCGGGGGGATTTCTTGCACTGCTGAGCGCGTTGTTGCCCCAATCGCGTTCGTCTACTGCCCAGTGCCGCTGCTCGTGATACTGGCTTTTGCAGTGTTCATCGGGTCGCTGGCGAGCTTCATTTTTGTGCTCGAAGCGACCCGCATCTGTGTCGTTGAGATATTGCGTTACGAGTAATCAGCTTCGTGACGAGGAGTCCATATGGCAGCCAGACGCGATCTACCAGTAGCAGCGCTTGCCCAGGTACATGTGCTGTTTCAGGGTTACGCGAACGGACGTGTCGCTTCGACTGTGACGTTCATTCGCGATGGCGATGTACGTGTCATCGTGGATCCGGGGATGGTTCCTTCACCGAATGCGCTCCTCGATCCGCTGGCGTCTCTGGGGGAGTCAGCCAGCGAAATCACAGATGTCGTGTTCTCGCATCATCATCCTGAACATACTATGAATGCAGCCCTCTTTCCCAATGCGCGTTACCATGACCACTGGGCGATTTACCAGAGTGATACATGGAAGGGCCGTTCTGCAGAGGGGCATCTCGTTTCGCCTTCGATCCGTTTAATTGCGACGCCCGGACATACCCCGCAAGACATCACTACGTTGGTGGGCACGGCTGGAGGCATTGTTGCCTGTACCCATCTCTGGTGGCATGCGCATGGCCCTGCCGATGATCCGCTGGCCACCGATATAGCCGCGCTACATGACAATCGCAGTCGTGTCTTGCAACTCGCCGCGTTGATCGTGCCGGGGCATGGCGCTCCATTCACTCCTGATCCCTCAACGCCACGCTGACCGCCGCCATTGCACAGAAAACGGCCGACACATGGTCAGACAGACGAACACCGTCTGTCTGACCATGTGTCGGCGGCGCTTGCTACTTTGTACACATAGCTGGTGGTAGCGCGTGCTATGGCAGCATGTGGTGCGACGCTCAACACTCCCACTACCGCCATCACAGACCAAGATCTTCTACAAGATTCCGCCCGCAACGGTGTTGAGAGCCGCCAATAGGCGCGTATAGCGTTACCGAATGATCGACGAGAAAGCCCGGGTCAGCGCCGAGCTCTATCGCTAGCAGCGCGACATTCTCGATCAAGCCGCACGTAAGGTGATGGACTTTATCCAGCAGGAGGGGGTGTCCCAGATCGCGGTCGGGGATGTGGTGGCATTTAGACGGGCGTGAGCCTCGGCAAGAAGACCAACCAGAAGATCAGCCAGTGGCCCCACGGCCAGTTCGTGCGCTACCTCAGAGAGAAAGCTGTCCGCGTGGGCACGGTGGACAACTGGATTGACGAGGCGTATTCGACCAAATCGTGTAGCGCCTCTTCGCATGTGCACTCCGCCTCACCATTCGGACGGCGGTTTCACTGTCTAGGCTGTGGCGCGCGGATCCATCGCAACGTGAATGGCGCCAAACACCGCTGTTCCATGGCCGCCTTCGGGAGCTATGGGCAGGTGCAGGCGGACAGCGTCAAGTATCGGCGACCGATCGAAGTAGTGACCCGATAGGGGCCGTAAGAAGCTGGCGTGAGCCAGAACCTCCTGGATTAGGGACTGTCTGACGAATCGGCGGGCGGCAGCGCCCCGGCGGGTCCGGCGCCTGGCTGTTGCAGGCGTGACACGTGCCATCACTGCGCCTTCTGGCGCGGCTCACCGCTGCAGGAGGCGCATCGCCTCGTCAAACTCGATGTCGCCCGCGGACAGACGCTGCAACACGGCAGTACGCCGTTCCCGTTCCCGGTCGCCGCGCGCACCCTCGTCCGGCGCACCCATGGCAGCCACGATGTCATCGAGGCGGTTGCGCGCCGTGTTATAGGCGATATTCAGATCGGCGGCCACCTTCTGCACGTTGCCGCGATTGCGCACGAGGTGGCCCACGAACTCCAATTGCTCCGGCGTCAGACGGCCGATCCACCCCAGGCTAAATGTGCCCTCGATCACGAGGCCGCTCTGGGGCGCCTCCAGCCGCGTCACCAGCAGTTCGCCGCCGGTCACCGGGTCGCGCGTGATCAGCGGGTTCAGCGGCCTGCCACCGCTCGTCTGGGCCCCCTTGCGCATCTCATCCTGCCCTCGCCTACACAGCCAATAGTTATTCCCACTCATCCTGCTCGGCGGGTTCGTCGTCCGCGACGCCATTATCGCGCAAGGCGACCCACTTACTCGGCGTCAGGTCGATGTAGCCAAGACCCCGCATCTCGCGCACGAAGGCGGCATCTACCCCGTGGTCGTACATCTCTACCAGCTGATCTGGCGTCGCTCCGGCGAGGCCGAGCGCCTGCAACTCGCGCACGTAGGCCGCGTCCACCCCATGACAATACAGTGCGACCAGTTGGTCCGGCGTGAGGTCGGCCAGGCCCGCCTCGCGCAGGTCGAGGACGAAACGTGGCGTGATGCCCTCGTCATGGAGCTCGATGAGCTCCATGACGCTCAACGTGTTCAGTCCCGCCGCGCGCATCTGCTCGACAAATGCCCTGCTCACGTCGCTGTCGCGCAACGCGACGAGTTGCTCCGTCGTCAGGGTGGCGAAGAAATCTTCCATGTGCTCGTCCCCTCGCGGTTGTGCCGCTGTTTGTGCTACCGCGCCGCGAGATGCAGACGGGGAAGGACCGTCGAGGGTCTCCAATAATTGTTCTGCTTGCTCCACGGTCACCCGCCCAGCCACTAGCATCTCCAGAATTTGCGCGCGCTCCTCGCTCATGGTCTGTCCCTCCTGCATGACAGTATCTCCGCCCGCTGTCACGTCCCGCTGTCATGTCCCGCTGTCATGTCCCGCTGTCATGTCCCGCTGTCGCCGAGCTCACCGGCGGCAGAATGACACCCTAGCGCTCAAAATGCCACAGGTTATGGCTATATTTGCCTTTCACGATGGCAATATTAGCCCAATATCTGCTATTTGTCAAGATCCCATCGCTGGCCACTGCGCCCGCCTCGTCCGTGCCGGCCATGCACGCAGCTCGGTTGGTCATGCCTAAGTCTTAGGTCTGGAGCCCGACTGACGGATCAAGACCCCAGCCACAGGACGATGGAGGCGAGCACCGTCATCGCCCGGTAATTGACGGCGCGTTTCTCGTAGCGGGTAGCCAGCCCACGCCACTGTTTGAGCCGATTGATGCAGCGCTCGACGACATTGCGACGCGCATAGATCGTGGGATCGAAGAGGAGCGGTCGTCCTGGCCGAGCCGCTCGTCGCGCGCGCTGGTCGCGTCGTTGGGGAATAGTGTGGGGAATGTGTCGGCGGCGGAGCAACTGACGACACCGCCCATAGCTGTAGCCCTTGTCAGCGATGAGGCGGTCTGGGCGCGTCCTTGGTCGCCCGCGTCCTGCGGCGCACGGGACCCGGATGCCATCCAAGACGGCCTGCAGTTGGGTACTGTCATGGCGCTGTCCTGGAGTAATGACGATGGCGAGCGGCCGTCCGCGCCCGTCACAGGCGAGATGAAACTTGGTCGTTAGCCCTCCGCGGCTGCGTCCGAGTCCCTCGTCGCTCGGGTGGGAGATCCCTTTTTTTCATCGGCTCGACTGCGCCGACGACGAGCGCCACTCGCATGGTGATGGGCGCGGGCGGTGGAACTATCGATGCTGACCTCCCAGACCACCTCGCCCACCGCATCCGATCTGGTCTGCACATGAGTGAGCAGCCGGTCCCAGGTGCCGTCGCGTCGCCAGCGATAGAGCCGATCCGCGCACGTCTGCCACGGCCCGTAGCGCTCGGGCAGATCCCGCCACGGCGCTCCCGTGCGCAGCTTCCACAAGATACCGTTGATGACGGTACGATGATCCCGCCACTGGCCGCCACGCCGCCCACGGCTGGGCAGCAACGGCGCGATGCTCGACCACGCCAGATCGGTCAACTCGCCTCGTCCCACCATCTCGCCCCCCGTTTCGACTCTGGACGTAACGCGGGTAGCACATCACACGCGATTCGTCAGACAGCTCCTAATACGGGGAGAGTGTCAGATTTAGGCATCGAGCCGCACTGTAAGACACAATGACGTATCGAAGCGATGTACCCCATCAAAAATGGCCGACGTAATGATCAAGCTGACTTTCTCCCAGGAGCGCCATGGATAGCGCCTCGCCTAATAGGTTGAAACTGGACTGTTCATTCGGGCGCGCTACCCAGAGGATTGACATGTGGAAACGCACTCAACGCACTCTCGGTGTGACTGCGTTTCGCTCGCCACAACCTGTGCGACGCTAGCCAGGGCAGACCATTGTAGTGCCATGGTCTCATCCAATGACACATGCATGGTGACCGCAGTTTCCGTGAGCGAGTCGTTGCGAAGAAAGCGCTGTGTCAGCAGGTCGCGCGCCCGTTGCGGAAGCTGCATGAGGATGCGGTTAATGTGGGCCGATACATCGGTCGCTTGACCGATGGCATATGTTGTGATCCCCAGCATCTGCTGTACGAGGTACTCGCTGCTCTGGGCCTCCATGGAAGAGAAAAAGAATTCCCGCAGATACTCTGTGACAACTATGCGCGCGGTCTGCAAGAGATGGCTTTCCATACTCTGCTGCAAGGGCAGAGAAGGATCGCTTTGCAGAACTCGGCGGAAAGTCTGTTCGGTCAGATTCTGTGCGTCTTGCCGGTTGCCCACGTGGCAATACATAAACCGATAGACGCTGCCTATCCGATCATCATCGAGGATCCAGCGGATTGCGCCATTCGACTCCAGTGGCATTTTATCGTCCCCTTTGGGTGTGTGCCGAGGTTATTTGGCCTGCCCGTCGTTTCCCGTGGTTTCCTAAAATTCTCACTCTCACTGGCCAGTGACGCCGTGTCTCTACGCGTCGAGATGCCCTGTAGTGCGACGCCAGCGAAGGAAGCGCAGATACGCCAGTTCGCGGGCGCTCCACAAATCATTCCCTGCGCGATAGCGCCGGCGTAACGCAAGCAATGTGACCCATTGGCGGCAAGTGAAGGCGGACATCGATACCTCACTTAGTGGCGCCTGTATCGTCGCGAACGATTTATCTCGCTCCTCGTCGTTCATTCTGGAAGCCTCCTTAGTGGCTGCCCCATGTCGCAGTGATTCGATTACAGTTCATAGACCTGCGTATCTCTTGGGGGATGCCACTCTGACGTCAAGAATAGGCGGCAGGACTTACGGGGGATTTGACAAAAGTAACCAAATGATTACAGAAGACCGGCCGGAAAGCCCTGGCTTTTTAGCCGGGGATGCATCTGATAGGTGACATAGGTGGCCCACGTCGCTGCCGATGTCGTGCGAGGCCTACAAGCACAAACTGCGGCCTACCCCGATCGAGGAGCAGGTGCTGGCGTTTGTGCTGCGTCGCTGTCCGCTGGAGCGGCCCGATTGAGGGCACATCCAAGACGCTCACGATCTCCAGAGAAGTCGATGGCTGGTGCGTCTGTTTCTCTATGCGCCGATGTACCGGTGGAACCAGTGCCTCTCACTGGACGCGAGACCGACATTGATGCGGGGTTGGTGTCATTTGCATTTGCCACCCTAGACGACCGATGCTATCCTCCGCGCCTTGCGTTGGTACCGCACAAGGCTGCCCTTCTGCCGACGCCGCAAGAAGGCGATCAAGCTACTGGCGAAAGCGCAGCTGACGGTGAAGCTGGTGCGCGCGTACGACACAATCGCTCGCGAAGATTTGCCAGTCGCCCATCTGCTCACGAATCATCATTTGGCCAAGTCCATTCGGGGTCCATCGCGGATGCCACATGGTACATGTTCTTGAACCGTCTTGCGAGCAAGGCGGTATGCGCCGGAACGCACGTCGAGGCGGCCAATCCTACCTACACCAGCCAGACCTGTTCTGGCGATGGCGTGATCATCACGGAGGGCTTGTCGGTCCGCGAACATTGTGGGGCATGCCTGCCCGGACTGCGGTGTGAGCCTGTATGGGGGCCACAACGCCGCCAGAAACTGAGACACGAACAGAGAACGGCTCGGGCAGAGCCATCGGGGGGCCGTGGCGAACGCTGCGGCGGAGAGGAGAACGGAGCATTCCCCGCATGCATGCGGGGAATGTCAAAGGTTTGCGATGTTGACCACAGCGCCGTGACAGGTCAATATGCGGCATACAAATGCTGGGACATTCTTGGAATATGAGAATGGTGTTGTGCGATGACGGATCGCGTTTAGCAGAAGCACGCCAACTATCAGAATAGGGTTGCTCGCATTTCCGCTGAAGTCTGCGGCGTAGCTCCCGAACACAGCGAAGGACAGGCCCAGGACCAGCACGCGCTGGCGTGGCGCTACTGCCGAGTAGGCAGTAGGCAGTAGGCGGCTTGTAGTCTTATGGTCTCAGCGGATGTGCTATGGCTCGAACTTGTAGCCGATGCCGTACACCGTTCTCAGGTGTTGTGGCCGCGCCGGATCAGGCTCAACTTTTTCACGCAAGCGACGCATATGAACTGTGACGGTGCTATCCTCGCCGTAGTTGTCATAGTTCCAGACGTGCAGCAGCAGTTGCTCACGTGTGAAGACCTGCTTGGGGTGCGCGGCGAGAAACCGCAACAGGTCGAACTCTTTCGTCGTCAATTCCAAGGGAAGTCCGTTGCGCTCCACCTGTCGTATTTGCGCACGAATCGTTAGTTCACCAAAATGGAGGTCACCATCAAACACCATGGCTGGCATGCTCATCGCATCCAAGCGGCGCATGATCGCCCGCACACGTGCGACAAGTTCACGGGGATTGAATGGCTTGGTCAGGTAGTCGTCGGCGCCAATGCCGAAACCTTCCAGTTTGTCCGCGTCATCGGAGCGCGCGGTGAGCATCAGGATAGGAATCGCGCTCGCCGCGCGCAATCTGCGACAGACTTCGAGCCCATCAATTCCGGGTAGTGTAAGGTCAAGAATCACCAAGTCCGGCGGAGTCTCCTCCGCAAGGCGCAGGGCTTCTAGACCATTTGAGGCTTGCATCACACTGAAGTGCTCAAGTTCCAGATATTGCCCAACCACCTCGCGTACGGTTGCTTCGTCATCCACGATCAGAACCCGCCGTTGCTGTGCGGCAACATCGCGGCTGGCCTCAAGCGCATGGTTGGATACACGCATAGCTCGGACTCCTCATTAGCTCTGCCTTGGCCATTGCGTCGGCGGGATAGTAGGCGAGGCGCTCCGTGGCGCCACCTACACCAGATTGTAGACGAACTACGCTTCAATGAAGTTTACAACATCTGGAGCACGCATCAGACTGCAAAACGAAATCCCTTCAGTCACGCTCAGTCGTTGGACAACAATCCACTATTTCGCGCAAGAAAGTCCAGCGCGACCGCGCCAACCATATACGAAAGGTCTGTCGAGTGGTATTTTCTGCATGATTAGTGATCAGTATTTCTGTGCGACGAGTATGGCAACGCATCCGCAATATCTGATGCGAGTTGCCTTGTGATCATCTTCACCTGCCACCAAGCCTGCCACCAAAAGTGTCGGGACGGGAATGCGGTCATCTATCTCCTGGGTTTACCCAGGGGCTGGCAGCGAGTCCGGAATGACCAAGCCGCCACGTCTGGCCCGAGGCCTGGCGGCGCCTCAACCCGCCGTGTTGGCATCAGCAGATGCGTATGTTCAGCATGCGCCCCTGCAACTGTTCGGGGGAGAAGGTCCTGTGTGCCTAGTGTTGGCTCCGTCCGACGAGGGAGTGCCTCAGCCCACAGACAGGATAACACGCCACTGAGACGCGAGCGTTTACCCTGTCCTCCAAGGGCGGCGCCTCTGCGCCGGAGTAAAGGTGAAGATCCTCATGCGAAGAGCTAGCCTTCATCCACGGGTCCGGAACTGTTGCGGATAGTACCGCCGCATCTCGTCCCTTCCAGCGAGGTGGAACGCGCGCCGCGGTAGTCATGAGCCGTGCTTGCCTGTATATGCGTACGTTCGATTTCCCCACTTACTGATCTCCGCATGAACATCTAAACGTCCCACATTGCCCTGACCTGCTGGGAACAGGGGTGGGCGATCGCAAATCTACTCTTCTGTGCAAAGATTAGTAAGAAGCGGTTTCGCCGAGTCAACGAAGCCATTCAGATGCTCCGCATCCGGCCGTTGCACGCGTCAGAGGGCAGGATTGACGCAGATGCTGGGTTGGGGCTACACTTGCGTGGTGCTGCCACAGAGCATATTCTTTTCACAGTTCTCGTTGTTCACATAGGGTATTGTGCACCCAATGCATGGGTGTAGTTCGTCGTTGGGAATACACCTGTGTCGGATGGTATGGAAACCACGGCACAATACTGATCGTAATTGCAGGTGCAAGTCAGCCTCCGCCATGGGGGAGGGCCCGCGTCATGAAGTACCATTCAAAGCCGGCTGTCGCACGGGCGATTGCGCCGAATGACCCGGTTGTGACAGAACCGTCCCCAGAGCCGCGCGATGCGAATGAGAGGCGCGCGCGCCTGCTCGATTTTCTGCGCGCCATTACCGATAATCTTGGCGAAGGAACCTATGCGCTGGATGCTCACGGGCGTGTAACCTTCATGAACCCCGCGGCGGAACGCATGCTGGGCTGGACGGAAGCCGAATTGCGCGGCAAAGACATGCATGAGGCGATTCATTTCCAGCATGCAGACGGGACACCTTTTCCCAGGGAGCAGTGTCCGCTGCTACAGGTAATCCGCTCTGGCCGGGCTGAACGCGTCGAGGATGACGTATTCACACGCAGAGACGGCTCCATATTCCCAGTGTCGTATGTGTCGTCACCTATCATGACCGGCGGCGCGAGCACAGGAGCGGTGCTCGCCTTTCACGACATCAGCGCACACAAAGAACTGGACGAGGCGCTCCGGCGCTCTGAGCGCGAAGCGGCATCGCGCGCCAGTCAGCTGATGGCCGTCTTCGAGTCAATGGCTGATGCCGTCCTTGTCTACGACCGCGAAGGGAATATCTTACAGACGAATGGCGCAGATGCCAAGATATTTGATGCTCAGGAACTTCCAGATGCCTTTGCTGACTCAATTGAACAAAGAGATCGTCTGTTCACCTATTTAGATGGCCAGGGACAGCCAATCGCTGATGAACAACGGCCAACCAATCGTGTGCTCAAGGGCGAAGTGTTGCGTGGCGCAAGTGCGGTAGATCTTGTGGTACGCACCAACGACGGACACGAAGTTGTCATGAACGCCAGTGGAGCGCCAATACGAGATTCCGAAGGGACGATCGTCGGCGGAGTGTTGATTGGGCGTGATGTCACCCAACGCCGTCGTCAAGAGCAACAGACGCGTGAGGCCCTTACCGCGCTGTTGGCGATGGCCGAAGCGCTCGTCTCAGGTGGCGCGAGTTCTTCTGAAGAACCGCATTCGAGCGCGCCAAATGTTGCGCGACGGCTTGCCGAGCTGGCCCGGGCGGTCACGGGCAGTGAGCGAGTGGGCGTCATTACATTCAACCTGGAGACGCAACGTATCCATACGCTGGCAGTTGCTGGATTAACTAAGGAGCAGGAGCACCTCTGGGCCTATACCGCGCAATTAGGCAATCCACCAGATATCGTCCAGCGACTCCAGGCTGGCGAAATGATTGCGATTGATCGGACGCGCCCGCCATATGACAACTTGCCGAATCCCTTTGGGTCAAGCTCGATGCTCTTGACTCCAATGTCAGTTGGTGGCCCAATCTTGGGCGTTATCACGGTAGACTATGGAGCCGAGCGACACACGTTCACACCAGAAGAGCTTACCATGGCAGGCGCGGTCGCCAAGCTTGCGGCGCAGATCATCGAACGGGAACGGTTGGCGCGCGATCGCGAGACGGCCCGGGCAAACGTCCTGGCACTGGCCGAAACCACGCGCCGTATGGATGAATTCTTGAGCATCGCGGCACACGAGCTCAAGACGCCGGTGACGAACGGCAAACTCGCTGTGACCCTGGCAATTGACACGCTGAAGAGCTTGGTCGCTCAGGCTGAGGCGACTCAGGATGCGATGGCCGACGTCCTGCCACCTATCCAGAGTTTGCTGGAGCGCACAGGAAGTCATATGGATCGGCTGAGTCGGCTCGTCGTCGACCTGCTGGATGTCTCACGCATCCGCGCTGGCAAGATCGAGATGCGAGTTGCACCGTGCAATCTTGCTGAGATCGTCCGTGAGGTTGTCGAGGAGCAACGTCAGATGGCTCCTAGGCGTCTCCTACATATGCAACTGCCGGTTGCCTCACATACGCAGCCCATTGTGCTTGCCGACGCAGATCGCATCCGTCAAGTGGTTGCCAACTATCTCACAAACGCGCTGAAATACTCACGTGAGGATCAGTGGGTGAATGTGCGCCTGCACATGGGAGATGAATGGGTACGTGTGTCGGTGCGCGATGAGGGACCGGGAGTTCCAAATGCCGAACAGCGGCACGTATGGGAGCGCTTCTATCGAGTACCGGGGACGCAGGTGTTTAGCGGCACTGGTATAGGCCTCGGACTCGGGCTGCACATCAGCAGAACCATTGTCGAGCAGCACCATGGTAGAGTTGGGGTGCGGAACGCCCGTGGCAAAGGCGCGATCTTCTGGTTCGCGCTTCAATTGATGAATGCTCCCACCTCAAGTCTGGCCTGAGACATGATGGTAGCTCTTCGTTAATCCCACGTGCGATGCATGCGAGCGCGGTCAGCCTGATAGTTCACTAAGTGACAACTCCCCTGGCCTGAAAGAAAGGCCCGGGCTTCTCGCGACCTGGCGCCCTTTCGGGACGCCCCTTTCGGGACGCCCCTTTCGGCACGGCTCCTAGAGAACGATATCCAGCCGTGAGGGCCGATCGTTTACGCGCTGGCGGCGCCCCCGTCATACTGTTCAGGCGCAGTATTGCATCTAAGCAATGACCTATCAAGCGATGGTGTCTTTCGTCGCCTGACGGCGGCCGGCCTTTCACCCCCCCTCGCTGAAGCAAGTGGCACTCAGCCCGATTCCTAAGTAGGTAGCCAAGGAAGGATCGAGCCCTCACTTCCCTCTTCATGTGAGGGGAAGCGAGGGCAATACACGGCTCCTGGGCGCAACGCCAGCTGCCGATCACAACTCGTCCGTTGCAGCCCTACTTCACCAATTGCAGCGGCTCGCCGCTGGTGATCATGGCCAACAAGCCAGCGTTCTGCTCGCCATTGAACGGCCCCGCGGCAGGTGTCGCGCTGCCGCAGACTGCAGCCTGTTCAGTGGGGGAGTTGAACCAGAAGCCGACATTGAAGGTGTGGATCGGCGTGAAGGGCTCGGCAGGGTTCTCGATGAAGGTCTCCTTATCGAAGATACCCTGCACCCTGACTGAGGCCTCGCCCGCATGGTTGCTCTGCAGGTCCGACTGGTACCACCCGAAGCCGAAGCCGCCAAAGCCTGCATCCAGGGGAGAATGCTGTACGAGGAACAGGTCGAAGCCCGTGTTCTTGGGCAACCCCTTAGCCTTCAAGGTCATCACATCGTTCTGCGCGCCAGTGGCGAAGCGGTTGGTGATGGTGATGGTGGCCGTGGCGCCCTGGATTGCCGGGCAGGCAAACCTGCCGCCTGAGAGTAACGCTGGATTCACCTTGAGCTGGAATGTGCATTTCCTACTGGTGCATGGGCCGGTAGTCGTCGTCAGCGTTTGCGCCGCTGGTGCAGCCTGCGCGGTCTGCATCGTCGATGTGGGCAACGCGGCGGCGCTCACGGTGGCGGCGGCCAGGACGAGAATCAAGAGCATAGCGCCGGTAACGAACTGCGGCTTGAGTAACCAGTGAGCGAGGCGCGACCGGAGAACCTGTCTCATCGGAGCCACATCGCTGAACCTGGTGGAACTTCGAGGCATAAAGTGTTGGATAAAGTGTTGCATTGTACGGTCTTCTCCTATGGAGTTGTGGTGGTGTCGGTTGACTAATGAACAGTCTGCCAACTGTCATCTGCTGTGCCCCAGCCACGCCGCTTCCCCCGTCTGCGTTTGGCGCACGATGGAGGCGCACATGGAAACGAAACGGCGAATGCGAATGCGGATGAGGATGAGGATGCTGGTTGGCTCAGGCGTCATCAGACGCCATCAGGCGTCATCAGATTCGTCTGGACGTCTGCACCGGAAACGGGGCGCGTTGAGATCCCTGGATCTCGGCCGATGCGTGGCATCGGTCAGCAACAGAGCAGTGCCTGCAGTCTCATGCCCTCTCTCTACGGGATATGGGCTGAAGGCGCATCTGCCTAGTGGGCTGATGCACGCCACAGTAGTACTCCCTCCGGACATCGCTGCGTGCACGTGCTGCTGTGCCCTGTTACTTCCCTTGCTTGATTCTCCTTGCCCTCGCACTGCTGATGCGTGATTTGCCCCAAAGGCACTCAGCATCCTTCCCGCCTGCTGCCTCGTCGACGTCCCGGGATTCACTGCAGTGCTGAATGTTGCTACGGAAGACGTTACAGAATACCAGCGAGAAAGCCCTAGCTTGAGCCGGAGAGGAGTAGCGTGCACCGTTAGCGGATTTATACCTATCAGCCAGAATAGATGACGTGAGAGTCCCCCACGGTACGCAACCGCTTCCCGTTCAAGCTGAAGCGTACTTCTGCTCCGGAGCAGGCGCTGGCGTGTGGGCTTCGCCGCTGCCGGGACCCTGTATACCGCGCAACTGCAGGCCCCTCGACGTGCGCCTCCCGATGAACGCCAGGAAGCGTGGCGCACGCGCGGCGTGCGTATCACCCTCGCAGGTCAGAGCGTGCAATTGCCGGACGTGCTGACCTGCCTCGACCGTGCCTTTGCGGTGTTCTTCTGCCGGGTGCAGATGGGGGAGAGAGGGAAGGAGCTGGGCTATCCCGGCTGTTAGGGGCGCGAAAGGTTCACCAGTTGCACCAGCCAACAATTCGGCACTGGGGCGACCCTCGACCACGGATTTCTCATCCTCAGCACGGTCGGTCGGGTGGCGGTGCGCTGAAGCCGCCCGCTGACAGGGACCCCCAAGACCGTCACCATGTCCAGAGCGGCGGACGGCTGGTCTGTCGCTTGCTCATGCGCGGCGGCGCCGATGCAGCCCTTGCTCATGATGGAACAGGAGACCGAGATTGCCTTCGGGCTGGAGTCCGTCGCGCTGCGCGCGGATGGCACAATAGGCACGATAATTCATTACGCCGCGCTGCTCTCGCCGTACAAAGCACCGCGTCCAGGTGCTCGGCGCAAGCAGGCCGTGAAGCTGCTCGGCAACACGTACCAGACAGTGCGCACGACAGTCACAGAGGCTCTCACCGCTGCTCAGCCGCAGTCCAGACTTGAGAACGCACGTCGAGCAACACCGACGGCGTTCCGCCAAGATGCGGCGCAGGAGGCAGCGGCTCTTGACGAGAAGACGCTATTCGGTCGGCGGCGGCTTTTGCTGGCGTTGCGCGCCTGGGTACGGCTACACTATGCTGAGAGGCCAGATCGTTTACGGAATGTCATTCGATATTTGTGGGCTGCCAGACGCCGCGACCGCCTTGGTACCCGGGACGACAGAAACGCTGGCGCACTGGATCGACTTCACGACCGGAACCTGGCCGAGCGTGGAGTGGCCGCAGACACCCGACGCTCGGCCAGGTTCCAATCCGAGGGCACGCCCAAGCCAGAGGAGGCCCCATGTCCCGAGCCAGCAACTCTCGACACATCGCATTCATCAACGTCCAGCCGGGACCAGCGGGTACGCATTAGAATCGTCGCGTAACCTCGTGATTTTACGAAAGGCCGCCGGATCATCCTTGATCGGCGGGCTTTTGCTTTCTCAGCGCAAGACCTACTACGAGTACTTCATGCTAAGGTACGACTGCACAATCAGTCCTGAAATAGCCTGCGCTTGTGGCCGTTGCGCGCAGAGCATCAGGGAATGGCGCTGCGTGGCTCGCTCAGGCTGCAGACTACGCGCGGCAACGCAGACGCCCTGAGGTGAGATGGACGAACGCAACGAGGTAGCGCCACGTGTAGCGATGCTGGACCAGCGCCGTGGGGCGTTGGCCGTCGAAGCGCCAGCCCGTTGCAGGATCGGCTTGAGGCAATCTGAAGCCAATCGGGCGTTTGTCGACGGCCCACAGCTCGATCTGCGCCTGCGGAAAGGCCTGGAGCCGGTTGCTTACCTGCTGGCAGACCTTCGTCAGCACCGCCTGCTGGCTGGGGTCCGAAGCCGATCCCACGTCTGGATTGAAGCACTGCATCACGAGACCGCCGTCCACCACATCGAGATCTTCCTGCCGCCGGTGGACCGTCGTAAGCGTGGCTGCCACAAACAGCGTCTGGTCGCCTATGCCGCTCACTGACGGCGTTGTCACATGCGCGCCCGCTACAGCGGTGATCTGGCTCGCGAGCGCGCTGAGCGCACCGCTGCGGGAGGGGAGGAGGAGGAAGTTGATGGAGACGACCACCTTGAACTGGGCGTCCTGGTCGTGGCATGAGCCGCCGATGGGACGCGTGTCGACGCGAATCGCCGACGCAGCGGTGAGCGGCTGCATGATGCTGTTCGCCTCGGCCACTGCCAGCAGGCTCTGACCGAACGCGACGGGGATCGTCGCCGCCCTTGTCGGCTTGGCTTTTGGCGCGCGCGTCGCTGGTGGGCTGCCTGCAGGCGGAGTCCCAATACCGCCCAACCTGGCGCCACCGCACGCGGTCAACGGCACCGCGAAAGGGCCGCTGCAAAAGAGCGCTGTGAGTGGGCGTGGCGCTCGTGACATGACTCTCTCCTCCACGTTCCTTGTGAACGCCGAGCGGCATTGCTCGGTGCAACGCCTCATCTAGTATTGCGGGGCGCAGGGGGCGTTGCTGCCATCGGACAAAGCATAAGCGAGAAGCGGCAATCGGTGGCATTGCCACCAAGAAAGGACCGTGTGCTTCTAGATAGCGCAGGGGTAGCTGAGAACACCGACAAACAAACAGGCGTGCCGGAATGGCTGCCAGAACATAGAGCGATAAACAGCTTCCAGTGCCTAGAAGGGCAGTGAACCGTCCCCGAGTTTCCGCCAAACTCCCGTGAGATCGCAGCTAGCAGGTACCAGGCTGGCCGCTGCTAGTGAGTCAGACTCGGATCCGCCTGACGATTGACCCTGGTGCGAACGAGACTGATTCTAGCGTTGAGTACCTGGGCGTTCAACAAGGGGAGATTCAGGAGAGTATTCTGCACGAACACGAAATGAGGGCCGACCCGACTGGGTCGGCCCTCCGGTACCTTCCGTTGCTGCGGTGAGTGGCATCGTGCCAATCAGTGGGCCATCGCATGCGTTGCCCGATAGGAGCCTTCCTCCCGGAACTGCATGTACACCGCGATGACGATCGCGACCACGGCAACGACCGCCGCGGCAATCGCGATGTATGGCGCGACTGTTGCCGAGATGGCGAAGAAGGTGGCCAGCGACCACCCAAACGCGACATCCAGGTACATCAACAACTCAGAGATCGCTGCGACGCCGAAGCCGAAACCATACAGGCTTGCGATAGCAGCTGCATCGCGCTCCTCGGTCTGCCGTGCCAGAGTGGCCACGACCGTGATCACGGCCAGAAGTGCGAAGCCGATCGCGAAGACGAGCGGTACCCAGGCCGCCAGAGGTGTTGCGAACCAATAGCTGACCATTGTGCTACCTTCCTTCTCCCGATAAGTGGGCAAGTGGTGATACTCCTCATGGGTGCGCTACTTGTCCAGCTTGAAGTCTATCGCACGGGTATCACAGCAGGCGCACGAATCATCCCTAGGACTCACACCTCCCTCACAGTGAGGTGACTCCGTACGAGTGTGATTGTCCTGAGAGGTCGTTACCTCCGAACGTGACCGTAGGGAGAGTCGCCTAGCGCAGACTACAGGACATGACCGCACTCTGAGAGTCTCAGGCAGCGGCAATTCGCATGGGAGGTGCTTACCATGGACAATAGTAGCCCAGTTCCGGGCAATCAGGACAGCGGTAAACGATTACTGGACCGTCAACTTGAGGGAATTAGTTGGGCATTGTTCCTCATCATGATTGGGGGACTCTGGCTCATCCCGAATGTACCAGGGGGACTCTGGCTCATTGGAGTGGGACTGATCATGCTCGGCCTCAATGTAGCGCGGTACCTCAAGGGCATCCGTGTGCACGCCTTCTCCAGCGTGCTGGGAGCACTTGCCCTGCTGCTGGGGGTGGCGGAACTCCTGGGCCTTGGTTTGCCAGTGCTGCCCATCCTTCTCATCGTGATCGGCGCGAGTATCATCTTCGACGTGATCGTGTCCAGCGCCACCAGGCCGAGCACTCTGCGCTGAGCGCGGCTCTTGTGGCAGAGCAGCCCAAAAGAGTCTGTTCAGGTAAGTCGCATCGCCCCGAGAGTATGAATCCCTCCCCCTACAACGGGCGAGGGATTTTCATTAAGTTGGGTGTGCTCGAGTGGGGTAATTGAGCAACGCAGAGCAGCGTCAGCAGTCCTCGCGATCTGGGCGCGATTCTGACACATTTGTGACATTCGCCATGTGATTCGTGCTCATTGCGTGAGATGGTCGGGTACAGTATGCACTTGGCCTAGGTAGCAGCCGCGGAGCGCTCCCTTCACAGGTCAGTCCCAAAATTGTTGACTGTGCAAAGTGAGAAGGAGCAAACGCATGCCAGTTGTAGTTGGAATGTTCGAGAACACCCGTGATGTCGATCAGGCAATAGATGCCCTCAGCAAGGCAGGATTAAGCAAGGCCCAGATCGGTGTCATCGCACGCCGAGGGGTGCTCAAGGAGAAGACCAGTCTCACGACAACCACTGAGATCGGTGCGATTGCTGGAGGCGCGCTGGGTGGGGTCAGTGGCTTGCTAGTCGGTCTCAACGTCGTGACACTCGCCATCCCTGGCATCGGTGAGGTCGTCGCTGCTGTGGACCTCCTGACGGTCCTTGGCGCAACCTTGCTCGGCGCTGGAATCGGCGCCCTTGGGGGTGGCATCGTTGGCGCGTTGGTCGGTCTCGGCCTGCCAGAGCATGAGGCGCACGTCTACGCGGAAGGCGTCAAACGTGGCAACATCCTCATCACCGTGCAGACCCCAGCAGAGCGGATGCCAGAAGTCACTGGCATCTTCCGCCAAGCCAACGCCGTCGACATTAGCACGCGCAGACAAGAGTGGACCGTCGAAGGGTGGACCCAGTTCGAGGAGATCCCGGTGTCGGGTGCTGTTACCCCCGGACTAGAGGGTCCAGTTTCTCCGAGTCTTTAGTCCGGTGGCAAGGCGAAGGCGTCGGTTTGCTTATCGCCGCCATCCATAAGCATATGTGCTAGTCACCTCAGTCCGCGGATAGGGTGATTGTATGCCGGGCACTGGGAGTCAAAAGACTCCCAGTGATACGTATGGTAGACTCGGTGGCATGCGCCAGATCGCTGCTGTGACATCTCCCCCGACTCAATCCAGGAGCTTCTCGGGGTTGCGCCTCACGCTATGATGCCCCAGGGCGCACGCGAAAGCGCACGAGCAGTCTACTGGCATGGCGTGGGATATGCGGAAATACACGGGGACCATTCATCCCCCGCTTGCAAGCAGGGGCTTTCGGGTCAGTGCTCTGTAAGCAGAAAACTCAGCAAGCGGGAACATGTCGGAGTGTCTACGCTGCTCCTGCTTTAGTGCGCGCAGGTTGATCGGTAGTACCTGCACCTAAAAGGACGAGACCATGCTCGTGCAGGGTGATATTTCCCAGCAGATCCGAGGTCTTACCGAGCAACAGGCTGCGGAACGGTTGCAGCAGGAGGGCTACAACGAACTGCCATCTGCCCGCAGACATGGCATCCTCGCGGTCGCCTGGGAGGTCGTGCGCGAGCCGATGTTCCTGCTGCTGATCGCGGGTGGCGTGGTATACCTGATCCTCGGTGATGTCACTGAGGCGCTCGCGTTGCTTGCCTCCGTCTTTCTGATCATTGGCATCACGCTCTACCAGGAGCGCAAGACCGAAAATGCGCTCGAGGCGCTCCGTGACCTGTCCAGTCCACGCGCGCTGGTAATCCGCGAGGGAGCGCAGGCGCGAATCGCAGGCCGCGACGTCGTGCGCGGCGACGTGGTAGTACTGGCCGAAGGAGATCGTGTCCCCGCCGATGCCATCCTGCGCTGGAGTATCAACGTCACGGTGGATGAATCGCTACTGACCGGCGAGTCTGTGCCTGTTAGCAAGGTGGCGCGATCTGGTAGTGGCGAAGAAACGATGGCCCAGCCCGGCGGCGACGACCAGCCATACATCTATTCTGGAACCCTTGTTGTCCAGGGGCGAGGTATTGCTGAGGTGCTTGCAACGGGGCCGCGAAGCGCGATGGGCAAGATTGGCCGTGCGATCCAAGGAGTGCGGATCGAGCAAACACCGCTGCAGCAGGAAACCGGTCGCCTTGTGCGCATCTTGGCTATCTGGGGCATCTTTCTCTGTGTCGTGCTTGTGGTGGGCTACGGTCTGATTCGTGGCCAGTGGCTTGATGGCATCCTCGCGGGGATTGCGCTGGCGATGTCGGTGCTCCCCGAAGAGTTCCCGGTGGTGCTCACCGTCTTTCTGGCGCTCGGCGCGTGGCGCATTGCGCAGAAGCGCGTACTGACCCGGCGCGTGCCTACCGTCGAGACGCTTGGCGCGGCAACCGTTCTGTGTGTGGACAAAACAGGCACTTTGACACAGAATCGCATGAGCGTTCGCGAGCTATACGCCCAGGGCGTTTCCATCACCATTGGGGAACATGTCACTCAACCGATGGCCCAGGCGTTCCACGACCTTGCCGAATACAGTGTGCTGGCGAGCCAGAGCGACCCTTTTGATCCGATGGAAAAGGCGATCGTTGCCTTTGCAGATACGGCGCTTCCAGGAGGAAGTCGTTTGCATAGTGGCTGGACTCTCGTACGCGAATATCCGTTGACGCCGAGTTTACTTGCGGTCACACGGGCGTGGGTATCGCCAGAGAGCAGGAGCCTCACCATAGCGGTGAAGGGCGCGCCCGAGGCCATTGCCGACTTGTGCCGCCTGGACGTTGATAGCCGCTCCGCACTCACGGAGCAAGTCGCGGATATGGTGAAAGATGGGCTGCGGGTACTCGGTGTCGCACGAGCGCGAGTTGACTCCCAAGCCTTGCCGGAGCGGCCAGAGGCTTGCGTATTCGAGCTAGTGGGGCTGCTCGGGCTGGCCGATCCGATCCGCGCTGAGGTTCCCGCCGCTGTGCGGGAGTGCTACGGCGCGGGAGTGCGCGTCGTGATGATCACCGGCGACTATCCTGGCACGGCGCAGGCCATCGCCAGACAAATTGGTCTTCGCAATCCAGACCACGTTATCACCGGGCCAATGCTGCGTGATATGGACGATGCGACCTTGCGCGACCGTATCAAAACCACCAACATATTCGCCCGGGTGGCGCCAGAGCAAAAACTGCGGCTAGTCGAGGCGCTCAAGGCGGATGGTGAGATTGTGGCGATGACTGGTGATGGGGTAAATGATGCGCCAGCACTCAAGGCCGCACACATCGGCATCGCGATGGGAGGCCGTGGGACAGATGTCGCACGCGAGGCGGCGGCGCTGGTGCTGCTCGACGATGACTTCTCCTCCATTGTGCGTGCTGTACGTACGGGACGACGTATCTTCGATAACTTGCGCAAAGCGATGGGCTACATCCTTGCCATCCACGTGCCTATCGCTGGTATTGCACTACTGCCTGTGCTTTTCGGTTGGCCGCTCGTGTTGCTGCCTCTCCAGATCGTGTTTCTGGAACTGATCATTGATCCAGCCAGCTCGATTGTCTTCGAGGCTGAGCCGGAAGAAAAGGACGTGATGCAGCGACCACCTCGCGATGCCAGAGCCCCGCTCTTCACGCGCCGCACTGCGGGCCTTAGCCTGTTGCAAGGCACGAGTATCTTCGCTATCGTCCTCGTGGTCTTCCGTCTTTCCCTTGAACTTGGTTCACCGGCGGCTGAGGCTCGCGCGCTCACGTTCACCACGCTCGTCGTCGCTAACCTGTCGCTGGTGCTTGCGGACCGGTCACAGACACGTACGATCCTCGCCACGCTGCACACGCGCAACCTCGCTCTGTGGGGAATCATCGCTGGGGCGTTGGCGCTCCTGGCGCTGGTGCTGTACGTGCCCTTCCTGCGCAACCTCTTCGGCTTTGCCTTCCTTCATCCCAGCGACCTGTTGATCTGTCTGGCTGCGGGTATCTCAGGCATTCTCTGGTTCGAGGGCATCAAGGTCGTACGCAAGTGGTGGCTGCAGCGGAGCGGCCGGCAGGAGACGAACCCTGCTCAATAGCCGCTGGCGTCGGGTGGAGTGCTGCGCGTCAGGGGCGGTCTTCCGCTGGCTCTGGTTGTTGGTAGTTCGCTCTAGACCTGGCGAATCTTGCCGCCGATTGGATCTTCCTCACGCTGATACTCTGCTGTGAGGAGCCGCGCTGCACACTCACCTGTACGCCCGCGAGCTGCTAGCGCCTGTGGAACGCCAGCAAGAGCGCCGTTACCGGCCACTTGCGACTGGTTAACCTCCCGGATGATGTCGCCGCGCCGCAGGCTGGACTGCTGTGCTGGGCTCTTGCCGCTGGCATCAGACACGGAGCCTGAGATCAATACGCCGCAGTGCCCGCGTGACCTGACGGCTCACTTTGTTGCGCCGGACAAGAGGCGCCCTTCGCGGGATGGGATCATCTCGAGGTTATGTTCAGGTAGTGGCCCAACAGGCGCAGGCGCCATGTTGCCCTGACCGCTTGCGCGTCGAGCAAGCGCCTCGCGCTCGGAGAGGCCCCGCAATTGGTCGGTGACTTATATGACCGTTGCCCGAGCATTGCCCGGTGTCATAGGCGCTACCTGCTTCCCGCTCCCGGGCCGTGTCTATCCATCCACGCTTGCGCTCCGGCGTCCTTAAGGTCTTTCACAAGCTTCGAGGCAATCGTAGCGTCCAAGGTACGTGACCGACGAATGTCTTCGGGTTCGTCATACCACGCTCATGTGGAGAGTGGGGGGATGCTGTTTGCTCGGCATTGTAGCATAACCAGAGGCGTATTGCGGTCGGCAAAGGCTGTGATTGCCCTCTGCGAAAGATGCGCCTGATCGGCTTCCACCCAAGTAAAGACAAAGCGCCTCCTTTACAGAGAACTGGCCAGAAATCTCCTACTTTCACACGGGGGATGAAGGGTAACTACCCTTGCCGCTTGCGCAGCTACCAGACAGAATAGAAGGGGATGGAACAACCAGCGCCGCCCGCGGTGCGGAAAACCTACCAATACAAACTCAAGCCTACTCCTGCACAAGAACAGATACTGGCGTTTGTCCTGTGGCGCTGCCGCGAGCTCTATAATGCTGGAATGCTGGATTGCAGAAACGCCAGGAGGCGTGGCGCAAGCGCGGCGTCACGAACACTGCGGCGAGCCAGAGCGCCCAACTGCCAGACATCAAAGCAGTACGCCCCGATTATCGGCTGCAACACATTCTCGACCAAGTACGCAACGACTATGATCTCATCCAAATTGACGGCTCATCCTGGCTGGGGTTGATTACCATCAATGCCTTCACCGGTGCAGACGGAGTCATTCCGCCGCTGCGCTGCGACTGTTACATCTTTGAAGGTATGGAGCAATTGCTGGATACATTTCGCCTCGTCCATGACCACCTGAACAACAAGGTGATGCTGTTTGGCATTGTAGTGACGATGTACGACTTGCATACAAATCGCTCCAAAGAAATAGTGGATGAGATCGGTAAGCATTTTTCCAAGGTGGAGTTCGACACGCTGATTCCGAAAAACATCTGGCTTTCGGAGACGCCGACCTAGGGTCGCGCTATTTTGGAGCACGATCCACACGCGCCTGGCGCGTTGGCCTACAAAACGCTGACAGAGGAAGTAATGGCTCGCGCAGCCGTCGTGGAGTCGCTGTACGCTTGATGTGTGGAAGGCCCTTGGTGAGTCAGGCAGTGTATCTTGCAAGCGCTAAGGAGCTGGGTACGAGTACATTATGCTCAGTGGGCGAATCGTTTGCAGTTCGTTTTCGACATTCGTAGATTGCCTGGTGCCGCGGCTGCACTAGTGTCTGAGACAACCGAACGTCCGACACAATGGGTTAACTTCACGACAGCGTTGGTGCCGACGGTGGGGTGACTCCAAACCGCGCCACGGTTCTAGCTGGGCGAAGTCCCAGGGGAGGCCAATTGTCTACCAGTCATGAAGAGGCGCATAAATTGTCAATAGCATTCGTGATCTATGACGGCATGACCGCGCTGGACTTCATCGGCGCGTATGACCCGCTGACGCGGCTGCACACGATGAACCTGCTGCCCGACGTCTCGTGGCATATCTGCGCGACGACCACAACCGTGCGCGATATCGGCGGGCTGCGCTTTGCGCCCGATCTCGTCGGCGAGCCGCTCGGTGGCTACGATCTCGTCTTTGTGCCGGGCGGCTTCGCCACGCGCGCCCTGATGGATGATCCCGACTTCATCGCCTGGCTCAAAACGGCGGCAGAGGCGCCTCTGCTCGCCTCGGTCTGCACCGGCTCGCTGCTGCTGGGCGCGGCTGGACTGCTCAAGGACGTGCGCGCGACGACCCATCCCAGCGCCTATGAGGATTTGCGCCCATTCTGCCGCGAGGTGGTAAAGGAGCGCATCGTGGACGAGGGGCGCATCATCACCGGGCGCGGCGTCACCTCCTCGATTGACCTGGGACTCTATCTGGTCGAGAAGCTGGCGGGCAAAGCTATCCGTCAGCGCATCAAGGCGCAGATGGACTATCCGTATGGCGACGAATGACGCACATGTCTCCGCGGATGCGCGCGTTGCGGCGTACTGGGCCAGCTTCCTCGGCTGCTCGCCTGAGCGACTGGACACGCCAGGTACGTGGGTCGGGCCGCATGCCGACGCCGGGCTGGCCGACTACCGGGGCGCGTATCTGTTGCGCCGGGGCGAGTCGTGCGTCGTCTCCGTGCCCGCGCCGCTGCTCCCGATGGTGACGGCGCGGCTAGCCGGCCTGCCCGCGGCATCGAGCTTCGATGTCACGCGCCTGCGACATCTCTTCGGCGACGCCGTCGAGCGGATCGTCGGTCCGGCCTGGCAGGGCTATCTGCGCGCCGACGACTTCAGGCCAGCCGCGCAGCCAAACGTGCGCCAGCTGACCGCGGCGGACGATCCAGCGCTGCGATTGCTGGCGGAGGCATGCGGCGAGCAGGAGTGGGAGGAAGTTGGCATCGGCAGAGCGGAGCAGGTGATTTTCGGTGCCTTCGCTGGGGACCGACTCGTCGCGGCAGGTATGGGTGAGCCGCTCGCCGCACCTCTGCTCCACATCGGCATCATCACCCATCCCGCCTATCGCCGCCAGGGCCACGGGCGCGCGGTGGTGAGCGCCATCTCAGCGTATGGGCTTGGGGTTGGCCTGGTACCGCGCTATCAGGCGCTGGCGGCAAATATCCCCTCGGTCGCGATTGCCCGCGCCCTCGGCTTCACCCACTACGCGACGACCCTGGCCGTGCGCCTCTCGCGGCTGGATGTCTGAGCGCATGGACCGGGCTGGTAATTTTGTTCTATAGTCTGGCAGTGTCATGTGTGCTATCTCCTCACAGGGAGGCGCTGCCGTATGAGCCAGCAAACGATCACGCCGGAAGAGCGCTATGCCGCGCTCGTCGAGGAGTTTCTCGGCGATAAGGATGTCGAGCAATCGGGTAGAGGCTTTGGGTCAGACGCGCTGAAGGTGCGCGGCAAAATCTTCGCCATGCTCTCCTCGCAGGGTCGGTTCGTCGTCAAGTTGCCGCGCCAGCGGGTGGATGCGCTGGTGGCTTCGGGCGACGGCGAGCGCTTCGATCCGCGCCGCGATGGCCGGGTGATGAAGGAGTGGCTGGCGCTCGCACCAACATCGTCGCTGGAATGGCTACCCCTGGCGCAGGAGGCGCGGGTGTTCGTGGCGTCCGCGCGCTAGTCCACCCGCTAGCCCGCGTAGTCGTCCGTCATGAAGCGGTGCTGCTCGAAGCGGTCGCGGCACTCCTCGATGATCTTCCATGCCGCTTTGGCGTCGGACCAGTCGCGCACATCCGTCTGGACGCCCTGTAGCTCTTTGTAGGTGCGGAAGAACGCGGCGATCTCGCGCGGCCAGTGGTCCGGCAAATCTGGCAGGTCGTGGATCTCCTGATAGCGCGGATCGTCCTCGGGGACCGCCAGAATCTTCTCGTCCATCCCCTTCTCGTCGAACATCGTCAGCGTGCCAATCGGGCGCACGCGCACGTGGCAGCCGGGAAACGTCGGCTCGTCCACCACCACCAGCACGTCCAGCGGATCGCCGTCACCAGAGAGCGTGCCCGGCACGAAGCCATAGTCGGTCGGGTAGTGAACCGACGAATAGAGCACGCGGTCCAGCCGCATGACGCCGCGCTCGTGGTCGTACTCGTATTTGTTGCGGCTGCCACGTGGAATCTCGATCATCACCTCGATCCAGCCGTCATCTCGCCCGCCATGCAGAGTATCCTCACTCTTCTCGCTCATTGCCGCGCCTCCTCGCTCTGATATCACCTCTCAGAGTGATTATCGCGCGAAGAGGCATCGGCTCGCCATCTCAGCCTGTCATCAATGCTTCGCGATATATCCCGACACCCAGGCATCGTTGGGGAAGACGCCGCGCGCATCCTCGACAAAACCACCCTTCACCCACGGCCGTAGCGCGTAGTGATTGACATATTGGAATAGCGGGCAGGCGGCGACGTTGTCGATTAGTAGCTGCTCGGCCACGTTATAGAGCGGGAGGCGCTGCGCCATATCGGGTAGCGCGTCGGCCTGCTTCATCAGCGCATCGGCGGCGGGGATACTAGCGCTCTGGGTGTTGTACGGCGAATCGCTGGTATAGAGCAGTGTCAGGAAGTCTTCTGGGTCGGGATAGTCATCGCTCCAGCCGAAGAGTGACAGTGGTGAGGTACTGTAGGGATCGGGGTACTGTTGCAAAATGCCACCCTGCCACGGCGGTTTGAGTGTGATGTTCTGGCCAAGCATCTGGCTGAAATCTGCCTGAAGCCTGTTCAATGTCATTAGTGACGAGGCGCTCGACAGCGAGCCCGCGACAGTGAATTGGGCTGGCATCTTCCAGTGGGGGTGCGCCGTGAGATATTGCTGCCAGTAGCCGCGTGCCAGCGCCATATCTCCGCTGGTCGGTGTGTTATCCAGTCCATGCAGATGATCGTTGTAGCCAGGCATGCCCTGGGGTACGAGATGCCACGTGGGCATGTTTCCGCCCTGGTAGACCTGCTGGTTGATCTGATCGCGGTTGATGGCCAGACAAAATGCCTTGCGGGCGTTGATGTCATCGAAGGGAGCAATCTTCCAGTTGAGCAGCAGAACCTTGAGGGCGAGCCATGCCTGCTCGTGGTAGTCGGGGTGGTTCTTGGCGGCGGCAATCTGATCCATCGGGATCGTGTCAGCGTACGCCAGCGTCTGGTCGCTATGAAAGACGCCGTACTCAGTGTCGGTCGAGGCAAACAACTTGAAGTCCACCGTGGTGAAGTTCGGCTTCTTGCCCCACCAGTGGGGGTTCTGCTTGAAGATGAGCACGCCCTGGTGGTCCCAGGCCGAGACGTAGAACATGCCGCTGCCGCCCTGGCCGGTGGCGCCCTTGGCCAGATTATCCAGCCAGGTGTCGTCTCTCCCCAGGTAGGCGCCCGTCACCACGCTCTTCTCCACTGCAAACGACGTCGGGTAGGTCAGTGCGGCGAGAAAGTGGCCCGCAGGCTGCGCCAGCGTGATGGTGAGGGTGTTGGCGCTGTCGTTGGGCACAATGGAGTCGCCCACCAGTGTTGTGATGCTGCCCTGAATCTGGCCATCGAGGCAGGGCTCGCCGCTGAAGGCGCTGGCATCCTTGATGGCCGCGAGGTAGTAGCTCAGCTGCGACCCCAGGCAGGGGTTGGCTGAGCGGTCCATCGACCAGGCATAGTCCGATGGTTTCACCGGGACGCCGTCAGAAAAGCGCTGATTCGGCTGAAGCCGGAAAGTATAGGTTAATCCATCGGGGCTGATCGTCCACGACCTGGCAGCCCATGGCTCGATATGCTCGTTGCGGTCCGTAGTGACCAGGCCATCGTACACCAGCGATATCAGCCGTAAGCACGAGGCGTCGGCGCACTGCGCGGGGTCGAGGGTGGTAATATCCCGGCCGCCGCCGGTTGACCAGCCCATTTTCATCGTCTGGTCCTTCGCTTTGTCAGACTGGTTCGCCTGCCAGGGCAGATTACATCCGCTCAGCAGCAGCGCCAGCGCGCCGAGCAGTATGACGAGATGGAAAGGGCGAGAATGGTATGCGCAGGCGGTCATGCTCATCATCCTTCCGGCGGACAGAGAGACGATGCACTCGCGAGAGATATTGCGCGCAGATGTGATGTGTCATAGGACGGCGCGACGCCCGTAACCTTTACAGCATGACGCGGCGGGGTTCTTGTTAGCTACTTGACGCGAACGTCAAGATATTTCATACTTCGTCGTAGTGGCTGTCCATCGTACGAGAGCGAGGCAGGATTGACTATGGCGCTATCGTCCGCACCGTCCGCCGCTGCCACGCCAGATGCGCCGAAGATGTACACCATCGGCGACCTTGCCCGCGAGCTGGATGTCTCCACCCGCACCATCCGCTACTATGAGGAGCGCGGCCTGCTCCGTCCCCAGCGCACCATCAACACTCAGCAGCGACTCTATACCCCTGGCGACCGCGTGCGCCTGAAGCTGCTGTTGCGTGCGCGCGGCCTCGGCTTCCGGCTGGAAGACATCCGCGAGCTCTTCGAGATCTACGACGCGACCCACGACGAGCGACGCCAGGGGCAGCGGCTGCGCCAGATGATCGTCGAGCGGCTGGAACAGGTCGAGGCGCAACTCCAGGATATGACCGATCTGCGCGATGAATTACGCGACGCGCTGGTGGCGGTTGATCGCCAGATTCTGCCGGAATAGATTGTCTCTCGATTCGCTCACGCCGTCGTGAGGGAGGGCACCATGCAGAGCATCTTTCGTCCCGGACTCTTCGCCGATCAGGTCATCGTCGTCAGTGGTGGCGGCACGGGCATCGGCCGCGCCACGGCCCGCGAGCTGGCGGCGCTCGGCGCGCACGTCGTCATCTGTTCCCGCTCGCCGGAGCATCTGGAGCCGACCCGCGCGGAGATCGAGGCGGCGGGCGGCGCGGTGACGGCGCTGACCTGCAACATCCGCGATCCGGAGTCGGTTGAAGCGCTTTTTGCCACCGTCGAGGAACGACTGGGACGCGCGCATGGGCTGGTGAACAACGCGGGCGGCCAGTTCATCAGCCCGGCGGAGGCACTCACGCCGAAGGGCTGGCACGCCGTTGTAGAGACGAACCTCACTGGCGGCTTTCTGATGTCCCAGGCGGCGTTCCGTCACGGCATGCAGGCACACGGCGGCGCCATCGTCAATATCGTCGCCGAGGTCTGGCGTGGCTTCCCCGGCATGGCGCATAGCGGCGCGGCGCGAGCGGGCGTCATCAACCTGACGCAGTCGCTGGCGCTGGAGTGGGCGCGCTACGGCATCCACATCAATGCGGTCGCGCCGGGGATCATTGATTCGAGCGGCCTGAAGACATATCCCGAGGCGGTGCGCGCGGGGCTTGCGGGTATCGCCCGCGAGACGCCATCTGGCCGCATGGGCACCGAGGGCGAGATCGCCGCGTCGGTGATCTTCCTGCTCTCGCCTGCCGCCGCCTATATCTCCGGTGCGACGCTCAAAGTGGATGGCGCCAGTTCGCTCTATCGCCTCCAGGGCTACGTCATCCCCGACCACGAGCCGTGGGAGACCTATAGCGCGTTTTCCGCTTCTGAGGAGGAATAGCACATTTCGTCATAGGGATGATCTGACCCCGACGAACTGACTTCCAGAAGAGGAGCATGTATGAGCGATCAACAGATGCCCACCGCAGGCCATGTTTCACCATTCGAGAGCATTCGCCGTACCGACGAAGACGGAAACGAATTCTGGTCCGCGCGCGATTTATCAAAAGTGCTGGGGTATGCCAGATGGGACCGATTCAAGAATGCAATTGAGAAGGCAGAGGCGGCATGCACAAACAGTGGGTACAGCGTAGAGGATCATTTCTCCCACGTGGGAAATATGATCGAGACCGGAAAAGGAGCGCGCCGAGAGATAGAGGACGTTCTCCTCTCGCGCTATGCCTGCTACCTGATCGTGCAGAATGCCGACCCTTCTAAAGAGATCGTGGCGCTTGGCCAGACCTACTTCGCCGTGCAGACACGCCGTGCGGAGATGGCCGATGATGAACTCGCTGGACTGACGGAGGACCAGAAGCGGCTGTATGTTCGCACGCAACTGACGGAGCACAATCGGCTGCTGGCTGCAGCCGCGAACGACGCTGGAGTAGTGACCTCTCAGGATTTCGCGATCTTTCAGGATCACGCGATCTTTCAGGATCACGGCTACATGGGCCTCTATGGCGGACTGAAAGCTAAAGATATTCATGCGCGTAAGGGTCTGAAGAAGAGCCAGCAGATTCTCGACCATATGGGTAGTACCGAACTTGCGGCGAATCTCTTCCGCGCGACATAGACCGAAGAAAAGCTACGTCGCGAGAACATTCAGGGGAAGGCAGAGGCGAATCAGACTCACTTTGCGGTCGGGCGCAAGGTGCGTCAGACAATTGAAGAACTAGGCGGCACAATGCCTGAAGAGTTGCCGACGCCATCAAAGAGTATCCAGCAACTTCGACGCCAAGAGAAGCAGCGCACAATACAGGAGATGTAACCATTGCTCTTCGATGAAGATAAGTAAAGGACAAGTGTTCATGCCATCTCAGCAGCCAACGACCGAACGAGACGCACAAACCGTCGAGAACGAGCGCGATCAGCAGGCGGAGGCGACCGATAGCCGTGAGATGCCGTGCCCCGTCTGTGGCGCGCCGATGCCCGACCTCAAGGGCGGCAAGGCGAGCATCTGTCCGGTCTGTGGCTTTAAAGATAGCTGCTGCTACTGAGGGAAGTGGCCAATGTCCGTCCTGCCCACCACCGTCGATACCCGTAGCGCCGAGTTCCAGCGGAACGCGGAGGCCATGCGCCGCCTGCTGGACGAGTTCGAGGCGCGCCAGCGGCAGGTGCGCCAGGGTGGCAGCGAGCGCTCCCGCCAGCGCCATATCGCCCGTGGCAAGCTGCTTCCCCGCGAGCGCGTCGAGCTATTGCTTGATCCGGGTACGCCGTTCCTGGAGCTGAGCACGCTCGCAGGGTGGGATATGTATAACAACGAGTCGCCCGCTGGCTCCGGCATCAACGGCATCGGCGTGGTGAGTGGTGTCGAGTGTATAGTGACGGCTAACGACGCGACCGCCAAGGGCGGGGCAAGCTATCCCATCTCGGTCAAGAAGGCGCTACGGGCGCAGGAAATCGCCGCGACCAACCATCTCCCCTGCGTCTATCTGGTCGAGTCGGCGGGCGCGCAATTGCTCTACCAGGCGGAGCTTTTCGCCGATCTGGGCGGGCGTACCTTCGCCAACCAGACGCGCATGTCGGCGGCGGGCATCCCACAGATCGCGCTGGTCTTCGGCAACTCGACGGCGGGCGGCGCCTATATCCCCGGCCTCTCAGACTACACCGTGCTGGTGAAGCGGCAGGCGAAGGTCTTTCTGGGCGGGCCGCCGCTGGTGAAGATGGCGACGGGCGAAGAGGTGGACGACGAGGCGCTCGGCGGCGCGGAGATGCATACCCGCGTCTCCGGCTTGGGCGACTATCTCGCCGAGGATGACGCCGACGCCCTGCGCATCGGACGCGAGATAGTGGCGCGGCTCAACTGGCGCAAGACGATGCAGGCGCGGATGGAGACGCCCGAGGAGCCACACTACGATCCCGAAGAGCTATTAGGCATCATCCCCGCCGACCCGCGCCAGCCGTTGGAGATCCGCGAGGTGATCGCGCGGCTGGTGGATGGCTCGCGCTTCGAGGAGTTCAAGCGCGACTTCGGCCCGACGCTGGTGACGGGCCACGCGCATATCAACGGCTTCCCGGTTGGCATTCTCGGTAACAACGGCGTGCTCTTCTCCGATTCCGCCATGAAGGCGGCGCAGTTCATCCAATTGTGCAACGTCTCGCGTACGCCGCTGATTTATCTGCAAAACATCACCGGCTTCATGGTGGGCCGCTCCTACGAAGAGGAGGGTATCATCAAGCATGGCGCCAAGATGATCAACGCTGTCGCCAACTCGACCGTGCCGCAGTTCACGGTGATTGTCGGCGGCTCGTTCGGCGCTGGGAACTACGCCATGTGTGGCCGTACCTACGACCCGGCGCTGCTCTTCGCCTGGCCCAACAGCCACATCGCGGTGATGGGCGCGGAGCAGGCGGCGGGCGTGCTGGCCATCGTCCAGGAAGATGCGGCGCGGGCGCGTGGCGTCGAGCCGGACCGCGCGCAGATCGAGATGATGCGGCAGGCGGTTCAGCAGAAGTTCGATGTGGAGGCCTCGGCCTACTACGCCACAGCGCGGCTCTGGGATGATGGCGTCCTCGATCCGCGCGAGACGCGTATGGCGCTGACGGTCGGCCTCTCGATGTCGTATAACCGCGACTGGGTATCGCAGGGCGCGCCACGCTACGGCGTCTTTCGTATGTAGCGGCGCTGACACGATGGCGTGACTCGCAAAGGAGGCGACGATGATCGAGGCGGTGAACTTAGCGCAGAAGCTGACACTTTTCCAGGAGTATTGGAGTCCGAAGGTCGTCGGCGAGTTGAACGACAACTATCTCAAAGTGGTGAAGGTGCAGGGCGAGTTCGTCTGGCACAAACACGACGAGGATGACGAGCTATTTCTGGTGCTGAAGGGTCGGCTAGTCATCCAGCTGCGCGACCAGGACATTACGCTCAACGAGGGCGACTTCCTCGTCGTGCCCAAAGGCGTCGAGCATCGGCCCGTCGCCGACGACGAGGCGCACATCCTGCTCATCGAGCCGAAAACCGTCGTCAACACCGGCGACGCCACCGACGAACGAAAAATCGCGCCCGAAGATCTATCGCGAATATAGCGGTGTCTCCTAGCCCGCGCAGGCGGGCTTTGCGGCCCGCAGGCCCTTAGTCGCGGCTTTAGCCGCCAGCCTGGTTCACGGGAGGATGAATCACATGACCAACAACCTCTATTTCACCGACGAGCACGAGATGTTCCGCCAGACGGTGCGGCGCTTCGTGGACCAGGAGATCAACCCTCACGTGGACGAGTGGGAGGAGGCGGGAACCTGGCCCGCGCACGAGCTCTTCGCCAAAATGGGGCCGCTTGGCTTCCTCGGCCTGACCTATCCTGAGGAGTACGGCGGGCAAGGACTCGACTTCTGGTACACCACCGTCTTCTGTGAGGAGCTGGCCCGCATCAACTGCGCTGGCGTCCCGATGGGTATCTCGGTGCATACCGATATGTGCACGCCCGCGCTGGCCCACCACGGCTCGCATGAACTGAAAAAGCAGTTTCTGGAGCCGAGTATCCGCGGCGAGATGGTCGGCTGCATCGGCGTGACCGAGCCAGACGCCGGGTCGGATGTCGCGGCGATTCGCACGCGCGCCGAATCTGACGGCGATGACTGGGTCATTACCGGGCGCAAGCTCTTTATCACCAACGGCACGCAGGCTGACTGGGTATGCCTGCTGGCGCGCAGCAGCGATGAGGGCGGCTTTCGCGGTATGTCGCTGATTATGGTGCCGACGAAGACGCCCGGCTTCGCGGTCAGCCGCAAACTGCGCAAGCTCGGCAACTGGTCGAGCGATACGGCGGAGCTTGTGCTGGATGGCGTGCGCGTGCCGAAGACCAACACCATCGGCCCCGAAGGTATGGGCTTCATCTTGCAGATGCAGCAGTTCCAGCGCGAGCGGCTGGTCGGCGCGATCCTCGCCTGCAACCAGTCCGAGCGGATCGTCCGCGATACCATCGCCTATACGCGCGAACGCCAGACCTTCGGCCAGCCATTGATCGACAACCAGGTGATCCACTTCCGCCTGTGCGAGCTGCTGACCGAGATCGAGCTGCTGCGCCAGTTGAACTACCACTGCGTCCGCATGATGGTGGCGGGGCAGGATGTGACGCGCGAGGCGTCGATGGCGAAGCTCAAGGCGGGGCGGCTCGCCCGTGAGGTGGCCGATAGCTGCCTGCAATACTACGGCGGCATGGGCTACATGGAGGAGACGCCGATTTCGCGCGCCTTCCGCGACTCGCGGCTGCTCTCGATTGGCGCGGGAGCCGACGAGGTGATGCTGGGTATCATCGCGAAGATCGAGGGCATCCTGCCCGGCAAGAAGAAGGGGTAGCGGAGGGTTAGAGGCGTTGGGCAACATTGGGAGTGAGGGTGCGCGCCGTGGCCTGAAGACCACGGCTAATCCTGGAATAGACGTACACTTGCTGATGGCGAGCCGGTAAGTTCGGGAGGGATTAGCCGCGGCATTCATGCTGCGAAGCTGGACTACTACCATGTTCGCCCGCGCCGCCGGGTGCGTCTGGTTCTGGTTCCCCTCTCCTTTAGGGGGAGGGGTTAGGGGAGGGGGCAGCTATGCTGCGAATCGGCTCCGCTGAGGGATTCTACGGCGACGACGTGACCCGCGCCCTGCCGATGATCGAGGGCGGGCACGTGGATGTCGTCTGTTTCGAGGCGCTCTCGGAGCTGACGCTGGCCATCCTGCGGCGCGACCAGATGCGCGACCCCACCCGTGGCTATACCCGCGACATCGAGGTCATCGCCGAGCGTATCCTGCCACTGTCGTTCGAGCGCAAGATCCCCTTGATTACCAACGGTGGCGGCCTCAACCCGGCGGGCGCGGCGGAGCGCGTGCTGGCGACGGCGAAGCGGCTGGGGCTGGATGGGCTGAAAATCGCGACGGTCACGGGTGATGACCTGCTCTCACGTTTGAGCGAGCTGGTGACGGCTGGCGAGCCGCTGGCGAATATCGAGACGGGCGAGCCGCTGATGCTTTCCGGTCCGCCCATCGTCACCGCCAACGCCTATCTCGGCGCGTTCCCCATCGCCGAGGCGCTGCGCCAGGGCGCGGACATCGTCATCGCCGGGCGGGTGGCCGACCCCTGTCTCTACCTCGCGCCGATGCTGCATCGCTACGGCTGGGTGGAGGATGACTGGGATCGGCTGGCCAGCGGTATCATCTGTGGCCATCTGCTCGAATGCACCGGGCAGGTGGTCGGCGGCAACAGTCTGGCGCTGCTGGACGAGATGACGCCCGCCGCGCTGGCCCACCACGGCTATCCCATCGCCGAGGTGGATGAGGACGGCGGCTTTGTCGTCACGAAGACATCGGGAACGGCCGGGCGCGTCAGCATCGAGACGGTGAAAGAGCAACTGCTCTACGAGATGCACGACCCGGCGGCCTACATCACGCCCGATGTCGTCGCCGACGTGACGACGCTCCATCTCAGCGATGATGGCGCGGACCGCGTGCGCGTCACGGGGGTCACCGGTCATCCGCGTACCGACTCGCTCAAGGTGAACATCGCGCGATTGGAGGGCTACAGCCGCGAGTTGCTCTTTCTGCTGGGCTGGCCCGCCGTCTGGCGCAAAGAGGAGCAGTTGCGCGGCATGCTGGCCGAGGCATGGCAGGGGCTGCCGATCTCGCGCGTCGAGTACACCCATCCGGGCCTCGATAGCCTCTATGGTCCGCTGGAGCCGCCGCCCGCCGATCCGCTGGAGCTGGTGGTGCGCGTGATGTTCACGGCGAGCGACCAGGAGACGCTGAAAACGGCGGTGCGCCGCGCGATGGCGCTGGGCCTCTCGGGTCCGGCGGGGATGTCGGTCTCTGGCACATCGGTCGGCGCCGACCCGCGCCCGCTGCTGGGCCTCTGGCCCGCGCTGGTCCGCCGCGAACTGGTCGAGCCGGGAATTCAGGTCGAGGTGAGGAGCGTGTGAAGGGGCGCTGGTGGTGATAGGGGCTGCATCGCGGCATGAATGGCGAAGGTGGTAGTATGGGCTGCATCGCGGCATGAATGCGCGGCTAATCCTGAGGCGAGCCGTTCCGCCATAGGGCGAGGGGATAACGCTCATCCAGGAATTAGCCGCACCCTTCGGGCCGCTGCCGCTCTGCGCGCTTCTCGCCTCGTGCCTCGGCTCGCGCGGCTGCCCTGCGCGGACTCATCAGAATCCGCTTGTGCTCCACTGGCTCACTAGCCAGCAGAGACAACAGAACAGGCGGGATTAGCCGCGGCATGAATGCCGCGAAGGTGGCCCACGACACCTCTTGCCCGCAGCGCAGTGGTCAAGGGAGCTTCTGGATAGCCCGCGCAGGGCAGCCGCGCGAGGCGTTAGCCTCGAAGCGCGCGGAGCGGCAGCGGCCCGAAGGGCGGGCTTTGCGGCCGTAGCGGAGCGGAGGCCCGTAGACGCGGCTTCAGCCGCCAGCGCATGACAGGAGGTAGCCGATGCCTAACGAGAATACCGCCGCGCGCCGCGTCTACGAGTTGGCCTATGGGCGCGCGGGCGACAAGGGCAACATTGCCAACGTCTGCGTGATTGCGCGCTCGCCCGCCGCTTATACGGAGCTCAAAGAGAAACTGACGGCGGAGCGCGTGCGCCAATATCTTGGCGCGCTGGTGCGCGGGCGGGTCGAGCGTTACGCGCTAGATAACGTCGAGGCGCTGAACTTCGTGCTCTATGATGCGCTGGATGGCGGCGCAACGCGCTCGCTACGGCTGGACGCGCTCGGCAAGTCGCTGGCAGGCGCTGTGCTCTATATGCCAGTTGACCCGGTGTGAGGCCACTCAGAACTAATCGAGGCAACCGATGGATTTTGAAACGTATCATCAGGATGTCTTTCGTACCGTGCGCCCGGAGACGCCCCAACGCGAGCGGCTGCTGATCGCCGCGTTGGGGCTGTGCGGCGAGTCGGGCGAGGTGGCGGAGAACGTCAAGAAAGCGCTCTTCCAGGGACACGCGCTGGAGAAAGATGCGCTCCGCGATGAGCTGGGCGATGTGCTCTGGTACTTCGTCTTTCTCTGCGAGACCGCTGGCCTCACGGTGGAAGAGGTAATGGAGGCAAACGTTGCCAAGCGGCGCAAGCGTTACCCCGACGGCTTCAGCAGCGAGCGCAGCAGGCAACGTGAAGACACGAAGTAGCTGGCTGGCGGCTGGGGCGGTTTACAGAGGCGCTAGCGCCAGATGGCAACAGCGGTCTGAGGGAAACGCGCCGTAGGCTGAAGCCCTACGGCTAATCCTGGGACGAGCGTCTTCTCGCCATAGGCAAGAGTTACGAGCGAGCTGGATTAGCCGCGGCATTCATGCCGCGAACTGGCGGTCAGCGCGATGTTTCAAGGGCGCGAAATATCTCGATAAAGGCAGGTGATGCGCAGATGGAACGCTTCGAGACCATCACCCTTTCAGTCAAGGGGCCAGTCGCACGCGTCCGGCTCAACCGTCCCGACGCGCGCAATGCGCTCAGCTTTGCCATGGTCGAGGAGTTGCTGGCATGCTTTACTGTGCTGCGCGATGATCCCGCCTATCGCGATGTGCGCGCGGTGGTGCTCTGCGCGAATGGCAAGACATTCTGCGCGGGCGGTGACCTGCGCGATATGACACGCCCGACAGAGGAGCAGCGGACCGCGCTGGCGAAGACGGACGTGCTGTTACAGGCCATCAATCAGGCGCCGCAGGTGGTCATCGCGCGCATCCAGGGGGCGGCGCTGGGCGGCGGGTTGGGACTCGTCTGCGTCTCGGATATTGCCATCGCCGGATACAGCGCTAGCTTCGGGCTGCCCGAGGCGCAACTGGGACTCGCGCCCGCGCTCATCTCGCCGTATGTGCTGGCGCGGCTGGGCTTCACCCGCACCCGCGAGCTGATGCTGACCGGCGTGCGTTTCGACTATCTCTCCGCGCATAGCTGGGGGCTGATACAGCACTACTGCGCCGACTTCGAGCTGGACGGCCGCGTGCGCGCAGTGCTGCGTGATGTGCTGCGCGCCGCGCCCGAAGCGCTCCGTGCCTGCAAAGAGCTGCTCTTTACCGTTGCGGCTGGCGGCGATACGCTCGACTATCGCGTCGGGCTGCTCGAACGGCTGCGCACCGGCGAGGAGGCGCGGCAGGGCGCTACGGCGTTCCTGCAGAAGCAGCCAGCGCCGTGGGTCATCGAGCGCATAGACGATTTCGACGACGCGGAGGACGAATGACACAGACACGCGCCGAGAAACCCATCCGCCAGCGCGAGCCAGCGGGAGCAGATGCATCTACGCCAGCGACGCGGCTAATACGCAAGGTGCTGGTCGCCAACCGCGGCGAGATCGCCTGCCGTGTGATGCGCACCTGCCGCTCGCTGGGTATCGCCACCGTCGCCGTCTTTTCCGACGCCGACGCCACCGCACGCCATGTCCGCGAGGCCGACGAGGCGGTCCATATTGGTGCGAACGCCGCCAGCGCGTCGTATCTTGCCATTCCGGGACTTATCGCCGCCGCTCAGCGAACGGGGGCCGACGCGATTCACCCTGGCTATGGCTTCCTCGCCGAAAACGCCGATTTTGCCGCCACCTGCGATGAGGCTGGCCTGACCTTTATTGGCCCTTCGGCGGATGTGATTCGCCGCATGGGCAGCAAGCGCGAGGCGAAGCGGCTGGCGGCGGATGCGGGCGTGCCGGTTGTGCCAGGCTATCATGGCGACGATACCTCCGATACGCGACTGATCGCGGAGGCCCGCGAGATTGGCTATCCGGTGATGGTGAAGGCGTCGGCTGGTGGCGGCGGCAAGGGCATGCGCATCGTCGCGCGCGCCAGCGAGCTGCCCGACGCGCTGGCCTCGGCTCGGCGCGAGGCGCTCTCGGCCTTCGGCGATGAGACGCTGCTGCTGGAGAAAGCGCTGGTCGAGCCGCGCCACATCGAGGTGCAGATCTTCGGCGATAGCCACGGCCACGTGATCGCGCTGGGCGAGCGCGAGTGTTCGATTCAGCGCCGCCACCAGAAGGTGATCGAAGAGACGCCCTCCACCGCCGTCTCGCCCGACCTGCGCGCGCGTATGAGCGAGGCCGCCGTCGCCATCGGGCAGTCGCTCGGCTATACCGGCGCGGGCACCGTCGAGTTCATCCTGGACCGCGAGGGCACCTTCTACTTCCTCGAAGTCAATACGCGCCTTCAGGTGGAGCATCCCGTCACCGAGCTGGTGACTGGGCTCGATCTCGTCCGCTGGCAGATACTGGTGGCGGAGGGGCATCCGCTGCCGCTGACACAGGATGAGATAACGTTCAGCGGCCATGCGGTCGAGGCGCGCGTTTATGCTGAGGACCCGGCGAGCGGATTTCTGCCCCAGGCAGGCACAGTGGCGCTCTGGCGTCCGCCGGAGGGTGAGGGCGTCCGGGTGGATGCTGGCGTCGAGACGGGCGACACGATCTCACCATACTACGACCCGATGGTGGCCAAGATCAGCGCATATGGCGCGACCCGCGACGAGGCGCTGCGCCGCCTGGACGCCGCGCTCCAGCGGACGATCCTCTTTGGCATCCGTAGCAATCTCGATTATGTGCGCCGTGTCCTGCTCCATCCCGACCACCGCGCCGGGCAGATCAGCACCGCCTTTCTGGAGCAGCATGCCGCCGATCTGCTGCCAGCCATGCCTGCCGAGTTGATAGACGGCCTCGCGCCTGCCCAACTCGCGGCGCTGGCGATCACGATGCGGCGCCTCTCCGCGACGCCGACGCCCGCGACCTGGCGAAACAATCGCAGCCGTCCGCTGCTCGAACACTATAAGCAGCCACATGGGGGCGAAGTCACGCTGCATCTTACCCCAGAGCGTGCCGAAGCGTTCGCCGTCACGTTTGGCGAGGACAGCCGGACGTATGTGGTGCGGGTGCGCGCGCGTAGCGGACCAGACATCACCCTGGAGATTGGCGGCCATGTATTGCGGATGACGGTGATAGAGGCGCAGCCGGAGGAGTGGTGGGCGCATATGGGCGAGACGCTCTGCCTGACGCGCCGCTCGCCGCTGCCACTGCCAGGAGTGTCGCGGGCGAGCAACGATGCGCTGACCGCGCCGATGCCAGGCCAGGTGATCGGCGTGCTGGTGAGCGAGGGGCAGGCCGTCGCGGCGGGCGATCCGCTGATGATTCTGGAGGCGATGAAGATGGAGCACACCATCCGCGCACCGCACGACGGCGTTGTCTCCGCGATCCACTATCAGCCAGGCGATCAGGTGCGCGCGGCGGCGGTCCTGCTGGATGTGCGCGCGGCGACGCCAACATCGCCAGCATCGCCATAGGCATTCTGGCTGAGGTGGCTCAGCGGATGCGCGCAATCTCGCCTTTTCCGAAGCGTGCCGCCGTCACCTTCCTCCAGCCAGAACCGTAGAATGGGTATAGATAGCACATCTGCTGGGTATCTCTGTACGTCAGGATGAACGGAGGTCGCCATCATGGATGCTGAAGTGAATCTCGCCCAACTGTTTCGCAATCGCTCTGCGACCTATGGCAATCGGATCCGCTGGCGCGAGCAGCGCAACGGCGTCTGGCGCAAAGCCACCTGGACCGAGAACCAGGCCATCGTCAACCGCCTGATCGTTGGGCTAGAGGCCATTGGCGCGCGGCCCGGCGACGTGATCGGCATCCTCAGCAACACGCGCTGGGAGTGGATGGCGGCGGACTGGGCGATTCTGGGACTGGGCGCGGTGACGGTGACGGTCTATCCCTCGAATACCCCTGCGACCGTTGCTTACATCCTCGGCAATGCCCGCGCGCGCTTCGTCTTCGCCGAGGACCGGGCACAGTTCGAGAAGCTCGCTAGCATTCGCCACCAGATACCCGGTGTCGAGAAAGTCATTCTCTTCGAGGACGCCGAGGCGAGTGGCGATGACACATGGGTCATGTCGCTCGACGCGCTCCAGACGCTGAGCAGCCGCACCGACGCCGAGGCCGACGCCTTCGCCGCCGGACGCGCCGCCTCCATCGCGCCCGACGATCTGGCGACACTGGTCTACACCTCCGGCACGACGGGCCAGCCCAAGGGCGTCGAGCTGCTCCACAGCACCCTGATGGCGCAGTTGACCGGCGTCAAAGCGATGATGGAGACGATTCGCCCCGGCGACGTGGATGTGCTCTTCCTGCCGCTGGCGCATGTCTTTGGCCGCGAGGAGCATCTCTCCGGCCATGATCGCGGACTGGAAACGGTGGTGATTTCCTCGTTCGACCATCTGGCGGAGGCGCTGCGGGAGAATAGCCCCGACCTCCTCTTCAGCGTGCCGCGCGTCTATGAGAAGGCCTACGCCGCCATTCAGGCGAAGGCCGCTGCTGGTTCGCACACCCAGCAGCGCATCTTCAACTGGGCGACCCGCGTCGGCATCGAGGCGGTGACCCAGCAGGCGGCGGGCAGGCCGCTCTCGGCGGGGCTGCGCATGCGCTACCGGCTGGCGGACCGGCTGGTCTTCAAGAAGGTGCGGGCGGCGCTCGGGGGCAAGATCAAGTTCTCGATCACCGCGGCGGCCCCGCTCGATAAGTCCATCCTGGAGTTCTTCAACGCGGCGGGCGTGCTGCTGCTGGAGGGCTGGGGGATGACCGAGACGAGCGGCGGCCTCACGCTCAACACCGTCAAAGACTATCGCTTCGGCAGTATTGGCCGCCCCTACGCGGGCCATGAGCTGCGCATTGCCGACGATGGTGAAATACTCGTGAAAGGGCCATGCGTCACCCGCGGCTACCACGACAATCCGCAGGCGACGGCGGAGGCGATTGACGACGAGGGCTGGCTGCATACCGGCGACGTTGGCGAGATCGACGCCGATGGCTATGTCTATATCCGCGACCGCAAGAAAGACCTGATTATCACCGCCTCGGGGAAGAACATCGCGCCCCAGGCGGTCGAGAACGCGCTCAAGGCCGCGCCGTGCGTCTCGCAGGTGGCTGTCTATGGCGACCGCAAGCCCTATCTGGTGGCGCTGGTGACACTCGATCCGGCGGCGGTGAAGGCTTGGGCCGCCGACCAGGGCATCGCCAGCGACGACCTCACCACCGTCTATAACGACCCGCGCTTCCGGGCGTATCTGGACGCGGGCATCCAGCGCGCCAACCAGCAGCTTGCCAGCTATGAGACGGTGAAGTACTACGAGGTGCTGCCCGAAGATTTCACCGTGGAGAACGATCTGCTGACGCCGACGCTGAAGATTCGGCGGCGACAGATCCACGCGCGCTATCACGACCTCTACGAGAGCCTCTATCAGCCCTCGAAGGCTGAGGCGGCGCACTGATACTTGGAGGCGGCGATGGGCATGGACGATGAAGAGGAGATTCGCGCCATCGAGCGTGAGCGGTTGCGTGCGCTGGTCGCGGCGGATATGGATGTCGCGGGCCAGTTGCATGCCGACGACTTCCAGCTCATCACGCCGAGTGGGTCTACGTACTCAAAAGAGGAGTATCTTGGCCGTGTGGGCTCTGGCGTCTTCAACTATCTGCTATGGGAGCCTGACTCGCCCATTGAGGTCCGCTTCTACGGTCAGGCGGCGGTTATCCGCTATCGGTCGCAGCTCGAAGGCATTATGCGCGGCGAGCCTATGGAGCTTGCCCGCTACTGGCATATGGATGTGTACGAGCAGCGCGACGGGCGCTGGCAGGTCGTCTGGTCGCAGGCTACCCAAATTTCCTGACGCAAGGCAAGCTCAGCCATCTCACTCCATACCTCCGGGTTAGTGGTACAATCCGCGGCAGAGAGCGGCATTATCTGTACGCGGAGGTCGAGAAGCACTATGCAGGTGATAGAGACGATTGACGAGATGCGAGCGGCCCGGCGCGGCTGGGCGGGAGAGACTGTTGGACTGTTCCCGACGATGGGCTATCTGCACGCGGGCCATCTCTCGCTGGTCGAGCGGGCGCATGCCGAGAACGAGCACGTCGCCGTCAGCATCTTCGTCAACCCGACGCAGTTCGCCCCCACGGAAGACCTCTCGCGCTATCCGCGTGACCTGCCGCGCGACCTCGCTATGCTGGAGGCGGCAGGCGTCGATGTTGTCTTCACGCCCAGCGCCGACGCGATGTATCCGCCGGGATACGCCACCTATGTCGAGCCGTCGGGGATGCTGGCCGAGCGGCTGGAGGCGGCGACGCGGCCCAGCCACTTTCGTGGCGTCGCGACGGTCGTCACCAAGCTGTTCCAGATCGTCGCGCCGGATAACGCCTACTTTGCTCAGAAAGACGCGCAACAGGTGGCCGTCGTCCGGCGGCTGGTGGCGGACCTGAATCTGCCGCTGGCCGTGCGCGTGTTGCCGATTGTGCGCGAGGCCGATGGGCTGGCGATGAGCACCCGTAACAAATACCTCGGCCCGGAGGATCGCGCTGCCGCCGTCGTGCTCAACCGGGCGCTCCAGGCGGGCGCCGCTGCCTTCGACTCGCGACCAGCGGGAGGCGTCGCTGCCGTCATCGCGGCGATGACGCAGGTGGTAGCGGGTGAGCCACGCGCCCAACTCGACTACGCCGATATCTGCGACCCCGACAACTTCGCCCCGCTGACGGAGCTACGCCCGCCCGCGCTGCTGGCCATCGCGGCCAAGGTTGGCCCGGCCCGGCTGATCGACAACTTCCTCCTCCGCGCCGACGGCACCTGGGAGAAGGGCGTTACCGTCGCCCTTTGACGGCCCACGCCCGCGCGATCAGCGAGATCGAGCCGTCGCTGGCGATGGGCAGCCGACTGCGCAGCGATTCACGGAGCGTTGCCCGCTGCTGCTCGGAGAGTGACATCGTGTAGCCGGGCGCCGGACCCTGGCCGCTGAGGAACGGCGTCCAGTAGTCGTCGAAGTCGCGGAAGACCGTTGGCACGTCGATGGCGCCCGTCTCCACATGCCGCAGCCCCGCCTGCGTGAAGAGGCGCGCGAGCCCTTCGGCGGCGAAGTGTGGAAAGCGCTTGCCCTCATCCAGCGCCTCGTCGTCGGGATTGAGCGCGAGCGCCGCATCCCAGAAGTGGCGCATCAGCTGCATCTCGCCCGCATAGTCCCAGACATACGCGGCGACGACGCCCCCAGGCCGCGTGACGCGCGCCAGCTCCGCGACGGCCAGTTCGGGTTGGGGCACGAAGTTGAGCGCCAGCCCCGAGACGACCATATCGGCGACGGCGTCTGGCTCGGGCAGCGCCTGGGCGTCACCCACGGCGAAGCTGGCCCGTGGGTCGGCGGTATGCAGCCGCGCGAACTCGATGAAGTCGGGCGAGCGGTCGATTCCGCGTACGCTGGCAGGGTGAGCAAATGCAAGGATCGTCTGCGTGAGCGCGCCCGTGCCGCAGCCGATATCCAGCCAGTCGGCATCGGCGGGCGTATCCAGCCACGCCAGAAACTCGCGGGCGACCAACCGGCTCCAGCGGCCCACGTACGACTCATACATGCCGCCTTCGTCCCAGCGGCTGGCGGGAGTCATGCCGCGCTTGCCACCGCCAGCATTGCCAGCATCGCTGACGTTATCGGTAGTCATGGACTTGTCCCCTCCCCAACGCGCGCACTGACCTCTCGTTCTATTCAGTAGGATGTCTCAGAATTTGTGTTATGTCCAGCGCCATCTTTCCGAGAGGTGCGATGATATGAGCAGGTGAAAATACCGATGGAGGGATGGACGCGGAGATGGACATGAGTGGCGCGGATGCGTCGCGAGCCGTGGCATTTCGCTGGGTGGGCAGCGAGGAGGCGTATCTCGATCAGCCCGCGCTGGCGGAGTGTGGCAGCATCGTCGTCGGGTGCTACGGCGGCCGGACCGAGGCGGGCGCGCGCAAGAACGAGGATGGCGCGCTCGTCTGGTGCGATGCGGCGGGCGCGTGGGAGTTCGCCGCACTGCTGGACGCCCACTTCTCGGCGGAGAGCGCCGAGCTGATACTTGCCACGCTGGAGGCCGAGCGTCCGCGTCTGCTGGCGGCGCTGGCGCAGCCCGTCGCGTCGGCGTTTCGGGCGCTTCACGAGGCGTTGCTGGCGATCTTCATGGATGGAGACTTTCGCGCGAAGTGCCGCGAGGTCTACGGCGAGGCGTCGTGCCTGATCGTCGCCCGCAAGGGCGCATATCTCTGGTGGTTCTCGGCCGGCGACTGCCTGGCCTATTTCCTCCATCCCGAGACGGCGCGGCTGGGCGAGTTCCTGCTCAACCAGCGCGTCTTCTTCCAGTGGATCGGCCAGCACAACACCTTCGACGAGCCGGTGCCGTGCTACGCGACGGGTACGCAGCGACTCTATCGCGGCGAGGCGCTGATCGCGCTGGCGACCGACGGTGTCTTCGAGTCCATCCCCGCCTTCTACGACCAGCCGGAGCAGCTGCTTTACGTGCTGGCCAGCACGGAACAACTCTACGATGGCGTTGGCCGCGTCCTCGACCTGGTCCAC
>Ga0207674_10000245_pt1 | contig 67561 bp, 48 predicted proteins | sample KBSCornC72_FD_184303 | JGI IMG/M metagenome (GOLD analysis project Ga0207674, IMG submission 184303) | Corn rhizosphere microbial communities from Kellogg Biological Station, Michigan, USA - KBS Corn C7-2 (SPAdes) (version 2) | ecosystem: Host-associated > Plants > Roots > Rhizosphere > Soil ...
CGATTGGGATTGGTGGCTGCTGCAGAAGTGCGCGGACCACGTCGACTATGTTTCTGAGCACACGTATGCTTACCCAGATCTTGTCTTTGATGCGGAGAAGCAGAGCTTTGTCGATATTGACGATGCGTTGCAGTTCAGGACGAGGAGGCTGGCGAATCGCGTCGGCGAAGCTTTCGAGGCATGGCAGAGATACCGCGAAAAGGTTCCTGGGCTGAGCGGCAAAGATATCAAGTTCATCTTCGATGAATGGGGCGTTCGTTTTCGATCCGCTGATGGAAAGCCCCATCTGGGGACGGGGATGGTTGGGCCGCTGTCCTACGCACTATTCCTTCACGAGATATTCCGACACTCCGATATGGTGGGCGCGAGTTGTCCAACAGGCGGCCTATTCAGTGTGTTGACAGATAAGACCGGAGAAGTCGTAGGCCTGTCTGCTGAGGGACTGGTTCTGAAGCTAATGGCGACGCACTTTGCGCATGCGACTACGGTGGAGTTGAGCGGGAATTCTCCTCAACAACCAATGTCCGGTACTCCCATGGTTGATATTCCTACACGACCTACGGGCAGCGCTACGTATCCCCTCGATGCACTTTCAGCTGTGTCCGCTGATCGAAAGACGTTCTATCTTTCAGTCGTGAACCCTACCGAAGAGGAACAGGTCTTGTCGCCACGTATCGCAGGAGTGAAGCTGCAAGATACAGGTAAACTATGGCAGATTGCAGCGGCCAGCGTAGATGCTACGAACGAGGCGGACAAAAAGCCTGTCGTTGAAATCGCAGAGCATGGGGCCCAGCAGCTTGCTGGGCAGTTACGCATTCCGCCAATCAGCGTGAATCTGTATGCTTTCGGAATCGTGTGAGGAGAAGGAGCGTACGGTTCAGCTGCAGTACTTGGCCACTATTTCGGCAGGACCGGGGACCTGATTCACGGTCAGTTGAGAAACGAGTTCGACATCCTTTCTCTCCCAGTTTTTCGGAAGCGATTTCGCCATCTTGGCGACGGACGGCGGATCGACGATTAAATCCCCGGCAGCGCGCGTTGCCGCATAATCGACTCCCCCGATCACGACCACCGCTTTTCTATCGCATGGTTGGAATGTCGGTTCTACTGGATCGCGCCTTGTTGCTTAAGGCACTATTTGAGGCACGACGTAAGCCTGCAGCAAGGCGATCATGCCCAAGACCCCGGCAAACAGGATGCCGTGCCAGAAGGTGCTCTGCAGTACCTTTCCCTCTTGCCCAATGAGACCAACTGTCGCGTTCGGAACCAGTGACAATCGCAGCTAATCGTTTTGTGAATCATTCGAAGCCCCCCGGAAACTCGGTAGGACGCCTCGAGAACGATTCGCTCCGCTACAAGCCATTTCCAGAGATCGCGAGTGCGACCAAATAATTATGCGCTGCGAATGAGAGGTCTGACGGGGGCCGAAAGGGAATAGATGCAAGGGAATCTTTCGAACAGATTAATGAGGGCTATGTTGCATTCAATTTTCGAACCCGAGTCATGACGTTTTCAACAATCGGCTCGACATCACCGGCTGGAAGCGTAAACGTCTCGCTCTCCGTTACGATGCGAATCGTTTTGCAGGTGCTATCGATTATCACTTGGCAGCTCTTGCACTCGCGCAAGTGCTCCTCGATACATGACTTGATTTCTGGCTTTGCACAGCCTTCGAGGTAGTCGCCAAACTCGGCAAGGAAATCGGCGCAGCTAAACATGGCGATCTCCTTCCGATTTGCTGAGATGTGGAGCGAGGGACTCTCGGAGCATGAGGCGGCCGCGTAAGATCCGAGCCTTCGTTGCGGGCAAACTCAAGCCCATGGCCTCTGCGGCGTCCTCGGTGGACAGCTGATTGATATCGCGAAGAAGAAGCGCGGTGCGGTACTTCTCCGGCAGGCGAAGCACCCCCTGCCGGACCAGATCATCCATCTGCGATTTCGCCAGAGCTTCTTCGGGATTGTCTACCCAGCTTCGCACTTGCCGCGGTCTGAATCCGTGCTCGTCATCTTCAATGTCGAGAGACTCGACAGGTCGCCGCCGTCGAAGGATCTCGGTGCCCGTGTTGACCGCGATACTCGTCAACCAGGTGGAGAATTTCGACCGCCCTTCGAACTTGTCGATATGTTCGAATGCTTTCAAGAAAGTGTCCTGTGTTGCGTCGCGGGCCTCTTCCGCATTACCAACCAAACCATATAGAGTCCTGAAAACCCGCCGAGTATGACTGCGTACCAACTGCTCGAATGCATCCGTTTCCCCTGCCTTGACCCTGGCGGCAATCTCGATATCCGGGTCTTCCAGACGATTCTCGTTCTGAGTAGGACGGGTTTCCTCCTCAGAAAGATACAGATCTTTTACATGAAACATACGCGCAGGCGGGAAATCTGGAGTGGCGCCAAGACCGAACTGAAGGGTGCTCAGGAGATTCGTGAAAGCCGCTGTGACGATCCCTTCGACTATTTGAGCCTCCGTCAAACCGGCGTTGACCAGCAATTTCCGATCAACTGCGGCATACCCTCCTCTTTGAACAATCCGAAGTTTTGTGATTTCCGAACAGAGGGCCCTGTCGGGCTCAGGAAGCGATGCTGCTTCGGGGTTATCAAATAAATCGAGGATCTCGTTGGGTGTGGAACCGATGAGGGTCAGCATTTCTCCGTGAAGGGCCACCAGGTAGTTACTGCAGTTGGCCGCAGCCAGCCGGAACGCTACACGATGTTTCTGGATCTGACTCAGGTGCTCTTCCGGGCCAAACACTGCATCCAAGAGTCGCACCTCGGTCGCCAGTAGATTCGGCACCCAGCTTTGGAGCTGGACGAGACTAGGGACAAAACCGAAGAGCGCCCGGATCTGGGCAAATGCAAAATCGAGAGCATCACTGGTACAGTGACTCGATGAAAAAAACGGTGAAGTAGTTTCTTTCCATTGTGGAACCTTCTCCTTCTCTGTTGTTGCCGGTTTCTCGTTTAGCCACTCCGGTCCGAGCAGATGGGCCGCGACCGTGCAGCGGAAGTGGCCGAGTGCGACCAGGGCTACCGCCGCGATGACGGCAATCTCCGGGTATCCGGCTCCAGTCAACTCATCGCAGTCGGCCTTTGTACACCAAGGTCCGTATCGCGCCAGCTTGCGGCCGAATCGCACCACTGCGCTCTGGTCGTGTCCTCCTGAAGTTTTGCTGAAAGGCGCCAAGCGGTCGCTGATAGCGCCTGGCCACGCATACCCAGCAGTCGCAAGCAGAACACGCTGGTCTGACGCTGAGAGAAGGTCAGCGCTTTCGAGAATTGCACGCGTCAAGGCTTCTTCCGCAGCAATAAGAGCTGGGAACTCCGGTTCAATCCGAGATAGGATCGGGGAAAGTGTGAGGTGCCCAGTCGCAACCTGGGAACGCTCAGCGGACTCGTCCCCGGCAGCCACAAATGAGTCCATACGATGCTGGAGGCTGCTAGTATATAGCTGAAACTGGTACCATTTGCCAGCATTTTCCAAGAACCCATCGGACCCAGCTTTCGGACATGTTGGAACCGAGCACACGAAAGCGCTCAAGGTGAGACATGGCATATCTGAAAAGCCCCGCCTTCGATGAGAAGGACTTCCCCGGCTTCACCGAAGTCAAGCGTGAGTTCGGGTTTCTGCCCAATTTCTACGTTGCCCAGGTTGCCCGGCCCGACCTGGTCGAAGCAGAAATGAAGCTGATGGAGGCGATCCTGTTCCACACGGGAGCCCTCTCGCGCAAGCAGGTGGAATATATCTTCCTCACCTGTTCCGCGGCGAACCTCAGCACATATTGCGTAACCGCTCACTGCGAGATTGTGCGAATGCTGAAGATCGATGGGCCCGAGCCGGAACAAATCGCAGTGGACTATCAGCACTCGAAAATCTCAATAGCAGACAAAGCGCTCCTCAACTACTGCGCGAAGTTGAATTCCGACGGCAAGAAGATCATGCTTTCTGACGTAGATAAGCTGCGCACTTTCGGTTTCACCGATCAGCAGATCATGGAGGCAGCGGTTGTGGTCGGTTTTGCGCAGTTTGCCAACACGGTCTCCTTCGGGCTCGGGACGTTGCCTGATTTCCGCAATCCGGCAATCGAAACCGCACTTGGATACAAAGGTGAACCAACCGCAGTGCCGGAATAATGTTCAGTGTGGGCGAATTCCCGCAATGTTCAGCCTGATTCGGTACAGTCCGGTCTGTGCGCAAAGGTACAGTGTCTTGCCATCATCATCACCCCAAGCGAAGTTGTGAGGATGCTCCGGCCCCGCGATAGTACCGAGGTGCTTGCCTTCAGGCGAGAGTATCCACACTCCCCCGGGCCCCGATACATACAGGTTGCCTTCGACGTCCACCTTCATGCCATCCAGAGCGTCTTCTCCCGGCGCACTGGTCATATCGAAGAAAACCTCACCATGCCCCAACGAACCATCCGGCTCAACGCTGTAGCGCATGACCACCTTTTTCTCCGGATCCCAATTGTCGATATAGAGGTACTTCTCGTCTGATGAGAAAGCAAGCCCGTTCGGCCCTTTCAAATCGGTCGAGACGAGCTGCACATTCTTGTCAGGCGAAACCCGGAAGACGCCGCTATAGGGAAGCTCCTTGCGCGGATCATCGAAGAATCTGGGGAGTCCGAATGGTGGATCAGTGAAATAGAGCGCGCCATCGGACTTGTACACCAGATCGTTTGGGCTGTTCAGGCGCTTGCCTTCAAAGCGATCTGCGAGAACAGTGAGTTGCCCGTTCTTTTCCATCCGGACCACACGCCGGTTGCCGTGCTGATTGATCGTGAGCCGGCCTTCGCGGTCGATAGTTAGCCCATTCGAGCCAGGTTGCCCGTATTCCCCAATGTCAACGCCGCGATACCCGCTTTTGGTCCTGAACACCGAGACCTGTCCATCCTGTGTCCAGCGATAGATGACATTGTTATTGGGATCGCTGAATAGCAGGTAGCCTTCACTCTCGGCGGAACTTGGTATCCAAATCGGCCCTTCCGTGAACTGAAAGCCGCCGGCGAGTTTCTCGATCTTCGCGTCGGTGGGAACGATCCTGTCGAACGCCGGGTCTTTTCGCATCAGCTGTGCCGTCGTAGCAGACAAAACAACTCGAGAAAACTTGTAGAAGTCGAGAGTCGCTGATTTGATCCAAATAAAGTTTTCCGGGCTGTGAGAGATCGGCCCGTTGATGCCGAACACGGCCAGCTGAATCCGCTGACCTGGCTGGGCGTTCCTCGTAAGGACCACGCGGTTGGGCGCGTTGAAGCCCTTAACCGATTGCCCACCTGGCTCTCCGAGTACACGCGGCAGCTTGCCATCGACCCATATCTCGGCGTAATCATCGACAACAACTTCGAATGCGACCGTCGAGCCTTGGGTTGCGACGCTACCAATCTTTTCCGGAATCGTGATGTTGATGCGATACCAATTGAAACAGACCTTCCCCGTCGATCTCCTCTGATCCAGTGAAGTCGGGGTTATCGGTTCCCACTTCGAATCGTCAAAATCGCGGCCGCCTGCATGCGGCTCGTAATCGAGCGTTTTGATGGGAGCGCCGCTCGGCTTTAGATCAGCTCCGACTGCGCGAAAGCCCGCGGAAACGATGGACACGTCGTGGTAGCGCCAAATGCCGCTTACAAGCTGCGCACCTTCCTCGGTTGCGAGATCGACCACCGCGTCTGGCTTGCCAAACGGGGGATCCTGAACCATTTGGGAGTGTGCTGATGCTACGGATAGCGTTGCGTAGAAGACGAGAACTGTTCCAAATGCAATCTTGAATGGCATCTTCGGCTCCGCCTATCGGACTTTCACGACGAAGTAGAGAAAGGGATTGGTCACTTTCACGAACTGATGCGGCACACCAGCAGGAATGACTACCACATCGCCCTTGGTGAGCGAGCGAGTCTGGCCGGCATCGATAGTGACGCCTCGAAGTTCGTCCTGCCCAGTCGTCTTCGCGTCCACTGCACGTCCGCCCGTGGTTAGGGAAGCTTCGCCATCCAGCACGTAGATGACGTCAGTGTCCCTGGTGTGGATCTCCGCTTGCCCCGGTGTAGACCTTCGGCTGGCATGAACCATGTAATTGCGGCCATCGCTCCCATCGACCAACACCGCTCCCTTCCCGAATGCTTCATCGACCGAGTGGCTGTCGAAAAATGAGACTCCTCCTGCTGAGGTATGTGAAGAGCTCAGTGCATTAGCACCTGCGATTGCGAGTTTCTCGTCTTCATCTGCGCTTGCGGCTCCGCTTACGCCCACGCCGCCTACGATTTCTCCATTAACTACGATCGGAATGCCGCCGATGAGAGGCGTGAAGTTCTCGAGCGATGCCATGACCGTGCGGCCTTTGCCGCTCGAATTAATCAATTCTTCGAATACCCTTGTTGGCTTCTTGAAGAGAACGGCCGTGCGGGCCTTGCCGATTGAGACATTGGCTCCCGCCGCGAAAGTTCCATCCAGTCGTGCCAGAGCCATGAGATTGCCGCCATCGTCAACGACTGCGATGACAGCCCCCGGCGCCTGCAGGCGTGTCGCCTCGGATTTCGCGGCAGCGATAGCTCGCTCGGCTCCTGCCAACGAGAGTGATTTCTTCTCGAGCGTCTGACTATTCAAACTAGCTATTGCGGCGAAGCAAAGTGCGATGGTGACTCCGTATTTCATGAACTTGCGTACTTGCATGTTGACCTCGAAGATGAATTTGATGAGAGATCATCTTTTGTGATCTCGCGCATGCCGTACGAGTCGGACTTCTTCGAAAGGTTTCAGAACGGAGAAGAAATTACGGAACCTTAGGCCTTCAACCGCCATCTAAGGTGCTAGAAATGGCGAGTTCGGAATCCAGCTCGAGCGAGATGGCATGTGCCCAGGCGCGGCGCCTGTTCGTCGATTACATGGAAGGTGACCTCGCGTCTGCAATGGCTGAGCGCTTGTCGCAACATCTGGAGAGCTGCCCACATTGCCAGACGGTCTTCGCGGGAATCAAGAATGTGGTCGGGCTGCTTGGCAAACTTGCAGACTTCGACTTGCCTGCTGAATTCAAGTCACGCAATTACTCGCCGAGCGATGCCGTCGATCTCGACGGTTAGCTCGTTCGTGTATTCCTTGCTTTTGTTTAGCACGCTAACACTCGACGGTCTCAACCCTTCACAGAATTGCTGTAACCTTTTGGGCTCGCACGGCTCATACATGCCGGCAGAGAGAATGACTGCCCTCAAGGAAGAAGACAGTGCTTACCGTCCATAACGCTATCGTCAATGACCCTGAGCTCCTGATCTCGAAAGAATGGCTCATCAGCAACGGGATCGGCGGGTACGCCTCGTCCACGGTTTGCGGGGTGAACACTCGCCGGTATCACGGCCTTCTCGTAGCTGCTACGCATCCGCCGGTAGGGCGACTGGTGATGCTTTCCAAGCTGGAAGACGCTCTCATCGTCAACGGGACGCGCTTCGAACTTTCAACGAATCGATACGGGAACGACGTTCTTCATCCTCAAGGGTTCCGGAACCTTCAACAGTTTCGTCTCGATCCCTTTCCTGTCTACACCTTCAGCAGTGAGCGGTTCGTACTCGAGAAATCGATATATATGGCCCGGGGCGAAAACACTGTCGTTATCGAATACTCTCTGACAAGCCGCTTGTCGGGCGATGACATTCAGCTCGAGATCGCACCACTTATTGCGTTCCGCGACTATCACTCGACCACGCACGCCAACGGCGCGATCAGCCCAAGCTTCAGTGAATCCGATGGCCGTATTACTCTGCAGCCATACGGCGATCTCCCTTCGCTTCATCTTGCGCATAGCGCCGAAGAGGTGGTGAGCACGGGCGTCTGGTACTACAACTTCGAATACTCTGAAGAGCGGGCACGCGGCCTCGACCACCGGGAAGACCTCTTCAACCCCTTGATCATGAAGGCATCACTCAACGGCAAATCCAAGCTGACTCTGATTGCCTCGACTGAACCGCATGTTGTAGCCGACTCTGCGACGATTCGCGCAGCCGAGATGCGCCGCCACCATGAGATTGAGCGGCGTGCCGGCTCGAACAGCAGGAATGCTGACTTGGTTCGGGCTTTGTCTGTTGCGGCCGAGCACTTCATCGTTGCGCGGCCACCATTCAAAACTGTGATTGCCGGCTATCACTGGTTTGGCGACTGGGGTCGCGACACCATGATTGCCCTCCCTGGCCTTCTGCTGTGCACCGATCAGCCGGATGCGGCCAAAGAAATCTTATTGCAGTTCCTTCGTTACGTTCACGGCGGAATGCTGCCCAACAGATTCCCGGACCAGGGCGAAACCCCGGAGTACAACACGGTAGACGCGACTCTGTGGTTTGTCGACGCGATCTGGCAATACCTGAACTATCGGAGCGACAGTGCCTGGCGGCGTGAAGCTCTCGAGCTGATCCGATCCCAGTTCTATCCCGGGTTGAAGAGCATCATCCATCACCACCTGGCGGGAACACACTACGGCATTCACGCAGATGTGCAGGGATTTCTGTGGGCAGGGAATGATTCAACCCAGCTCACGTGGATGGATGCCAAGGTCGGCGACACCGCGATTACACCTCGCGCCGGACGACCGGTAGAGATTCAGGCACTCTGGTATAACGCGCTGCGCACGGTTGAAGAGTTCGGGAGGACGCTAGGGGATGTGGCAGCGGCGGATTATTGCGCTGGAGTGGCGAATCGACTCAAGGCCAACTTCGAGCAGGTCTTCTGGAACGAGAGCGCCGAGTGCCTTTACGACGTCGTTGGAGAACTTAGCGCTGATTCATCCATCCGTCCCAATCAGGTAATCGCAGTTAGCCTTCGACACAATCTCCTGGGCCCGGAGAAGTCACGCAAGGTGCTTGAAGCGGCAAAGAAGCAGCTGTTGACGCCGTATGGACTGCGTACTCTTGCTCCCTCTGACCCGCACTATCGCGCCCGATATGAAGGCGACGTCTGGAGCCGCGACAGTGCCTATCACCAGGGGACCGTATGGCCGTGGCTAGCAGGTCCTTATTTTGTCTCCCTTCTTCGCTATGCGCAAAGACCTGAACAAGCCGTCATGCATGCCCAGTCATGGCTCGATCGCTTCTCAGGACATCTGCAGGAAGCCTGCCTGGGTCAGGTCTCGGAGGTATTCGACGGAGACGAGCCACACCATCCAGGAGGTTGCATTGCACAGGCGTGGAGCGTTGCCGAACTGCTGAAACTGGTGAAGCTCATAGATCAGAAGACAGGCGAATCAAAGACCGGAGACCGGTGGGAAGAGCTACAACTCTCCGGCGCTTCGAGGTCGTGATCGATTGGAACATTGAAAAGCATCCATTTTCAAAGAACAGGTGCCTTTATGGAAAACGGTAAGTATCAACCACTCAGGGGCCAGGTTGCACTGGTCACGGGAGCTAGCTCGGGAATCGGCGCGGGAGTCGCACGTGCCCTCGGACGCGCAGGTGCGAAGGTTGCCATCAATCATCCTGGAACGCACGAGCAAGCAGAGAGAGTTGTGGAAGAAATCCGCGCAGAAGGCGGCACGGCGATTGCTCTCGCTGCCGATGTCAGCAATGAAGAGCAGGTCAAGTTCATGTACTCCGAGCTCTTCAAACAATGGGGCACAATCGACATTCTCGTCGCCAACGCCGGCCTTCAGCGGGACTCCGCACTGGTGGATATGACCCTGGCGCAATGGCAGTTTGTGCTGAACGTGAACCTCACTGGTCAATTCCTCTGTGCCCGCGAGGCATCGCGCGAGTTCATCCGCCGCGGCGTCGAAAAGAGCCGCTCCGTTGCTGCCGGCAAGATCATCTGCATGAGCTCTGTTCACGAAGTGATTCCATGGGCGGGACACTGCAACTATGCTGCTTCGAAGGGCGGAATCATGCTGATGATGAAGAGCATGGCCCAGGAACTCGCGCCTCATCGTATCCGCGTCAACAGCATCGGTCCAGGTGCGATCAAGACGCCAATAAACCGTGCAGCCTGGGAGACACCTGAGGCTGAAGCGGAACTGCTGAAACTGATTCCCTACGAGCGCGTCGGAGAGCCCGACGACATTGCACGAGCAGCAGTCTGGCTTGCCTCGGATGAATCTGACTACGTTACCGGTATCACTTTGTTTGTGGACGGCGGCATGACACTATACCCGGGCTTCGCAACAGGCGGTTAGCACTCAGTAAAAAATCTCTGTCCAAGCTTTGCCAACTGCGGTAACCTGCCTCAATCCGGGCAGAAGTGAGATCGAGGTCCATTCGCAAGCATGACGGATGAGTTCCAAAACGGTGTGGCTGCAGGAAGATCCGAGCGACGCCACGGAGATGGGCTGGTGCCGTCGATGATAGGTGCGCTTGAACCACCTCCCCTTCCGGAGACCGGACCGCGCCCAGCCGCGCAGAAAGTATCTCCGGAGGAACTCGCACTCATCGAGCGGATCCGAGCAGGCGAACGCGAACTCTTCATGGAACTTGTTCGACCGTATCAAAAGATTGTTTACTCCATGGCGGTTTCTATCCTGAAGAGCGAGCAGGATGCCGAGGATGTCGCGCAGGAGGCACTGTTCAAGGCATTTAAGAACCTGGCTCAATTCCGGGGCGAGTGCAAATTCAGCACGTGGATCATTCAGATCACTGTGAATGAGGCGCGTCACCGGCTGCGCCGCGCAAACCGAGCAGCTTTAGGGTCGATCGACGCCGGCATTGAAAGCGACGAAGGCGACTATATCCCGATCGACCTGGCCGATTGGCGCGAAATTCCATCCGAAGCTCTGCAGAGGAAGGAATTGCGTGAATGTCTCCACAGGGCAATCGGAACTCTCAAGCCCATTTATCGCGATGTGCTCGTTCTTCGTGATGTGCAGCATATGAGTGTTGCTGAAACAGCCGAGATGCTCAAGATCAGCGAAGCTTCAGTGAAAACGAGGCTTTTGCGGGCAAGACTTCAGGTGCGCGACGCTCTCGCGCCGGGAATAGACGGGTCATGGAACGTAGGTAGTACAACCTATAAACGTGTCAGATCGTTCTGATGGAAAAGGGCGGGGGCCCACAGGCCATGTTGGAAGGAAAAACAATTGTCGAGATAAGTTGCTTCGAGGTGTGGAGGCGGATCTCTGACTTTGTGGATGACGATGTAGAGCCGGGGTTGAAAGAGAGGCTCGAGTTCCATTTCGGACGATGCAAGCATTGCAAGGCCTTGCTGGATGGAACGCGAAATGTCATCACTCTGATCGGCGATGAGCACGCATTCGATATCCCTCGCGGAGCGAGCGAGCGAATCACGTCGGCACTGCTGAGGCGTATTGAGGAAGATGGCCAAGACGAGCATAGGGAGTAAACGAATCGCCATATTTGATTTCCGCAATCACTTCCTGCGGCATTCGCGGTTCCAGGTCAACGTTGTCGATGAAGCTCGTAATCAGCCAGCCCTTTTCGGTATCCCGTCTCCATGTTTCGAAATAGCGCGTTCGTAAACGTGTCTGCTCGCCCGTTTGCTTGCACGTAAGATCCAGCACGTGCCATCCCCAGTCGAACGCCCTGTCTCCATTCAGCACGATGTCGATCAGAATTATCGTCATCTTTGCGTCGTATTCGCGAAACGTGCGCTCAAGCGAGGCTCGGAAGACGTCGCGCGCGTCGGAGTAGTAGAAACTTGGTATCCCGAAGGACATGTCGGCAAAGGCGCCGTCATACACGGAGAGCACCAGCTCGGCATCGCCGAGGTCGAAGCCATCCCGATACCTTGTTTTTGTTAGGTTGATCGCGTAGATGTCGTCCATCTCCATCGCCGCCTGCCCTTTCATAAATAGTTCCGGTCGCCCGTAACTTTGTCAGAACTGTGAACTCGAAACGTGTGACGGACCGAGTTGCCGGGAAGATGCAGAATTTTTCTCCTGCTTCAGGCCGAATTCATTCCTTGAGGTCAATATGGACACGGTTTTCACTCTCTTCGCTAAAGGGCAGAGATTCCTCGCCTCGCTCGCCGGGCGGATGCAGTCGCCGTTCTTACTCGCTATCCGACTCTATTGGGGCTGGCAATTCGCCCAGTCCGGCTGGGGGAAGCTCCACAGGCTCGACCAGGTGACGGAGTTCTTCGCCTCTCTCAATATCCCCATGCCGCACGCCAATGCGGTTATGGTCAGCAATCTCGAGTTCTTCGGCGGAGTACTGCTGATTCTCGGTTTGGCCTCCCGGCTCACGGGTCTGGTCCTGACCGGTAATATGCTGGTTGCCTATGTCACTGCCGACAGGGAAGCGCTGACCTCAGTGTTCACGGATCCCGGCAAGTTTTACGCCGCAGATCCCTATACTTTCCTGTTTGCATCCTTGATGGTGCTGATCTTTGGCGCCGGCTTCTTCTCTCTCGACGCTTTATTTGGGAGCCGCGCCTCTACGGTCAGGAAACGCGAGCGTGCCCCTTGGCCGACAGCGACTGGAACTCAGCCTGTAACTCAGCAGCTTAGCCGCTAGTAAGTACACACCATTGCAACAAAAGGCCGGAGACTGGCTCCGGCCTTTTATAGCGCGCGAGTTCATCCTCGCAGCATCTAGTTGTCTCCCCCCGCCAACTCAACTGCGCCGTTCAGCAGCGCCCATTGCACAAAGCCTTCGGGTGCATCCCGGACCCCCGCGATATTCGCACCTTTGACGCTCTTGATCTGCTGCCACTGGATGCCTTTGAGCAACGCCGAACGTAGATCGGCAGAAGTGAGGTCAGCGCCATCCAGCTTCGCGCCATCCAGATCCGCACCAACCAAGTCGGCATCATGCAAATCTGCATTCGATAGCACCGCATTTGCCAGCCGGCTTCCGCGAAAATTTGCAGAATGCAAATCGGCATAAGAGAGAGTGGCCTCGCGAAGGTCGCCTCCGCGCACGTCGGCCGCGCTAAGATCTGCGCGCAAAAGGTTTGCATGCTCCAGCCTGATCGCTTGCAGAAAAGCCGACGAGGCGTCCACCCCGACCAGTTGTACATGATCCTCATTCAGCTCCTGGAGCGCCTCAATCCGTCCACCGCTGCCGCCCTTTCCCTGTGCCGTATTGATGACCTGCCAGGCTTGATAGTGGCGCTGCTTTACGCGGTCGCCGGATTCACTGAAATAGAAGATCACCCCAATCAGGACTGAAAAGCTTCCCAGGTATTCCAGGACCTCCAGAAAGCTCCAGCGGCTCAGGCCGTACGCCACCCACTCCCACAGCCACTCGAAAGCGCGAAACGGGACTGTCCATTGGTGCTTCACTCCCGACATGAGTGTTGTCCACTTCTCGGGACGCCTCGTAATCCGACGCGAAATCATGCTCGACCTCCATGCAATGCGGATAGCTGGTTATTGAACATCAATGAGAGTCGTCCTGTCCTCACTTGGTTTCAGCCCCTGACCCGAAGGATAAATTTGTCACTTTCCCGAGGCTCCGCACTCCCATGCGCAGGTTGGCACCGATGAACACATCCATACAGGAACCTGGCGTCGAGATTCGGCGTGACCAGGATGCGACTTCGAGCACAAAGCTGCACTGGCCTGAATACGCGATCGAAGCGACGCTGCTCGGATTGTTCATGATCTCGGCGTGCCTGTTCACAATGTTCTTCGAACTCCCCTCGTCACCGGCGCGACTCGCATTGCCCTCCCCCACGATTCGCCGTGTGTTGACCGGAGCTGCTATGGGCCTTACCGCAATGGCCTTGATCTATTCCCCCTGGGGACAGCGTTCCGGAGCCCACATGAATCCATCGGTGACGTTGACGTTTGCATGGCTGCGGAAGATCAAACCGACCGACGCTCTCTTCTACATCGTCTTCCAGTTTGTGGGTGCGCTGACCGGTGTATTGCTGGTATCGACGATTGCGCGGATGAGCCTGGCTGATCCGGATGTTCGCTATGCCGCGACATTGCCCGGGCGTCTGGGCGTGCTCGCAGCAGCGGTCGGAGAGTTTGTCATTTCCTTCATACAGATGAGGGCCGTGCTTCATTTCTCGAATCATCCGCGCTGGAACCGACTTACCGGGCTCGTTGCCGGCGGATTGGTTGCGATGTACATCGCGCTTGAATCGCCTTACTCCGGCATGAGTATGAACCCTGCCCGGACCTTCGGCTCGGCGCTCCCCTCCGGAATCTGGCAAGGCTTCGCAATCTATCTGCTGGTGCCGCCGCTGGCGATGCTGGCTGCTGCACGACTGTACGTCTGGGGCCGAGGCGCCAGCGCGGTGGGCTGCTGCAAGCTCGACCACTCTCCGAAACTCGACTGCATTTTCTGCGGAATGAAAGGAAACATCCGATGAGCAGTAATCAATACGACGTCATTATCATTGGCAGCGGCGCCGGAGGAGGCACGCTGGCATATCGGCTTGCCCCGTCGGGAAAAAGGATTCTGATTCTGGAGCGCGGCGACTTTGTTCCGCGCGAGAAAGCAAACTGGGATCCGACGATGGTCAACCTCGAAGGCAAGTACCAGACCAAAGAACACTGGTACGACAAGGAAGGCAAGCCTCTCCATCCGCACACTAACTACTACGTTGGCGGTAACACGAAGTTCTACGGCGCTGCGCTCTTCCGCCTTCGCAGGCAGGATTTCGGTGTTCTGCAGCATGACGGCGGAATCTCGCCCGCGTGGCCGATCAGCTACGACGATCTTGAGAGCTACTATGGCGAAGCCGAGCGTCTTTATGAGGTTCATGGCCGGCGCGGCGAAGATCCAACCGAGCCATCGTCATCATCCCCATATCCGTTTCCAGCTGTTACGCACGAGCCCCGCATTCAGCAGCTCGATGACGATCTGCGCGGTCTCGGGCTGAAGCCGTTCCATACCCCGCTCGGGGTCCGGCTCGATGAGCGCAATCCCGAGACAAGCAAATGCATCCGTTGCAATACGTGCGATGGTTTCCCCTGCCTGGTGCATGCCAAATCTGACGCCCACGTCATGTGCGTGGAGCCGGCACTTCGTTATCCCAACGTATCGCTTTGGCGCAATGCTCTCGTTCGCAAGCTCGAAACCAGCAGCTCGGGCCGGGAGATCACTGGTGTTGTTGTCGAACAGGATGGGAAGCTCGACAGCTATTCGGCAGATTTGGTGGTAGTATCCGCCGGAGCCATCAACTCCGCCGCGCTGCTGCTGCGTTCGGCGAATGATCGCCACCCACGGGGCCTCGCAAACGGTTCGGATGTTGTGGGCCGCCACTATATGGGCCACACAAACTCTGTGCTGATGGCGATTTCCAAGTGCCCGAATCCGACAATTTTCCAGAAAACTCTCTCGGTAAACGACTTTTACTTCGGTTCCGAAGACTGGCCGTTCCCGATGGGACACATCTCGTTTGTAGGCAAGCTTGATGCAGAAACCTTGCGCGCCGGAGCGCCCGCAATCGCACCAGGCTGGACGCTGGAGGCCATGGCGAGGCACTCGCTTGATTTCTGGCTCACATCCGAAGATCTTCCCGATCCGAACAACCGTGTCACGCTGAACCGGGATGGGGAGATTATTCTCAGCTATACACCCAACAACCAGAACGCACACAAGAAACTGATTCACAAACTGGAGCATGCCCTCAATCACATCCAGTGCGAGAAACATGGCCGATGCCATCAGGGCCTGTTTGCCCGAAGTCTTTTCCTTGGTCAAAGAATTCCGCTTGCCGGCGTCGCTCACCAGAACGGCACAATTCGCTTCGGCAACGATCCGGCCACCTCGGCCCTCGATCGCAATTGCAAAGCGCATGAACTCGACAATCTGTACGTCGTTGACGGCAGCTTCTTCCCATCCAGCGCCGCGGTCAACCCCGCGCTCACAATCATCGCGAATGCCCTGCGCATAGGCGATCACTTGCTCGAGCGCCTGTGCGCAAGTGCAACGGCAACTGAACACTTCGCTGCGGCGGGCCAAGCGGGGGCGGCATGAAAGCATCACGCATTGTTGCCTGGATCTTCTGGATCTGCTTCTGCACCTTCGCCGCATTGGCGCAGATCCCTGCTGTCAGCGGCGTTGAAGCCGTCGGAATCACGGTAAGCGATCTGGACCGTGCCGTCGATTTCTACAGCGAAGTTCTGCATTTTCAGAAGGAAAGCGAGACCGAACTGGCTGGAGCCGAAATCGAGCACTTGAAGGGCCTCTTCGGCGTGCGAATACGCGCCGCTCGCCTGCGACTCGGCAGTGAGGAGATCGAGCTCACGGAGTATCTCGCTCCTCAGGGGCGGCCAATCCCAGCAGACTCGCACAGCAACGACCTCTGGTTTCAGCACCTGGCTATCGTCGTGAGTGATATGGACGAGGCGTATCGCTGGCTTCGCGACCACCACGTGCAGCACGTCTCCAGCGGACCTCAAACGCTGCCCAAATGGAATGCGCAGGCTGGCGGTATCCAGGCTTTCTATTTTCGCGATCTCGACGGTCACGTGCTTGAGCTCATTCATTTCCCTGAGGGCAAGGGCGACCCTCGTTGGCAACAGCACCGCGCAGACCTTTTCCTCGGCATAGACCACACCGCAATCGCCGTCAGCAACACTGATGCAAGCCTTGCCTTATACCGCGACGAACTCGGCATGCACATCGCCGGAGCCAGCGAAAACTACGGAGAAGAACAGGAACACCTCAACAATGTGTTCGGCGCAAGACTGCGTATCACCAGCCTTCGCGCTCCCCAGGGTCCCGGCATAGAGCTCCTGGAATATTTGGCGCCACGAAATGGCCGCAGCATTCCTGAGGACACACGAGCCAATGACCTCGCGCATTGGGAGACACTCATCGACTTTGCGAGCGCGGATGCGCTCTGGGCCGATCTCTACAAGTCGCATGTCAGGTTCATTTCGAGCGGCGTCGAATCCGCAAATCACCTCCCCCAGTTCCTTTTCGCCGATCCCGATGGACACGTAATCGCCGCAGTCGGAAAAAGTGCATCACAAGCTGTTGCCTTCAAAGGAAGATTGCCATGACCCAAGAACAGAAACGTCTGCAGGAATCAGATCAGCGCATTAAGCACTGGAAGCGCTGGGGGCCCTACCTTAGCGAACGCGCCTGGGGCACCGTTCGCGAAGACTACAGCGCCACGGGTGAAGCGTGGGACTACTTCCCGCACGATCATGCGCGCTCGCGCGCCTATCGTTGGAATGAGGACGGAATTGCCGGTATCAGCGACCGCCACCAGAACCTGTGCTTCGCTCTCGCACTTTGGAACGAGCAGGATCCGATACTGAAGGAGCGTCTCTTCGGCCTCACCGGTACCGAGGCCAACCACGGCGAAGATGTAAAGGAGTATTACTACTACCTCGACAACACGCCTACGCACTCCTACATGAAGTACCTCTACAAATATCCTCAGGCCGCTTATCCCTACGAGGAGCTGATCAGTGTCAATCGCGGCCGCTCCAAGAGCGAGCCTGAGTATGAACTCATTGACACCGGAATCTTCGAGAATGGCCGCTATTTCGACGTATTTGTGGAGTATGCCAAGGCCGATGCCGAGGATATTTGCATACGCATCACTGTTGCGAACCGGAGCGATCAGGCAGCCAATCTCAGGGTCATCCCAACACTGTGGTTCAGAAACACCTGGTCCTGGCGCGCGGGGCGGAATCGACCAACGCTCGCTGGTTCTGACCGCAGAATCCTGGCGAAATCAGAAGAGCTCGGTGAGTATGAGTTGCTATTCGAAGGTGAACCGGAGCTCCTGTTCACGGAGAACGATACAAATTTCGCGCGCCTGTATGGCGGCCAGAATGCGTCGCCATACGTTAAGGACGCGTTCGATCGCTATCTGGTCCATGGTGAACGCGAAGCGGTGAATCCCGCCGGAACAGGAACCAAGGCCGGTGTCTGCTATCGGCTCACAATCCCTGCACAATCAGAAAAAGTAATCCACTTGCGACTCCGATCCACGGAGACTGCTCTGGAAGCGCCAGCCAGATTTGGCTGTGCTTGCGACTCGCTCTTTGCGACGCGCGTGCGCGAAGCCGATGCTTTCTACAACGCAATCGCACCCGAGTCTCTCGACGGCCATTCGCGGATGATCATGCGACAGGCGTTTGCCGGCCTTTTGTGGAGCAAACAGTTCTACCACTTCGTTGTTAAGGAGTGGCTCGAGGGCGACTCCGCCTTTGCGGCTCCGCCCGCGTCGAGGCGTGGCGGACGTAATAGCGCGTGGGGGCATCTTTACAACGCGGACATCATTTCTATGCCCGACAAGTGGGAGTACCCATGGTATGCCGCGTGGGATCTTGCCTTCCACTGCGTAGCCTTTGCGCACATCGATCCGAACTTCGCAAAAGAGCAATTGCTGCTTATGCTGCGCGAGTGGTACATGCACCCTAACGGTCAGATTCCCGCGTATGAGTGGGCATTCGGGGACGTAAATCCTCCCGTTCACGCTTGGGCAGCGCTTCAGGTCTACCGGATTGAACAGCGTCGCACCGGCGGCAAAGGGGACCGCGATTTTCTTGAGCGCATCTTCCATAAGCTCATGCTCAATTTCACCTGGTGGGTGAATCGGAAGGACCTTGAGGGCCAGAATGTCTTCCAGGGCGGTTTCCTCGGCCTCGATAATATCGGTGTATTCGATCGCAGCTCCATGCTCCCCGCCGGCGGCCATATCGAACAGTCAGACGGAACAAGCTGGATGGCGATGTACTCGCTCGATCTACTTGCCATCGCCATGGAGTTGGCTGCAGATGACCCCACTTATGAAGATGTCGCAAGTAAATTCTGGGAGCACTTTGTCTACATTGCGCGGGCGATGAACCATATCGACAACGATGGTATGAGTCTTTGGGACGATAAGGAAGGCTTCTTCTTCGACGTTCTGCACACGCCTGATGGCAATCGCATTCCGATGTGCGTTCGGTCGATGGTGGGACTGATCCCCCTCTATGCTGCCCAGACGCTGGAGCCGGATTTGCTCGAAAGAATGCCAGCGTTCAAGCGCCGCCTCGATTGGTTTATTGCCCATCGCCCTGACCTGACCGAGAACATGGCCTGTATGCGAAGCAAAGGTCACGCTGAAAGGCGTCTGCTCTCTATCACTACCCGCGATCAACTCGAGCGGATTCTCAACGTCATGCTCGATGAGGAAGAGTTCTTGTCGGGGTACGGGATACGTGCACTCTCGCGGCGCCACAAGGATCAGCCATACAAGCTGTGGCTGGAGAGTGAGGAACACTCGGTGCACTATGAGCCCGGCGAATCGTCGACGGGATTGTTCGGTGGAAACTCGAACTGGCGCGGCCCTATCTGGATGCCGGTCAATTACCTTCTGATCCAGGCTCTGAGGCGCTTCCATCAGTACTATGGTTCAGACCTCAAAGTCGAATGTCCCACCGGCTCGGGCAGATTTCTCGATCTCGAACAGGTGGCGAATGAGATATCCAGCCGGCTGATCGGAATCTTCCGGCGCGATGATTCGGGCAGCAGGCCGGTGCTCGGGTCTAATTTCCTCTTCCAGACGGATCCACACTGGCGCGATCTGATTCCGTTTCACGAGTACTTCCACGGTGACACCGGCGCGGGAGTAGGCGCGAGTCATCAGACTGGATGGACAGCGCTGGTCGCCTGTCTCATCTATGACTTGGCGGAGAGCCGCAATGATCAACAGCACAAGGAGAGTGCACGCGAACTGCAGGAAACATCGCTGGCCTGAGGCAGACTACTCGGGTCTGATGCTTGCTCCTAAGTAGGAGTTCAGGTCCGAGTTGAGAATTAAAAACAGAGAGCGCACCAAACGGTGCGCCTTCCACGTTACTGCATCGTTTTCGCCTAACGGAAGGCCGCCACTGCCGGTTCTTCTTCGTTGATCGAAGGTGCAACTGCTGAGGGTTTGTGCTCCCGGCGTATATCGAGAAACTGGCAAAGGTCCTTTGAAAACAGAAGGTCCAACGTCCAGTCAAGCGCCACGCGAATCTTTTTCTCCAGTCTGGGCAGCTTGCTTAGATAGATCGTTCGCCACATCCACCACGCAAGGAAACCAGAGATGTTTATGCCAAAGATATTGGCGACGCCAGCACGATGGCCAATGGTCGCGAGCTGGCCAATCGTCTTGAACTTGAACTTCCTGTAAGGACCGCCGTCAAGATAAGCAATGATGTTCTGCGCCAGCACCTTGCCTTGTCGCAGCGCATGTTGAGCCGTTGGCGGGCAGAACTTTCCAGTCGTAACATCAGGCACCAGGGCACAGTCGCCCAACGCCCATACGCCGGGCCAGACTGGCACCGCCATTTCCGCTGTCGTCTTCACGCGTCCCCGCTCGATCTGGCACGGCAGCTCGCCTACGAGAGGGTTCGGGGTAGTTCCCGCCGTCCAAATCAACGTCTGCGCGTGAATGCTGCTCCCGTCAGCGAGCTTGATGAGAGCGCCATCATAGGACACAACCCGCGCATGCGCTAGCACCTCGATCCCCCGTTCCTCGAGCTTCTTCTGCGCGTAAATGCCAAGCCGTGGGCTCAGTTCCGGAAGGATCACATCTCCCGGGTGAATCAGCCGCAACTGCAGGTCAGCTTCTGAAAGATTTGGGTAGAATCGCAGCGAACTTCGCAGGAAGTCATTGATCGAGGCAAGCGTTTCCACCCCTGCGAATCCAGCTCCGGCCACGGCAACCGAAAGCAGAGAGTGCCGCTCGCTTGCAGAGCATTCAGTATCGGCAGCTTCCAGAATCGCAATGAGCCGGTTGCGCAGGTGCACTGCGTCAGACAATGACTTCATCGTCAGCGCATTCTCTTCCACTCCGGGGAGGCCGAAGAACTGCGTGACGCAGCCGAGTGCCAGAACGATCTGATCGTATTCGATCGTATGTGTATGTTCCTCTATTCCATGAGCAACTGTGACCCGCCGATTCTCAAGGTCGATTTGGTGAACGCGTCCCTCGACAAAATTGACATGGTTAAGCAGCTTCCGGATCGGATTGACGATATTTGTGATGTCCAGGTCGCCGGCTGCAATCTCATGCAGCATTGGCGTGAACAGAACGAAGTTCTCCCTATTCACCAGCGTGACCTGGACGTCGGGACGCGATGCAAATTCCCGATCAAGTTCAATTGCGGTGTAGAGCCCGGCAAAGCCTCCGCCAAGTATGACAATTCTGTGACGCGTTTCCATCGAGTTCTCCTGAAATGCGACAGGCGGCGGGTCGTCAGGACGCCGCCGCCTTGTCCGTCGTTGCTTAGAGTTCCTTGGCGACCTTCTTGCCGTCTGTTTCTTCGATCACGATTCCATGCGACTGCTGGCAGGCATCCTGGCTCGTGCTGGTCCAATTCAGGATGTGCGAAGAAGCTCCGCAGCCCGCATGAGCCTTGCAGGAGTGCTCTTTGGATTTTCCAAACCGTTCGTTGAATGCCTCTGTGCCCAGAAGGGTTCTTACTGCCGCCACATCGTCTGCCTTCACTGCGCAACTTGAATTGGCCGCACAGCCATTGATGCCATAACACTTCACCTCTGCCGGCTGCCCGGCGCTCGCCTCCTGTGCAGGCGCCTTCACTCCGATGGCAAGACCTGCAACTGCGGCAACGACCAATGCGTTTGTCCTCTTACCCATTTCGTACAACCTCCTTGCGCCTTTTGATCCACTTAGGCCCCGAAAGTGACAGCAAAAGAGGCCTAATTCGACTCGGGACGGGGACACGCATCGCGCGGATTGAAGACGGCAGATCCATCGAACGAGATCAGGATCTCCTTGAACAGCGTCGTGGGCAGCAAGCATCCTCGAGCTTTGCAAAGTGCAGGCTCAGTGCGCTAGCGATCTCTGTATCCGATGATGTGATCTGCGCGCCGGTGCCGAGATAATCTCGTAAAGATCCACGACCGTTGATGTTGACCTGAACGCCATCTGCGAGAGTCCGAGAGAATGGTAGGCGATAGGCTCGATGCCCCTTGGACATGTGGTCTTGCCCTGCGCGCAGCCATGGATGAAGGGCAATGGCTTAGAAAGGAATGGCGCAAAATGTCTTGACTCTCATGTTTGCTTCAAATCGATCTTTCCAGAGTCCTGTCGAATCATCCGCCCACGAGATCTCCCTTGTTGGTTAAGGCACTATTTGAGGCACGACGTAAGCCTGCAGCAAGGCGATCATGCCCAAGACCCCGGCAAACAGGACGCTGTGCCAGAAGGTGCTTTGCAGTACCTTTCCCTCTTGCCCAATGAGACCAACTGTCGTCACGCCCACTGCAATGTTTTGCGGAGAGATCATTTTGCCGGCAACTGCTCCGGAGGAATTCGTGGCAGCCAGCAATAAGGGGTTCAGGTGCAACTGATGTGCTGCGGCGACCTGCAGGTTTCCGAAAAGCAGATTGGCCGCCGTGTCACTACCGCTCAGGAAACACGCCACCCACCCCAGATAACTGCTCACGAACGGGAAGGCACCGCCGACACGCCCAACGGCCGCGCCCAACGTATAGGCCATGCCGGAGTAGTTATAGAGATAAGCCAGTCCGACAATGAAGAGCACGGTAAATCCGGGTACCCGCAACTGTTGCAGTGTCCGGCCACCAATCTCAAGGAATGATCTTGGGCGAACCCGAAAGCAGATCGCAACAACAATCGTCGCCACCAGTACGCCGGTTCCCGTGGCGAGAGGCTGAAACGAGAAGATGGCTGCGTAAGGCTTCTGATAAAGCGTAATGAAGACTCCGTTATGCAGCACAGGAACTTGCATGAGGATCTGTCCCCATGCCGAGACCCGAAATAGCGACCAGGCGATCATGACCACCGCAAGGATCGCCCAGGGGGCCCACGCCGTCAGCGCCGAACGGCTGAAGAGTCGCTCTTGGGAAATCGCAGAAGAAGAATGAGAGTTCGCGCCTTCGGCCTCGGTACCCGGCTTCCACATTTTCAGGAATGCAAGGAGGGCGGCCATCGAGATCAGGGAACTGAGAATGTCGGTGGCATACGGTCCCCAAAGATTCGAGACAAGGAACTGCACGCCTCCGAAGCTCAAACCTGCTACAAGCGCGGGCGGCCAACTGCGGCGAAGTCCCTGCCTGCCGGCAACCACTAGTACGAGGTACATGGGCAGAATCAGACTGAGGAACGGAAGCTGTCTCCCTACCATGGCCGAGAGCTTCAACACATCCATGCCCGTAACGCCCGCCAGGGCAACGATTGGAATGCCAACGGCGCCAAAGGCTACCGGCGCGGTATTGGCAAGCAAGGCAATCACTACGGCTTTTCGGGCTTCGAGCCCCAGACCAACCATCAGAAAGGCCGTTACCGCGATCGGCGATCCGAATCCCGCGCTCCCTTCAAGAAGCGCCCCAAAGCAGAATGCCACCATGATCGCCTGGACGCAGGCATCGGATGAGGCATGGCGCTGCACCCACTGCCGCAGGTGGTCGAAAGATCCGGTTGAGACCGTGAGGTTGTAGAGCCATAACGCACAAAGGACAAGCCACAGAATCGACCACATGGCGTAAGTGAATCCGTACAACACACTCCAGGACGCCAGGGCGACCGGCATGCGCCAAACTGCTATGGCCAGAATCGCAGCCGTACCCAACCCGCACGCTGAGGCAAAGAGGCCGCTCCTGCGCAGCCCTCCCATCAACACCAGCACCACCATCAATGGAATTGTGGCGATAGCGGCGGAGAGTACGACCGAGTGAAGGGGATCAAGCGGCTGCGGCCACAAGGAAGGAACAGTGGACGAATAGGCGAAGGTCATGGGCTGCCTTGTGATTCGTTTCTGCTGATTCGGGGATGTTGAAAGTCAGAGCGCAATTAATACTAGCGCTTGCGTGCGATGTATGTCGGAAAGATTGCAGGGTTCCCAACAGGTGGATTCGAAGCCACATTCAATAGGGAACATCGGGGCGATGAGAGTAGACCCCATTAATTGGCGACTATGGCCGCCCGAATCACTTAATCTTGTTTGCACGTGCTGAACGAAACGCAAATCGACGAATTGCGAACCGCCGTTGGTCCAGACCGGATCATCACTGGGCGAAGCCAGCTGCAGACATACGAGTGCGACGGGCTCACTAACTTCAGAGTGCTGCCCGAAGCAGTCGTGCTGCCTCGCAATGCCGAGGAGGTGCAGGCTGTAGTTCGTTTTTGTGCGAAGCACCGGGTGCCATTCGTCAGCAGGGGTGCAGGTACGGGGCTTAGCGGAGGAGCCCTCCCGGCTGCCGGAGGCATTGTCATAAGCTTGGCGCGGATGAACAGAATTCTTGCGGTGGACATTCCCAATCGGCTGGTCGTCGTTGAACCGGGAGTGATCAACGCTCAGGTAACTCAGCGCGTTAGTCCCTACGGCTACTTCTACGCGCCGGATCCTTCTTCCCAGTCGGTCTGCACAATCGGCGGCAATGTCGCCGAAAACTCTGGCGGAGCCCATTGTCTTAAATATGGCTTCACGGTGACGCATGTGCTGGCGCTCGATGTGGTGCTTCCGTCGGGAGAGATGGTGCAACTGGGTTCTCCAACTCTGGACGCTCCAGGTTACGATCTGGCAGGAGTTTTCGTCGGCTCAGAAGGCACTTTGGGAGTGGCGACGAAGGTCACGTTGAGAATTGTTAAACGTCCAGAGGCTGTTCAGACGTTACTCGCGGCCTTTCATTCGATTGAGGCAGCTGGGCAGACGGTGAGTGACATCATCGGCGCAGGCATGCTGCCATCTGCGCTGGAGATCATGGACGCGCTATCGATTAAGGCGGCGGAGGCCGCGGTGCACGCTCACTACCCGGAATGTAACGGGCTGCTGCTGGTTGAACTGGACGGACCGAGCAGAGAAGTTGATGCTCTGATGATCGACGTGCAGGAACTTTGCAAAGTAAATGGGGCCTGGGAGATCCGCGTGGCGCAGTCAGAGCAAGAGAGAGCCCTGGTCTGGAAGGGGCGCAAGGCAGCATTCGCTGCAATGGGCCGGATCTCACCGAACTACATAGTGCAGGACGGAGTCATTCCGCGGACCGCGCTGCCGAAACTCCTCAGCGAGATCAGTGAGATGGCGGGCATAGCTGGTTTGCGCGTTGCGAATGTCTTTCATGCAGGAGATGGCAATTTGCACCCGCTTGTCCTCTACGATCGAGCCATCCCGGGAGAAGAAGAGAAGGCCTTGGATCTGTCGTATCGCATCCTGCAGCTGTGTGTAGAAAACGGAGGATCGATCACCGGCGAGCACGGCGTTGGTAAAGAAAAGCAGGAGGCCCTGGGGCGCATGTTCTCAGAGCCGGATCTGGCAACAATGCAACTGGTTCGCTGTGCGTTTGATCCGGAGAGCCTCTCAAATCCGGATAAGATCTTTCCGCGTCCCCGCCTCTGCGCTGAGAAGCCAGGGCCATATGTTCCTCACCCGCTGGAGACTGCGGGCATCGCGGAGCTTTTCTGATGCATTCGCCTTTCCCATTGGCAAAGGAAGAGATCGCCGAGCACCTTTCCGCGGTCGCCGGACCCGACTTCGTGCATTTCGACGGTGTCAGGGTCACGGTGGACCCCGGTAACGCGGAAGACGTTGCTGCAATCCTGCGATTTGCGAATGCAAACGGACTGACCGTGACGCCCATGGGCGGAGGGACCAAGTCTGCCTGGGGAAATTCGGTGGCGGCGGACATCGTTCTGAGCCTCGTCCGGCTCAACAGACTGCGCGAACATGCCTGGCAAGATTTGACTTGTGCTGTCGAGGCTGGATGCACATGGAGCGATTTACAACTCGCGTTGACGAGTCATCGACAGATGGTTGCAATAGATCCCGCATGGCCGGACCGCGCGACCATCGGCGGAATTGTGGCCACAAACGACAGCGGCGCTTTGCGGCTGAAATACGGTAGTCTCCGCGACCTCATCATTGGAATGACCATAGTCCTTGCGGATGGAACAATTGCGAAAAGTGGCGGCAAGGTCGTCAAGAATGTAGCGGGATATGACTTGCACAAGTTAATGATCGGAGGCTTCGGAACTCTTGGCGTGATCACCGAGGTTAACTTTCGGCTTCATCCTACCGAAGAACGTCGACGCAGCTGGACAGTGAGGGCGATAGATCCGATGATGTTTCACGAGGGTCTCGCTGCTTTGCTGGATTCGCAGTCTGTGCCGAGCAGCATTCAAATCCGGACAAATGGCCAGCGATTCGCGTTGGATGCTTGTGTCGCGGCACTCCCGGAGACAATAAGAGACTTCGGTGATCAGCTTCAGCAGGTCTTCAGAAATCTTGAAATTGCGGACTCGAGCGAGGAGGTTTGGCTGGAGCGCGAAGAGCTTTTCAATCGAAGCGAAAATTTGATTCTCAAGATTTCGGTGCTTTCAAGCCAGATTTGTTCTTCCATTTCGCAGGTGATGAAATCCGCTGCCGAAGCGGAGATGGAGATCGCGATCGTTGCGCAAGCAACGGGATTGATAATGATCAGGCTCAGTTCTTCGCCAGAATCAGGGATTTCTTTTGTCGATCATCTGCGCGAGCAAGTCGAGGGCGCAGGCGGAAGCGTCGTAGCTCTTCAGGTTCCAGAGATGCTTCGGGAACGTCTCGATATGTGGGGAGCATTACCCTGTTCTATTGGATTGATGCGAGAGATCAAGCATCGTTTCGATCCGAAGCTCATATTGAATCCAGGCAGATTCGTGGGGAGCATCTGATCCCATGCATCGCAAACCTCCTCACCAAAAGGATCTGCCAACAAGCTTCGATGCGCACCACCCGCCCGAAAACAAGTACATTGATGATTGCGTGCACTGCGGTTTTTGTCTTCCCGCCTGCCCCACGTATGTGCTCTGGGGCGACGAGATGGATTCGCCTCGCGGCCGAATCTACATGATCAAGAAGGCCTCGCAAGGAGACGCACCCCTCGATAGAAACTTCAGGCGCCATATGGACAATTGCCTGGGCTGCATGGCGTGTATGACTGCCTGTCCATCCGGTGTTTTGTACAACAAACTCATAGAGCCGACGCGCGCCCAGATTGAAAGGAACGTACCTCGCAGCCTTGGCGAAAAGCTATTTCGGAAATTGCTCTTCGCTACGTTCCCTTATCCCCAAAGATTGCGGGTCCTTGCGCTGCCCTTGCTGATTTACCAGCGGTCTGGACTTCGGTCCTTGATGAGATGGCTCGGGATCTGGAATCTAGTACCGAAGAGAATTTCGGCATTAGACGCGCTCTTGCCCAAGGTGAAGAACGCCTTTGAAAAATTGCCTGCTGCTGTCCACCCGCGAAGGGCCGCGAGGCGGCGCGTGGGGATGCTGAGCGGATGCGTGCAGCAGGTCTTCTTTTCGCATGTGAATGCCGCCACGATTCGTGTGCTGGCCGCGGAAGGATGTGAGGTCGTCATCCCGCAAGAGCAGGGATGCTGCGGTGCGCTGATGTTGCACTCCGGGCTGGAGAGAGAAGCGATCGCACTCGCAAAGAAACTGATCGCAGTTTTCGAACGCGCCAACGTGGAGACGATCGTGATCAATTCCGCTGGCTGCGGATCAACAATGAAGGAATATGGATACCTTTTGCGTGATGATCCAGCCTGGGCCGAGCGCGCCGCGCGCTTTTCGTCGAGATGCAAAGATATCTCGGAGTTTCTATGTGCCCTGGAACCGCTGGAGATCAGGAATCCTCTAGCATGCCGCGTTGCCTATCACGATGCGTGTCACCTGCAACACGCTCAGGGCGTGCGGGATCAGCCCCGCCGGTTGCTCCAGGCAATTCCCGGATTGGAAGTGGCAGAGATTCCAGATGCACAACTCTGCTGTGGTTCCGCAGGAATCTACAATCTCCTAGAGCCCGATACGGCTCAACAGTTGGGCGATCGCAAAGTTGGCAACTTGATGTCCACTCATTCGCAGGCGGTAGTTTCGGCGAATCCTGGATGTTTACTTCAACTGATGAGCGGAGTGCATCGCCAAGGGGCCGGTACGCTGCCAGCCTTCCATCTAGTGGAAGTGCTGGACGCTTCTATTCGCGGTATGTCTGCAGAGGACCTGCTTAATGGCAAGACAGCTTCGACCCAAATATAGCGGCAGTACCCGTAGCACATTGGATTCTCTGTGGAGAGATGGATGTCAAATTCGATGAGTCTTCCTGGGGTTGAGATCCTTGCCCCAGTAACGGCGGCACATGCTGAGATCCTGACCACTGAAGCGCTTGCTTTCTTGGCTGATCTGCATCGCACGTTCAACGGACACCGCAAGCAATTGCTCGCCGCCCGTTATGCAAGGCAGGATCGGTTGGACTCGGGAGAGAAGCCAAACTTTCTAGGCGATACGAAAGACATTCGTGAGAAAGAATGGAACGTCGCGGCGCTCCCTGCTGATATCCTCGACCGCCGCGTGGAGATCACGGGGCCCGTGGATCGAAAGATGATCATCAACGCTCTCAACTCGGGAGCCAAGGTGTTCATGGCGGATTTCGAAGACTCGAACACTCCCACCTGGGACAACCTGCTCGATGGGCACGTGAACCTTCGAGACGCCATCAGGCGGAACATAACCTTCAATGACCCGGCAACGGGCAAGCTGTACCGTCTCAACGAAAAGGTCGCAGTGCTGTTCGTTCGTCCCAGAGGCTGGCATCTGGAGGAACGGCATCTTCGTGTCGATGGCGAGCCGATGTCGGGTTCACTTTTCGACTTCGGTCTGTATCTGTTTCACAATGTGAAGGAGTTGCTGACCCGAGGCAGTGGTCCGTACTTTTATCTTCCAAAAACCGAAAGCCACCTGGAAGCCCGCCTTTGGAATGACGTATTCATCCACGCTCAGCAATCGGTCGGTATTCCCAGTAGCTCGATTAAAGCGACGGTCCTGATCGAGACCATTCTCGCAGCCTTCGAGATGGATGAGATTCTTTATGAATTGCGGGAGCATTCGGCAGGTTTGAATTGCGGACGCTGGGACTACATTTTCAGTTTCATCAAGAAGTTTGCAAACGACCCTAATTCGATGTTGCCCGATCGGGCGCAGGTTACGATGACTACGCATTTCATGCGGAGCTATTCGAAGTTGGCGATCAAGACTTGCCACAGAAGAGGCGTCCACGCGATGGGTGGTATGTCGGCCTATATCCCGGTCAAGTCCGACCCAGTGGCAAACGATAAGGCAATCGCTCAGGTACGCGCGGATAAGGAACGCGAAGCTGGCGATGGGCACGACGGTACATGGGTGGCGCATCCGGGTCTTGTGCCGATTGCTCTTGAAGTCTTCGATACGCTCATGCCGACTGCTAATCAGATTTCGAAGCAATTGCCTGACTATCATCCGACCGCAGCGGACCTGCTTAGAATTCCAGACGGCGAAATAACGGAGGCGGGCTTGAAACAGAATGTGGCGGTTGGTCTTGGGTATCTCGAGGCTTGGCTACGGGGACTTGGCTGCGTGCCACTTTTCAACCTGATGGAGGATGCAGCTACGGCTGAGATCAGTCGCGCCCAACTCTGGCAATGGATTCACCACAAGGCAAAGCTCAGCGATGGAAGAGTGGTGGATCTTGGAATTGTTGAAGGATTGATTGTCAGTGAACTCGAGCGCCAGAAGACCACTGTCGATGCGAAGAGGTTTGCAGCATATGAACAAGCGGCTGACCTGATGCGCGAACTCATTCGAGCGCCTCGGTTTGTTGAATTCTTAACAGTTCCGGCATACCAGAGGATCCTGAAAGAGGAGGTCTTCTCGGTCTAGCGATTGAGAAGCTCCCAAACGGCCTTCTACTTCCATCTGATTCGCGCATTGAGCCGACCCTGCAGACTTTGCGGCTCTCTTACTCCCCCCTCATTTCCCTCAATTTCCAGTAAGTTCGTATTGGAAATGATTTTCCTTTCGAATCGTTACGTGTGGATGCTATCGTGTCTGCGCCGCGCTGTTCCTTTGACGGACGGATTCCACAGGCTCATTCGGAGAGAAACATGATTTTGAGGACGAGATTGTGTCTTCCCGCATTCTTATTGTTTGTCGGCGCTCAAACGGTGCTTCTGTCCCAGAGCAACTCCCACGGGCTCAAGTCAGAATTCGAGAATCCACCAGCAAGTGCCAGGCCGCGGGTTTGGTGGCACTGGATGAACGGCAACATTACCAAGGAGGGGATCAAGCTCGACCTCGACTGGATGCACCATGTCGGCATCGCCGGCTTTCAGAACTTTGATGCCGCACTCGCCACACCTCAAGTCGTGGACAAACGTCTGGCGTACATGACGCCGGAATGGAAAGACGCATTCAAATATGCAACCACCCTTGCGGACCAGTATGGGATGGAAATGGCGATCGCCGGTTCTCCTGGATGGAGCGAAACTGGCGGCCCGTGGGTGCCGCCTTCTCACGGCATGAAAAAGTACGTTTGGAGCGAAACCACCGTCGAAGGAGGAAGGCCCTTTCACGGTCTACTCAATCATCCGCCGGAAAACACCGGCGCATTTCAGGGCGCGGGCATTCGCGAGAGAATCGGAGGCCAACAGCCCGCGACTGCGCCGCCGCAGTTTTACGGTGAGGCAGCAGTCGTCGCTTTTCGTGAGCCATGGAAAAATCGTGAATTGCCGCAGCCGAAGATGACATCCAGCGGCGGCACTCCCGATTTCGCGTCGCTCGCAGACGGCAATATCGTAAAAACCACCGAACTTCCCATTCCAAATGATGACCAGCTTGCATGGATTCAGTGGGAGTATCCCAGTGCTGTCACGATCCGTTCGGTTACTCTGGCCACTTCGCCTGGCGGGGCGACAACGTGGAGAAGTGGCGTCGGCGTGCCCGAGAAATCGCTCGAGACCAGCGATGACGGAACTCACTTTCGCGAGATAGCTAAGCTCGTTGAAGGCCGGGCGCCACAGACCACAATCTCTGTCCCCGAAACCACGGCGAAGTTCTTCCGGATAACATTCAAGCCTATGCCGCCCCCTCCTCCACCGGCCTGGGCTCAGGGCATCAACATGCCTGGCGCATCGCCGCGCGTCGCTCAAACGGCATTCAAGATTGCAGAGTTGGCCCTGCATCAGGAACCACACGTGAACCACTTCGAGGAGAAGGCAGCGTTTGCGCTCACGCCGGACCTTTACGGATACGCAACCTTGCCGACAACCTCCGGACAGGCAATCGCAGGTTCAGATGTAGTTGACCTGACATCCAAGATGCAGGCAGACGGCACGCTCGACTGGACCCCTCCGCCGGGACGATGGGTAGTTCTGCGCTTCGGCTATTCACTTCTTGGAATCACCAATCACCCCGCAACCAAGGAGGCAACGGGCCTTGAGGTGGACAAGCTTGACCGTCGCTACGTCCGCGACTATTTCGAGAAGTATCTGGACAGCTACAAAGAGACAGTTGGACCCGAACTCATGGGTAAGCGCGGCATCCAGTACGTGATAAACGACAGCTGGGAAGCCGGATCGCTGAATTGGACCGACAACATGATTGCCCAATTCTCAAAGCTGCGGGGATATAGTCCGATCCCCTGGATGCCAGTGCTCGCCGGCTACATAGTTGAAAGCTCCGAAGCAAGTGACCGGTTCCTCTGGGATCTGCGCAAGACCATTGCTGACCTGGTCACTCAAGAGCACTATGAAGAGCTCGAATCAATTCTGCATGAATGGCACATGGGCCACTACGGCGAGTCGCATGAAGTCAGCCGCGCCATTCCAGCCGATGGCATGGAAGTGAAAAAGATGAATGAAGTGCCCATGAGCGCGATGTGGACACAGGTCCCAGGCGGGCCGTTTCAAGAGCAGTATGGGTACAACGCTGACGACCGAGAGTCAGCCTCGGTTGCGCACATTTACGGGCAGAACCTTGTTGCAGCCGAGTCGATGACCGCTGCGGCTGGACCGTGGGCCTGGTCTCCGGCAACACTCAAGCCAACCGCCGACCAGGAATTCCTGAACGGCATCAATCGCTTCGTGATCCACGAGTCAGCTCATCAGCCTCTGGTGGGCAAGGCTCCCGGACTCACCCTTGGACCCTTCGGGCAATGGTTCAACCGGAACGAAACCTGGGCTGAAGAAGCAGGCGTCTGGATGGATTATCTGGCTCGAACGAGCTTCATGCTGCAACAGGGGCACTTCAGTGCAGACGTTCTCTACTTCTACGGCGAAGGCTCGAACCTCACGGCAATATTCGCGAACAAGGCACCGGATGTTCCCGCGGGTTACGGTTTCGATTACGTTAACGCCGATGCGCTAATCCACGAGTTCAAGGTCACGGATGGCCAGATCACGACGGCAAGTGGAATGTCGTACCGTTTGCTGGCCCTCGATGATTATGCAAAGCATATGTCTCTTCCGGTTCTCAAAGCCATTCGGGCTCTTGTGGAGGAAGGCGCCACAATCTGCGGGTCAAAGCCTACGGATGATCCGTCTCTATCTGACGATCAGAAGGAATTCCAGAAAATCGCTACTGAACTCTTCGGCGATGGCACCGGCACACGGAGCGTCGGCAGAGGGAAGGTGTATGCGGGACAAAGTGCTGCGAATGCCTTGGCTTCAATGCACCTCACACCGGACTTCGACTTCACCGGGACGAGCGATGCGACAAGGCTTGAGTTTGTTCACCGCAGAGTCTCCGGCACTGACATCTACTTCGTAGACAACCGCAGCGACAAGAACGTGTCGGCTGAAGCGACGTTCCGCGTCGCTGGTAAAGAGGCGGAGTTCTGGCGCGCAGAGACGGGAAGATCCACTCCGGCATCCTTCAAGATCGCGAAGGGCGCCACGAGTATTCCAATAAATCTCGAGCCTTGGGGAACTGTCTTCGTTGTCTTCAGTAAACCAACGAGTCAAACCTCTCGAAAAGTACCAGATGAGCGGCAGTCTCAATTGTTAACCGTTGAGGGACAGTGGAACGTCTCTTTTCAGCCGGATCGCGGCGCACCTGCTTCGATTACATTGAACAAGTTGATCTCCTGGCCTGAGAGCGAAGACAAAGGCGTGAAATATTTCTCGGGAAGGGCAATATACACGAAATCTGTTGACGTAAGGCCAGAGTGGATTGGCAAGGGCAAACATCTTTGGCTGGATCTCGGAGAAGTTCGAAATCTGGCCCAAATTGAAGTGAATGGGAAATCACTCGGAATTGTTTGGCACACCCCGTACAAGGTCGATATATCCAGCGCGGTCAAGCCCGGTCCCAATCAGCTGGTTGTTAAAGTCACCAATGCATGGGTCAATCGACTGATCGGAGACCAGCAACCGGACGCCACAACCAAGTACACATTCACGGCGAATACTCCTTACAAGTCGGATTCGCCCCTGCAACCGTCAGGGCTTATAGGACCAGTCACCATCAGTTCTGCGGATGAAGAATAACGTTCTCTCGTGAGAAACGATTTCAACAGAGCGCGGGCTTCCGCGGAAATACTGAGCTGAATTTTCCGATCGTTAATCGTCAAGCGGATCTCCGGAGTGCGATGAGATGTTAGTCAATCCTGCAGGCAGAAAGGGGACTTCATGCAGCTTTGTTCTCGCAGTTATTCTTGTTCCGCCGCTCGATCTATTCTGTGGTTTCTGACAGCAACTTCATCGGTCCTATTCCCAACCACCATCAAAGCGCAATCCGTACCGCCAGCACTTGAGTCTCCGCCTGTGCGGCTGGAGAGGGGGCCGAATGGCGAGACCCTTACAGGAATGCCGAGGTTTCATGATCCCGCTCCGTACGATATTGACGAGCACACCGGGTACGAGCAGATCTTTGATGGCCGGAGTTTCGACGGATGGGATGCCGATACCAGCATCTGGCGCGTCGAGAATGGCGTGATGGTTGGGGAGACATTTGAAGGAAAGCCGATGGGAAACAACTACATCGTCTATCGCAGAGACAAGGCGCGCAATTTCGATCTCAAACTTCGCATGAAAATTGAAAAAGGCGGCGGCGGCGGAATCCAATATCGAAGCAAGACTGGCGTGCCTTGGACGCGACCGCAGCCCCCGGGGCGACCTTCTTACGACCTGAAATTCATGATGACCGGTCCACAGGCAGACTTTTGGTTTCCGGTGAATGGGGCAACGTCTGCATATACGGGTCAGTGGTACTCGGAGAACACGATGCAGGGTATCCTCGCTTACCGCGGTCAGGTGACTCAGGCACTCCCTGGCCAGACGAACCGGCTTGTTGCGACGATCGGCGACAAGCAAGCGCTGGGTGGATACGTAAAGGTCAACGAATGGAATGACTATGAGATTATTGCGCGCGGAGGAGTAATGATGCACATCATGAATGGCCAACTGATGGCCATCTTCATCGATGACAGCAAGGACTCCGTCAATAATCAATCAGGCTACATTGGCTTTGAAATCGAAAGCCAACCGTGCAAAATATCGGTGCGCGATATTTGGCTGCGAAAATTCGAGGAGTGACCCTTGCAAACTCGCGATCGTTCTTTGGCGGCTTCAACCGAGGTCTGGTGGTCGCAAGTATTGATTCTGCCCTCACCAGCAAGTCAAGCGCAGCACATGCGGAGGCCCAGGCTTCGTCTCCAGAATCTGGGTCTCGATAACCGCTTCGAAGTTGCGTTTGTTGCGACACTCAGGCAAGGCGGCGAGCGCATCGAACAATTTGTCAGAGGCTATCAACTCGCTGGCCGCGATGCTGCCGGTATTGCCTAGTCCTGCTTCGATCAATACAGGGACCCCGGTCGTAGCGTCATCCATTCTCGCAACGATCGCGTAGTCGTTCTTCCATGAGGAGAAAGGAATCGAGAGATCTGTTATCCATGAAGTATTTGTCGGATTCTGCGAATCGACAATGCGAGCAACAGGCTGCTTGGCTGCACCGGAGCCGGGCGGGTTCGCAACCTCGATTCGATATCGCAAGTCTTGCGTGAGCCGGATCGTCCACTTATTGTCGATGGCTCCGATCAGGATGACCGGCTGTCTTCGGAACTCCGTCAAGGAAGTTTGTTCCGCCCCCGCGACTCGAAAGGGAACGCCCTTCTTCCCGAGAATGCTGGCCATTGTTGAAAGCACGGCAGCGTCATCCAGTGAAATGATCTGCTTATAGAGAACCGCATTGACAAAGGTTTGATTGTCGGGTGCCGCTGCCGACGGAACGTGGAGATCATGTGTGTCGATGCAGACCAGGACCGAAGAGTTCGCCTTCAGAAAAGAGCCCCAGATGTCCGGAATGCTTCTTGCGGAGTTGATTCTCCAGAGTGTAAGGATTGCGGCTCCCAATATGAGTATGCTGACTGCTGCCCATAGTGCCGCTCTGCTGTGCTTCGCGATGAAGTCGGGCTTCGTGCCGATCCCAGGTTCTGTATCGACGAGCGCGTTGCTCAGAGACGCTGCATCGGGGGTGGGGTCAGTGGGGACTTCGGATAATGGCTCTTGTGAGGTCGAGCTTGAGAGATTCTCCGAGGATGCCTGTCCATTCATCTTCTTCCGGATTCTCGAAGGCTGAATCCTGAATTCAGGGACGTAGGATCCTCTGGGGAGTTCAATTTGTATGGAGTGGCCGTCCTGTGACTCACCGTAGAACTGACCAAGCCTCTTCCGAACTTCGTTGGCTGTGACGCGCACGATGGAGTCATCGCCGGTCTCATAGTCATTGGCCCGATTGAAAACGCTGATGCCGATCGTTCGCTCCTTGAGTTCTCCGGCGTTTCCTAGAAGCGTCTCGAGCACGACATGGCTCAGGAACCTTTTGCACCTTCCGCTTTGGGCGAAGATAGGCGCTCTTAGGATCGATTCAAGCTCGGCCTTTATAGCTGTTTGAATCTCCGGGTTGAACTGCGCAGTCCCGGGGCTTCCGTCGGTGGTGCTCATTGCGCGAAGCATATCCCCTCCAGTGTCTCGCCCCAATAGGTGCCTCAAAAGTACCGAGCACGGCCAAGCGCCATTTCGGTGCCCTTAACTGGCTGGGAGAGCAGCGCTGAAAACAATCAGCTTACATCCAATCCAGATCTTAACGTCTGGCCCGGAACCGTTGTGAACCTTGTCTATCGCACAACTGTACTCCTAAGTTGGTTGCCGTTTCAAAGAAGAAGTTTCAATTGGAAACAACTTTCCACTGAAGAAGGCGCCGCGAAGAAATCTCCTCAGTAGAAGAGCGGCAACCACGAACCTCTCAGGGCTTACGAAACCAGTCGAAGAATCACGATTTCAGGAGGATCAGAAGATGCGAGTTACTCGTATCGGTGTCTTGTTGCTGCTGCTGCTTGCATTCGGAACCAGATTGTTCTCTCAGGCCGGAGCGACTGGGACGATTCTGGGAACTGTGACGGATAGCGGGGGAGCGCTCGTCCCCAACGCTAAGGTCATAGTGACCAACACCGCAACTAAGGTCATGTCCCAGACTCTGAGCAATAGCGCCGGGGATTACAACGTTCCTGCGCTGAATCCCGGAACGTACACGGTGTCGGTGGAAGCTTCTGGATTCCAGAAAGCCGCAGTCACCCAATTCACTCTGACTGTCAACCAGCATGCCCGCGTGGATTTTGCGCTGAAACCTGGTGCGGTCACTGAGACGGTCACCACAACGGCACAGGCCGTCTCATTGGATACCGACACAGCGGAACTGTCGAACCTGGTCAGTCAGCAGCAAGTTGAGGATCTTCCTCTCAACGGCCGCAACTTCATGCAACTGCTTCTTGTGGGCGCTGGCGCAGTGACGGTGGGCGGCGAGCAGGGCACGATGCGGCAGGGGCAAGGCAATGCCATCAGCGTCAATGGCGGCAGGCCCGAAGGCAACAACTACACGCTAGACGGTTTGGTGAACACGGATGCGGCCCTGGTAACGCCGGCCGTGATCCTGTCGCAGGATGCGATCCAGGAGTTCAAGGTATCAAGTGGAACCTACTCTGCGGATCAGGGCTTCAGCGCGACACAGATCAACATCGTTAGCAAGGGAGGGACGAATAATCTGCACGGGGCGGTGTTCTTGTTCGATCGCAATGACGCCTTCGATGCAAAGCCGTTCCCGACGGCCAACGACTACATATCCGGAACGCCGACAGCGAACCCGGTGCTGCGCCAGAACCAGTTTGGTTTTGTAGCTGGCGGACCAGTCTTCATTCCAAAGGTCTACGATGGCCGCAACAAGAGCTTCTTCATGGCCAATTACGAAGGCTGGCGGATCACCAACGGCGCACGTCAGGTGACCCAGATGCCAAATCCGGCGATCCTCACCGGAGACTTCTCAGCGGAAACGTACCAGGCGCCGGCCGGATCGGGTTTGCCGGGAGGACTGCTGCCTGCCTATGGAACGGCCGACTGCACCAAACTGCTATCTCTAGCTGGCAACTGCATGCCCGTCGACCCAACCACAGGATTAGCGTATCCCGGAAACAAAATACCTGCGGCTGCACAAACGGGTAACGTTGGCCAGGTAGCAATAAAGAACAGCTTCTGGCAGGCGCCGACGATCCCTAATCAGCCCGAGGGCAAGGTCAACTTTATTCGCAACATCGGGTTCCCACTGCACCAGAACCAGCAGAGTTATCGCGGCGACCAGAACCTCGGAAAGCTTGGGTCTGTCTTCTTCCGCTACACAGACGCGAACTTCACGAATCAAGGTTTCTACAACTCGCAGGATCTTGTGCACGGCTATGAGATCTATCAACAGAAACAAACCAGTTGGACGGTCTCGCACACAATCAACCTGGGTTCGTCTATCGTCAACAACTTCCGTTTCGGCCATTTGACGGCCAATGCGCCGCAAGGCGGACCGCAGATCACTGCGGATGCCGTTTCAGCATTGAACCTCACAGGAACCTTTCAGCATTTCACTGCTCTTCAGCAGACGTGGCCGAGTGTGGCTTTTAATAGCGGAGGCTTCGGCCAGGGTGGTGGCTCAGTGAACTCCTATACGGGATCGGAAGGTCCCACCTGGGAGTACGCCGACTCTTTCAGCTGGGTCAAAGGCCACCACACGATCGGTTTCGGCGCAGATTATCGGCGGTGGCGTCTGATCCGCAACCTTGACGACGACTTCTATGGTGACTGGCAGTTTAATGGAGCAACCATTCAGACCAACAGCACCGGGTGTACAACGCCCAGTGGTTTATGCGGGACCGGCAACTCTATGGCCGATATGCTGCTCGGCTACTACAGCAACGCGGGTGGATTTATTCCTGGTCCGCTGAGTCCGACAAATACGGCAGGAAATCCCCAGGACCACGTCTTCAGCTATTTCGGGCCCTATGTCATGGATGACTGGAAGATCACGCAGAAACTGACATTGAACATGGGACTACGTTGGGACTACCGCGCCGCAGCTTACGAGGCGAAGAACCACTTCTTCTGGCTGGATGACCAGAACAGCAGAGGCGGTCTTTGCTACGCGGACAAAACCCTGACCTCGAATGGAGTTGCTCCGGGTGCAGATTCCACCGGAGCGCCAATTCTGCGCTACTGCGGTCAGGTTCCACATCCGGGATCCAAAACTCCCTTTGCGCCGCGAGTCGGCCTGAATTTCCGCATCACCCCGAAGACCGTGTTCCGCGGCGGCTACGGGATCTTCTTCGATTCGGCTGAAGGTCGCGAAATCGACAACTCGGGAGACATCTACCCGTACGCAATCCGCAACGCTCTCAACCCGACAACCAATCCCAACGCTCCGAAGCTGAGTAACAACATGTTCCCGAGCTTCACGGCTTTGCAATCCTTCCCGGTGAGCACCTTGACATTCCTGGCTGTGATCGAATCGGACAACCCGCTCAACCCATATGTGCAGTCGTGGACGGCCGGAATACAGCGTGAACTTGCCAGGAACACCACTCTCGAGGTGAATTACATCGGCACGCATGCGATTCATCTTCTTGACCGTCGTCAGATTGCGCAACCGACAGCCATACCGGAAGCGAGCCTGGCATTTTGCCAGACCCAGGTGAACGGAAAGTACGTCAACTCTGGGGTGGCTCCATGCAGTAATGCCAGCCGGAGGCCGTATCCCAACTTCTCGAACATCTACATCAACAGCGACTGGCACGGCTACTCGCATTACAACGGGATGAACGTGAAGTTCGAGCACCGTGCACACGACCTGGCGGCTACCGCGGCTTATACATGGGCGCAGAGCAAGGACGACAAGTCCGCCGCCGCCGGAGTTGGTGCAACGGGTGCGGGATTCCAGGGATTCATGGATAACCACCATCCAGAGCTTGACTACGGACTGTCGGACTTCGATGTCGACCAGAGATTCGTCGCCAGCTACGTGTACGAACTGCCTTTCGGGCGTGGAAAGAAAATTGGCTCGGGAGTAAATCGCGCCGCTGATCTCATTGTCGGTGGTTGGGAGACGACCGGCATTGCTACATTCCAGGCAGGATTCCCATTCAGCATCACCGCGAGCGACGTGGGCGGGGCGCTTGGCACGTTCTTTCAGCGCGCAGACAAGGTGCCCGGGTGCAATGTACATGACAATCTCACGAAAACACTTCAACGCATCAACTTCGATTGCTTCACGCAGCCGGCATTCGGTGAATTTGGCACTACGCCTCGCAACTGGCTCCGGCAGCCGGGCATCAACAACTGGGACATGGGCATTGGAAAGAACTTCCGGATTGCTGAGAGTGTTCAGTTCAAGCTGAACGGCGACTTCTTCAATGCGTTCAACCATCATCAGTACGCAATCGGCACAGGAGCACTGATTGGCAGCGGATCTGGAGGAGGCGCCGCGATCAGTAACTCGATTACGTCCACAACCGCAGGTCAGATTACGTCTGCATCTGCGCCGCGCATCATTCAACTTAGTGGCAAGCTGACCTTCTGATCCGGTTTGAGGGGGTGTCGGCACGATCGTCGCCGACACCCTCTCCACACTTCAGACATTTATGCTCTCCTGGTTTTTCCCGGCTCATCCGGAGAAAGGAAAGTTGTGCCATCGTTCACTCGTAGCTCTTCCCGCAGCCTGACGCGACGAAAATTCATGACACAAAGCGCAGGTGCCATGGCGGTCTGCACTGCGGCGCTGTGGCATCCTCATCTCTCTGCAGAACAGAAGACGGAGTTTGTCGAAGTCGAAACAGCCGCTGGCCGCATTCGCGGCTCCCGAATGGACGGCCTATCAACCTTCAAAGGGATTCCGTATGGAGGTTCTGTATCGGGGCAGAATCGCTTCAAGAAGGCACCCCCGCTGAAGCCATGGACAGGTGTTCGGGATGCTCTGAAGTCGGGCGCTCCTTCTCTGCAGTCACCGCTGCGGCCATACTTCGGCATCAGCGAAGGAATGCCGTCGGAAGACTGTCTCTTTCTGAATGTGTGGACACCCGCAGCCGACACGCATAAGAGGCCGGTCATGTTCTACAGTCACGGCGGTGGGTTCACGGTCGGGTCAGGAGGAGCGCCATATCAAGATGGAGGAAACCTGGCGCGGACCTGGGATGTTGTCGTGGTTGAAACAAATCATCGCCTCGGTCTCATGGGCTTTCTCTACCTCGGTGACCTTGCCGGTGACGAATACGCGACCTCCGGGAACCAGGGATTGTTGGACATTTGTGACGGTCTAAAGTGGGTGCGCGAAAACATCCACGCGTTCGGCGGCGATCCTGACAACGTGATGATCTTTGGAGAAAGTGGCGGAGGTGCGAAGACATCCTGCCTCTATGCCATGCCCTCTGCTGCGTCCAACTTCAACAAGGCGTCAATCGAGAGCGGTCCCGGCATCCGCATGTTTCCTCGCGATATGGCAACCGAGACCACAATGATGGTGCTGAAGCAGCTTGGATTCGAAAGGTCTCAGTGGCGCAAACTCCTCGATATTCCAGGAGATCGACTTCTTCAGGTGCAAGTTGAGTTGGGCAAACGCCCTGCCGGCGGGCCGCTCACCATGAATGGGGGGCGCAGGGGAATCGGCGGTGGAGGCCATCCGGGCGGCTTCGGACCGGTGGTTGACGGCGCCATTCTTCCGCATCATCCCTTTGACCCGGACGCGCCCGCAATTTCCAAGAACAAGCCTTTGATTGTCGGATATAACCGAGATGAAACGATCTTTTTCTTCATGGAATCACACAATACCGATGTATTCAATCTTTCAGAAGCGGCATTGAAGCAACGCCTGCAAACAGAATTTGGGTCGCATGGCGATGATGTTTTCACCGCATATCGAACAAGCCGGCCAGAGGCTACACCGACCGATCTTTACATCGCGATATCCACCGCGCGAATGATTGGTCTTGGCTCGATCACAATCGCTGAACGGAAATTCGCACAACACGGTGCGCCGGTCTTTTCATATGTCTTTACACACGAGTCGAACAGGATAGTCCCCGGGACTCAGCACAAAGTCGGTGCTGCCCACGCAATGGAAATTGCATATAAGTTCGATCTGATTCGCCCCACTCAGCAGGGTGCCAGCGGACAGCCAGAGCAGACCGCAACACGCACGATGATGGATACGGACGCGAGCAGCGTTAAAACGGCGAAGAACATGAGCGAAATGTGGAGCACCTTCGCTCGTACAGGGAAGCCGGCGGCAAAGGGGCAACCGGATTGGATTCCGTATGACACGGGCCAGCGCCCCACAATGCTCATCGATGCGGAATGCAAGCTTGCCGATGATCCCTGGCGGCTCGAAAGGGAGGTATGGGAGAAACTGGAACCGTGACGATTGATTCAAAGAGCCGGGATCGAGAGAATGGGTGCGTTGTCAAACCCCCTACTGGAGAACATGCTTGTGAAATGTGTCCGTTCGATCTTTGATGCTCTCTGCCGGTTCGGATTGCTCCTGTTTCTCGCGATCTGTTCATACGGCTCTGCGTCAGTCCCGGGGCCCCCCATGAACCCCAATCTGATTGCAAGCCGCTGGCCGGCCTCTTGGATCACTAGCCCAACAGCGCCGGCGAGATCTCCGGGGGTCTTCTACTTTCGGAAGCAGATCTCGTTGGATACGGTTCCACAACACTTCTGGGTTCACGTCACAGCAGACAATCGATTCATACTCCATGTGAATGGAAAGTATGCTGCAGAGGGCCCAGCGCGTGGAGATCTGTTCCATTGGCGGTTCGAAACTATCGATTTCGCACCATATCTGAAAACGGGCCCGAACATCATTGCCGCCGTTGTGTGGAACTTTGCAGAGCAGGCTCCCGTTGCACAGATGAGCGATCGCACCGGATTTCTCATGCAGGGAGACACGAAGGCAGAGAGTGCCGTGAATACCGGCCGAGAATGGCTGGTGCGGCAGGAGGCTGGACGTGAAGCGATCGGCCACAACGGTGCGCAGGGTTACTATGCCGCCGGTCCCGCCGAAAAGGTCGATGGACGACTCCTTGACTGGACATGGGATCAGGCTGAACCCCAGGGATCGCAATGGGAGAAGCCGAAGATTCTAGGACCTGCCGCTACTCGAGAAGCTCAGGATGCGCCGAACTCTTGGGAATTAGTGCAGGATTCGTTGCCCGCGATGGAGCACCGCATGGTCGGCGCAGGCAAGATTGCACGCGCGGAGGGCATCCAATCCAACTCTGATTTTCCAGCTGCGCCTCTCGAGATTCCGGCGAACTCTCACGTAACGATCCTCCTTGATAATCACGTTCTGCAGACCGCATACCCGGCCTTGACCCTCAGCGGCGGGCGCGATAGCGAAATCAAAGTCACCTATTCTGAAGCGCTGTACGATGCCCAAGGAAAGAAGGGCAACCGTAACGAGATTGCCGGACGCCGAATTCAAGGCCTTACTGACGTTTTCATTGCAGATGGAAAAGACGCTCGCACCTTTGAGCCCCTGTGGTGGCGGACGTGGCGATATCTACAATTGGAGGTTACGACGAAGTCCGAGCCGCTGAAACTCGATGCTCTTCGAGCTTGGTTCTCGGCATATCCATTTGAAGAAAAAGCGACCATCAAAGGCGATATCAAGGAACTGGACCGGGTCTGGGAAACGGGCTGGCGCACTGCTCGCCTTGATGCGCACGAGACCTACATGGATGCGCCTTATTGGGAGCAGCTTCAATACGTGGGAGACACACGCATTCAGGCTCTGATTTCCTATGTCGTCGCAGGCGACTCAAGACTGGCGCGTCAAGCGATCACGAACATCGATGACTCGTGCACACCAGAAGGTATTACTGAGAGCCGCTATCCCTCTAGCCTGCCCCAATTCATCCCGACATTCTCGCTACTTTGGATCAACATGCTGCACGACTACTGGATGTATGTCGATGACCTTGCCCTCGTGAAAGAGACGCTGCCTCATACGCGCACGGTCATTGATTGGTATGCAGCTCGACTTCGCCCGAATGGGTTGTTGGGCAAGATGAAGTGGTGGGAATTCGCAGATTGGACGGCAAACTACAAGTACGGCGTGCCGCCGCAAGAAGCGGATGGAGGATCAACATTCCTCACGCTGCAGTTTGTCGAAGCACTCCAGGCAGCAGCGGAGATGGAAGATGAGTACGGCAGCAAAGAAAGAGTTGCTGAATATCGCGCCATCCTTCTCAAAGCCAAGGAGGCGATAAATCGCGAGAACTGGGACGCCGTACATGGCCTGTACGCGGATACTCCTGCGAAGAACTCATGGAGCCAGCAAGCGAATGTTCTTGCTGTTTTGTTGGACGTCGCGCCACGCGATGAGCAGCAGCCGATTCTCAGAAGGCTCCTAGCAGCGAAAGAGCACGAAAGTCTGTCGATTGACGGTAAGACGATTCCTCCTCTCTCTCCGTTGAGCTACTATTTCCGCTTCTATCTGAACCGAGCGCTCGATCACGTTGGGCTAGGTGATCTGTACCTTTCACAGCTTCAGCCTTGGTACGGGATGCTCGATTTAGGCCTGAGCACGTGGGCAGAAACACCCGAGCCGACGCGCTCTGATTGCCATGCATGGAGTGCCAGCCCCAATTACGATCTGCTCACCATCGTGGCCGGTATCCGGCCAGCAGCGCCCGGCTTCAGAAAGGTGCGAATCTCTCCGCATCTGAAAAGCCTTCACCAGCTTGACGTTTCTATGCCGCTCAGAAACGGGCAGATCCGGGTTGCCTACCAGTTAAGCCAGGGCCACTGGACCGCAACCGTGACGTTACCTCCTGAGCTGAGTGGCGAGTTTGTATGGAAAGGTGAAACTTCGGTTCTTCACTCAGGTTCACAAACGCTCAATCTGCCGTGAATCAAACTCGCTCGATAACTTTGTTTCCAGAATCACCTTTCCGAAAGGACTCTCGATGAACAAATGCTCCCTGTCGCTCTGCACGATCATGCTTATGACAGTCCCTCTTGCGATCGGTCAAACGTCAACTTTGGCGCCTGATAAAGCCCATAGCGAAGTCGACTTCTCGATTGTGCATTTGGGGCTTTCGAAGGTTCACGGCCGATTCGGAAATATAGGCGGCTCGATCGTTCTCAACGAGGCGGATACTTCGAAGTCCACCGTGAACGTCACAATAGATGTGAGCACGGTCGATACTGGTGTCGCCGCCCGCGACAATGATCTTAAAAGTGCGAATTTCTTCAACGTTGCTCAGTTTCCGACTGCGACGTTTGTGAGCACCAATGTGGCCCGGTCAGCCTCTGGCTTGACCGTCAACGGCAATCTCACCCTCCACGGGGTTACAAAACCAGTGATTCTTGAGGTTGAAGCTCCGACTGGAACGGTATCCGGCATGGATAAAAAGCCTCACTACGGATATTCCGCCAAGACTACGATAAGCCGTACTGCCTTCGGAATCGGGTCCAAAGTTCCAGGTGCTGTTGTGGGTGACGAGGTTCAACTGACCATTGACCTTGATGTCGCGAAGCAATAGACAGGCAACAGGGATTGCCGGCGTAACAGAATTTGCCTCGCAGTCGAATCGATTTGCATTGCGGACGTCGCACTCCCTCCAGTGACTAATATGAAACGTAGCCGATTCACAGAATCACAGATATCGGACATTCTCGAGGGATTGCGCTCAGGGCAGAGCGTTGCGGAGCTCTGTGATCAGTATGGGATCAGCGCTTCCACTCTCTACACATGGAGATCACATCGCACGCGGCTCCTTCCCGACAAGGACGATGTGGTGAATCGGGTTCAGAAGGAAAACCGGCGATTACGCAGAATCATCCTCGGGATGATTGAAGAAACCGACAAGTTGAAGGGTATGATCCGTTCGAGCCAGTCGAGCTCAGCGAAAGCAATTTCAACAATGCCGGGTCACTCTGAGCCCTCAGATTCTGAAGAGCTATCCAGGTCATAGCAGAATAACTACGGAAACACGTTTGCTTCCAATCAGGACTTCCCGCGCGTACAGTCTGCGGTGTTCCACGCGCCTGAGCATTACCCAACTCTCAGCGATCCAGCAATCATGCCATCCGCGAGTTCATGGAGTGGTACTGCTCAGAGCCATCACTGCCATTCAACAAGACTGTCGTGACGGGATACCCGAATCTGCTCGAGCGGCGATACTTCGCACACTCGACTATCAACCTGAGACTCGCGGCAGCACAGCAACTTTCCCATGAGGCTTCCCTGGCGGGCTTTTCAGCCTGGATCTTGCTGCAGGAATCCGGGGTGAAGAGTGTGCCTCCGATCCAGCTCAGCGTTGCGTTTGTTTCAGCGCCATTTGCGCCGTCCCGCTTACAATAGCTTCGCGGTCGTAACTCAAGGAGAAACAAGTGCGGATTTTCTCGAGAAGGACGTTTGTAAAACAAGCGGGCATGTGCGTAGCCCTCGGTGAACTTCTACTTTCGGGAGAGAAGATGGCTGAGGCGAACCCTCTGGGGCTCCCAATCGGGTGCCAGACGTGGCCGGTGCGCAACATGATTGCGAAGGATTTTCCCGGAACTCTCAAGCAGTTGGCGGCCGAAGGATTCCAGAGCATCGAGATGTGTTCACCCGTGGGGTACGCCGACTCTGGATTCGGTGGCCTGAGGAGATACAGCGGTAGGGAACTGCGATCGATCATTCAGGATGCGGGCCTGAGCTGTGTGAGCAGCCATTTCTCGCTTGATGAGTTACGCAAGGATCAGGACGGGCGCATTGATTGGGCGAAGGACATGGGCATACCCCAGATGCTGGTGGCCACTCTCAGCGGTCCGAGAAATCCAATGATGGACGATGTGAAGCGAGCTGCTGCGGAATACGAGAAAATCGGCGAGCATGCTGCGGCAGCAGGTATCGTGCAGGGTCTTCATAACGAGGATTTCGAGTGTACAACCGTGGATGGACAGCGGACCTACGACGTCCTGCTCAAGCTTCTCGATCCGAAAGCTGTGCAGTTCCAATTCCAGGTATCGACAATCGCCCAGGGATTCGACGCGGCTGAATACTTCACGAAATATCCCGGCCGATTCGTTTCCATGCACGTGCAGGGATGGTCGGCGAAGACGCGCTCCATTGTGCCAGTGGGCCAGGGCACCCTCGACTGGAAGAAGATCTTTGCCGCCGCGAAGAAAGGAGGCATCAGAAATTACTTCGTTGAAATGGACCTGCCCCTGATGAAGGCCAGCATGCCGTATCTCCATCAACTTCAGGTGTAACAGATCGTAGGCTAGGCCGTTGCGGAGAAGCCGCATGGGGCCTTGGCATTTTTACCGTAAGGAGAAGCAGAAAGGGTCATACGATGAATCGCCGCGAATTCCTTGAAAGTGCCTCCGCCTCCGCTTGTTTCACGATTCTTCCACGGCATGTACTGGCGGGAAGCGGAGTCATCCCTCCCAGCGACAAAATCACACTTGCTCACATCGGCACAGGCACCCAGGGTCTTCGCGAGATGCCGAGATTGATGGCGAACCCGGAGATCCAGATCGTCGCCGTCTGCGACCCTTCAAAACATGCGATCGGATACCGGGATTGGGGAAAGGATGATCTCCTCAATCAACTGCGGACAGTGCTTGATAAGCCGGAATGGATGGCAGGAACCGAAGGAACTGTACCCGGCGGCCGCGACGTAGCCCAAAATTTCGTGGACACCTACTACGCGAACGAGCATCCGTCCGGGGCCTACAAGGGCTGCTCTTCCTATGCCGATTTCCGCGAGTTGCTGGACAAAGAAAAAGACATTGATGCAGTCAAGATCATGACGCCCGATCATCTTCACGGCGTCATAAGCATCGCCTGCATGAAGAGGGGCAAGCACGTCATCATGCACAAGCCCATCGCGAATCGATTGCAGGAAGCCAAGCTGGTGATCGATACTGCGCGGGAAACGCGGGTTGCAACTCACTTTATGCCGTGGGAAGCGAATGGCTCGATGGATCAGGTGATGGCGTGGATCAACGATGGGGCGATTGGTGATCTGCGCGAAATCCATAACTGGACGAACCGTCCCGTGTGGCCGCAGTACACGAATCTGCCGAATGCCGGCACGCCTGTTCCGGATGGCTTTGACTGGGATTTGTGGCTTGGTCCCGAGGCCGAGCGCCCCTACTCGCCCGAATATACGCACATGGTATTTCGCGGGTGGTATGACTTTGGAGGCGGATCCATGGCTGACATGGGGCATTACAGCTTGTGGACGGTGTTCAATGCTCTCGATCTGAAGTCACCAACGAGCATCGAGCCGGCGATGACTCACACTTGTGGACTCAAGGACGGCATCGCTTTCCAAGTGGAGAACGACTATTCTTTCCCGACGGCCTCCGCCGTGCGATTCAAATATCCGGCAAGCGGGAAGAGACCCGCGGTGGAACTGGTGTGGTATGACGGCGGGATGCGTCCACCGACGCCGGAGGAGCTTGAGAGTAAGAACGAAGAGCTTCCGGTCGAGGGGATGATGTTCGTCGGGAGCAAGGGAAAGATCCTTTCTGGCTTCCAGCTTGAAGCTCCGCAGTTGATAGCGCAAGGAAGCACGCCCAAGGATATGGTGGCGCCAGTTCATGTACGCGGCCAACAGGCTTCGCCGAGCATGCGCCAGTGGATTGCCGCGGTGCACGGAGGAGTTCAACCGCCTTCGAGCTTCCTGAACGCGTGGCCGATCTCAGAGGCAGTAAATTTGTACGCAGTCGCACTGCGGACGGGCAAGAAGCTGCTCTACGACAGCCAGTCTCAAAAGATCACCAATGTGACAGACGCGAACAAGTACTTGGCGCGCGAATACCGGAAGGGCTGGGCCCCGCGAGCATAATCAGAATCGTGACGCAACCGTGTCAGACATGTGAAAAGCGTCGCGCCAGCCCTGGATGCGGTAGCGCACTAGATTTGGTCACAGAGAAGGAGATCCTCTGTGACCCATCTACTCAGTTCCAGATCGCACTTTCCCTCCTCGCCTCCAAGCTTGAATGCCCGGGACCTCACCAGCATTTGCCGCTACGCTGAATCAGCAGTTACTGAGTCGATGCTCGATGGCAGGTGCCGCCGGCTCGGGCGTTTGACGAACTCGCCTCGAGGCAAAATCGCTTTAACGCGCCATTTACGAACCGCTTCTATTCTCAAACACATGCGGAATATGAAACGGGCGCCGCGTAGCTTTTCCTAATTTGTTCAAAGTTGTGACAAATGAGGATTGACATGGGTTTTGGAAGTTCGTACGGTAATTCAGAGCTTCCCCGTGACTGTAAATTCAACCCCGGGCCTCACTGTGACCCCTGCTCGCACACCGACCCCCTTGTCCGTGCGGCGGCAGGGCCCCGACTCGTAGAGGTCCCGGTACACCAAGCAACACATCTTGAGGAGCAACATCGTGAGACGCAAACACTTCCTTGTACTTCTTGTTCTGCTCATCTGCGGTTCATTTGGCTGGGCGCAGTTTGAGACCTCTGCTGTCTTGGGCTTTGTCCGGGATTCAAGCGGAGCGCCTATCGCCAACGGCAAGGTGACGCTGGTGAATGTGAGCACCGGTATCACTACCGCCGCAACAACAGACAATGACGGCCACTTCCAGTTTCCAGATGTTCACGTCGGCCGTTACAAGGTGACGGCGTCTGCTCCCGGCTTCAGCGATTCGGTCACTGATCCTTTCGCTGTAAACGTAAGTACCCGTCAGCGTGTCGACGTCACGCTCAAGCCGGGCAGTGTTGCCGAAACGGTAGTTGTCTCCGGCGCCGCGACACAGCTCGAGAGTGAGACGTCTTCTACAGGCACCATGATCTCTGAGACGCAGGTGCACGATTTGCCTCTCAATGGCCGTGCCTACGGCGACCTCATGTCGCTCGCTCCTGGCGTACGGCGCAACAACCTCGAGAACCAGTCGGTGACGAGCCGTGACGCTTCGTATAACGTGAACGGCCAGCGATCGGAGTTCAATAACTTCCTTCTAGATGGTTTGGATAACAATGCGTACGGCACATCGAACCAGGGATTTTCGAATCAGGCAATTCCTCCGTCGCCCGACGCCATCAATCAGTTCCGCATTGAAACCAACAACTACTCCGCTGAGTTTGGCCGTGCCTCCGGTGCGGTAGTGAACGTATCCATCAATAGCGGCACCAATCAGGTGCACGGCAAGCTTTGGGAGTATCACCGCAACACGATCTTCAATGCGATCGGGCCATTCGCTGCGCCGATCAATAAGCTGACGGGCAAGGCGCAGAAGCCGATGCTCATCCGCAACCAGTTCGGCGGCGACATCGGTGGGCCGATCCTGCATGACCGTCTCTTCTACTTCGCTGACTACGAAGGCAATCGGCAGGTGCAGGCGCAGTATGCAGCAGCTACCGTTCCCACCGACCTTCAACGTCAAGGAATCTTCCAGACCACTACGGGCGCCCCTGTTCCTCTGCGCAACCCGATAACCGGCGCCGTTTACGCAAACGGCATTGTTCCCCAATCAGATTGGACGCCGCTTGCGACTGCGGTAATTGGCGCGCTGCCAGCTCCGAACGTTGCGGGCTTTTCCAACAACTATGTCTCGTTCCCGCGAGCCAGGCTTACCGACAATAAGGGTGACGGTCGGCTTGACTACATCGTTAGCAACAAGACGACGGTGTTCGGCCGCTATAGCGACCACAAGGGCGATATCGTCGACGCAACCTCGATTCCCGGAGACGCCGGCGATGGCGGCAACGGTACCATCCACGCTTACAATCGCCAGATTGCTTCCGGCATCACGCACGCTTTCGGACCGAACTCCACCCTGGACGCGCGAATTGGGTTCACTTGGACCCACGGCGGGAAGAGCCCCTATCTTGCCGGCCAGGAAAGCCTGAACGTGCAGGCCGGCGTGCCGGGTCTCCCCACTGATAAGACCGTAGTCCGCCGCCTCAGCAACGAAAGCGTGAAGAACTTCACCACCTGGGGCGCGCAGACCTCGAATCCGCAGTTCCAGAACCCTTTCGTGGTCAACCCGAAGCTCAACTACTCGCTCATCCGGGGACGCCACAGCATGAAGTTCGGCTGGGAATATCTCTCCATCAATACCGAGGTCGATGACTTCAATCCCGTCTACGGTGGCGAGACATTCAGCCAGGGATTCAGCCAGAACGGCGGCGGCACCAGCGACGCGGGCGCTGGCGCAGCAGCTTATCTCACCGATTTCCTTACCGGTGCGCGCGACAGTTATCAGCTCAATAACTTCCGCATCGTCAACTATCACCAGCGCATGAACTACTTCTACGTTCAGGATGACTGGAAGGTTCTGCCCTCCCTGACCGTCAACGCGGGTCTGCGGTATGAACTGGTAACGCCGCAGTGGGTCGACGGAAACCACCTGGCGAATTTCGATCCAGCGACCAACACAATCATCCAGGCGTCCGGTGGCTCGCTTTATAAGCGCGCTCTGGTGAACACGCCGAAGATGGATTTCGCTCCGCGCTTTGGCATCGCATGGCAGGCTGATCCGAAGACCGTGGTTCGTTCGGCCTACGGACTGAGCTTCGATCAGTTCAATCGAGAGGGCGGTGAAAATCTGCTCGCTTACAACGGTCCGTACATCATCAACTCAGCAGTGAACCAGGTGGCGCCGTTCGCCTTTACGGGAACCAAGCAGCCCCTTTGCACAGGGGACAATTACATCAACTGCTTCCGTCCGGTGATGCAGGGGTATCCGTCGAACTTTGTGGCGGCCAGTAACTTCAACACCTTGATTGCTCAGACCCGCTACATCCCGAAAGATATTCCGACCGGTTACGTGCAGGCCTGGCACCTCGATGTGCAGCGGGAGATCGGGCACAACAGCGTTCTCACTCTTTCGTATGTCGGCGAACACGGCGTTCACATCTGGGTGCTGGCCGATCTCAACCAGGCAGCGGCGAACACACCTACGGGAACACTCAGTGTTCAGGCTCGTCGTCCAATCACGACCTTTACCACCATTGAAGAATCGATCCCGGCGGGCTTCCTCAACTACAACGGCCTGCAGGCCAAATTCGAGCACCGTTATGCCGGCGGCATCTACCTGCTCAACTCATTCACCTGGTCACACGCGATCGACAACGCTTCAGGCCATCTTGATACGCCCAACGGCGACAACTCGCGGGTGAATCTGGCGAACCTCGAGGGAGAACGCGGTCAATCCGCCTACAACCAGCCCATCAACAATACCCTCAGCGTGGTCTGGGATCTGCCGTTCGGAAGCGGCCGGCATTTCGTAAACGGGATGCCACGTGCTGTCGATACGGTGCTCGGTGGATGGCAGCTTACAGCGATCAACACCGACACGAGCGGTCAGCCGTTCAACTTGACTTACAGCCCGGCAGCGGCTTATCAGCTCAGTCCGCTGCTGACACAGCGTCCGAATCAGAATGGCAACCCGATCAATCCAAGCGATAAATGGGTGAAGACCACCTCTGCTCTCAATGGATACCTGAATACAACGGCCGTCACTCTGCCCAGCGATCCTTCGCATCCTTACGGGACTGCCGGACGAAACTCGCTGCGCGACATGACCTTCAACCAATTCGACCTCGGTCTGCACAAGAGCTTCCGTCTCTGGAATGAGCACTCCTCGTTTGATCTGCGCGGCGAAGCTTTCAATGTGCTGAACAAGGTCAACTACATGGCGCCAAACTCAAACCGCAGCTCCGGCAGCTTCGGCTCGATCACAAGCTATTTCCCACCGCGTCAGCTTCAGGTTGCGGGAAAACTCAGCTTCTAATCAGGAGAAAGCCTGAATGGCGCATATTACTCGTCGCAGCTTCGGCGCACTTACCGCCGCGGCACTTACAGCAAATCTCACGCGCTCGCTATGGGCGCGTGAGGTTGCGCCACAATCCGGCAGCCGGCGATTCTATATCGCACTGATCGCAGACACCCACATCATCGACGACTTCTACGTGAAGGGCAGTGAGAATGGAGTCGAAGATAATGAAAGTATTCTGCTGACTACCCCCAGACTGATCTCTGCTCGTGATCTGATCAACTCACTTTCTCCTGCCATCGAACAGGTCTTTCTGCTCGGCGATTACTTCCACAACTATCCGTCGCAGGACTACGATTTCTACTTCAAAAACAAAACGCGGTTGGACAATGCCAAGGCCATTACCGACGGCTTTCACATGCCCGTCCACATTGGATGGGGAAATCACGACTATGATGTGCGGCATGTACCGCGCGAAATGAGCCATCGCCTTTTCAAGGCAAAGTTCAACACCGATCCGTACTGGGCTCTCGATTACAAGGGCTACAAATTTGTCCACCTGAACAACTTCCTGGGATCGACCCAGGACAACAAGGCTGCGAATTTTAATCCCAATACCGGCAGCCTTGGCGAAGAGCAGCTACAGTGGTTCGAAGCGCAGCTCGCCCAGCGCAAGCCCACATTTGTCTTCGTGCATTACCCGCTCATTTCCGTGCAGGACGTGGAGTTTCACGATTTCGGCCTGCATCCGCTTTTGCGCAAGCATGCCGACACGATTCAACTCGTTGTCGCCGGGCACGTACACAAATGGGTTGACTTCGCGCACACCTATGGGCCGCAGCACTACATTATGGCGGCCACGCGCTACGATCCCAACGCTTACATGCTCCTCGAGATTGACCCTGATCGTGGCAGTTACCGCTTTCTCAACGCCGATCTCGTAGAGTGGTCCACGCACTATAGCAAGCCATATCACGCCGTCTGAGATGCGAGCGCTTCGGCCCGGAGCGCTCACGTTCCCAGCCCTTATCGCACGCCGCCCCAAGATCATCTCTCAACGAAATCCCTCAGATTTCGGCCTCGCACGAGAGGCGCATATACTCGTATTCACTGACGTGAACGACCTGGGCGCACAATCGAATATCTCGTCGCGCGAACGATCGCAATGGTTTTACATCAGGCTGGCGATAAGCGCGATCCTGTTGGTGCCAGCCATCTGGTTCACCTGGCTCACGGTCGATGGCCTTGCAATGCGCCGCGATCTTCGCGTGGATCTTGCGGAACTTCAGCACGTCCGCTATGGCCTTCTGAGCGCAGATCGATGGCGCGGCATCATTGGGCCCATCCTGAACGCGCAGGTGGACAAACTCGACCTCCAGGGACAGAGCAAAAATCTGCGCCCCATGGTGGAGCATTCGCTCAACTCTCTGCTCGACAACATTCAGAAGCAGATGACGGCCCCAAAGCCTGCCGGATCCGATGCGAAAAAGCCCGCTCAGCCCAACGCAAAACCAGCACCCCCCCCGTTCACCGCCCCGCCTATGATGGTGAACATGATCGTCAGCTCGCTTCGCCCGCACATTCCGGAGTACACCAACGTCGTGCTGGCTGAGTTGGCGAAGCCGCAAAACCAGACGGCATTTAAAGAGTCGGTGCGCACGGTGCTGAACGATGCGGTCAAGAACACGTTCAGCTCAGTGGATATGACTTCGTATTCTGCAATACTCAAACGCTACGGATGCGCTTCCAGCGCCGCGTGCGAGGAAATGCTGCGCAATCGAATCCAGGTGGCTGACAGCCAACTGAACAAGGACTACCTCATCGTCCTCGCCTCGGCGGCCTTGGGGTTCATTCTGCTTACAGCGACGCGCGCGCCGCTCTCGCGCCCGGCAGTTGTCGTGTTGATGCTGTTCTGCATTGCCATGTTGGTGGGCGGTGTATTGAGTCCCATGCTCGAAGTGGAAGTACGCGTCACGCGTCTGGACGCGACGTTGCTCGGAGCGCCCATCGAGTTTCGCGACCAGTCGCTCTACTATCGCAGCAAAACTGTGCTCGAAGTATCCCGCAGCTTGCTCGAGATGCATCGCCCTGCAATGTCGCTCGTTGCTGTGCTTGTGATTCTGTTCAGCGTTGTATTTCCGGCGTTCAAAATGCTCGCCCTCAGCGCATCTTTGTTTCGGCCGTCATTGTTGCGCAATAGCCGCATCGTGAGGGTGCTGGCCTTCGAGTTGTCCAAGTGGTCCATGGCCGACGTAATGGTGCTGGCGATCTTTATGTCGTTCATCGCCTTTAATGGAGTAATTGAAAGCGGCATGGGTGGCATTCGCGCTGAACCCGCTGTCCAACAACTGGTTCTTCCGACAAACAGCTCGACCATTCTGCCCGGCTACTACCTGTTCATTGGATTCTGCGTGGGCAGCATTTTTCTCTCGAAGAAGCTGGAGCGAGGAATAGCGTCAAAGTCGGCGTCCGACCGTGATTGAGGACAAGAGTTCTTGACTGCCTTCATGAATCAGACATGCTTCATCGAGACTGTTCCGCTTTCACAACGAAGTACGTAACGGTGTCGCCATCCGTTACCAGCGTTTGGTGCGGCATGCCTGCCGGAATGTGTACGACATCGCCCGCGCGCACTTCCTGACGCGTTCCGCCTTCGACAGACTTGCCGCGAATCTCACCCTCGCTGACTGTCTTTTGGTCGACCACGCTGCCGCCAGTGACGACCGTCGCATGTCCGTCGAGGATTACGAACATGTCGGCGAAGTTCTGGTGGAGTTCGCCGCCTCCGCTCTTCTGACGGAACGCAAGCATCGTGTAGTGATGGGGATATTTCTCCAGAGTCTCGCTGGCTGAGCCATCGCCCTTAGCGGCCTGCTCCTGCAGGTGCTTGGCGCGTTCCAGCAGCTGTGCTTTCGACCAATGATCCGATTGCATCGTTTGTGCCTGTGCCCCCAACGCACTCACTACCAGAACTGCACCCAACAGCTTAACAGCTGCAACTTGCATCTGCGCCTCCGCAATGGTGAACTGTCGACTGCAAAAGAATACTCGTTGGCCCGGCTGCAGTCACACTACTTTAATCCAGCCATTTCCCGCGCCCGCAGAAATATCTTCAGGAACATGAGCTTCGTCAGCTTGCCCGTGTTCGTATTCTGCAACGACGGATGATAGCTCGTGATCGCCTTCAGTCCGCTCGGGAGAGGGAATTCGTTTCCGTGACCGAATGGGTACTCAGCGCGAACGACTTTTGCACCATTGCGCTGCTCATGCGCGAGAAGGCCGTCGAAGGCGATACGTCCCAGGCACACTACAACGCGCATGTTTTTCAGCAGTGCCATCTCCTGGTCCAACCAAGGGGCGCAGTTGCGCAACTCTTCGGGCGTAGGCTTGTTGCCCGGAGGTGCACAGCGTCCGACAGAGGTGATCCAGAGCCCGTGCAACCTCATTCCGTCCTGCAAGGAGGTAGCTTTTGGTTGGGATGCGAACCCTGCTTCGAAAAGTGTCGGATAGAGGAAGTTGCCCGATCCGTCGCCCGTGAAAGGCCGTCCAGTTCGATTGGAACCGTGCGCTCCCGGCGCAAGCCCGAGCGCAAGCACGCGCGCCTCCGGATCGCCAAATGATGGCACAGGACGGCCCCAGTATTCCCACTCCATGTAGGCACGCCGGCGCACGCGCGCGATTTCGGTGCAGTGCGTTCGGAGCCGGGGACAAAGATCGCACTTCACGATGCGCGCATTCAGTGCTTCAAGAGTCTTTGGAAAAGAAGCCATCCATCCTAGGTTATAACGACCGCCGGATGCCAGTTTGCCCGCACTTCATGGGCTTTTCACAGCTGAACCTTCACCTCTTCTGCGCCATCAGATACCATGTGTCACACGGAGAACCTTCCAATGAAATCAGCGAAAATTCTCGTCCTTGCAGGCGACTTTGTAGAGGATTACGAACTCATGGTGCCCTTTCAGGCGCTACAGATGGTTGGCCATATTGTGGATGTTGTTTGCCCGGGCAAGAAGAAGGGGGAGCAGGTCCGCACCGCCATCCACGACTTCGAAGGCGATCAGACCTACACCGAGAAGCGCGGCCACAACTTCACCTTGAATGCCACATTCGATGAAGTGAATCCGGCTAGCTGCGACGCGCTGGTCATTCCCGGCGGCCGGGCCCCTGAGTATCTCCGCCTCAATCAGAAGGTCCTGGACATCGTGCGCCATTTCGACAAGGAAGGGAAGCCCATCGCCGCACTCTGCCACGGTCCGCAATTGCTGGCCGCAGCCGGCGTGCTGAAAGGCCGCAAGCTGAATTGTTATCCAGCCTGCGCACCGGAGATCGGACTGGCGGGAGGCACGTTTGTGTCCCTCGAGATGACCGACGCGATGGTGGATGGAAAGCTGGTTACCGGCCCGGCATGGCCGGCGCACCCGGCATGGCTCGCGAAATTCCTCGATGTGCTTGATGCACATCTGAAGCAGCAGGCTGCGGCCTAAACAGCTCTTGCACTCGGCTGAATCTCATTCGCTTGTTGACGACACGGCGGGCCGTACCGCGCGCACATGACGCAGCGGCAGTGCAGACCCGTTATTCAAGGTCTGCTGGATTTCGGCAATGATTGAGAGTGCGATAGCGGCTGGCGTCTCCGCGCCGATGTCGAGACCGGTGGGCGCGTTAATCTGTGCGAGCCATTGCTCGACGCGCTCCGGACCAGTTTCCAGCCCAAGCAGGCGCGCAGCTTCTGCCAGAACTTCACGGGTGCGCCGCTGCGGGCCCAGAACGCCGACATAGGCAGGCAGGCTGTCGCGCGCCAGCAACGAGGCCAGAATTCGCGAATCCTGGTCAAAGCTGTGAGTCACGAGGATGACGGCATCCGTCGTTTTCAGATCGGCAAAAGCGGACCCGTTCTCGAGCGGCATATTCGCGATTGGCAGCGTGACTACCGCATCGGCGGCAGGAAACCGTTTGTGTGCGACCAGGTTGCTGCGTCCGTCTGCAACGGCAACAAACCACCCCAGCTGCCGCGCCAGCTGAGCAATCGGCTTGGCATCATCGCCTGCGCCGAAGATCCACAATCCTGGTCGAGCTGCACGATAGTCAACCCAGACACGAGTGGTCTTCTCGCCCGCAGTCACCCGCTGATCGATCGATTGCATGTGCTCGAGAGCCTGAAGTGCCATGCTCTCTAGAATCGGTTCCAAACCGTTGGTCGGTTCAGAACCTGCCAATCCGTTAGAGACTGTTGGACCAGCAAACGCGCGGTTGCCAATCTCGTCGCCTTCCAGCACGGTTGCAATCGCCACTGGAACCCGCGCATGAAATGCGACTTCCAGCGCTCTCAACAGCGGAGCCGCGGTCGCGCGGCGCTCCAGCAGAACATAAACAACGCCACCGCAACCCGAGCCATACGGAACGTCACCGTCATCTGCAACGGTTGAGTAGCGTCCTACGACAGGGCCGGACTCTGTGAGCCACCATGCGCGTTTTGCGACTTCGGCTTCGAGGCATCCGCCGCTCACCGTGCCTGCACGACGGCCGTCTCGCGTAATCAGCATACGTGCGCCGGGCTTGCGGTAGCTCGGCCCGTCGACATCGACCACTGTGGCCAGAACGTAGTCCGCGTCGGCTGCTTCTAGTTCGTGCCAAAGCGGCAGGATGTTCTCGAGATCCGTCATTTACCAGCCATTTTACGCCTGCAGCACTTTTGACTGGAGCAGGTCCTCAATCGTAACCGGAAGTTCGCGAACCCGCACTCCCGTAGCGTGATGCACGGCAGCAGTAATAGCCGCGGCGACACCGGCAAGGCCGATCTCACCCACTCCGCGAGCCCCATACTCGCCCATCACAGGATCGGGATAGTCGAGGAATGTGACGTCAATCTGCGGAGAATCAGCGCAAGTCGCCATCAGATAGTCGGCCATGCTGCCATTGATCGGCTGACCTGTCCGCTGATCGTGAATCGTTTCCTCCAGCAGACCCATGCCGACACCCATCACGACCGCGCCAGCAATCTGATTAGCCGCCGCCGTGGGGTTGATGATCCGCCCTGCGTCGATCACCGTCACAACCCGGCTCACGCGCAGGCGGGCCATCTCAGGCTCCCACTCCACCTCAACAAACTGCGCACCGTAGGAGTGCAGCGACTTGTCCTTTGACTGCGGATCTTCCCAGGTGGGAACCGTCTTGCCTTCCGCGCTCAGGCCATCGATACGAGCTAGCTTCAGAATCTCTGCGAACTCCGGATCGCCGGCTGCCTGGTCCTTCTTGCGAATGCGTCCTTCCGCGAACTCGAGCTCTTCCACCTTCGCACCCTTCAACGGAGAGCCGTCGGTCCCGGTAGAGAGAGCGAGCATCTTCTTCATCGCTTCCGTGGAGGCATGTGCAATCGCGTTGAGCACTGAGCCGGTCACCATTGACCCGCCCGACATTGGTCCATCAGGCAGAGCGCTGTCCCCAAGTACCACATCGATGCGGTCGAGAGGGACGCCTGTCTTCTCGTGAACGACTTGCGCGAAGGTTGTGTACGTGCCGGTTCCAATGTCCTGCGTGCCGCTGCGTACTGAGACGCGCCCGTTTGAGTGGAACTCAACGTGCGCAGTGCAGGGTAGACGTACGGCCACCCAACTGGCTCCGGCAACACCCCAGCCGAGGATTTTGCCATCACGCCGCATCGATCCGATGCCCGCTGTACGCTTCTCCCAGCCGAACTTCTTCGCGCCAACCTCGAGACACTCCCGGTAATGACGCGACGAGAAGGGGATATTTTTCTCTTCATCCTTCTCCGCATCATTGAGGATTCGCAGCTTCAACGGATCAATTTTCAATTCATCCGCCAACTCATTCATCGCGGATTCCAGCGCATAAAGCCCGGGAACAGCCCCCGGACCGCGCATGTACATCGGAGCTCCAAGATTTCGCCGCACCAGCCCGCTGGTCACGGAGAGATTCGCAACGCTATAGAGGTAAGGCGTAGCTTCAGCGCAGCCTTCCTCAAAATCGTCGAGCATCGATGTCGAGTTCAGATAATCATGGCTCAGGGCGAGCAGTTTGCCATCGCTCGAAGCTCCGAGGCGAATGCGCTGCTCGGTACGCGGACGATACCCGACACTTGAGAACATCATCCGGCGCGTGAGGCTGAGCTTCACCGGCCTGCCCAGCTTGCGAGCCGCTACGGCATTCATTGCGCAGTGGGGCCACGGAAACAGCTTGCCACCGAATCCGGATCCGAGAAAGCGCGTCACGACACGCACGTTCTCGATGGGAATTCCCAGCGTCTGCGCCATCACCACGCGATGATTCACGACGCCTTGCGTCGTTTCGAACATGGTGAATTGGTCGCGATCCCACACCGCAACTGAACCGTGCATCTCGATCGGATTATGTGTCTCGATCGGCGTCACGTAGGTCTGGTCGACTTTGACGGGCGATGTTCCAAATGCCGTGTCGAAATTTCCGCGATGGCTGCCTTTCTTGCGCTCACCCTTATAGTCATCCAAAGATTCGCGAAGGTTCGGCTTCTCGGCTTCGAATTCCGCTTTAACCACAGCCGCGGCTGCCGTGGCCTGCTCAAACGTATCTGCCACCACGAGCGCAATGTACTGACCCCAATGACGAACGATTTCGTCCTCAAGCGCCGATCGTACTTCGCTATTGGTCGCGTCGCCATCGCCAGGCACTGTACGGTACAGCGGACCAATGTTGCCGTGATGTAGAACCAGCAGGACGCCCGGCATCTTCTCGGCTGCTGATGTATCGAGCGAGCGAATGCGCCCGCTCGCAACCGACGCAATGACTGGCACCGCATAGACCATGCCGTCGATATGGAAGTCAGTGGCATATTTGGCCGTGCCAGTTGTTTTCAGCGGACCATCAATGCGGGGCGTCGGCCTGCCAATAATCCCAGCCGGTGTCGTGCTCATTCGTGCCTCTTTCGCTGCGCTCTGCGCAGTTCTCGCAAATCAAGCCTCGTGGACAGTGGACTTCAACAGATCCTCGATGCGAACCGGCAGTTCGCGTACTCGTACTCCGGTGGCATGGTAAACAGCCGCCGTAATCGCCGGCGCAACGCCCGCCATGCCGATTTCGCCGATCCCGCGCGCACCATACTCATTCACGATGTAATCGGGATAGTCGAGGAAGGTGATGTCCAGGTCGGGAAGGTCTGCAATCGTCGGAACAATGTAATCCGCGAAGTTGTTGTTGATCGGCTGTCCGGTCCGGTGATCGTGCACCGTTTCCTCAAACAGGCTCATGCCCAGGCCCATTACGACGGCTCCAAGCATCTGGTTTGTGCCTGCGCCCTTGTTTATGATGCGGCCACAATCAAACACAGATGCGACGCGGCTCACACGAAGGCGGGCGATCTCCGGCTCCCATTCGACTTCCGCAAAATGGCATCCATACGAATGCAGCGAGTACTGCTTCGCCTTGGGATCTTCAAACGATGGCGCAGTTTTGCCAGTCGCTGTAATGCCGCTCAGATTCGCCATTTTCAAGACTTCTTCGAAGGGAACGCCATTTGCCGTAAGAGGTCTTCCGGAACTCATCGATACGCCGACAACCTTGGGCTGCTGATCATTCTTCTGCATCACCCGGCCATTTGAAATGGCAAGATTCTCAGGCTTTATTCCATGGAATGGCGAATCGGGCAGGGATGCCGCGATGTGGAGCAAGCGCGTCACAGCGGAGTTCGTCGCCGTAGTTGTCGCCGGTAGCACTGCGCTGGTCGCCATTGAACCGCCTGACGTTGGTCCATCAGGCAGCGAGCTATCACCAAGGAACACGTCGATGCGATCCAGCGGCACGCCCGTCGCGGCATGAACCACCTGCGCAAAAATCGTGTACGTCCCGGTGCCGATGTCCTGCGTAGCGCAGCGAACGCAGACGCGCCCATTGGGGCAAAGCTCAACGCTGGCGGTGCATGGAATGCGCGCAGCCGACCACGATGCGCTTCCCATCCCCAGTCCAATGAACTTGCCGTTTCGGCGCATCGAACCCGGCTCCGGCGTCCGATTCTTCCAGCCGATCTTCTCCGCGCCTGTTGTCCAGCACTCTTTCAGATGTCGCGATGAAAAGGGAAGCTTCTTGCCTTCATCGCGTTCCGCATCGTTCTTCAGGCGGAGTTCGAGCGGATCCATCTTTAGCTTGTCCGCAAGTTCGTTCATCGCTGATTCGAGCGCGAACAGCCCCGGAACCGCGCCAGGCCCGCGCATCGGAGCGGGCGCGCCAACATTGCGGCGCACCATGCCGGTAGTGACCACGAGATTCGGCGAGCTATACAGGAAGGGCGTCTGCTCGCCGCAATGCTCCACGAAGTCGTCCAGCTGCGAGGTTTGAGTAAAGAAGTCGTGACGGATCGCCGTCAGTTTGCCATCCTGCGTTGCGCCCAGCCGGATGCGCTGCTGCGTGCGCGGTCTGTGACCCGTGTTGGAGAACATCATGCGGCGATCCACGCTGATCTTTACCGGGCGATTCAGCGTGCGGGCGGCCGACGCTGCGATCGATGATTGCGGCCAGGGAAAGAGCTTGCCTCCGAATCCCGATCCGATGAAGCGCGAAATCACACGCACATTCTCGCGTGAAGCACCCAGCACCTGCGACATCACAACGCGGTGGTTCACGACCCCCTGCGTGCATTCGTAGAGCGTGTAGTTCTCTCCATCCCACACCGCCACCGTTCCGTGCAGTTCCATGGGATTGTGCGTCTCAACGGGAGTGACATAGGTCTCGTCCAGGGTGACGGCTGATGAAGCCAGCGCCTGGTCGGGATCACCGCGCTTCCAACTTTCGGGCCGATCGCCGTCGAAATCGCTGAGATCCTGTTTGACGTCAGGAGTTTCAGCGTCGTACTCCACCTTGATCGCAGCCGCAGCCGCTTTGGCCTGCTCCAGCGTCTCCGCAACAACTGCCGCAACGAACTGGCCCCAGTAGTAGACCTTGTCATCAGCAAACGGTGGCCGGGCTTCTGCGATCGTTCCGTCGGATTCATGCGGGTAGAAGCGATAAACGTTATCGATCTTTCTGTGATGCATCACCAGCAGCACGCCAGGCATCTTCTCCGCCGCCGAAGCATCCAGACTGCGAACTCTGCCTTTTCCTATGGTGGCTTGCACCGCGACTGCATGTACGAGATTCGGGAAATTGTGATCGACTGCATAACGCGCAGTCCCTGTCGTCTTCAACGATCCATCGATGCGAGGCACAGCCGCGCCAATAATGCCAGCTGCGTGGGGAAGTGTATACGTCGCCATAAGCAACTCCAGAATGTGCAACTATGCGGTTGCTGTTGCGTTTTTAAGCGAGCGCACTAGGCATCGCTTCGCCAGTTCCACTTTGAATGCGTTGTCTTTGTGCGGCTTGGCCTTTGCCAGCGCGGCCTCTGCCGCAGCCTTGAAGGTCGCTGCATTCGCGGACTTGCCCATCAGCGCCGCTTCGGCTTCGCGCGAGCGCCACGGCTTGGTTCCAACGCCGCCCATCGCCACGCGAATGTAGCGAATGTGGCCGCCTTCGACCCGCGCCACAATAGCGGCGGATGCAAGGGCGAACTCGTAGCTGGCTCGGTCGCGCAATTTCAGGTACGTAGACTTTGCGCCCTCTTGAGGCTTGGGTAGATCTACATACGTGATCAGATCGCCAGGCTCGAGCGCGTTTTCGATATGCGGCGTTTCCCCCGGCAGCTTGTGGAAGTCCGCAATCGGAATGGTGCGCTTGCCCTTCAACCCTTCAACATGAATCACCGCTTCGAGAGCCACCATGGCCACACACATGTCAGAAGGATGCGTTGCAATGCACTTGTCGCTAGTGCCAAGCACAGCGTGCACACGGTTGAAGCCTTCCATCGCAGCGCAGCCAGAGCCCGGAGTCCGCTTATTGCAGCCGTAGCCCTCTGGAGTGCCCGCATTCGGCTCGCGGAAGTACATGCATCGCGTGCGCTGCAGCAGGTTTCCGCCAGTCGTAGCCATATTGCGCAACTGCGGCGAAGCCCCGGAGAGAAGAGCTTCTGACAGGACCGGATACGATTTCTTCACTTCTTCGTTCCATGCCAGGTCGGAATTCCGCACCATCGCCCCGATGCGCAGGCCACCATCGGGCAGCTTCTCAATCTTTTCAAGCGGCAGCAGGTTGATGTCGACCAGCGTCTTCGGCGTCTCGACGTGCAGCTTCATCAGGTCAACCAGCGTGGTGCCGCCGGCGATGAACTTCCCCTCATGCGCGCTCGCCAGAGCTTTTTCAACGCTCGGAGCTTTGACGTAATTAAATGTCTCCATTGTCAGTCTCCTCTTTCTATGCGCGCGACCGAACTTGTTTCACGGCGGCGAGAATGTTGGTGTAGGCACCGCAGCGGCATATGTTGCCGGACATCGCCTGCTTGACTTCGTCGTCCGTGGATCCGATCGGCTCCTTGAGCAGCGCAACCGCGCTCATGATCTGTCCGCTCGTGCAATATCCGCACTGGTAGCCATCGTGCTCGACAAAGGCCGCCTGCATGGGATGCAGATTGCCGGGCTGGCCGACTCCCTCGATGGTCGTGATCTCGTCGCCTTCATGCATCAGCGCGAATGAGAGGCAGCTATTCACCCGGCGTCCGTTGACGTGGACTGTGCATGCGCCGCACTGCCCGTGGTCGCAGCCCTTTTTCGTGCCGGTGAGGTGAATGCGCTCGCGAAGCGTATCCAGCAACGTGGCACGCGGATCGAGATTCTTGAGCGGGTACTCTTTGCCGTTCACTCGCAGCGTGAGGGTGATTCCCCCTGCAGCTTCGGTCTGCTCCTGAATTGGCTCTTCAACCGGAGAAGCCGCGGCCAGAGGCGCCGTCCCGGCCAAAAAGCTCGTTGCACCGATGCCGCCCAGGAACGACCGCCTGCTCACACGCACCTTTGCAGATTCGAGTCCGAGCGGTTCAAGTTCTACGGATTGCTGGTCGGGGGCGAGCTGATGATTTGAGTGCTCCGGGGTACGCGAGCGCAAATGCCTGAAGCGCGTGTCAATGCTGTCTGCCACAGGTCGACCTCCTTGAGACAGGACTGCCTATGAAATTGTTTCGAACTGGCGGCGTGCCGAACAGGGGAACGAGCCAGAAAACGCCGTGCCGATATCCTACGCCCACGACCTTATAGCTGGGAATCCGGCCGTTTGAGCGCAGCAAAATCGGCTTACCAGGATTTCGCAGCCATTGACCCGAGGGCTTCGGCCTCAATGAAAATGATCCCCTCGGGCCTGCGATGTGCTTAGCTTGCTGTTGCCAGTTCGGCCGGCTTTTCCCGTTCAACCAGCTGCGGCCCGCCAATCCGGATCCGATCTTCTATAGCCTTGTAGTTGGCGATCTTGTGAGCTAAAAGGGCGTGAGCTTTCTGTAACTCGGCGATCTTCTCGGCAATACCTGCCTGGTGATCTTCGAGCAGTTTGCGCCGCTCCAGTGAAGTTGCGTCTCCCTGCTCGCGAAGTGCCGCATATCGCTGCATCTCGCGAATGGACATGTTTGTGGCTCGCATGCAGTGCAGGAAGTTGAGCCACGCCTCGTCAGCTTCTGAATATCTTCTGTGACCGTTGCGCGCGCGGCCAACTGGCTGGATCAAGCCAACGCGCTCGTAGTAGCGAAGAGTGTGCGCGGTCATTCCGCAACGCTCAGCCATGGATCGGATAGTGTAACCAGCGTCTCTCATCACCTCCAACCTACAACTTCGAGCGCGCACGAAGTCAACGGCGCTAGGCGTGTGAAATGAGGTGTTTACGCATTCCTTATACGTCCTTTTTTGCCGCTATATTTCAGCAATTTCACCGTTTTCAGATAGTTAAGGTCTCTGGCTCAGATCACAGCCCTTGCTGGGACTTAACATTTCTTAAGGAAATATGTTTCCAGTTGTCCCAAAGGTGAGCTATTCCAAGGGGTTTGTGGGCTGGAAACTTGGGGCCGGGTGCCGCGATTTTTGCGTCTCTCAACGGCTTCCATCGCCTATGATCGTTTGGACATGAAAGACGCTCGCGACCAGCACGAATCCATGCTCGCAAGAGCAATTGAAGAGGCCCGCTTCAGCCGGGCTGAAGGTGGAATTCCCATTGGAGCCGCTCTCTTCACCAGCGCTGGAGAACTGGTTAGCAGCGGCCACAACCGCCGAGTGCAGCAGGGTGATCCCACCATGCATGGCGAGATTGACGCGTTCCGGCGAGCCGGACGGCAGAAGAGCTATCGCGACTTGATCATGGTCACGACTCTCGCACCATGCTGGTACTGCAGTGGCCTCATCCGTCAGTTTCACATCGGCAAGGTGATTGTCGGCGAGAGCCGGACCTTCGCAGGCGGCATCGAATGGCTTCGCGAGAACGGAGTCGAGGTCATCGACCTCGATAACAGTGCCTGCCGTGAGTTGTTGCAAAGCTTCATCGCTGAACATCCCGAGATCTGGAATGAAGATATCGGGGAAGAGTAGCGACCGGACCTCATCTACTTTTACTGGAGAAACTATGGAGCGTCGCGATTTTCTAGCAGGAACCCTCGCCGCATCCGCGCTTGCTGCGGCGCCGGGTGCCGGAGCACAGACCCAGGGCAATTCATCCAAACAGCGCGAGTATTACCAGATTCGCCGTTATTTCATGCAATCGGGATCGCAGACTTCGCTGACGGAGAAGTACATTAGCGAAGCGCTCATTCCAGCCCTCGCGGGCAAGGGTGATCCAGTTGGCGCATTCCGCCTCGAAATCGGCCCCGAGACGCCGACTTTCTATGTCCTTATCCCGGTGCCGTCTCCAGCGGCTGCTGCTTCGCTTGAAATCGACCTCAGCCAGAATGAAACGTACCTGAAAGCTGCCGAGCCGTTCTGGAGCGCACCCGCCTCGTCGCCGGCATTCGTTCGGGTTGACTCGTCCCTGCTGATTGCGTTTGAAGGCTGGCCGAAGATTACGCCGCCTGAGAAGGGAAAGCGGATTTTTCAACTCCGCACCTACGAGAGCCCCAGCTATCGCGACCACATTCGCAAAGTCGAGATGTTCCACTCGGGCGAGTTCGACATCTTCAAAAATGCCGGCTTCCACCAGGTCTTCTACGGCGATACCGTGATTGGACCGCGCATGCCGAACCTCACGTACATGCTCAGCTTTGCGGATCAGGCGGAACTCGATGCCAAGTGGAACGTTTTCCGTAATGATCCTGCATGGAAGAAGCTGTCCGCCGATCCGAAGTACGCCTTCGAGCCGATCGTCAGCAACATCACAAATTTGATCCTGAGCCCATTGTCCGCATCTCAGGTCTGATTCCGCTTGGCTATTGCCGCACCGCCCGTCGTGCTCCGAGCCGGACCGCGAGCCCTAGCAGACTCTGGTCTTCTTCGCGGGCAGCGGCAAGCTGCATTCCCCCCACGCGGCATGGAATTGTCACCACAGGATTGCCGCCGAGGCTGAACGGTACGGTATAGCGCAGAATTTGGCTTCGCGCCTGACTGTGATCCGAGCCCACGTTCAGTCGTGTAACTGGCGATGTCGGCAGCAGGATCAGTTCATGCTCGCGCAGCACGTTATCGAGGCGCGCGCGGAACTCCGCATGGCGTTCGCGCAAGATGGCCAGTTCTGAATCCCTGATGTGAGCGCCCCACTCCAGCCGCTCTCGTATGGCAGGTTGAATCTTGTCGAAGTGGCCGGCGTGGATGCGAGCTGCCTCCCATGCCTGGATGGGCGCAAAAATCTCGAATGCATCACGCCACCAGTCAACGTTGATGGCCGTGCTCCGCAGGCCGAGAGCCTGCAACTCATCAGTCAACGCATGGAAACTGCTTACGACTGTCGGCTCGCAGTCGTGCAGAAAGGCGTCATGAACCACAGCGAATCTTCGATACTCGCGCATTTCGGCCCTGTTCGCTCCGGCGAATGTCTCGGCCAGTAAAGATGCATCCTCAAGATCGCGAAACAGCCACCCCATCGTGTCGAACGACCGGGCCAGGTGCGCGCCCCCGCGCCAGTCACCGCGTCCGATCGAGGCGCGAAATCCTGCCAGTCCGCACAGAGCCGCAGGGCCGCGAATTGACCCGCCCGTATCGGTCCCGATTGCCGCAAGTGCAGATCCTTCAAGGACGCTCGCCGCAGCGCCGCTCGAAGATCCGCCCGTGAGTGCGCCGGGGTTGCCAGGCTGATCGCAATCGCCGAACTCCGGATTCTCGCCTGTGATGCCGTATGCCAGCGGGTGAAGATGCGTCTTGCCCGTAATGACCGCTCCTGCCTCGCGAAGCTGCTCCACTAGCCACGAATCCTCAGCGGCAATCCCGTTCACCTCTCGATAGAACTTCACCCCGCAAGTGGTCGGCGTTCCGGCAAGATCAAAACAGTCCTTCACCGAAACCGGGATGCCCCACAAGTTCGCTCGGCCATCACCGAAATCTCCGCCTGCAGCAGCGGCGATCGCCGAGGCACGCTCCGCCTCGTTCAACGTCCACTGTGGATCGCGCCACAGATAAGTGTTTTGGTGAGAATTCCGATTTGCACGGTCTAGAGCAGCTTCGGCGAGTTCTCTTGGAGCGACTCTGCCCGCAGCGAGCGCTGCGCGTGCACCGCGGATAGTGCCCGGAATCCACATTCCCGCATTCTATGCGGTGCATCAGCTTGCTCGGGCAAACCGCCCAGCTTCCACCTCAACTGAGTCCGTTCTCGACGAAGATGGCAGATCGCGCATGCAGTACCATGCCATCGGCAATAGCACCACGAGCATTGCGCAGCCAAACTCGCCGATCAGGTATGGCGTCCATGTGCGCTTCGCAGTGATGTGATCGAAGAATAACTGGATCACAGAATTGTGTGTTGCGTGAACCAGCGCGGTGGGCCAGATGCTGCCCGACTTCAGACGCAGCCAGCCCAGTACACACGCCGACGTGAGAACCATTGCGGAGAAGCAGGCGATCTGGTATGCCCTTGGCGTTCCAT
>Ga0207674_10000247_pt1 | contig 67328 bp, 57 predicted proteins | sample KBSCornC72_FD_184303 | JGI IMG/M metagenome (GOLD analysis project Ga0207674, IMG submission 184303) | Corn rhizosphere microbial communities from Kellogg Biological Station, Michigan, USA - KBS Corn C7-2 (SPAdes) (version 2) | ecosystem: Host-associated > Plants > Roots > Rhizosphere > Soil ...
TTCCCCGCAAGATCCTCGTTCACGCGGGCAAGCCGAAGCCCCTGGAGCGTGAACGTCGCGTCGTCGCCCTCGTACATCTCGAGGCTGCTGCTCGACGTGGCCAATGGCGCGGCCGATGGCGCGGCGTACATAGCGGGTTCGGTATTCGACACCGCGACCGCTTCGGGCGTCGGCGGGACCGGGGCGGCGTCGACTGTGGTCGCATAGCTGTAGCCCACACCGGCGCTCATTGGCGGCGCTGCGGCGATCCGCGCGGAAGCGCGTGCCCGTGGCGTGGGTGCAATGACCGCGCCCGCGGCGTCATCGGCCCGGTGGTCGATGTCGAATCGATAGTGCTCGAGCTGCTCCATCATCTCGCGCGCTGCGTCGCGTGCGCGACGCGCGGCGTCCTGGGCACTACGTTCGATCTCGATGCGTGCGCGCGGATCGAGCTGGATGCGGAGCCCGTCATCGAAATTTCCGTCGAACTCGAAGACTCGCGGTGCACGCGGCGCCATCGGCGGCATGGGCGGGATCGCGATCGCCGGCATTGCCGGGAACATGTCACCGAAGCCGACGCCACCGTCGCCAATGATCATGACGCTGCCGCGGTCCCGCGGCAGATCGCCAGCGCGGACCGGCTTGATGCGGACCGTCTTCGCCTGCCCGTTGGAGAGGATGCGGAGTTCCACATCCTCGCCGACCGACGTCTTCGCGAGCTCACGACGATAGCGATTCATTCGGGCCGAGCTCATGTAGCCGTCACCCGCGTCTTCGGCGGCCACGCGCAGGCTGACGCCGTTGATGGCGGTGACGCGATCGCCCTCGACGATCCCGGCCTTTTCCGCCGGCCCATCGGTCGTGACGCGAACGACGAGCATGCCCAGCGTGTCACGCCGACTTCCAGTGGCGCTCAGGCTCATGCCTAACGCCGGGCGATCCTCGAGCTCGTGGCGTGCCGTTCGCGTCCGGCTCGGCAAGTCTTCCATCGCGACGGTCTTCACCTTCACCGCCTTCGTCTGACCGCCGCTCCACACCCGGAGGTCGACGTCCGCGCCAGCCTTCACCTTCTCCAGCTCGCGGACCAATCGTCGATTGACGATGCCATCCATGTCGCCTTCCTTGGCATCGGCGGCGGACAGGCGCAGGCTTACGCCGTTGATCGAGATGAGGCGGTTGCCTTCCTCGATACCGGCTTTGTCGGCAGGGCCACCCTCCGTGACGCTCGACACGAGCAAACCGAGCGTGTCACGCATGCCTCCGGAGCTGGTCGAGATGCCGATCGCCGCGCGATCGCGGTCATCATAACGACTGTCGTAGGAATACGTGCGCGTGGGACCTTGTGCCTGAACAACGCCGGCAGACAGGGCAAGCGCGCCGGCAAAACAGAGAGACCGTCGCATAGAACCTCGTGAAGTCGGGTGTGTCGTCTATGCGGTCTGACACGCCGGAGGGCGCTGACGGTTTCCGCCGGATTGGACTCCCGAGCTCGGTCGGGACACGTCCGACTCTCGACCCACTTCCGCGGACCGGCATATTTCTCCGCATGACCACCGCATCGCAGCCGGACTTCCATACCTTCGAGCATCACTGGCTGGACGAGGCCGATGCGGCGTTCCTGTACCGCGCGCTGGCCGATGTCGAGCCCGACCCGAAGAAGCAGGACGTCTACCGTCGCCTCGCTGCCGTGGAAGATCGCCACGTCGAGATCTGGGCGAAGCTGCTCACGGAGCACGGCCACCCACCGCCGCCATTCCGTCCGACCTCACGTGCCCGTTTGCTCGCGTGGCTCGGACGCCGATTTGGGCCGGGCTTTCTGCTTCCGCACCTCCTTCGAGAGGAGGGTCGCGAAGTGAAGGGATACCTGGACCTGCATCAGCGAACGCCGAGGGGTGCACCCGGTGGTGGTGAGGCGCTGTTGCTTGCGCGGGAGTCGGCGGAGCACGCGAGCGAGTTGGCGGGCATCAGCGGCAAGAGCTCGGAGCCGTGGCACCGAACCGAGTCGGGCGGATTCCTGCGGAACGTCGTGTACGGGTTCAACGACGGGCTGACGGCGAACTTCGGGCTCGTCGCGGGTGTCATCGGCGCAACGGCCGCGACCCAGCATCAGGCGGTGGTCGTCGCCGGCGTGGCAGGGCTGATCGCGGACGCGCTCTCCATGGGATCCAGCGGATACCTCGCCGCGAAAAGCGAGCAGGAGGTATACGCCCACGAGATCGCCATGGAGCGCGATGAGATCGCGCTCATGCCCGAGGTGGAGCGTGACGAGCTCGCGCTGATCTACGAGTCCAAGGGCATGGAGCCCGGGCCCGCGATGGCGCTCGCGACACAGGTGATGGCAGACCCGCAGCGGATGCTCGAGGAGCAGGTTCAGGAGGAGCTCGGAATCGCGGACCCGGCCATGTCTCCTCTCCGCGAGGGGTGGGTGACAGGGCTCGCGACAGCCTTCGGTGCGGTGATTCCCGTTTTTCCGTTCTTTGTTCTCACCGGCACGCCGGCGATCGCTCTGTCGTTCATCCTATCGATGGCGTCGCACTTCCTCGTGGGCGGCGCGCGGTCGGTCTTCACGGGGCGTGGGCTCTTCCGCTCGGGCCTCGACATGTTCGTCGTCGGACTCGGCGTAGCGTTGGTGGGCTACTTCGTGGGGGACTGGGTCGGCAAGCTGTTCTAGGCGTTCGAGTTTCAAAGGGTTTCAAGGGGTGTTTCAAGGGGTCAGAGCGCTTGAAACGAACTTGAAGCCACGTGCAAACGGTCTATTGCGGAGTGGTGTCGGAAGGGAAGCCACGGCTTTCTCGAGGATACTCATGCTTCGCACCGGTCTCATCATCGTGGGCGCGTACCTCGGCGCCGCGCTCTTTGCTCCCCCGCCGTTCCACACGCTGCCGTTCCAGGGTAAACCCGGACAGGGGTCCGATCTCGCTCGGCGTGTGACGAGCGCGCCCGATGGTCTCGTGAAGATGACCTATGCGGCCCGCGACGGCATCTGCGGTGACGGCAGGAGCTTCATCGCCGACGCGTCGAGTGCGGGCCGTGGCTACGATGTCTGGTTCTCGGAGGGCAACTTCTCGACGACCTCGTCGATGTCCAACTTCGAGAGCCGCTGCACGCGCGGGCCTGTGCGACTCCTGCTCGTCGTGCGCGACCACCGCGTGGTCGACGTGCAGCCATTCGTTGGTCCGTCGAGCGCCGCGACGGAACGCACCGGGACGGAGCTTGGCACGGTCTCGGTGAACGAAGTGTCGCGCTATCTCCTGGACCTCGCCGCGGCAGGTCGTGAAGACGTGGCGCGCACCGCGATTCTTGCGGCGAGCATCGCCGACAGCGTTCGCATCGCCGGGCGACTCGCGGACATCGCTCGCAACAAGTCGCTCGGCTCATCGGTCCGAGAGAGCGCGCTCAAGTGGGTCGGCCGCGTTGGCGCGCGCGAAGGTGACCGCGATGCGATGCGCGTCGCGCGCACTATCGCTGAGGATCGGCAGGATCAGGTGGACGTGCGTGAACGCGCGATTCGCGTGATCGGCGAGTACGATGGGGACTTCGCCTACCTGCGCACACTCTACCCGCGCCTCGACGACGCGACACTGCGCGAGCGAGTCGTTAGGGTCATCGGCGAAAATGGGTCGAAGGCCGACCTCGACTGGGTTCGAACGGTCGCCCTCGACCGCAACGAGCGCACGTCGGTCCGCGAGCGCGCCGTTCGCGTGCTTGGCGAAAGCAGCGACTCGCGAAGCCTGCGCGAGTTGTACGACAAGTTGGACGACCCGTCCCTTCGCGAGCGTGTGATTCGCACGCTCGCTGACATTGGCGACTCCGAGAGTCGCCGATGGCTACAGCAAATCGTGGAACGGAGCGGGGAGTCCACGTCGCTTCGTGAGCGCGCGATCCGGTCGCTCGCCGAACAGGGCGACGATGCCTATCTCCGCTCGGTGTATCCGAAGCTCGATGACGAAGGTCTTCGCGAGCGCGTGATCAGGTCCTTGGCGGAGTCCGGTGGTTCCGAGACGACGGCATGGCTCAAGGGAATCTTCCGTGATCCGAAGGAGAGCTCGGGCCTGCGCGAGCGGGCGGTGAGGTCGCTGGCGGAGTCCGGAGTACCGACGGCGGATCTCGTGGCGATCTACGATTCAGTCACGGACCGCGACGTTCGCGATCGCCTCGTGAACATCCTCGCGGAGCGCGGCGATCGTGCGGCGCTCGACAAGCTTCGTTCGATTGCGACGGCTGACCCGGATGAGGATCTGCGCCGTCGGGCGACGAGGAAGTTGGCAGAAAAATAGCCAACGGGAACAGGAGCCCTCTGTCGGGACGATGAGGATCCTTCCCTTCGTCGCTGGCGCTCCTCTGGACAGGCCCTTCGTCGCTGGGGCTCCTCTGGACAGGCCCTTCGTCGCTGGGGCTCCTCTGGACAGGCCCTTCGTCGCTGGGGCTCCTCGGCAGGCGCTACGCTCAGGATGACAGTTGTCATTCCGAGCGCAGCGAGGAATCCTCAGGCTCCCGATAGAGGGTCTCTGTTCCCGGTTCCCAGTTCCCGGTTCCGTTTTTCTTCCCTATCAGTAGACCGCCAGATCCTTCGCCGAGACCACAGGCCCGGCATAGCCAGCCGCGCGGATTTCGCGCAGCAGGCCGTCGTCGTCAGTGCCCCAATAGAGCTGGTGATACAGCACCAACAACTTCGGGTGCGCTCGCGCGGCGAGGGCGGCGAGCTCCGTCGTCGACGTGTGGGCGGCCTTGTGATACCGCTGCCACTCCGGCGGGCGCCTAACGAGCCGCTCCGCCGAGTAGACCTCGTGAATAAGGATGTCGCAGCCGTTGCACGCGCGGACGACCGCGTCGCTCGCGTGGGTGTCACCTGACACGACGATCGAGCGCCCACCGCCATCGAAGCGATATCCGTACGCGACCTTCCAGTCGCCGTGCGGCACGGAGAACGCGCGCACCACGACGTTCGTGTCGCGGTAGACGACGCCCGTATCGACCTCGTGGGCGCTCACCCTGTAGCCCGTCTCGTTCGCCGGCTCCGCGCCATCCACGCGCACGTGGATGTCCTCGGCGTAGGCCGCTTCGAGGTGGTCGGTCATCGCCTTCACGCCAGGCGGTCCGTAGACGGTGAGTGGCTTCACGCGCTCCAGCACCCACGGTGTGAAAATCAGGTCCGGCAGCCCGACCGTGTGGTCGCTGTGCAGGTGCGTGATGAAGACCTTGTCGAGCAGCGTGGGTGCGAGCGCGTCGATGCCCTGACGTTGCGCCGCCGCGGCACGGCGGACGATGCCCGGGCCTGCGTCCACGAGATACGCGGTCCCATTCACGACGATCGCCAGCGCTGGCCCGGAGCGATCCGGGTCCGCGTTCGGTGTGCCGGTGCCGAGCACGACGAGGGACGCGGCGGGCGGCCGTGGCGCGGCCGGCGCCTGCGGCAGCGCCTGACTCGTTAGGGTCGCGGCAAGCGCGGCGGCGCCGGCCGAAGCCAATCGCCGCCGCACGTCAGACCACGATGTTCAGCAGTCGGCCCTTCACGAAGATCACCTTCTTTGGCTCGCCGGTCACGAACCGTGCGATCGACGGCGTCTCGCGCGCGGTCCGCAGCGCCTCCTCCTGCGTTACGTCGGGCGCCACGCGAATCGTTCCGCGCATCCTGCCCTGCACCTGAACAGCGAGATCGATGAGCTGCTCACGCGCGAGCTCCGGGTCGTACTTGGGCCAGCCCGCGTCGAACACGCTCTCTTGATGGCCAAGCTGCTCCCACAGCTCTTCCGCGAGGTGCGGCGCGAACGGCGCGACGAGTTGCACCAGCGGCTCGAGCTCATCGCGATGCGGCGTGCGCTCGCCCTGACGGACGACGTTGACGTACGTCATCATGGCCGCGATGGCCGTGTTGTACGCGAGGCGCGGGACATCGTCGGTGACCTTCTGGATCGTCTGATGCAGCTTTCGCATCACCTCGACGCTCGGCGACCCGTCGGTCGTGGACTCCGCGACGGACGCCCAGAGACGATCGAGGAAGCGCCTAACGCCCGAGATCGACTGATCGCGAAAATCCCCGCCCTCCTCGTACGGCCCGAGGAACATGAGGTAGGTGCGGAACGTGTCCGCGCCCCACTCCTCGTAGTACTGGTCGGGATTCACGATGTTGCCCTTCGTCTTCGACATCTTCGCGCTGTTGCGTGTGATGTGCCCGTGCGCGCGGAACCGCGTGAACGGCTCCTCGAAGTCCAGAATGCCCATGTCATGCAGCACCATCGTGATGAACCTCGAGTACATGAGGTGCAGCACGGCGTGCTCATTGCCGCCAATGTACGAGTTGACGGGCAGCCACTTCTTCGTCAGTTCCGGATCGAACGGCACGTCATCGCGGTCGGCACTCGGGTAGCGCAGGAAGTACCACGCGCTGTCGAGGAACGTGTCCGACACGTCCGTTTCGCGTCGCGCTTTGCCGCCGCACTTCGGACACGGCACGACATACCAGTCCTGGTGACGCGCCAGTGGCGACACGCCCGAGTCGTCAGGCCTGAAATCCTCGATGTCCGGCAGCGTGACCGGCAGGTCCTTCTCCGGCACAGGCTGCGGACCGCAGGCGTCGCAATAGATCATCGGGATCGGCGGACCCCAATAGCGCTGGCGCGAGATGCACCAGTCGTGAAGCCGGTAGTTCACGACGGCCCGTCCGGCGCCGCGCGACGCCAGCCATTCAGTGATGGCGCGCCGGGCCTCGGGTACTTGTATGCCGTCGAACTGGCCGGAGTTCACGAGACGCCCGGACGTGTTCTCGATGAACGGCGCCTGCAGCGGCGTGTGCTCGTTCTCCCCGGTGCCGGCAACGACACGCACGATCGGAAGCGCGAACACGTTCGCGAACTCGAAATCGCGCTCGTCGTGTCCGGGCACGGCCATGATCGCACCGGTTCCGTACTCCATGAGCACGTAGTCGGCGATCCAGATCGGAATGGGCGCGCCGGTCGCCGGATTGATGGCGTGGCTGCCCGTGAAGACGCCGGTCTTCTCCTTGTTCACTTTCCGCGAAACGATGTCCTGGCGTTTCGTGCGCTCCCGGTACGCGTCGACGTCCGCCCGCTGGTCATCGGTCGTTAGGCGCGCCACGAGCGGATGCTCCGGCGCGAGGACCATGTAGGTCGCGCCGAAGATGGTGTCGGGACGGGTGGTAAAGACGGTGATGGAAGGGGAACCGGGAACAGGGAACGGGGAACCGGAGCTCCCCGGAGCCTCTCTTCCCTGTTCCCTGTTCCCGGTTCCCAATACGTGAAACGTTATCTCCGCCCCATCGCTCCGCCCTATCCAGTTCCGCTGTGCGGTCTTCGTCGTCTCCGACCAGTCGATGTGGTCCAGGTTGTTCAGCAGCCGCTCCGCATACTCGCTGATGCGGAAGAACCACTGCTCCAGGAACCGCTGCTCGACCATCGCGCCGCAACGCTCGCACGCGCCATTGATGACCTGCTCGTTCGCGAGCACGGTCTTGTCGTTGGGACACCAATTGACGGCCGCCTTCTTCTTGTAGGCCAACCCTCGCTCGTAGAGCTTGAGAAACACCCACTGCGTCCACTTGTAGTAGCGCGGGTCCGTCGTGTCGACCGAATAGCGCCAGTCGACCATCAGGCCGCCGCGCTCGAGCTGCCGGCGGAAGTTCGCGATGTTCCTCGGGATGAGCCGCATAGGATGCTGGCCGATCCGGAGGGCGTAGTTCTCCGAGTGGATCCCGAACGCGTCGTACCCGAGCGGCTCGAACACGGTGTGCCCCTGCAGCCGCTGAAATCGTCCAAAGATGTCGTTCCCCGTGAACGCGAAGAGGTTGCCAACGTGCAGCCCCTCCGCCGACGGGTACGGAAACATCATGAGGGCATAAAACGGCCGGTCCCCGCCCGTGAGGTCGGTGTGATTGGTGGCACGCTCGCGCCACCGGCGCTGCCATTTGGCTTCGACGGTGCTCGGGTCGTAATCGACGGGAGCGCTCACAGGAGTGGGCTGGTGCGGATTCGGTACAGTCATGTCTGGACTCGCGGGCGCAGCGCCATGGTGTCTCGAGCGCGCCCGAATTCGGAAGGGTTTGACCTGTAGGAATTTAGCGCTGGTCGAAGGCTGAACAAGCCGGAGTGACCCTGGCCGACATGACGCTCTCCTCCATCACCTCGACCCACTCGGTTCCACGCACGCCCGGACTCCGCCCCAGGCGTGGCGCGTCCGGCGCCTCCGCGCCGACCGCACACTCGAGCTCACTCCGTCGCGGAATGGTGATCGGGGCCGCCGGCATCGCCGTCGCGATCGTCGCGATCGCCGTGCTCGTCGCTGTGCGAACCGCCGCGGACTTCCTCTCCGACCGCGCCGACACGCGGCTCCGCGACGTCGCCCGCCGCGGCGAGCTCGTGACCGAGCAGGCGCTCCTCGAGCGCGCGCGGCAGGTCGAGCTCATTGGCGCATCGCCGACCGTCGTGGACGCTGCGCGTGCTGGCGCCCAGCGGGCCGCGCAGATGGGACTCGTCGGACGACCGATCGAGGCGCTCGAACGCCAAATGGCGGCAACGCGGAACCTCGGCGTAAGCGAGACCGCGGCACGCTATCTCCAGAGCCAGCTGGCCCCTCTCGGCGTCGCCGAGATGTTCATAACGGACGTCAACGGGTTCACCGCCGTCGCGACGGAGATGACATCCGACTTCGTACAGAGCGACGAGGCGTGGTGGCGCGATGCCGTGCGGAAGGGGCTCACGTCGGCCGAGGCGGAGTACGACGAATCGGCGCGCCAGACGGTCGTCTCGATCGCCGCGTCCATCCGCGAGCAGGGCCACGACCGGCCAGAAGGCGTCATCAAGATCGCGTTCGGCATTCCGACGCTGGACGCGGCGCTGGGACGGGCGACGAGCAGTGAGACTCGCCTCGACGTCCTCGATGGTCGTGGGCGACTGATCGCGAGCTCATCGCGGAACGGCGCGCGAATGAGGACGCTGCCGGGCGCGGACCAGATCCCCGGCGCCGCCGGCGATACGATCGTGGAATTCACCGCGGCCGACACTACGCGTCGTGGGATGGTCGCCTCGGCGAACGACGGATCCTGGCGCGTCGTCGCTTCGATGGATGAAAGGAGCGTGCTCGAGCCGTTGCGCGACGCACGACCCATGATCGCGGCCACGCTCATCGCCGTGCTCTCGTTCCTCGTGTTGACCTTGTGGTCGATGAGTCGCTTCCTCGATCGGCGTTTGAGCGTGCCCGTAACCGAGCTTGCTGGTGTGGCGGAAGCGGTCGCGTCCGGCGACCTCTCGACGGCAGTCATCCCGTCGGGTGCCAACGATGAGATCGGGCGCTTGAGCCGCGCAACGGCGGGTATGGTGGACGATCTCCGACGCGTCGTATCGACGCTGCGCGACGCGGCCCGCGAGACGGCGGCACGCGCCGCCGAGATCACGAGCGGCAGTGAAAATATGGCAGCGGCAGCGGAGGAGATGGCGGTCACGTCGGGTGACCTCAGCCGCCAATCCACCGAGATGGCGGACGCGATTCAGCGAATGGCATCCGACGCGTCCCGGCTCCAGTCGATCGCCGACCAGCTCGCGCTCGGCGCCCACGATGGTGTCGAGCGCAACGTAGCGCTCGCGGCGCTGGCGAAGGAGAATCGCGCACGGTTCGATGTCAGCGCGAGCGCACTGCAACAACTGGCGAGCGATGCGCGCGCGAGCGCGGACGCCGTGAAGGCCCTGGCGGACGCATCCGAGGAGTTCGGAGCATTCGTGACACTGGTGCAGAAGATGGCCAAGCAGTCGAAGCTCCTCGCACTCAACGCGGCTATGGAGGCGGCGCGTGCGGGAGAGCACGGCCAGGGCTTCGCGGTCGTCGCCAGCGAAGTTCGTCGACTCGCGGCGAACTCGGCGGATGCCGCGCATCGGACCGAGGCGCTCGTGCGGGGCGTCCTCACGAAAGTCCAGGAGTCTCGCTCGCTGAGCGCACGGACGATGGAGACCGTGCTCGGCGTCCTCGAGACCACGCAGCTGGGCATGCACCTGTTCGCCCAGGTGGAGGACGCGATGCACGGATCCGAAGCGTGGACGGCGTCGATCGAGCAGGCTGCCGGCACCTCGCGCGAGCTCGTGGCCGACGTCACGGCGCGTCTCGATGACGTTGCGAGAGCAACGGAGTCGTACGCGTCGGCCATGCAGGAGGTCGCGGCCTCGAGTCAGGAGCAGAGCGCGAGCAGCGAGCAGATCGCCGCGGCGGCTTCGACGCTGGCCGAAGCGGCCGCGCACATGTCGGGGCTGGTCGGCGGGTTCAGGCTCGACACGGGCACCAGCGAGCTTCAGGGCCCGCCAGCGCCGCGGGACGACGCACCGCCTAACGCGTTGAGCGCCGCGCCATCATTTCAGCCGGCCTGACGGCACCCAGGCCGTCAGCCCATCGGCGGTCTCGACGAGCGCATAGTCCGCGAACTCGCCGATCACCGGCAGAGCACCACCCGGTGCCGTCGCGATGATTGCGGCGTTCGCCGCGGGCCGGTCGCGCAGCGGCGTGCCCGTAGCGACATCCGTGCGCCCGACGGCACGCCGTGTCGATTCGACGGTGCGCGACGCAACGAACCCCGCCGTGCCGTCCGGCAAACGGACCCGGAACCAGGCGCCCGCCGCGGCATCGACCTTGAGCGGTGTTGCCGCCGACACTGTCGTTAGGGCCGTCGCGCGCGAATCGGGAGACGCAAGCACCGTGGCTTTCCCTCGCGAGCGGGCAAGCCGTCCAAGCTCGGAGGTATCGGCGGTGATCTGCGGCGGACGCGCGGAAGACCGGTAGATGAACGGGTAAGGATCGACGGGCCCTTCGCCTCGTCGGTACACGGCGAAGTGGAGATGCGGCGGCGTCGTTCGCGCGTTGCCAGTGTTCCCGACGAAGCCGAGGGTGTCACCGATCTCGACGTGTTGGCCGGCGACGACGTTGTGGCGGTCGAGGTGGGCGTAATACAGCGTCTGGCCGCGATCGGGGTCCGAGAGCCAGACCACGTTCCCGCCGAGGTTGTTAGGCGAGATCGACCGCACGACGCCGCGCGCGGCGGCGAGCACCGGCGTGCCGCGTGGCGCGAAGATGTCCACCCCGTGATGCTGCCGAGCCCCTGCGTCCCGCTCGGCGCCGAAGAAGCTCTTCACGGCCCGGCTATCGCGGCCGGACACGGGGAACGCGAGCGACGGCTCGGTGGACACCGTCAGCGTGAACGCGCCACTGCGGAGCAGCTCGGGCTGCAGGCGCAGTACGTAGACGCCGCTGCGCCTCACCTCGTGCACGAGACGCGCACCGGCAGTCGTTAGGCCCGTGTCGACGCTGGCGACGAGGTCGAGCGGGTCGGCGGTGTCGCCGGTCTGCCGGAAGAGATCGAGAAAGATCGTGACCGCCGCACCGCTCGTTTCGGCGACGGCCGACAGCTTCTGACCGTCTCGGAGCGCGATGGCGTACCCGACAGCTCGCGCTTCGGATGCGGCGAAATACCCGGTCTCACGGAATGGCAGTGCAACCGTCAGCGGCGCCCTGATCGAGCTCTGTGCTGCCGCGAGCCAATCGCGCCCGAGCGCGGTCTTCTCGAGTCCGGCCTTCTCGAGGCTTTGCGCGTAGCGCTCGTGCGCGCTTTTGGCTCGCGGTCGGTCGAATAGAGGCGCAACGTCCGTGCACGCGGCCCCGAGTGCGAGGAGGAGGACAGCGGGAACCGCGAACAGGGAACCGGAAACGGAACTGCTGAATCGGAAAGAGCGTCTCATGTGCGAACCAATACGCTCTCCGACGATGCTCAGTTCCCTGCTCCCCGTTCAGGCGTTTCGCCCTATCGCTTCTTCGGCCTCTCGCTCTCCTTGAAGAGGTAGGCGCAGTCGACGTGTCGCGGACCCTGTGCGTCGCAGACCGCGAACTGCGAGCCCTCGTAGGCCGTCGCGGCCGCGAATCGACCGTCCTTCGCCAGCGCGTAGAACTGCAGGTCGAAGTACGGCCGGCCTCGATCATTGAGGAGCCGTTTCTCCGTCATTGCGAGCACGCGCTCCATGACCTTCATGATCGACTGTTCCGGCGTGAGCCCCTGGCGCATGAGCTCAACGGCGAGGAACGCACCGCACACCTTGATGTTCGATTCGCCTCGGCCGGTCGAGCCGGCGGCACCGACCGTGTTGTCGCAGTACTGCCCCGCACCGATGATTGGCGAATCGCCCACGCGACCGGCGATCTTCCACGCGATGCCACTCGTGGTCGTCACGGAACTCATGTCGCCGTTGGCGTCGACGGCGTTCATGTTGATTGTCCCCCACGTATGCGCGACGCCATACTCGTCGTACGTGATCTTTTCGCCGCCCCCGCCCCCGCCGCTCGGCGGAGTGCGCCGCGGCGCGGAGTTCGGCCGCGTGGACGGTTGCGAGGGCAACGCCGTCGTGTCCGCAGGCTCGAGCCACATGTCGTTCGCATTGAGCCGCGACTTCCACTTGATCCACTCCAGTCGCGACTTTTCGGTCAGGAGGTTCTGCTCCTTGAAACCCATCTTGAGCGCGAAGCGCTTGGCGTCGTGGCCGACGAGCATGATGTGGTCGGTGTAGTCCATCACCGCCTTCGCCACGAGCGAGGGCGTGGCGATGTCCTCGAGGCATCCGACGGCGCCAGCCCGCTTGGTGGGGCCGTGCATGCAGCTGGCGTCGAGCTGCACAACGCCGTCCTCGTTAGGCAGGCCGCCGAGCCCGACCGACATGTCGTCGGGGTCCAGTTCCTGGATGTTCACACCGGCGATGATGGCGTCGAGTGTATCGGCACCGGCCACGATCATGTCGTACGCTTTCTTCACGCCGCGAATACCGTTGTCGGAAGCGATCACGACGGGACGCGCGGCCACGCCGGCCGAACTCGCCGTGCCCGACACGCGATGCGTGACGCCCGGCGACTCGCCGAGCAATGGATTGCCGAGGGCGACGCCTGCGGCCGCCGTCGCGCCGGCAGCCAGGAAATCACGACGGGAAACGGACATGGGCGCTCCGCTTGGGGTTCAATGTCGGCCACAAAGATGTGGACCGAATTCGCAGCGCGCGAGCGCGAAGGTTCGTACCGTAAGGGGTCAGAGTCTCAATTCATCATTGCAACGCCTGGGGCGTTGCAATGATGAATTGAGACTCTGACCCCTTACCGCCCAATTCTACGCGCCGAGGAGCTGCCGACAGGCGGAAACGGCCGAGTCGATGAAAGCGCCGACCTGCGAACGCTGATCGGACGTGCTCACGTAGTCGCTTGCCGGCAATGCCGCGCCAACCCAGCCCTTCGTGTGCCAGTGGCCCGAGCCCGCGAGCGGCGGCAGCGCGGTCACGGGAGGGTACGGGTACGGTCCGACGTACCAGTACGGCTCCGCGTACGAGTCGTCGCCCGGTGACTGACCGACGCCGATGGTTCGCCCGTCGGTACCGGGCAACTGGATGAGCGTCGCGATGTCGAGGTGATGTGGCCACGTCAGCACCGGGCCGGCGTCAGCGGTCGCGTGCGCCAGCGCGGTGAGCAAGGCCGCCGCGTTCGACCAATAGTTCGCGAGCTCGCGAAGCTCCGCGCCGCCAAGAGAAAAGGCCTTCCCAGACGCGACCGGGTGAGACGGTATGGTGTAGTGCTTGCGTGCCGTTAACCGCGCGGGGTCCAAGGCGGCCTGAGCCAAGACCTCACCCAGCCACGCGTGACCATCCGCCAACGTGTGACCGGGCAACGCGAACGACCGCGTCGCGATCCCCTGCTCATCGATCACGTGGAGTGTGAGGTCCTCAACACGCACCGCAATTCGGAGTGGCTGCATCGCCGCAATCGGCGCGGTAGCGAGAGCGCGAAGCGGCGCGATCCAGGTCAGTGCTGTGTGACTATCGTCCGACCGCGCAGTGAGATACGAGATCGCGGCCGACACGGCGATCTGCGCGGCATGGTGCAGTTGTAGGCGCGCATCCACGAGCCCGACGGGGGGCACGGTGCCTACGCGAGTCCAATTCGAGGTCATAGCAGACGTTGACATGACACCTTTCTGTGGAACTGGAAACAGAGCTCGTGCATTTGTGTCTACCGGCTCCGAACCTATCCGACGGTCGGGTTCGCCGATGATTCAAGAGGAACCTTACGCCGCACCTTCGACGCGAGATCCACTTAATGGCCGAATCCACTCAGACGCGACCCGGCGTTGACAAAGTAGTCGAGCGCATCGTTGCGCTCCTTCGCGAGGCGCGAGCGCGAACGATCCGGCTGACCGAGCCGATTACTGACGAAGACCTCCGGCTCCAGCACAATCCGCTGATGAGTCCCATCGTCTGGGATCTGGGGCATATCGCGCACTTCGAAGAGCTGTGGCTAAATCGGAACGTGCACGGCACGGTGGAGTTCGGCGAGATGCCGGGGATCTACAACCCGTTCGACCATCCGCGACGCGTGCGTGGCGCCCTCGACCTCCCCGGCCGCGACGAAGTGCTCGAGATACTCGCCGAGGTGCGGCAGCGTGTGCTGGAAAAGATCGAGACGCTCGATCTCGAGGCCGGCGATCCGCTCCTGCGAGACGGATACGTGTACGCCATGGTCGCGCAGCATGAGTATCAGCATAACGAGACGATCCTGCAGACGCTGCAGCTCAAGCTCGGGGAGCCATATCGCGCACCGCGAAGCATCATGGTCCCGGAGCCCGGTATCGACGTCGCGATCGGCTCGATGGTCCGCTTCCCCGGCGGCGCCGTGCCGATCGGCACGAACGACCGTCGGGCAGCGTACGACAACGAGCGGCCGCAGCACCTGGTGGAGCTTCGCCCGTTCCACATCGACGTCGCCCCGGTGACCAACGGGCAATATCTCGAGTTCATGGAGGACGGGGGGTACCGTCGCCGCGAGCTCTGGAGCGACACAGGCTGGACGTGGAAGGAGGCCGACGGCGCCGATTCGCCGAAGTACTGGTCGCGTGTTGGGCCGACGTGGCACGCGAGAATGTTCGATCGAACGGGCCCGGTGGACCCACGACGTCCCGTGTGCCACGTCACCTATCACGAGGCCGAGGCGTACGCGCGGTGGGCGGGCAAGCGCCTGCCTAACGAATTCGAGTGGGAGGCCGCGGCGTCGTTCGACCCGGACACCGGCGAGCACCGGCTGTACCCGTGGGGGAACGCGTCGTGGACGCCCGACAAGGCAAACCTCGATCAGCTGTCGTTCGACACCGCGCCGGTTGGCGCGTATCCGCTCAACGTCTCGCCGCTGGGCTGCTACGGGATGATCGGCGACGTCTGGGAATGGACGTCGAGTGATTTCGCGGGCTATCCCGGCTATCAGACCTTCCCGTATCCCGAGTACTCCGAGGTCTTTTTTGGAACGGAGTACAAGGTGCTGCGCGGCGGCTCATTCGCCACGCGCCCCGGCGCGGTCCGCAACACGTTCCGCAACTGGGACTACCCTATTCGCCGCCAGATCTTCAGCGGATTCCGGTGCGCATCCGATGACTAGTATCGCCGGTCGGTCCGACGCGTCGCTCCGGGCGGAGTTGCTGCACGATGTCGCGTGGGGGTTGTCCCGCGCGCAGAAGGAGCTGCCGCCGAAATACTTCTACGATCGCCGCGGGTCGGAGCTGTTCGACGAGATCACGCGGCTGCCCGAGTACTATCTGACGCGAACGGAGCGGGCGCTGCTTGATTGCTGGAGCACCGCGCTCATGGTCGCGTTGCGTCCGCGCGCGCTCGTCGAGCTCGGGGCGGGCAACGCCGACAAGACGCGCCTGCTGCTCGAGGCGATGGTGTACGCGGGGAGCGGCGAGGTCTACGTGCCGATCGACGTCAGCGCCGAGTTCCTGGACGACGCCGCCGGCCGGCTTCGCGGGGAGTATCCGACGTTAGGCATCGAGCCCGTCGTCGGCGACATCGCGGATCCGCTCGACCTCGGCCCCGACCTGCCGCGCCCCGCGCTCATCGGGTTCCTCGGCAGCACGATCGGCAACTTCGATGCGCCGGAGGCCCGCGCGCTCCTCGAGAACGTCGCGCGGACCATGCGTCCGGGCGACCGGTTCCTCCTCGGGGCCGACCTCCGGAAAAACCCGGCAATTATCGAGGCGGCCTACAACGACGCGCAGGGCGTCACCGCCGAGTTCAACCTGAACGTGCTTCGTGTCCTGAATCGGGACCTCGGCGCGAGCTTCGACCTGTCGACGTTCGAGCACCGGGCGTTCTACGACCGCACCCTCCATCGGATCGAGATGCACCTCGTGTCGACGGACGATCAGCGCGTCAGCATTCCGGGCGTGGGCGAGGTCGCGTTTGCGGGAGGAGAGTCCATCCGCACGGAGATCAGCTGCAAATACGATCGCGCGTCGTTAGACGGCATGCTCGGCGACGCTGGCATGGTGATCGAGCGGTGGATCACCGACTCGGCGCAGACGTACGCCCTGGTGGTCGCGGCTCGCGCGCGCGACGGCAGTATCGAGGCGTGATGCTACTTGACCGCGGCACGCTCGCGCACGACCTGCGACAGCGCGTGTTTCCAGCGCCGCAGCCAGCCCAGTGCGTGCCTCGTATTGGCGCCGAGGTCGAGGTAATTCCGATCGACGTACGGTCCGGTCGTCCCCTGCCGCTCGAGGCGCACACAGGCGTGAGCAGCCTGTCGATCCTGCGCCGCGCGGGAGCGGCCGCCGGATGGTGCGAGCGCCGCTCGGCGAAAGCGAACGTCCCGGAGATCGTTCTTCCGGACGGCGGGCGCATCACGTTCGAGCCGGGCGGTCAGATCGAGATCAGCGCGGCGCCTAACGCGTCACTGAGTGGGTTGGTCGCTCGCCTCCAGGATACGATTGCCGCCATCGCGTGCGCGGCGCCTCTCGGCGTGGGGCTCCTGTCGCGCGGGATCGACCCGTGCACGCCGATCGATGAGGTCGCGCCACAGCTGGACGCCGAACGGTACCGGCGCATGCTCCAGCACTTCGACCGGATCGGCCCATCGGGCGCGCGGATGATGCGACAGACGGCGTCGTTCCAGGTGTGCGTGGACGGCGGCCCCACGCCCGAGCGGACGTGGCGGGTCCTGAACGCGCTCGCGCCCTACATGGTCGCGATCTTCGCGAACTCGCCGAGGTACGGCGGAGGCGAGACGGGCCATCGCAGCTTCCGCAGCCACATCTGGCGATCGCTCGACCCGAAGCGCACCGGGTTGCTCGGCGTGCAGGATGACATCGTCGAGGAATACCTGACGTTCGCGCTCGACGCGCCGGCGCTTCTCGAGCCTGACGTCGGTGATTCGACGTCGAGCTTCGGTGACTGGCTCGCGCGGGGGAGCGCGACGCTGGATGACTGGCGCCTGCATCTGTCGACGCTCTTCCCCGAGGTACGGCCGCGCGGGTACTTCGAGCTTCGGTCCGCGGATGTGGTGTCGCCGGAGTGGTACGCGGCTCCGCTCGTGTTCGTCGCGGGGCTCGTGTACCATCACGCGAACATCGAGGCAGCAGCAGAGGTCCTCGGCGCGCCTGACGCGGAGCTGCTCGTGCGAGCCGGGCGTGATGGACTAGCAGATCCCGTGCTGCGAGCCACGGCACCCACTCTGTGTGACATGGCGCTCGATGGCTGCTCAGCGTTAGGCAGCGAGTTCATCGAGCAGGCCGATCTCGAGCGAGCAGCCGAGTACTTTGATCGCTATACTCGACGGGGTTTGTCGCCGGCTGACGAATAGCAGTCGTTAGCCGCCTGCCGCCTGCCGCCTGCCGCCAGCCGCCAGTCGCCAGTCGCCAGCTCTCGGTTAGCTTTCCGCGCCTATGGCTTCCCGACGTTCACCCCAGGAATGACCACGATCGTCGCGCGCGCTCCGACCCGCCTCGACTTCGGAGGCGGCTGGACCGACGTCCCGCCCTACAGCGATGAGGAAGGCGGGTTCGTCTGCAATATCGCCATCGCGCGTTACGCGACCGTACGCCTCCGCCCCTCCGTACACGGCGAGAGCTCGATCGATACGCGGCGCGCGACGGATAGTGCACTCGCGGAAGCCGCGGTCCGACGCGGTGGAGTCAGTGGTGTCACCATCGAGATCGCGAGTGATTTTCCGCTCGGGGCCGGGCTCGGAGGATCGTCGGCGGCGGGCGTGGCGGTGAACGGCGCGCTCGCGACATGGCGTGGCGATTCAATCGATCGAGCTGCGCTCGCAGAACAGAGCCGCGCGATCGAGGTGCAGGATCTCGGTATTCCCGGGGGAAGGCAGGACCACTACGCCGCCGCGTTTGGAGGCGCGCTCGCCCTCACGTTCGCCGATGACACGCGCGTGCGCCGTTTGTCATTTTCGCGCGAGTGCAAGGAAGCGCTCGAGCGGCGCTGTATCGTCGTGTACACCGGCGAGTCGCGGATCTCGGGAGACACGATCACCGCGGTGCTCGACGCGTATCGCGACCGGAACCGCCAGGTCGTCCATGCGCTCGGCCGCATGAAGGCGCTCGCGCGTGCGATGGCCGACGAGCTGTGTGCGAACGATCTCGACGAGCTCGGGGAGCTCGTCTGGGAGCACTGGCAGCATCAACGCGCGTTGCATCCGTCGATTCCGACACCGCTCATCGACTCGATCCTCGAGCGCGCGCGCGCCGCCGGCGCGCGTGGCGGCAAGGCGCTCGGCGCTTCGGGTGGCGGGTGCGTATTGATCATCGCGGGCGACGACAGCGTGGACCGTGTGCGGGATGCCGTCACCGAGCTGGCACCGAACATCATCCCGGTTGCGATCGACGAAGCCGGGCTCACTTGGATGCGAATCAGTGACGGAGATCAGTCGTAGATGGCGCAACTGACCCACGAGCAGTACGACCTGCTCGAGCGAGCGATCACCGATAAGCGACGCATCGCGCTCATGCGTCGCGGCACCGAGTACGTGGTGGTGCCATCACGACTGTACGTCGAGGGGGGCCGTGAAGCGATCCAGGCACGGCACCCGAGCGGAAACGTGATGACGTTCTACATTGATGAAGTGCAGTCGATCGAGGTCGTGAAGTGACGGCCGGAAGGGCGAGCAGCGCGAGGCATCCACTCGTCGCCGTTTATGCCGACGAGTCGTGTCTGGGCAATGGCCGCGACGGCGACAATCCGGGCGGTGCCGGCGCGCTCATCGAGTACATGCGGCCCGAGTCGAGTGAGGTTGTCCGCCGCGACCTCTGGGTTTCTGAGCCGGCGACGACGAACAACCGCATGGCGCTGCGCTCGGCGATCGAGACCTTTCGCACCCTGTCGCGAAAGGGCAAGCAGTTCTCCGTGGTGTTCACCAGCGACTCGCGATATCTCGTCGACGGGATGGAGTCGTGGGTCCATGGCTGGGCGCGACGCGGCTGGACGCGGAAAAGCGGCCCAATCGAGAACCTCGAGCTGTGGCACGCGGCGGTCGACGCCGTCGCGGGCCATGAGGTGCAGTGGCGATGGGTGCGCGGCCATCACGGGCACCCGCAGAACGAGTACGCGAATCACCTCGCCACGTCGGCTGCGGCCAAGCAGACGCAGTCGGAAGGGCTTGTGCCCTCGCAGTTCGACGCGTGGCTTGCGTCACAGCGAGAGCGTGGCGCAATGCGCAAAGACATCGACGAATTTCCGTCCGTGACATCGTTCAAGGCTGCGGCGCCGTTACCGGCGGTCTCGACAGGGCGTCAATAGCAACAGACCCACACGGACCGGAAGTCATGTTCAAGTTTGCATTCGCGCTCGTGGTCGGTATCGCGATCGGATACTTCTACGGTTTCGATGATGCGAGGAAGCACGCCGAGAACGTCGTGACGCGTGTGGTCGCCGAGGTCGGTGGGAGCAATCGCGACAGGTACAGCAACGACATCGACAAGCGGATGGACAATCTCGAGAAGCGATAAAGCCCGGCTCCGGCCCCGCGGGCTTGCACCACAACTACGAGGGACGCCAATGGAACGGCGTCCCTCGTTCGTTTGTACGAAGGGAGGTCAGCTGCTTTCGTACGCCGAGCTTCCGGGGTCACCTTGCCTTTCCCGAACGCCGTCCTCTCTTTTCCACGCATGGACGAACTCGACCGCATGTATCGACGGCTCGTGCAGAACCTGCGCACGGGCTTCCCTGATCTGCTGGGCCGCCCGTTCGAAGTCGCCGAGCTTTACACGACGCTCATACCGTACCGGCACAATCGTCGCGAGTTGGAGCTCGAGACCAACCAGGACTACGAGCACGTGCTGCTGCGCCTCCTGTCCGGCGAGCGTGGGTACCTGATCGGCGATCCCCAGATGCAGACCGAACTTCGCGCGGAGCTCGACGCGCCGAACCCGGACCTGACGAAATTCAGGGCTTACGCGACGACGATGGTGTCGGTCGCGTCGGATGGGGCGCGTCCGGCCGACGCGCCGGTTGTTCGGCGTCCCGGAAGCGGTGGCAGCGCCGAGGCTCCGGCCAATCCCCCGGCACCAGTACAGGCGATGGCCGACCGTCCCACGTTAGGCGTTCCGGATCAGGCGGCACCGCGGCAACCGCCCGTGCCGCGTCCCGCCCCGCCCGCCGCGCCGCCACCGCCACCCACACCGCCGCCCGCCGCGCCGGCCGCGGCGCCACAGACGACCACGTCCGCGATCGGGCAGCGTTCCATCGTCGCATCCGGCGATTGCCGGTACTGTGGTGGCGCACTGCCCGACGGGCGAAACATCACGTTCTGCCCGCACTGCGGCCAGAATCTCACCGTGGCCAACTGTCCGGCGTGCGGCACCGAGCTCGATGTCGGCTGGAAGTTCTGCACCACCTGCGGGCGCGCGGCCGGCTGAGGCAGTCGTGCGCATCGCGTTAGGCATTCTCGTCTGGGCCGCGGTTGCCGTCGCCGGGACCGCCTGCACCACGCTTGGCGGCGATCCCACCCCGGTGCAACAGCCGGCCCCGGCACAGCCGACCATGGGCCAGTGGACCGTCGACTCGCGTGAGCACGTCGACCTCTGGCTGCACTCGTTCGCCCTGCTCGAGTCCGACTCGAACCGCGTTCCGTACTTCCGTCGCGGGTATCGGGATTCCGTGCTCGTGGCGCGGAAGCGCGCGAATGTCGTATCCATGCTCGACGCGAACCGCGAGAAGCTCGCGTCGCGCTTTGTCGCGTTCCCGAATCTGGTGTCCGCCCAGTTCATCCCGCTCTACTTCGGGACGTGGGACGAAACCCGGCAGAGCGCGGAGCTCTTCCTGCGAGCGCAGGGAGACCCGAACCAGGCCGGTGATCTCCGTTCGCAGCAGATCGTCGCGTTATTCGGCGGGTACTTCCCGACCCCGCCTGACCGCGAGTGGTTGCGCCTGTTCATTCAGGCGGTCGACGACGAGCGCACGAAGTTCTTCTCGGCATACTGGCGTCAGGAGCAGACGAAACGAGTCGGCGTCCGCGCCAGTGTCGACTCTATCTGGCGGAGCGGCCTTCGACAGAAGTTCGCGCGCTTCCTGAACAATGCGGGGGCGGACCGTGGAACGATTCTGCTCTCCCTGCCGCTCGATGGCGAAGGACGCACGCTCGACGTCGGCCAGCGCACGCGACTCGTGGCGGTGAACTACCCCGAGACGCCAGCGGATGCGCGCGAGGCGATCTTCACGTTCGCTCACGAAGTGATGAGCTCCGTGACGTCCGTCGCGATCGAGGACAACACCAGCCCGGCCGAGAAGCGCAGCGGCGCCAGCGACCGGTACTCGAACGCAGCACTCGTGCGTGGCGGCGCGATGCTCATCCAGCGGTTGGCGCCGGAGATGGCGGACGGGTACGCGCGGTACTACCTGCGTGCGGCACGCGTATCGTTCACCGGCGACGCGGCGGCGGCGCTCGCGAAGACGTTTCCGCTGCCGGACGCGATCCGCGATGGAATCCAGAGACAGCTGGATGTCGTATTGGGCGGGATATGAGCGACTTGCCCGATAAACCCGCGCCGAGCGGCCGCCCGCTCGACCGCTCGGCGCTCGAGCGTGTGCTCGCGCGCGCGAGCGAGCTGCAGGCAGGCACGAGCGAGCCCACCGAAGCGATGACCGAGGACCAGCTCATCGAGCTGGGCAAGGAAGTCGGCCTGTCGCCGGAGCACGTTAGGCAGGCGATCGCCGAGGAGCAGACGCGCGTTGCCGTGCAGCAGCCCGCCGGACGCGTGTCGGGCGTCTTCGGCCCGAACACGGCGTGGGCGCAGCGCGTCATTCCCGGGACGCAGGCTGACATCCTCACGAGGATCGATCGGTACATGCAGGGCCAGGAAGCGTTGGCCGTGCGGCGACGGTACGCCGAACGCATCACCTGGGAGGCGCGCCGCGACTTCCTCGGTCAGATGAAGCGCGGGTTCGGGCTCGGGGGGCGAGCGTACTCACTGACGAGGGCGGACGAAGTCGGCGCCACGGTGGTCCCGGTGGACTCGGCGCGTGTCCTGGTCAGACTGGACGCGGCCTTCAGCGACGCACGTCGCCGGAGTGTCACGGGCGGCGGCGTGCTGGCCGGGACAGGCCTCGCTGGCGCGGGCGGCGTGATCGCGCTGGCGGCGACGATGCCCGGTTCGTCGATGGCGGTCGCGTTGATGATCGGCGGCGTCTGGGCCGCGGTCGGCGGCGTCGGCTTCACGGCCGTCGCGAAATCGTACCGGTCGAACGTCGAGCGCGCGCAGCTCGCACTCGAGCAGGCGCTCGATCGGTTGGAGCACCCGGAGCCTCCTCGGCAAGGTACGCTGTTCGACGTGCTGTCGTCGGTGATCCGGTGACGGCGCCTGGAGGCGCGGCGGCAACCATCTCGCGGGTCGGCGTCGTCGGTGGTGGGCTCATGGGCAGCGGCATTGCCCAGGTGGCTGCGCAGGCAGGCCTAACGACGATCGTGCGTGAGCTCACCGATCCGCTCTGCGAACGCTCGCGCGGCGCCATTGCGAAGTCGCTCGACAAGGCGATCGAGAAGGGGAAGCTCACAGCCGACGCCCGCACCGCGACGTTCGAGCGGCTCGGGTTCACGACGCGGCTCGACCAATTGGCCACGTGCGACATCATCATCGAAGCCGTGGTGGAAGATCTGGACGTGAAGAGCTCCCTTTGGCGCGAGCTGCACGCGCTCGCCGATGAGCGGACGATCTTCGCGTCAAACACGTCGAGTCTCACGATCGCCGCGATGGCGGCCGCGAGCGGCCGGCCCGATCGACTTGTCGGGCTGCACTTCTTCAGCCCCGTACCGCTGATGCGGCTGGTCGAGGTGGTGCGGACCATCACGACGAGCAAGGACACCTTCGAGCGCTCGTTCGAATTCGTTAGGCGGATCGGCAAGCGGCCGATCGTCGCCCGGGATCAGTCGGGGTTCATCGTGAACCGGCTGCTCATCCCGTACATGCTCGACGCGATTCGCGCGCTCGAGAACGGCGTCGGCAGCGTCACGGACATCGATGCCGGCATGCAGCTCGGCGCCGGGTATCCCATGGGCCCGTTCACGTTGCTGGACTTCGTCGGTCTCGACACCGTGCAGCGTGTGGCCGAGGTGATGTTCGACGAGTACCGGGAGCAGCGGTTCGCTCCGCCGCCGCTGCTCCGCCGGCTCGTGCTCGCAGGGCACCTGGGGCGGAAATCGGGGCGCGGATTTTACGATCACTCGGTCGACCCGCCCGTCCCCAGCCGGCTCGGGTGACGCGGCCGGCACACACGGGGTATCTGGGGCATACACATGCGGAGATGCGAGTATGAGACGAATCCTGTTCGCGCTGTGCCTGGGGGTCGCGGTGGCGTCGAGCGAGGCGTGCACTCGGGCTCCGACGTCGTCGCGCAATGAGAGGTCGCTGTCGGCCTTTCAACCATACCTGACGCGGACGCTGACTCCGGCGATCGCGCGGTCGCAGTTCGGCAGTCCGGATGAGGTGACAGGCAGCGGACTGCTCATCTATAAGTACCGCCTGGGTGGTGGACCGACGCTCTGGCTCGGGTTCCCCGGCGAGGCTCCGATTATCTATGCCCGGCTGGAGAACAAGGACGGCGCGTTCAGCGATCTGCCGCTCCGTTAGGAGTCTGACCCCATACGGAGCCTTTCCACGCTAGCCGAGGCCAAGGTGTAGCGTTAACGTCAGACGATGGCGCCGACGTCATCCACTGCCTTTACGCGCGGAGGATACGGCATGAACAAGCGAGACAAGCTCGAGCCCATGGCCGACGGTTGGGTCGCCTTCCACACCGAGTCCGGCGACCGGTGGAAGCACAAGGACTTCACGGAGACTGGCGAGGCCGGGACTACCGTCCATTACCGCTCGTTCGTGAGCGACAAGGGCGAACAGAAGCGCTACACGTTCGCTGCCAAGGACGCTCGCGACTCGACGGTCTGGGACCTCCGCGAGCAGCTCCGCCGCTCGGAGTCGGTTACCGCCGACGCCGGGGCGAGGTGAATCGAGGCGCCGCCGGATTGTTCGGGCCTGTTCGTCGCGCACTGCACCAGCTCCGGCTGCGCCTCTTTCCCGTCCGTGACCCGTGGCAGCGCCTCCCGTACGAGGCGCCGCTCGACGTGTACGGCGATGGCGCACGTCACGGCTTCGATTGGGTATTCGAAGGCGACAGCACGATTGTCGTCACCAGCATCGATGAGATCCTCGACTGGCTCGGCTCCTGTCAGTATGAAACCGACGCGAGCCTCTTTCGGGAAGAAGATTACTGGCAGCACCCGCACACCTTCGAGCAGTTGCGGCGAGGGGACTGTGAGGACTTCGCGCTCTGGACGTGGCGCAAGCTGGTCGAGTTAGGCATCGACGCCGATCTCGTGATCGGGCGTCGGGTCCCGCCAGGATCTGAGAGCAGCCGACACGCGTGGATCCTGTTTCGTGACGGCGAGGACGAGTTCATCTTCGAACCCATCGTCCGTGATCGTCGCGAGGCCGTCCGCCGCCTCGCGACGGTGCGATCCGAGTACATCCCGGAGTTCGGTGTCGCGCGCGACCGCAGCCGGTTCATGTTCGCCGGCTACGCGTACTTCCTTCAGAACCGACACCTCGGAAAGGCCGCCTCGTCGACCAGTGAGCGAGTCGAGTCTCGCGGAGCAGCTTGACAGCTGCGACGGCCGGGCCCGCTGGGCGGACCTTCCGCCCACCTGAGACGTATGACGGGTAGCCCAACCGACGGACCTCGCTTATTGTGCTGTCCCGACAGGACATCCCCGCCCGCGTCTACTACAGGCGCCGGCGTGTACGGCATTCTACTCCTCGGAGGACTGATGATCTCCCGCCGCGAATGGCTGCGCATCACCGCCAGCGGTCTCGCACTCGGCACCGCGAGCGCCTCGCGCTTGCTCGCGCTCGCGCCGGCAAAGGAAGCGACCGTGTACAAGGACGCGAGCTGCGGCTGCTGCAAAAAGTGGGTGGAGCACATGGAGAAGAGTGGCTGGACTGTCACCGCCCACGACGTCCCCGACGTCGGCGTGTACAAGAAGAAGTACGGTGTCCCGGACAACCTCGGCTCCTGTCACACCGCCATCGTGACGAGCGGCTACGTGGTCGAAGGCCACGTGCCCGCTGATCTGATCGACAAGCTCGTCGCGGCGCGGCCGTCAGACGTGATAGGCCTCGCGGTGCCTGGCATGGTGCAGGGGTCGCCGGGCATGGAGACGGGACGGTCCGACAAGTACGACGTCATTGCGTTCAGCAAGGGCGGAAAGACGAAGGTTTTCGCGAGTCGATAGCTGTGTCACGCTGACGCCGTTTTCGCTGAGTCGTCCTGTCGTCAATGCAGTCTTCTCTCGTTGCCACCGCACTCCTCGCGGCATCGCTCGTCGCTCTACCGCAGCCGAGTGCGGCGCAGTCTCTTCGCGGCTCGCACGCCAGCGTGAGTCTCATGTACCGCCGCGCCGTGCGCGGAGGCCTCGACTTCTACGAGACGTCGTCCGACGTCAAGCGTGCGGTCATACGCGGTGAGCTGGTCAGCCTGAATGGCAACGCGCACTATCGGCTCGCCGACATCGGAATGCCGTATGTGCGGCCCGAGACGAAGGCGTTCGTGCTCGGTCTGGCCGCCGACTATCATCGCGCCTGCGGCGCGCCGCTCGTGATCACCAGTGCGACCAGACCGATCTCGCGCCGGCTCGCGAACTCGTCAGAGCTTTCGGTGCATCCGACGGGGATGGCGGTCGACCTCCGAAAGCCAGCAGGCCGCTGTCGCACCTGGTTGCGACGCAGGCTGCTCACTGCCGAGCGCCGAGGCGTGATCGAAGCGACCGAGGAACGCCATCCGCCCCACTTTCATGTGGCGGTGTTGCCGTCACGATACGAGAGGGTCGCGTCGGCGAGAAGCAAATCGGGCTCCGCGGAACGGAGCCGCGGCGGACGCTGACGGCAGGTAAGGTAGCGCGTTTCGCGCTACCCACTCATGCGCGTGTGAGATACCGCGCAACTGGATCGTGGCAGCGTGCGAAGCCATCTTCCGGATCTTCGGACTCACGCCCTCAGGAGTGCACCCGATGACTTCTACGGCCCAGCCGTCCAGCGACCTCGCCTTCCCGACCGGAAGGTTCCAGCGGCCCGCCAAGCTCGATCCCGAGGCTCGAGCCAAGGCGATCGACACCGTCGCCGCGACGCCGGCCCGCCTGCGAGAGGCGGTGCACGGACTCACCGAATCGCAGATCGAGACTCCATACCGACCGGGAGGATGGACCGTTAGGCAGGTCATCCACCATGTCCCCGACAGCCACCTCAACGCCTACTGTCGGTTCAAGCTCGCGCTGACCGAGGACGAGCCGACGATCAAACCATACGACGAGTCGCTGTGGGCGCTGCTGCCTGATGTGCAGGCGGTTCCGATCGAAACATCGTTGGCGCTGCTCGATGCCGTCCACGCGCGGTGGGTCGCGATCCTGCGCGCAATGAAACCGTCGGACTTCGACCGGATGCTCGTGCATCCCGAGTCCGGGCGTCAAAGCCTCGACCAGATGCTGGCGCTGTACGCGTGGCATGGGCCGCACCACACCGCCCACGTGACGCGGCTGCGCGAACGCATGGGCTGGTAACAGGCCGATGACAACGTCTCAGGTTTCGCAAGCCGGCGTGCCTAACGCCCCGGTGGAACGGAAGCTCTGGTTCTCGCGTCGGTTCAATTTCGACCTCGAGCCGTGGGCGTTCCCGAACATCGTGGAGCGCCTTCGCGGTACTCCGGCGCGACTCGAGGATCGGCTCGGAGGGCTCAACGGCGCCGTGCTGACGACGCGGCTCGATGGCAAGTGGTCGATTCAGGAGAACGCGGGCCACCTGCTCGACCTGGAACCGCTGTGGGCATTGCGGCTCGACGACTTCCAGCGCGGGGCGGAACGGCTGTCGCCGACCGACCTGCAGAATCAGCGAACGTTCGACGCAAACCACAACGCGTCGAACTTGTCCGACCTGCTGGGCGCGTTTCGGCGCGAGCGTGCGGCGATCGTGGAACGCCTCGAGCGTTACGACGAAAGCCTCATCGTGCGCGCGTCACTGCACCCTCGGCTCGAGCAGCCGATGCGAGTGATAGACCACGTGCTGTTCGTGGCGGAACACGACGATCACCATCTGGCGACTATCACCTCGCTCCTGCGCGCCCTGGCCACGCGGTAACGCTCTCATCGCGGGGGAGGCGGGACGCCCGGCGGTCGCTACTGGCGGCTGCTCGCGCGTTTCATGACGGAGGAATCGACGACAAACGTGAACGGCTGCTGAACGAGCTGTCTCACGCGCTTCCCATCCTTCATCGCCGGCGCGTAGGCCCAGTCTGGCAGCGCACGTTGAACGGCCTCGGTGAACTTCGGGTTTGTGGACGAGATCACGCCAAACGTGTCGAGCTCCACGTGACCGACCGTGTCCACCACGAACTCGGCGAGGACCTGCCCCGGCACGCCGGTGAACAGCAGCGCCTCGGGGTACTGCGGCTGTGGTCGCGACACGCTGTCGCCGCGGGCCGGGACGTCCACCTGATCCTTCGTGTAGACCTTGAGCGACGCCACCATGTCCGCGAGCTCCGTGGCGGTGACGGCATGCTTCCGCTTCTTCTGGCGTCGCTCGCCCTCACGCGACCACACGACGATCACGCCGCATGAACCGAGGCCGCGCGCTCCCATGAACTGCGGCGGGATCTGCGAGACGCCGCTGTAGACCTCGATCCCCTCGATCGATTGTGGCGAGAGGAAGTCGAGGTCGAACTCGGCCGTTGGAAGCGGCGCACCGTCGAGCCACACGAGTGGCCAGCACCCCCCGCCGTTGCCTCGGAAGCGAATCGCGTTGCGGATCGTACGCGTCGAGGTGATCTGCACGCCCGGCAACCGACGGAAGACATCCGTGAGCTGCGCGGGGTTGTCGTGCTCGAGTCGCTCGCGCGAGACGAAATGGCCAATGCCAAGGTCCCGCCGCTGGTAGAACCCCGCCATGCGGCCGGTATAGTTTGCGCCGCCTTTCACCACGATCGGCGCGAGGATCTGGGCAATCGGCGAGAGCGTCACGATGCTCGTGGCCGGCACTCGCTGATCGACGACGACATCGATGCTCGCCGGCTTGAACCCGAGACGCCGGATGCGCACGGTCGCTGGCCCGCCGCGGACGGCAGCAAAGCGAATCTCGCCGCGGTCATCGGTCACGCCGCGAACCGACGTGCCGTCGACGGTCAGCTCGGCACCCGAGATGGAGCGTCCGAGCGAATCGTGCACGCTGACTGAGATTGTGCCGGGCGGAAGCTGGTCTTGAGCCTGGACACGGTTGGGCATCGCTGCCAGCGAAGCAGCGACGAGTAGAGCGCCAAGAGAACGATACATGGACACGTTTGCCTCCAGAGCGCGACGAGGCTGTGCTGTCCTTTTATAGTACAGGCGGTGCAAACGCCGCGCGAGTGACGTTGGTCCGTCCAGTGTGTCGCGGGGGTACGTCGCGCCCCAATGGGACGAAACGGATTCGCCGTACCCATCTGGCCACGCGAAACCGAAGCGCTACTATGTCCGTAACGGATATATCCGATACGGACACAGAACAGGCTCTATGCGCTCCAGGGAATTGCGCCCGGCCGACTTTCTGCCGCTCACACCGGCAGTCCTCCATATCCTCCTCGCACTCGCTGACGGCGATCAGCATGGCTACGCCATAGCGCAGGCCATCGAGGCCGTTACTGACGGCACTATACGGATGGGTCCCGGAACCCTGTACGGTTCCATTGGCCGCATGGTAGCGGGCGGCCTGATCGAGGAGTCCTCTCGATCGCGCGGCCGAAGCGACGATGATGAACGGCGTCGATTCTACAGGATGACGGCGCTTGGCCGCCGCGTGCTCGAGTCCGAAACCGAGCGCCTCGCGAGAGTGGTCGCGCTCGCCCGGGCGAAAAACGTTCTCCGGCGCCCGGAGCCCGCCTGATGCGCGCGGTCGAACACGTCTTCGGGCTCATCCTGCGACTCTACCCGAGCGGCTTTCGCCGCCAATACGGCGACGAGATGCGGTCGTTCGTGCAAGCGCGCCTCGGCGAGCCGCGTTATGCGAGCCCGTGGGGAGCGCTAGGGCTCGTCTGTCACCTCCTCGTGGACGGCATCGCCGGCGCCGTTCGCGAGCACCTCGTCGCTTTCGCGGCGTCGCCATCCACGACTGGCGCCATTCCTGGCCGCCGAGCGCCGGTCTCCCACAACGAACCGCCCGAGGAGCTCATGGCGACACTGGTCCACGATGCCCGGTATGCTGTGCGCACGCTGCGCCGCCGTCCGGCGTTCACGATCGTGGCAGCGATCACGCTGGCGTTAGGCATCGGCGCGACGTCCGCAATCTTCGGCGTCATCGACACGATGCTGTTCCGCCCGCTCCGCTACCCTGCCCCGGACCAGATTGTCGTCGTGAGCATGACGCGCGGTGGGTCGTTGCGAGAGCCTCCGGCCTACCCCGACTTCCTCGACTGGCGCGAGCAGTCGCGCTCATTTCAGTCGCTCGGGGTGACTCGCTCGCAGAGCCTCAACCTCACCGGACGCGAAACGCCCGAGCGATTGAGCGGCAACTTCGTCTCGGCGAGCCTGCTCAGGCTGCTCGGCGCTGAGCCGCTCGCGGGGCGGCTGTTCACGTTCGCCGAGACTGAGGTCGGGACCGCCGCTCCGGTTGCGGTGATCAGTGAAGGTCTCTGGCGACGGCGGTTCGGCGCAGAGCCGACGATCGTCGGCAGCACCATCGTGCTGAACGGACAGCAGTTCACCGTGGTCGGGATCGTCCCGTCCACGTTCGCGTTCTTCGGCGGTACCGACGTGTACCTGCCGATCACGTATTACCCGAACAACGCGGGGCTCACGCGGAAAGACCATAGCATGTTCGTCGTGGGCCGGCTGCGCCCCGACGTCACGCTCGCTTCTGCCGACGCGGAGATGCGCGCGATCGGAGCTCGGCTCGCGGAGCAGTTCCCGTCCGAGAATGCCGGAAGCGCGGCGCACGTCGAGAGCCTGCACACGCTGCTGGTCGGCGACGTTCGTGCGCCGTTGTACATCGTGATGGGCGCGGTGACGCTTCTCCTGGCTATCGCCTGTGCAAACGTCGCAAACCTGCAACTCTCGAGCGCCATGGCGCGGCGGCGAGAGATGTCGGTCCGGTCTGCGTTAGGCGCTGGCCGGTGGCGTCTCGCGCGCCAGCTGCTCACCGAGAGCGTCATCCTCTCCGCACTCGGCGGGTTGCTCGGTGTGGCCGTGGCGTATGCTGGCGTCGCGCTGTTGGTCTCGATCATTCCGATCGACCTCACGTTCTTCAGCCCGATTCGCGTCGACGGGCGAGTGATGGCGTTCGCGGCGCTCGTGTCGATCCTGACGGGAATCGTGTTCGGCCTCGCGCCAGCGATTCACGCGTCGCGCACGAATCTCAACGATGCCCTGTCCACGCGGACGGGCGGGCTCTCGGCCCGTATTCGAGGTGTCGAGATGCGCGGCGTCTTCGTGATCGCCCAGCTCGCGCTCTCGATTGTGCTTCTTGTCGGCGCCGGCTTGTTGACCCGCACGCTCGTGAAGCTCCAGCAGGTCGACCTCGGATTCGATACGTCCAACCTGCTCACGATGGAGTTCAGGCTTCCCGCCACGAAGTATTCGCAGCCCCAGCAGGTCTCCGACTTCTTCACGCGCGCCATCGCCGAGATCCGCGCGGTTCCCGGGGTCCGGAGTGCCGCTCTCGTTAGGGCAGTTCCCCTGAGCGGCAACTCCGACGCCAGGGCGTACGCCGTTGCCGGCGCCCCGGAGCCGGACAAGGGGCAGGCCCCTGTCCTGCAGCTCAACACCGTCAGTCCCGGCTACTTCAAGACCATCGGGCTCGCGCTCGTGACCGGGCGTGATGTGAACGAGCACGATGACGCCGACGCACCTCCCGTTGTCGTAGTGAACGAGACGTTCGCGCGGCGAGAGTGGCCGAACGGATCGGCGATTGGGCAGCGCATTCGGTTCGTGGACAGCGATCGCTGGCTCACCGTTGTCGGCGTCGCGCGCGACGCGAAGCACTTCGGCCCCGCCGATCAGCCGACACCGCAGGCGTACATCCCGTTCATGCAGATGCCGCAGATCTTCACGAGCGTCGTCGTGCGCGCGAATCGCGACGCCATCGCACTCGGTCCGCTCGTGCGCGAGGCGATCTGGCGGGTGGATCGCGATCAGCCGGTCTGGAAGATCCGCACGATGGATTCGCTCGTGGCCAACACGCTCGGGTCGAAGCGAGTGCTGCTCGTACTCGTCGGCGTCTTCGCGAGCGTTGCGCTGCTGCTGGCGGGAGTCGGGATCTTCGGTGTCATGTCCTTCGCTGTCGCGCAGCGCACGCACGAGGTTGGCGTGCGAATGGCGCTCGGCGCGAGCGGCGGCGAGGTACTCCGACTGATCGTCGGCCAGGGACTTCGGCTCACGGCCTTCGCGCTGCTGATTGGGCTGGCTGCTGCCGCTGGCACCACGCGACTCATGGCAAGCCAGCTATTTGGCGTCACACCGTCAGACCCCGTGACCTTCGCACTCGTCCCGATCGTACTCTGCGCAGTGGCGGCCCTGGCGTGCTATCTTCCTGCGCGTCGAGCCAGCCGCCTCGACCCGCTGACGGCGCTCAGACGCGAGTAGCGCCAATGGTTTCGAGCCTCGAGCGATACAAGGGGGACGTTGACGCGAATCATCGTTGCGCTACTCTGCGTTGTCGCCGCCGGGGTCGCGTCAGCCCAGGAGCCTGCTGCACCACTGCCAAAGGCGACCAATCATCATAGTCTGGACATCGCGATCAACCACGTTGGGATCAGCATCGGGAATTCCCAGCGGCTGACGGGCATCCGCCTCAACTGGCGCGACGAAGGGCTGGAGTACGTCAACGGCATCAACTTCACGCTCTGGGCGCCGGGACAAAACCCGAAAGGTTCGGTGAACGGCCTGGCTCTCGGCGTCGTCGCGCCCGGTGCGTCGCGCCTGAACGGCATCGTGCTTGGAGGGCTCGGGATTCGCGCCGAGGATCGCCTAACGGGGATCGGTCTTGCCACGTTCGCGGTGCTGTCGCACGGGTCCGTTGGCGGCGTGAACGTGGGCGGCCTCGCGGTCGTGGCCGATAGCAACATCGCCGGTATCACGGCCGGAGCGCTGGCGGTCATGTCGCGGAACGCGATGACCGGAATCAGCGTCGCGGGTGCGTCCGTCATCGCATCGGGCGGATTGCGCGGCGCCGCGATCGGCGGGCTGGCCGCGGTGCTTCAGCGGCAGGTCACAGGTGTCGCAGTGGGTGGGCTGGCCGTCGTGACGGAAGGGTCACTGACGGGTGTCGCCCTATCGGGATTGGGCGTGGCGACGCGTGGCAACATGACCGGGCTCAGCGTCGGTGGGCTCGTGTCGTTCGCGTCCGGCCGAGCGCGCGGCGTGCATGTGGGCGGGCTCGCGGTGATTGGGGAGGGCGGCGTGAGCGGAATCACGACCGGCGGCCTCTCGGTGTTGTCGTCGTCGACCATTCATGGCATCACGGCGTCCGCCGGCGCGGTGATGTCCAATGATGAGATCAAGGGCATCACGGTGGGCGGTCTCGGTGTCGTGGCGGACGGCGAGGTCGGGTGGGCCACGATCACGGCCGGTACGCTCGTGGCGAGGGGAGACGCGTCCGGCCTGCTGGTAGGTCTCTATCGCGTCCGGAGCCCCAAAGTGACCGGGCTCTCGGTGTCCGCCGTACAGATGCGCTCGATCTGGCTCCGCGGCATCTCGGTAGCTGGCTACAACTACGTGGCGCGGCAGCGCGGGCTGACGATCGGCATCTACAACGATGCTCGGAACCTCAAGGGCATCCAACTCGGCCTGATCAACCGGGCGCGCAACAACTCCTCGGGGCTGCGCTGGCTGCCGCTCGTCAACGCGCACTTCTGAGCGCGGTGCGGGCGAGCGCGCCGGATGGTAAGATCACGGGCGCCGGTCATCATCACGCACCCTCGAGAGCTCGCTATCCTGACACCCGATCCGTTCATGCTGCCTAGCCGTCACGCCGCGGTGGCGCTCGCGGTCTCTTCGCTTCTGCTTGGCGCCGCTGCCTGTATTCAACAGCCACTCAAGCTGACGACGAACGACGCTCCGGCCGTTCTGTCGCATCAGTCGATCACGGCGCCGAATCCGGGCCAGGCCGGGACGTACCCCGTTCGGACGCTCGTGTACGGGAGCGGGACCGACAAGCATCGCGCGGCGTTTCGCGATTCCGTGGCCCTCAAGACCAAAACGGTCGACGGATCCACGATGGTGTCCGCGCCCCCAGAGATCGCGAAGGACCGAGCGAAATACTGGGGGTTCGATTTCAAGAAGCTCCCGATCAACGGGCGTGTGTGGTACCCGCAGGGTGATGGGCCGTTTCCGCTCGTGCTGATCGTGCACGGCAACCACGACATGAAGGACTTCTCGGACCCAGGCTACGGCTACCTCGGCCAGCACCTCGCGTCGCGCGGGTTCATCCTCGTGTCGGTCGACGAGAACTTCATCAATGGGAACCTGCGCGGCGAGAACGACGGACGCGGCTGGCTCCTGCTCGAGCATCTGCGCCACTGGCGCGTGTGGAACGATTCGTTAGGCAGCCCGTTCTACCACAAGGTCGACATGGGCAACATCGCGCTCATGGGCCATTCGCGCGGCGGCGAAGCGGTGGCCGTGGCGGCGGCGTTCAACCGGCTGTCGCACTATCCGGACGACGCGACGCTCAAGTTCAACTACAACTTCGACATCAAGTCGATCGTCGCGATCGCCCCGGTGGACGGGCAGTACCAGCCGGCCGGCAAGCCGACCCCCGTGGAGAACGTGAACTATCTGGTCTTCCACGGCTCGCACGATGGAGACGTGTCCGCGTTCTCGGGGCTCAGGCAGTACCAGCGCATCAAGTTCACGGATGGCCGGCCGTGGTTCAAATCAGCCGTGTACGTCTATCGCGCGAACCATGGGCAGTGGAACACTGTGTGGGGCAACAAGGACAACGGGCAGCGCAGTGGTCGCTGGCTCGCGCTCAATGCGTTGATCTCGCCCGAGGAACAGCGCCAGTTCGCGCGCGTGTACATCGGCGGCTTTCTCGACGCGACGCTCAAAGGAAAGAAGGAATACCTCCCGATGTTCCGGGACCACCGCACGATCGGTGCGTGGTTGCCGAAGACCATGTACATCACGCGCTTCGCCGAATCGAGCTTCCGCGCGCTGGCGAACTTCGAAGAAGATGTCGACGTGACGACCGGTTCAGTGCCGGGCGTGACGCTCTCCGGCGACAGCCTTTCGGGGTGGAAGGAAGCGCCGATCCCGATTCGGTCGCGGAACAGCGACCTCGGAACGAACGCGGTGTGGTTAGGCTGGAACAACAAGCCGGTCGGCAAGGACACGACCGAGCCGCGCGCGCCGGCCAGCTACTCGATCACGATCAGCGATTCACTGCGCGGGGCGTGGAACATCGGCGAAGGCTCGTCCGTGGTCCTCTCGCTGGCGCCGACGCCGGCTACACCGGGACCACGCAAGACCGAGCACGACACGACGAAGAAGGCCGACTCGTCAGGCACGAAGGGGAAATCGTCGGCCAAGGTCGCGTCGCACAAGAAGCCCGACGAAAAGAAAGCCGCCGCGGATACGACACCGTTCGATTTGACGGTGGAAGTGGTCGATGCGTCGGGCGGGACGGTGCGCGTGCCGCTCAGTCAGTTCGGGAAGCCACGTCGTCCGCTGGAGATCACGGTGTATCGCCGGAAGGGGCGGGACAAGACCGTGTTCCCGAATACGTACGAGCTCGTGCTGCAGACGTATGTGATGCCGCTCAAGGAGTTCCCGCGCGGCACCGGCAGCTTCGATGCCTCACGCGTGAAGACGATTCGCCTGGTGTTCGATCGCACGCGGGTGGGCCAGGTGGTAGTGGACGACATCGGCGTTTCGGCCATCGACCCGGCATACCTCGCGAATCGTTAGCGTTCGATCGATGCGTTGGGGGTCAGACTCCTTTTGCATCGTTCCATTGCGGTGCAATGGAACGATGCAAAAGGAGTCTGACCCCTTACGTACCGTACCAATTACCTGTCCTGTTGCGCCGTTCTATCGGATGCGTATCCCGATCCGATGTCCGCTCCCTTCGCCCTGATATGGCTCGAATCCGTAGTCGATCGAGACGCGGTCGAAGGAGAAGCTCGCGCCAAGCGTTATCGGCGCTGCCCCGTTTTCCTCAGGGAGCCGTGCTCCGACACGGCCCGCGAAGGTCACGCCGTCGATCGGCACGTAGCCCAGCTCCACCCCGCCCGCGGGTGACACACGGCCGCCGCGACGCACCGATACTTCACCGCTCGCCGCAAAGTCGAACAGCGCGCCCAACGGCACGCCGGCTGCGGCGACGCCGATCGTCCCTCGCGTCGGGAGCGCGGCTGATGTCCCGAGCATTTTTGGGCTCGCGCCAAGGTTCTGAACCGTCGCGCCCACGGTAACTGGACCGACCTCTTTTGCCGCGCCGACGTCGGTCAACCACACGCCATCGCGCCCTTCCGACACTCTGTCCTGAGCGAGCTTCTGCGTCATTCCCCAGCGAATGCCCTTGTACGCCATCTCCAGAGCGGCCGAGGCGACGAGGCTCGACGCCGGGAACGGACCGTCGCTGAGGAGCTGCTCGCCGTTAGGCGCCGCGTCGGGGTACGCCGGTCCCAACGACCGATAATCGAGCATCTGCGCGCCCAGCCCAAACCCGAATTTCCCGAACACGTACGTACTCGCGATAGCGCCAGCCGTCGAAACGGACCCGTAGCGCTCGGCCGATACGGACACTCCGGGGCGCACGCCGAGCTGCGCGGGATTGTAGAACACCGCTTCAGGCTCGCGAACCCCGACGTACGCATTGCCGAACCCCGTGGCACGCGTGCTGGCGGGAAGCTGTAGCACGATCGGACCAAAGCCCGCAGCCTGCGCTCGCGCCATGCGCGGGACGAGACCGAGGGCCACCACACCGACGAAGCGTGCACGCATCTCGAATGACTGGACAGTGTGACCGGGGGCTCAGCCGCGGATCGACGAGCGCGCCATGATTACAGGTGCGCGAAGCTAGCTGAGCGCGTCGTGATTCGCGAGCGCTCTTCCGCCGCAATGCGGGGAGATGCAACGTTGCGCGGCCAATTACCCAACCTTCACGACGACCCGTGACACCGCAGTCACCAGCGTACGACATACGCGCCTGGCGCGCCCGTATCCCGATCCTCGAGCACGCCGTCCCGATGAACAACTGCTCGCAGGCGCCGCTCACCGATGCGACGCGGGCGGCGGTAGACGCGTATCTCGGGTCGTGGGCGCGCGACGGGATGGACTGGGACGCCTGGATGGCCGAGGTCGAGCGAGCGCGCCAATCGTTCGCCCGGCTGATCAACGCCGACGTCGATGAGGTCGCGGTCACGAGCTCCGTGTCGCACGCCGCCAGTGCGCTCGCCACTGCTCTCTCGTTCGACGGCAGTCGGCGACGTGTCGTCGCCAGCGCGGCAGAGTTTCCGACGGTCGGGCACGTGTGGCTCGCGCAAGAGTCTCGTGGTGCGGAAGTCGGGTGGGTGCCGCTCTCCGACGCCGGGACGATCGACACGACCGACTACGCCACGCGCATCGACGAGCGGACCCGCGTGGTATCGACGTGCCACGCGTATTTCGTCAACGGGTTCAAGCACGATGTTGCCGCGATCGCGCGTCTGGCGCATGCGCACGGCGCGCTGCTCTTCGTGGACGCCTACCAGACACTCGGCACCGAGCCAATCGACGTCAAAGCGCTCGACGTGGATGCGCTTGCCGGCGGCACGCTGAAGTACCTGATGGCGTCCGCGGGTATCGCGTTTCTCTATGTCCGCCGAGCGCTCGCTGAACAGCTGCGCCCAACCGTGACGGGGTGGTTCGGACGCACGCATCCGTTCGCGTTCGACGCCACGGCGCTCGACTGGGCACCGGGCGCCCGGCGCTTCGATTCCGGCACGCCGCCCATCATCAACGCGTACATCGCCCGCGCGGGGCTCGAGATCATTCACGAGGTCGGCCCGGCCAACATCGCCGGCTGGACGCGCGTGCTGTCGGACCGACTCGTCAGCGGCGGCAACGATCGCGGGCTCACGCTCTACGGCACGCCTAACGCGACGCGCAAGTCGCCGACGACCGCGTTCTGGGGCGGCAGGGACTCCGCCACGGTGGAGCGCCGGATGCGAGCGCGCAACGTGATCCCGTCCGCGCGGGGGAGCGTCATTCGGCTGTCACCGCACTTCTATTCCACGATCGAGGATGTCGATCGCGCGCTCGATACCCTTGCTGCGGTGCTGCACGACGGCGCCGTCAGCGCATGAGTGATCCGGCCCCGGCGGCCATCATCGTCAATTCGGACGCGCAGCGCGAGACGTTCGCGTCGCGGTTCGGCGCCATCATCACGATGGTCGGGTTCGCGCTCGGCCTCGGGAACATCTGGCGGTTCCCGTACATGGTCGGGCGATTCGGCGGCGCGGCGTTCGTGCTCTTCTACGTGCTCGTAGTGCTGGTCATTGGCGTCCCGGGTCTCATGGCCGAAACGGCGTTAGGCCGCTACACTCGGCGCGGGACGGTGGGCGCGTTCGAGCGCGCGGGGTTGCCGGCCGGCAAAGCGGTGGGCTGGTTCTTCTTCGCGATCGTCGTGGCGGCAACCGGCTACTACATCAACGTCATCGGGTGGGTCGTGTACTACGCCCTCGGCGAGATGGCGCGCGCGGCTGGTTCCGCGCTCGACGTATCCGCCGTGCTCCCGCCCGACTCGGGGGTCTCCGGGAAATCGGTGCTGTTGCAGATGGCATGCACCGCCGCCGTGATTCTCTCGTGCGTCGTGGTCCTCGTGCGAGGCCTGCGGCAGGGCATCGAGCGCGCCGCCCGCATCGTCATTCCCCTGCTCTGCGTCATCCTCGTCGTGCTGATCTGGCGCGCGGTGACGCTGCCTAACGCATACGCCGGCGTCGCGTGGTACATCCTCAAGTTCCAGGCGGCGGATCTCACCCCGCGCGTGATGATGGCCGCGATCGGCCACGCTGTGTTCTCGCTGTCGCTCGGCGGCACGTTCATGGTGGTCTACGGCTCGTACCTCACGGCGAACGACAACCTCACGGCAAACGCGTGGTGGACCGCGGTCGGCGACACGGTCTCCGGCTTACTCGCCGGCTTTGCGATCTTCCCGGCGGTGTTCGCGCTCGGCCTCGCGCCGAACAGTGGCCCGGGTCTCATCTTCGCGACGTTGCCGAAGGTGTTCGCGGCGATTCCGGCCGGGTGGCTGTTTGGCTTGCTGTTCTTCATCTCGTTGTTCGGTGCCGGCTATCTGTCGGCGATTGCAGCGTTCGAGGTCCTCGTCGCCGCCCTCACCGACAACACGCGACTGAGCCGACAGGTGGTCGTGTGGCTGGTCGCGGGTGTCGCGTTCCTGATTGCCATCCCTCCGATGATCAACAACGAGGTCTTCATCCCGTGGGACCTCACGTTCGGTTCCGGAATGCAGACGCTGGGTGCGCTGGTGGCGGCGGTGACGGTCGGATGGGCGATGAATCGCGGCGAGGCGATTCGAGCGCTGTCCGAGGGGGCGCCGAGTCCGGTGCCGAACTGGCTGTACCTGTGGGTCCGGTGGGTGATCCCAGGTGCGCTGCTGGCCGTCGGCATCTGGTGGCTCGTGACCGACGTCCTTCACCTCACCGGGAGCGTGTAGACAGTTAGAAGACTCCTCGCTCTCGGCGTCGTGTCGCCGTAGGTTCGAAACGCCGTTTGGTCTTCCCGTCGCCCGTCCCCCGTCGCCCGTCCCCCGTCGCCCGTCCCCAGCAGTGCCAGTTTCCGTCAACCACTCCCGCCTGATCTACAACGCGCTCAAGGAGTGCGGCATCGGTCTCGTCTCCGCGCTGCCCGAGACGTGGCTCGTTCATCTCATCCGGATGGCGGAGGACGACCCGGAGATGATCCTGGTGCGACTCGCCAAGGAGGAGGAAGGCGTCGGCATCTCGGCGGGCGCGCATCTCGCCGGGACGAAGTCCGCGATGCTGATGCAGAACCACGGTTTTCTCGCGTCGGTGAACGGCATCGTGTCGTGCGCGCAGCTCTATCGCCTTCCGTTGCTGATGCTGATCAGCCATCGCGGCGAGTTCGGCGAGCGCGACCCGTGGCAGACGGAAGGCGGAGGGGTGACCGAGCACGTGCTGCAGGCGCTGCGCATTCCGTTCGCGTACCTCGACTCACCCGACCACGTGGCGCATCGCATTCGGAAGGCGCAGACGTTGGCCTATTCATCGAACAAGCCGGTGGCATTGCTGTTGTGCAGAGATCTCATGTGGGAAGAATGAGGGACATCGGGCCTGGGGACCGGGGACTCGGCCGGGAGGCTATCACTGCAGAGGAAGGCTTTTGGCGCTAATGGCTTCCCGGCCGAGTCCCTCGTCCCCAGTCCCTAGTCCCTCGTCCCATTTCGTTATGCTCAGACTAGACGCCCTCAAGTCAGTCTACGACCGCCTCACCGATCGCGTCGTCATCACGATCATGGGGGCGGTGGCGGCCGAGCTGCAGGCGATCGGGCATCGCCCGAATCAGTTCTACCTGCAGCACGCCATGGGACTCGCCTCGTCGATGGGCCTCGGCGTCGCGCTCACGCGCCCGGAGCTCTCGGTGGTCGTCTTCGACGGCGACGGGTCCGTGCTCATGAACCTGGGTGGCCTAACGACGCTCGCCCGCTATCGGCCGCGCAACCTCGTGCACATCGTGTTCGACAACGAGAGCCTGCTGTCAGTCGGCGGGTTCCCGACCGCGACGTCCACCGGCAGCGACATCACGGCGATGGCCGCCGCGGCAGGCATTCCGCGCGCGGTCACCGTTCGGACGGTCGAGGACTTCGTCGCCGCGTTCGATGAGGCGATTGCGGCGCACGAGCTCACGACGATCGTCGCGAAGGTCGACGCCAAGGGTCCCGCTGGCTTCGTCACCGACCTGGCGCTGCTCGAGAACCGATTCGAATTCCAGCGCTGGCTGAAGAAAGCCGGCGCGCGTACCACGCACCCCGCACCCTGATGTCCACGATCCTCCAGCAACTCCTCGCCGAGCTCGACGCCGGTCGCCTGCGCGTCATCGACCTCACGCAGCCGCTCGGGCCCGACACGCCGGTGATTGGCCTGCCGCCGATCTTCGCCCCGTCTCCCGGCGTGACGATCGACGTCATCTCGAAGTACGACGACAAGGGTCCGGCGTGGTACTGGAACACGATCCACATGGGCGAGCACACCGGCACCCATTTCGACGCGCCGGTGCACTGGGTCACCGGCAAAGACCTGCCTAACAATACGTGCGACACGATCGAGCCTCGTCGGTTCATCGGAGCGGCGTGCGTCATCGACATCACGCGTGAGGTCGAGGCGAACCCGGACTATCTCCTGACGCCGCAGGACCTCGAGCGGTGGGAGAAGGCGAACGGCCGCGTGCCGAAAAACGCGTGGGTGCTGCTCCGAACGGGATGGAGTAAACGGAAGACGGCGAAGGAATTTCTGAACGTCGGCGAGGACGGCCCGCACGCGCCGGGCTTCCATCAGGACACGTCGCGGATCCTGGCGCACGACCGGGACGTTCTTGGCGTAGGCGTCGAGACGATTGGGACGGACGCGGGTCAGGCCGGCCGGTTCGATCCGCCGTTCCCGAACCATTCGACGATGCATGGGGCCGGCAAGTTCGGCCTGGCCAGCCTGTGCAACCTCGAACAGCTTCCACCAGTGGGGGCCGTTGTGATTGCTGCACCGCTCAAGCTGGTGCATGGAAGCGGGAGTCCGCTGCGGGTGATCGCAGTCACACCGTGAGCGATCTGGTGGCAGGCGCCGGGACGCCTAACGACCTGGGAGATCACATGATTACCACGGAGACCGAGCTCGACCTCACACAGTTCGTCGAGGGCGGCGACGGGATTTCCACCATCCGCGGCGGTGGGAGTGTCCGCGGCTGGAACGGCATTCGGTATCGGGCAGGCCTGTCGGCGAAGAACGTCGGCGCGACGAAGCTCTCGATGAACGTCGCGACGATCCCGCCAGGCGGGGTCGCGTACGCCCACATCCACGTCGACTTCGAGGTGATGCTCTACATCCTCCAGGGTCACGTGCGCCACGAGTACGGCCCCGGACTCAAGAAGGTGATCGAGAATCAGGCGGGCGACTTCATCTTCATCGAGCCCGGCGTCCCGCACGAGGTGTTCAACATGAGCGACGTCGAACCGGTCATCGCCGTCGTCGCGAGGTCGGACGCGTCGGAGTGGGAGCACATCATTCCGTACGACCGGAAGACAGAGTAACTGGTTATTGGAATTGGTGGCTTCTCGCGTGGGACCTAACGAGTCAGCAGTCCCTCCATCTCCTCACGCGTCGCCACGCGAGTCTTGACCTCGCTCGCGATCTCCGCGACGAGCTCGCCGAGGCGAGCGTTGACGTCCTCGAAGCCCCGAATCGACTGCGTGTCGAGCTGACCCAGCACCGTCACGGCATCCAGCAGCCGCTGCACCGCCGCATCGCGAGCGCGCTCGCACTCCGCCAGGCTGTCGTTCCACGCCGAGTCGCCGTCGTCGCGACTCCGCTCACGGTCGAATTGCGCCAGGCTCTCGTCGAGCGACGCGAGGTCCCGCGCCGACGCACAGGCGAGCGCCATGAGGTCATCGACCGTCACCGCGATGCCTGACGAGTCCTGGCGCAGCGCGAGCGCGCGGCGCACGGACTGGCCGCGTCGCACCACGTCCGCCAGGAGCGACCGCGCCGGACCCGCGGGGAGCGCGGCGAACGCCTCGGCAATCTTCGTACGGGTCGGCACCGAGAGCAAGCTTTGTTGCCGCGTGATGCTCAACGCGGGCCGCCGAAGCTGCAGCATGCCCCCACCCACCAGCAACAGCGCGAACGGGACCGCTACCGCGGCGACCATCGGATCCACGATTGCGCCCGCCACCATGCCGGCGATGACGACAAGGCCAACCAGGAACAGGAAGCCCGCAGGGAGCGCGCGCCAGAGCTCACGCTCCTTGACGACTCGCGCACCGACACCGCGTGCCGCGAGAATCTCCACAACCCGACGCTCGGAGTCGGCCGGCACACGCATCAGCGGCCTCTCGCCCTTCGATACCGCGGCGAGCGTCTCGGCCTGCACCTCGGCGCCGAGCAGTTCCGCGGTCGCGTCGAGCACACGGTCATGCTCCATGGGTGAGCGCGGTCCCAACAGGAACACGAGCGCATCCATCTGCGACCCGGCGCTCGAACAGGCCGGGCACACCGTCGTGCCTAACGCATCGACCGCACCACAGATGACGCACTGATCCCGCTCGAGCGACACGAGCCCGGCGCCGGCCCTGGCCTCGCGATTCGTGAGTGCGTCCTCGAGCGCGGTCGGCGTGGGATACCGATCCGCGGGATCGGCGCACGTCGCCCGGGCAATGACGTGACCGAGCCACAGCGGGACGGCGGCGTCGAACGCGAGCGGCGAATATCCTGTCGAGGATGGTGGGAGCGGCAGGTGGGGCGAGGGGCGGTCCGGGAGGCGTCCAGCCGCGGCGTGGAACAACGTCATGCCTAACGCGAACACGTCCGACCGGGCATCGCCGCGCTGTCCCGCGGCGGTCTCGGGCGCCATGTACGCCAGGGTCCCCACGATGGCCCCCGTGCGCGTGATGGTGGCGTCACCCTCCATCCGCGCCGACCCGAAATCGGTCAGCCGGGCGCGGCCGTCGCGGTCGAGCAGGATGTTCTTTGGCTTCACGTCGCGATGGAGGATCGCGTGCCGATGCGCCGCGGCCAGCGCGGCCGCCACCTCGCTGCCGACTCGCACGACGTCGCCCGGCGGCAGCTGGCCCGATCGGCGAACGCGTCGGTCGAGGTCTTCTCCGTCCACGAGCTCCATGATGACGGCGCCGTATGGCCCGTCTTCAGCGAAATCGAACACCGCGACGATGTTCGGGTGCGCGAGACGCCGGACGGCGTTGACCTCGCGACGCATCCGCTCGCGTGTCTGGTTCGCCGTGGCTGGCGACGGGACCAGCAGCTTGAGGGCGACGTCCTGCCCGACCTGCGTGTCTCGCGCCGCGTAGACGACCGACACGCCACCGCGGCCCAGCTCGCGTCCGATCTGATACCGCCCCGCGAACAGCGATCCTTCCGCGAGGTATCCGCCGCCGATCACGGGCGCGCTGGAGTCTCGCGCTCCACCTGGCGCGGCTTCGCGTCCGGATCCCTCGACCGCTGACTGCCCAATGCCTTGAGCGCTTTCTCGGCGTTCTCGTGGAAGTAGTCCGCGACGGTATATATCTGAAGGAACGCCTGCAGGTGCTTCTCGGCCAGCATTCTCTGGCCGAGTGAGTACTCGGACATCCCCGCGTGATAGAGCGCCATGTAGTTGTTAGGCCAGTACGCGAGCACGAGCTCCATCATCGGGCCGGAGGCGCGGTCGTCGCCCGCGTCGGCTACCGGATGGGCGACGGAAAACAGCACGTTCGCCGCGCCGCCGCGCTCGGCCGGTGTGATCCCTTCGATGATCTGACGTGCGCGGTCGATCTTACCCGCCAGCGCGAAACAGGCCGCGGCATACCCTGCCCCCTCGCTCGTGTTCGGCGGCGGCGAATAGCGTTCGCGGACGTCGACCTCGACCTGGTTACAGTACGGCTTCATGGCGGCGAACCACTGCGCCCCGGACGTCGTCGCGTACGCGGGCCGCGGCGGAGGGACCGCGACGCCCGTTTCGACGGGCGGAACCCGAGGTCCGCTGCTGCTCACGATCTTCCGCGCCACGATCGCACCGCAGAGGGCGATGTAGGCGAATGCGGCGAAGTAGAGGAAGCGATTCATACCGTTCACACCGTGCGCTTTCGGCTATCTATTAGACGCGCAGCAGGGTCCAATGTGCACATGGCGCGCGTTGGGCGGCGTGACCTGCTCCACACTACGTTCCGTTCGTCCCACACGCGAGGCTCAAGTGAAGGTAGTGGTCGTCGGCGGAGGGCCTGCCGGGCTGTATTTCGCCCTCCTCATGAAGAAGGCAAACGCGGCGCACGAGATGACGGTGATCGAGCGCAACTCGGCCGACGACACGTTCGGCTGGGGCGTCGTGTTCTCCGACCAGACGATGGAGAATTTTCGCCAGGCCGATCCGGAGACGTACCAGGCCATCACGGACCATTTCGCGCACTGGGACGACATCGACGTCCACGTGAAGGGCGTGACCATCACGTCAGGCGGTCACGGCTTCAGTGGGATCGCGCGTCGAACGCTGCTCCAGATCCTCGCGCGGCGCGCAACCGACCTCGGCGTCGACCTCCGTTTTCGAACGGAGCTCGCGAGCAACGCCAACCTCGCGGGCGTGGGGATCGATCAGTACGACCTGCTCGTCGCGGCCGATGGTGTGAACAGCACGATCCGAAAGCGATATGCCGAGCACTTTCGGCCCGAGGTGGATGTGCGTCACGCGAAGTACATCTGGCTCGGGACTCGTCGGCGCTTCGACGCGTTCACGTTCGCGTTCGTGGAGAACGCGTGTGGTGTTTTCCAGGCGCATGCCTACCGCTTCGATGAGCACCAATCGGCGTTCATCGTGGAGTGCGACGAGCGCTCGTGGCGGGCGGCCGGGTTCGACCGGATGAACACGGACGAATCGATCGCGGCGTGCGAGCAGTTATTCGCCGAGTGGTTGGACGGCCACCCGCTGCTGACGAACATGCGACACGTGCGCGGGTCACAGTGGCTCAGCTTTCCGATCGTGCGCAACGCGGCCTGGTACTACGACAACGTCGTGCTCGTCGGCGACGCGGCCCACACCGCACACTTCTCGATCGGCTCGGGGACGAAGCTCGCCATGGAGGACGCGATCTCACTCGCTCGCGTGCTCAACGAGCCTCGTCCCGAGCCTAACGAAGCGAACGCCGTGAGTGCCAGCTCGCTCTCGCGTGCCCTCGAACGCTATCAGGACGAGCGGAGCACCGAAGCGCTGCGACTTCAGAACGCCGCACGCAACTCGATGGAGTGGTTCGAGAATGTGCGGCGCTATATCCATTTGCCGCCCGAGCAGTTCGCCTACAGCCTGCTGACGCGAAGCCAGCGGGTGAGCCATGAAAACCTGAGATTGCGGGATCGCGGGTATCTCGAGGGGGTGGAGAGGTGGTTCGCGGCGCGAGCGCCGGCCGGCGGGGAACCGGGAACGGGGAACAGGGAAGCGAACTTCCGACGAGCCTCTGTTCCCGGTTCCCAGTTCCCGGTTCCCGCTCGACAGGCGGCGGTTCCGCCTATGTTCACCCCCTACTCTCTCCGCGCGCTGACATTCCCCAATCGCGTCGTCGTTTCTCCGATGGACGTCTACAGCGCCGTCGACGGAGTGCCTAACGATTTCCATCTCGTCCACCTCGGCGCCCGCGCCATGGGGGGCGCAGGGCTCGTGTACACCGAGATGGCCTGCGTGTCCCCGGAAGGACGCATCAGCCTCGGCTGCACCGGCATGTACGCGCCCGAGCACATTCCCGGCTGGAAGCGCATCGTGGACTTCGTGCACGAGCGGACGCCCGCCGCGATCTGCCTCCAGCTCGGGCACTCCGGGCGCAAGGGATCGACGAAGGCGAGCCTCGAAGGGTCCGACATCCCGATGGAAGTGGGTAATTGGGAAGTCATCGGTCCGTCGCCGCTCGCGCATCGCCCCACCATGCAGGTACCTCGCGTCGTGTCGCGCGCCGACATGGAGATCGTGCGGGACCAGTTCGCGCGCGCCACGGGGATGGCGATCGAGAGCGGTTTCGACATGGTCGAGCTGCACTGCGCGCACGGCTACCTGCTTTCCAGCTTCATCACGCCGCTCTCGAATCAGCGGACGGACGAATACGGCGGATCGCTCGAGAACCGCCTCAGATTCCCGCTCGAGGTCTTCACGGCCATGCGGGCCGTCTGGCCGAGCGAGCGCCCGATGTCCGTGCGCATCTCGGCGACGGACTGGGTGGAGGGCGGCGTGACGGGCGAGGACGCGGTGCACATCGCGCGCGCGTTCATCGCCGCCGGCGCCGACATCATTCATGTCTCGACCGGTCAGACGTCGCCTAACGCGAAACCCGTGTACGGACGCATGTGGCAGACGCCATTCAGTGACCGGATCCGGAACGAGGCTCACATTCCGACGATCGCCGTCGGCAACGTGACCGAAGCCGATCAGGTCAACTCGATCATCGCCGCGGGACGCGCAGACCTCGTGGCGCTCGCCCGCCCGCACCTGAGCGACCCGGCGTGGACCCTGCACGCCGCGGCGGAGCTGGGCTACACCGATCAGTGGTGGCCGTGGCAGTACCGATCCGGCAAGCAGCAGCTCGAGCGACTCATCGAACGCCGAAAAGGCGCGAACTGAACTGGTAACTGGTTACTGGAACTGGTTACTGGAACTGGTTACTGGTGATAGCAGCCCCGCAGCGTAAGGCATCCCGACGGCGTTCAACTGCGCGTAACCAATTGCCAGAAACCAATCGACCACCACTATCGATTCATGCCAGTCCACACGACGATCGCGCCACAGCCAGTCATTGACTGGAACTCCACGGGTACGGAGGTTGGCCGGGAGTAAACCTCGACCGCGCGAAGCTGGTTGCCCCACACCTGCATGTCGACCGGAAACGTCGCGTCATTGATCTGCCTAACGCCGTCAACGATGAGGTCCGGCCGGCACATCGCCGCACCTCCGAAGCCACCGCGCATGAGCACATCATCCCCGCCCGACTGGCCCGGCACCACGTAGACCCCGGAAATAGCACGGAGCAGATCGGTCAGGAAAATCGGATTGCGGCGTTCGATCTCCCTCTCGTCGAAGAAGCGCCCGAACCCCATTCGCTTTCGGCGGTCGAAGTCCGTCAGCCCGCGGGTGAAGACGCGCTGCGATGTCACTCTGATCGTGTCGAGCATGATGCCGAGATTCGCGAGCTCGACCTCCGCCGCGCCCGCGGCGCCGGAAACGATGTCCACCGGTTGCCGCGAAGGCACGAACCCGAGGGAGCGGGCCTCCAACGTGTGGGTGCCGGCGGGCAGGTCGCCCAGCGTAAACTCTCCGTTCTCGCTCGTGACCGTCGCAGCGCCCGTGCCCCACACCGTCACGGTCGCGTCCGGGATCGGCCGGCCTGTTGCGCCCGTCACTCGTCCGTGAACGCGGCCCTGGCCGTGTAGGAGTGCGACCGACGGCGACGAGTCAGAGGTCGAGACCGATGTCCGCGCGAACCGCGCAACGAACACGTCGCGATGGTATAACCCGCTCGACGGCACGGTGATCTCGAACGCGCCACTGCTGTCACCAGCACTGGCAGCCTGCACGAGAATCGGCGTGGCAAGCGGAATTCCACAAGCCACGGCCAGGCCACTCGGGCCGCTCGATGCCTCGACTGTCGAAACCTCGCGACCGATCGACTTCTTCTGGATGACGACGTCGACCCACCGGAGGACCAGTTGCGCATCCGGCCTCGGCATCGAGTTGTCGGCCCCACGTATGTAGCCCAGGAAGAGACCCGTCGAGTCGCTCGACGCGTTGCCACCGCATAACGAGCGTGCGATCGACCGAGGCGACGGAATCGCGAGCGTTGCATGGATCGGCGGACCGGCGCGAACCTCGATACGGAACGCGGTCGGAACGAGGCCGAGCGCGTCGAGCGAGGCGTGGAAGAACCCAATCACGTACGTTCCGTCCGGCACGCCGGTAAACTCGAACGTCCCCTTGGAGTCCGTTTCGTAGGTTCGCACCCATGGACCTCCGGTTGCCGCGGCGATCTGCACCGTCGCCTCGGCCAGTGGCCGCATCCGGAGGCTATCGAACACAACGCCCCGAATGACCGTTTCGGCCGGCGTCGGCGTCTGGGCCTCTCGAGTAACCGGGAAAGCGAGCAGCAGCGCTGAAAGCAGGAGTCCGACTCGCATCACCTTCGACTCGTGATGGTGAGGTTACCGCCTCGTAATTTCTGTCCAGACGACGATCGCGCCGCAAACCGATCCATTCTTGAACTCCTCGGGAACCTTCATTGGGTTCGTGTACACCTCCACCGCCCGGAGCTCGTTGGCCCAAACGAGCGTGTTGACCGGGAAGGTCGGGTCGTTGATCTGACGGCTGCCATCGATCACCAGCTCCGGCCGGCAGTGTCCGGGGCTCATGACCACGTCGACGCCGCCCCAGATGCTCGGCACGACCTGCACTCCCGGAATCCCGCGAACGAGATCGGTGAGGAGCGTCGGTTTACGCTGCTCGATTTCCTTCTCATCGAAGAAGCGCCCGCCACCCAATCGCCGTCGACGTTCGAAGTCACCAGAAAACGGTGACGGATAGACTCGCTGCGCGAACACCTTCATGGTGTCGAGAGTGATGGCGAGATTCGCGAGCTCGACCTCCGCGGCGCCAGGGGTGCCGCGTATGATGTCCACCGGTTGCCGCGCCGGTGCGAATCCCACGGCGCGAGCCTCCACTGTGTGCGTCCCTTCAGGCAGATTGCCGAGCGTGAACCCGCCGTCCGCGCTCGTGACGGTCTCGAGGCCGGTACCCCAAACCGTTACGCGTGCGCCCGAAACCGGCCGACCCGTTACAACGTTCACGTGCCCGCGGACGCGACCAATACCGCGCAAGAGCGCGACCGGCGCCGTCGAATCGGAGGGCGAGACCAACGTCCGCGTCAGCGGCGCCACGAAGATCTCGCGATGCGAGATCCGGCTCCGGGGCAGCGTGATCTCGAATGCGCCACTGCTGTCGCCCTCGCTGGCGCCCTGTACCTGAATCGACGTGGCCAGCGGCAACCCACATACCGCCGCCATTCCGTCGACTCCGGCCGACGCCTTCACCGTCCGAACCTCGCGAGCGATCGAGTGCTTCCGGATGACGATCTCAGCCCACCGGAGGATGAGTTGCGCCCTGGGCAGCGCCCGCGAGCTGCTTGCGGCGCGAACGAAACCCAGGAAGAGCCCCGTCGAATCGGTTATGCCACTTGGACCGCATAACGAGCGCGCGATGGTCCGGGCCGATGGAATCGCGAGCTGCATGTGAATCGGCGGCCCTGCCCGAACGTCCAGACGGAACGTAGGCGGCGGGAGCGCGAGCGAGTCGAGGTCCACATGGAAGAACCCGATCAGGTAAGCCCCGTTCGGAATGTCCGTGAGCTCGAACGCGCCCGTCGAATCCGTCGTGTCGCTCCTGGTCCAGGGCGGTCCGGTCGCGGCGGCTATCTGCACGTTCGCGTTTCCGAGCGGCCGCATCCTGAGGCTGTCGAATACGACCCCACGGATGACCGTTTCGCGGGCCGCTACCCTCTGAGCCTCGCGAGCAACGGGAACAGCGAGAAGAAGCGCTGGCAGCAGGAGCCAAGCCCGCATCACCGTTCACCTCGTGACGTGTCGAAGCGGGTCCCACCCTACGCGGCAGCCGCCCTGCTGGCTAGACTCTTACAAGCCGCCACGCGGGCGTCCCGCGTCATCGAAGGCCGTGGTCACCATCATACACTCAATGTCCCCAATCGGCATCGACGTCACCACCATTCGCCCTCGCCATTTTCGCTGGGACCTCGCCGGTCGCGTCGCCACGATCACGCTGAACCGCCCCGAGCGAAAGAATCCGCTCACCTTCGATTCGTATGGTGAGCTCACCGAGACGTTCCGTACGCTCTCATATGTGACGGACGTGCGCGCGATAGTTCTCACCGGCGCGGGCGAGAACTTCTCGTCAGGCGGCGATGTGCGCGAGATCATCGGTCCCCTGGTGGAGATGAAGGCCACGGGGCGAACCGGAGACATTCTCGCGTTCACCCGCATGACGGGCGACCTCGTGAAAGCGATGCGGCATTGCCCGCAGCCAATCGTCGCCGCCATCGACGGCGTGTGCGCTGGCGCGGGTGCGGCCATCGCGCTCGCAAGCGACGTGAGAATCGGGACGCCGCGCAGCAAAGTCGGCTTCCTGTTTTCGCGCGTCGGCTTGAGCGGGGCCGACATGGGCGCATGCGCCCTGCTGCCGCGCGTCATCGGCCATGGCCGAGCCGCGGAGCTCCTGTACACCGGGCGCTTCATGGACGCCGGCGAGGCGGAGCGATGGGGCTTCTACAATCGCGTCGTCGAGCCGACGGACCTCAAGGAACAGGCGGGCGCGCTGGCGCAATCGCTCGCCGAGGGGCCAACGTTCGCGCACGCGATGACGAAGAAAGCACTCCACCAGGAGTGGAACATGGGAATCGACGAGGCCATCGAGGCGGAAGCGCAGGCGCAGGCGCTGTGCATGCAGACCGAAGACTTCGCACGCGCGTATCGCGCGTTCGTGAGCCGGTCGTCTCCGGCGTTCACGGGCGAGTAGGGTGGCTCGTCAGGCATCCGCGCTCGCCCACCTCGCGTGGCCGTTCTTCACGGACGCGCACCGCGACTTCGCTCGTGAGCTGGCAGAGTGGGCGGACAGCGAGATCGCGCCGCTGGTCGAGCACGAGCCGCAGGACGTCGACAGCACGTTCCGTGAGATCGTTAAGCGGTTAGGCAGGGCGGGTTGGCTCAAGTACGCCGTGCCCGAACCGTTCGGCCTCGCGCCCGCACGACTGGACGTCCGAACGGTGTGCCTCGCGCGCGAGACGCTTGGACAGCTCCACGGCATGGCCGACTTCGCGTTCGGGATGCAGGGACTCGGGTCCGGGCCGATCTCACAGTTCGGCAGCGATGAGCTCAAGCGCCGCTACCTGCCACGCGTCGCATCCGGAGACGCGATCGCCGCATTCGCGATCTCGGAAGCCGCCGCCGGAAGCGACGTGTCATCGATGCGGACTTCGGCACGGCGCGACGGCCCGGATCTCGTCATCAACGGTCGCAAGACCTGGATCTCCAACGCCGGCATCGCCGAGTTCTACGTCGTCTTCGCGCGCCTCGAGGGTGAAGAGCGAGGCTTCATCGCGGCGGTCGTGGACGCGGACAATCCCGGCCTTCGCGTGAGCGAACGCATTCTCGTCAACGCGCCACACCCGCTTGGTACGATCGACCTGACGGACTGTCGCGTCCCGGCAGCGTCCATCGTGGGTGAGCCCGGCAAGGGCATGCGCGTGGCACTCGGTACGCTCGACATCTTTCGGTCGACCGTGGGTGCGGCGTCGTTGGGGTTTGCGCGCCGCGCGCTGGCGGAGGCGACGGCCCACGCACTCGCGCGCGAGGCGTTCGGCAAGCACCTCTCGGATTTCCAGCTCACGCAGGCCAAGCTGGCCGACATGGCGATGGCCGTGGACGCGAGCGCCCTGCTCGTGTACCGCGCGGCATGGACGCGCGACACAGGCGCCGAGCGGGTCACGCGCGAGGCCGCGATGGCCAAGCTGTTCGCGACCGAGGCCGCACAGCGCGTGATCGACGACGCGGTCCAGCTGTTCGGCGGACGAGGCGTGGTGGTGGGCGAGATCGTCGAGCGCCTCTACCGCGAGATCCGCGCGCTGCGCATCTACGAGGGGACGAGCGAGATCCAGAAGCTCGTGATTGCGGGACAGATCATCGCCGAAGCGGAAGAACGCGCAAAATGAATAGCATTGTCATCCCGAGCGCAGCGAGGGATCCTCGTCGTCCCGAGCGAGGGCCCTCTGTCGGGAGCCTGAGGATCCCTCGCCTGTCGGCTCGGGATGACGAGGCTCACCCATGACCGGTATGCCGCCTAACGCTCCGACCGGGAAGTCGGCCCACGTGGACACGTTCTGCCGCGATCATCTCCCGCCGGCAGCGCTCTGGCCGCGCATGGATTACGGCTCGCTCCCCGAGCTGGCATACCCGGGGCAGCTGAACTGCGCCACCGAGCTGCTCGATCGGATGGTGGACGCCGGGCATGCCGACCGGTCCGCGTTCCTGTTCCCCGGCGGACGCTGGACCTATCGCGATCTGCTCGAGATGTCGAATCGGATCGCTCACGTCCTCGTCGAGGACCTGGGTGTCGTGCCCGGGAATCGTGTGCTGCTTCGCGGTCCGAACTCGCCGATGACGGTCGCGTGCTGGTTCGCCATCGTGAAGGTCGGGGCTGTCGTCGTGTGTACGATGCCGTTGCTGCGCGTGCGCGAGCTGTCGTACATCGCCGACAAGGCAGAGATCTCACTCGCGTTATGCGACACGAGGTTCGCCGCCGACTGCGAGACCGCGATGCAGCAAACCGCGGCCGCAACGCCGCGCGCCGGTGGTCGCACCGTCCACTTCGCGTCCAACGAGCCGGCCTCGCTCGAAGCGATGATGGTCGGCAAACCCGCCACGTTCGAGAACTGCGACACGGCCGCCGACGACACGGTGCTCATCGCGTTCACATCGGGCACGACCGGCAGCGCGAAAGGGACGATGCACTTTCACCGCGACGTGCTCGCGATCTGCGACTGCTTTCCGCGCTCTATCGCCGGCATTTCGCCCGACGACATCTGCGTCGGGTCGCCTCCGTTCGCGTTCACGTTCGGACTCGGCGGCCTCGTGCTCTTCCCGATGCGGGTCGGGGCCGCGTCGCTACTGCTCGAGCAGGCTGCGCCGCCGCATCTCATCAAGGGCATTCACGAGCACCGTCCGACCTTCTGCTGGACGTCGCCCACTGCGTACCGGGCGATGCTCGGCATGCGTGGCTCGTACGACATATCATCACTCACGAAGTGCGTGTCCGCCGGGGAGCACCTGCCGCGCGCGACGTTCGACGCCTGGGAGCAAGCGACGGGCGTCCGCATCATCGACGGCATCGGCGCCACCGAGATGCTCCACATCTTCATCTCGGCGAGCGGCGACGACATTCGGCCCGGGTCGACTGGGCGAGTGGTTCCGGGATACGAAGCGCGCTGTGTGGACGGAAATGGCAACGAGGTTAAGCGCGGCGAGATCGGGCGGCTCGCGGTTCGTGGACCCACCGGCTGCCGGTACCTTGCCGACATCGACCGCCAGCGTGGCTACGTCGAGAATGGGTGGAACATCACCGGCGACTCGTTCCGCGAAGATGACGACGGATACTTCTGGTACGTGGCGCGTACCGACGACATGATCATCACCGGCGGGCACAACGTCTCAGGCGCCGAGGTCGAGAACGTTTTGCTCGAGCACAAGGCGGTTCAGGAGTGCGGCGTGGTCGCCGCGCCCGACGAGGAACGAGGCCACGTCGTGAAGGCGTTCATCGTCGTGCGTCCGGGGTTCACACCAGGCCCTGAGCTCGCGCGCGAGCTGCAGGATTTCGTGAAGGCCGAGATCGCACCGTACAAGTACCCGCGACGGATCGAGTTCGTGGAGAAGCTGCCGAGAACGGACACTGGAAAGCTTCAGAGGTTTCGATTGCGAGAACAGGAAACCACCTGAATGGCCACCGACGTTCGTCCGTCGAACTGGCCCGTCGGCTCCGGCTACTCTCACGGGTTTTCCGCTGAGGGCCGTGCGATCTTCATCGCGGGGCAGATCGGCTGGGACCCGATCACGCTGGCGATCGCGCCCGGCGGGATGCCGGCTCAGGTGCGTCAGTCGCTCGCAAACATTGTTACGGTGCTCGAGGCCGCTGGCGCAGACACCGGCCATCTCGTCAGGCTTACGTGGTTCATCACCGATCGCGAGGCATACCTCGAGAATCGCAAGGCAATCGGCGCCGCATACCGCGAGGTCATCGGCCGCCACTTTCCACCGATGTCAGTGATCGTCGTTGCCGGGCTCCTGGAGCCCGGCGCCATGGTCGAGATCGAAGCAACTGCCGTCATTCCATCGGACTCACAAGTCAACTCAACCGGCGCGTGAGCGCCGCCATTCGAATCGTTCGCATCATGCGCATCACTCTCGGACTTGCCATCGTCGTCGCGTCCGCCAGCACGCTCTCGGCTCAGGGTCGCGGCGCGTCCACACCCACGCCTAACGCTTCGCCCGCCGCTGCGCCGTCAAAGACGAAGCGGGCCCTCCGCCCGACGGACATCTTCCGCGTCCGCGATGTGCGAGACCCGCAGATCTCTCCCGACGGCAAATGGGTCGCGTACACGGTCACCATTGCCGACTCCGCCACCGACAAGAACGATACCGACGTCTGGATGGCGAGCTGGGACGGCAAGGAGAACATCCGCATCACGTCCAGCAAGGACGGCGAATCGAGCCCGCGGTGGAGTCCCGACGGCCGATACCTGTCGTTCGTCTCTTCCCGCGACAACGGCAAGGGCGGTCAGGTGTGGCTGCTGGACCGCCGAGGCGGCGAAGCGACGCGGCTCACGGAGATCAAGGGTGGCGTGTCAGGCTACCAGTGGTCTCCCGACGGCACGCGCCTCGCGCTCGTCGTCGACGATCCGGAGGACCCGGCCGCGAGCGACTCGACCAAGGCCAAGGCGCCGAAGCCGATCGTCCTCGATCGCTACCACTTCAAGCAGGACGTCCAGGGCTACCTCGGCCCCCAGCGGAGCCACCTGTACCTGTTCGATGTGGCAACCAAGACGATGGACACGCTCACGTCCGGCAAGTACGACGAGGGCAATCCGTCGTGGTCGCCGGATGGGAAGACGATCGCGTTCGTGAGCGACAGGTCGCCTGATCCCGACAAGAGCATCAACGCCGACATCTATTTGATCGACGCCCGCAAGGGCGCCGAGATGCGGCGCCTGACGACGTTCATAGGCGACGACAACAACAGCGGCAGCAAGCTGGCCTGGAGTCCAGACGGGAAATCCATCGCCTACGTACGCGGCGCCGCGACGAAGATGTCGATCTATGATCAATACCGCGTTGCCGTCATCCCGGTTGCCGGCGGAGAGCCGCGGATTCTCACCGAGGCGCTCGACCGTCCGGTGACGTCTCCGACCTGGACGGCCGACGGCACGTCCCTGCTCTTCATCGTCACCGACGACCGGACGCAGTACGTCGCCCGCATGAAGGTCACCGGGGGCCCTGTCGAGAAGCTCACGACCGGCCCGCGCGTCGTGCAGTCGCTCGCGTTAGGCCCGTCGGGCAAGATCGCGGTGCTCGGGTCCACGGCCACCGAGATGCCCGAAGTGCACGCGCTGGAGAACGGCACGCTGCGACCGCTCACGCATCAGAACGACGCGTGGCTCGCGGAGATTCAGCTCGGCACGACCGTAGGCATCGAGTTCAAGACGCCGGACGGTGCAGACGTCCACGCGGTGATGACCCGGCCCGCCGGCTCGTCTGGCAAGATGCCCACGCTGCTCCGCATCCACGGCGGGCCGACCGGCCAGGATCAGTACTCGTTCAACTTCGAGCGGGAGTTGTTCGCGGCGAACGGCTACGTCGTGGTCTCGCCGAACTATCGCGGCAGCAACGGCCGTGGCGAGAAGTTCATGAACGCGATCTCGGGCGACTGGGGGGACAAGGAGGTGGTCGACGTTCTCGCGGCCACGGACTATGTCGTCCAGAAGGGCATCGCCGACCCCGACCGGCTGGGTATCGGCGGCTGGAGCTATGGCGGGATCACGACGGATTACACGATCGCGACGACGCCGCGCTTCAAGGTGGCCATCAGCGGCGCCGGCAGCGCCCTCCAGACGTCGATGTACGGGGTCGACCAGTACATCCTGCAGTACGAGACGGAGCTTGGGCCGCCGTGGAAGAACCCGGACGCGTGGATGAAGGTGTCGTACCCCTTCTACCACGCCGACCGGATCAAGACGCCAACGCTGTTCATGGTGGGCGAGAAGGACTTCAACGTCCCTGCGGTCGGCAGCGAACAGATGTATCAGGCGCTCAAGTCCCTGGGAATCGACACGCAGCTGATCATTTACCCGAACTCGTTCCACGGCATCACACTACCGAGCTATCGGGTCGATCGGCTGGACCGCTATCTGAAGTGGTACGATCGATACCTGAAGCCTGTCACTCAGTAGGCGGCAGGCGGCAGGCGGCAGCCAGAAGGCGTGTCATTCCGAGCGCAGCGAGGAATCGCCGTCATCCCGATAGAGGGCCTCCTTCGGACGACGGCGATCCCTCTTGATCCGAACCGAGTCTTCCTTGCTCGATGTGACCGCGATGTCGGTTAATGCCTGATCCAGCACCAGCGGTTCGAGAAACGTGGCGTAGGCGCTGGGCACGGTTCGTCGGGTGGGTCGAGGCGCGCGATTGGGACGAAGGCGCGATCCTGATGGCGGTCGGCGCGGCGATCGGTGTGAGTGCCGGCCTCGGCGTCGTTGGGTTCTATAAGCTGATCGACGGTGCGTATTTCGTGTTCGCCAAGTGGCTCGGCCAGCGCGTCGAGCCGCTCGCGCACGCGGTAACGCTGCCGCTCATCACGACGGCCGGCATGCTGGCGGCGTGGGCGATCGTGCGCCACACGCGAACGCCCGAAGGACAGAATGTCCCCGACGTTCAGCGCGCGATCGCAAAGCAAGGTGGCGCGATCCCCGGCCGCCCCGTGGTGATTCGAACCATCGCGTCGGCGCTCACTCTAGGATCGGGAGCATCGGCTGGGAGCGAGGGGCCGGTCGCGGTGCTCGGTGCGGCGACTGGATCGGCAATCGGGCGCTTGTTCGGCCTCCGGGCGCGATGGGTGAAGATTCTCGTGGGTTGCGGCGCGGCAGCGGGGATCGCAGGTGCGTTCAACGCACCGTTCGCCGGTGCGTTCTTCGCGCTCGAGGAGGTGCTCGGCTCATTCTCGGTGGGCGCGTTCAGCCCGGTCGTGGTCTCGAGCGTGATCGGCGCGGTCACGGTTCGCTCCTTTCTCGGCACCCATCCGGCGTTCGCGGTGCCGACGTTCGGCGAGACACCAGCGTTCGCGATCGTGTTTCTCTTCCCGCTGCTGGGCGTTGCCTGCGGGCTCGTGTCGGCGCTGTACGTGAAGGCGTACTTCGGCGCGGCGGATGTCGCGAAGCGCATTCCCGGCCCGCCAGCGATCGTGCCGATCATCGGTGGGTTGATCACCGGCACGATCGTCGTTGCGTCAGGCGGCCTACTCGTCGGGAACGGTCACCTCGCGATTCCGCCGGAGGTGTTTGGCGGGACTGCGTGGTATCTGCTCATCGGGCTCGCTCTCGCGAAGATCGTCTGCACCGCGGTGACTCTGGGGTTCGGCGGGTCGGGCGGCGTGTTCACGCCGACGCTTTTCATCGGCGCCGCGCTTGGCGGCGGCATCGGGAGCGTGATGACTTCACTCTTCCCTGCTCTACCGCTCCATCCGCAGCGATGGGCGATGGTGGGGATGGCCGGCCTGGTCGCCGGTGCCGCGCGCGCACCACTCACCGCGATGTTCATGGTGTTCGAGCTGACGGACGACTACACGATTGTCCCGGCGCTCATGCTCGTCACCGTGCTGTCGCTGTACGTATCCCGGCGCTTCGTGACCTACGGGCTGTACGACGGGTGGCTCGAGCGCCGGGGTGAGCATCTCGCTCATGGCGCCGATCGCCGTCTACTCGAGCGCATGCGTGCGTCGGATGCGATGGCGCACGACGCGCCGACCGTAGACGTTACCGCAACGCTCGCGACGATCGCGGCGACCGCGTCACGCGCGCGGCACAGCGCGATCCCGGTTCTCGAGGAAGGCAGGTTGGCTGGCCTGATCGCGTACGAGGACATCCGCGATGCGCTCATCCACCGTGGTGAGCTTGCGACGGTGCTGCTCGCCGCGGATCTGGCGACCCCGGTGGATGTCGTGACGCCGGGCGACTCACTTCGCGTCGCGCTGAGCCGAATGAACGCGAGGGCGGCGGATGCGATCCCGGTGGTGGACAGCGAGCAGGACCGCCGGTACCTGGGTGTCCTGAGCCGAGCCGACCTGCTGGCGGCGTATGAGCGGGAGTTGCCGCACGAGATCTAGCCAGCAGCAAACCTGCTGCTGGCCGCTTTGCGTGCGAATCCGTACCTTGGCCGGTAGCGGCTTCGATTTCCGTCCCCCGACGTGAGGTTGCCGAGCATGGCCAGGACCGAAAACCAGCGCCCCGAAAACGGCCGGAAGCTCTCCCCACCGGCGCCCGCGCCGCGACCCGCCGATCTGCCCGCCGCCCCACCTAACGACGCAACCCCGGAAAGTCTCGACAAGGTGCGGGACATCCTTTTCGGTGGGCAGATGCGCGCCGTCGAGTCGCGGCTCCAGGGGCTCGAGGAGCGCCTCATGCGCGAGCAGGCGGTCATGCGCTCCGACTTCGACAAGCGCATCGCCGACCTGGACGCCGGCGCCAAGCGCGACGCGCAGACCCTCGGCGATCGCCTCAACGCCGAACGCACCAAGCGCGCCGAGGAGCTCAAGGCGCTGTCGGCCGAGATCAAGGAGATTCTCCGATCTCTCGAGAAGCGCCACGTGAAGCTCGAGGAGCTGTCGGGACTCGCGGACGCCGAGATCCGCGACCAGATCCTCCAGCAGTCGCGTGCGATCGGCGTGGAGATCGAACGCTTGTCGCAGCGTGTTACGGCGGACCTCAACCGTGAGGTGGCGTCGCTGCGCAACGACAAGACGGACGTGTCCGCGATCGTCGGCGTGTTCTCCGACATGGCAACGCGACTCGCCGGCGAATCGCGCCCGCAGCCCAAGCCCACGCGGAGCTGACCGTGCCGGACGACGGCGCGCCGCTCACCGAAAGCGCCGGGACCAGGGACCTCGGGGAAGTGGGCGTTCGCGAGCTCTCCGAGCTCCGCGATCTGCTGTTCGGCGCGGAGCGTCGTCAGATCGACGAGCTCCGCCGGCGCCTCGACACCGAGGAGCTCACACCCGACGAGCTCGCGGAGAAGCTGCCGCAGGCGATCGTCCAGCGCGCCGCGCGCGACCGACAGCTCGCCCTTGCGCTCGCGCCCACCGTCGAAAGCGCGATCAAGGAGTCGGTGCGGCGCGACCCGCGTGAATTCGCCACCGCGATCTTCCCGGTGCTCGGCCCCGCGATCCGCAAGGCGATCGCCGAGACGATGTCGGGACTCGTCAACACGATCAACCGGGCGATCGAGCACAGCCTCTCGCCGCAGGGCATTCGGTGGCGCATCGAGTCGTGGCGCACGGGCGTGCCGTTCGCCCAGATCGTGATGCGTCACGCGCTCGTCTATCGCGTGGAGCAGGTGCTGCTCGTGCACGCGGACACCGGGCTGCTCCTCGCGCACGTCCCCGACGGCGCGTTAGGCGACGCCGACCTGGTCTCGAGCATGCTCACCGCGATCGGCGACTTCGTCAACGATTCGTTCGAGCCGAAGAAGACCGGTGAACTGCGCGCGTTCGCTGCCGGGGATCTCACCGTGCTCGTCGAGGCCGGACCGCGCGCCAACCTCGCGGCCGTGGTGCGTGGCACGCCGCCCGACTCGCTGCCGGCGAAGCTGCAGGCGACACTCGAGAACATTCACCTGCGGTGGTGCGACCCGCTGACCACGTTCAACGGAGATGCCGAGGCGTTCACGACGACGCGTCCGCTGCTGGAGGATTGCATCGAGACCGTGCTCGCCACCGACAGGCCCGCGAAAGCGGGTGTGCTCCGGCGCTTCGTATGGGTCATCCCGGTTCTTCTGCTGCTCGCCGGCGGTATCGTGTGGAGGACCGCGCACGGGAACCAGCAGTGGTCGGCCGCGCTCGCGCGCCTGGACACCGAGCCTGGCATCGCCGTCATCCGCACCGAGCGCTCGGACGGCAAGTGGCATATCACCGGTATGCGGGATCCGCTCGCCGTGAATCCGTCACTGCTCATGGCGAGTCGCGGTGTCGATACGAACGACGTGGTCGCGCACTGGGAACCGTACGTGTCCACCGAGCCCGCCCTGCTGCTCGCGCGCGCTCGCCACGTGCTCGCGCCGCCGGCCGGTGTCTCGCTCTCAATGAAGGCCGACACGCTGGTGGCGACTGGCCGCGCACCCGAGTTGTGGATCGTGCGCGCCGACGGCCTTGCCCCAGCGCTCGCGGGCGTTGGGGCCGTGGACCTCTCCCACGTGACGGTTGGACTTCCGCCCACGATGGAACCGCTCGCGGCGGAGATCGAAAACCAGCGGGCGTTGTTCGCCACTGGATCCGACGCGCTCGATCAGTCGACGCTGACCACGCTCACGACCGTCGCCGGAAAATTCCGCCAGCTGATCACCGCGGCCGATGCGAATCGGTACGACGTCAGGATGCAGATCGTGGGTCGTGCCGATCCCACGGGCACCGAAACGGACAACCTCGCGCTGAGTCGTCGGCGCGCCACGGCCGTGCGCGACCGACTTCTGTCGCTGGGCGTCAAAGCGAGTCGGCTGACGGTAGCAGCCACTGGAAGCGGCGATCCCATTTCGGCCGACGCTCCTGCGGAGCGCTCTCGCCTCAATCGAAGCGCATCGTTCACCATTCGAGCACAACCGTCTCCGACCGCCGCGGAGCGTCAGCGATGATTCAGAAAAAGGTGTGCATGGTGGGCGTGTTCGCGACGGGAAAAACGAGTCTCGTCCACCGGTTCGTTCATTCGCTCTTCTCGGCCAAGTATCACAGCACCGTTGGCGTGAAGATCGACCGCAAGCAGGTTCAGGTCGGCACCGAGCAAGTGAACCTGCTATTGTGGGACATCGAGGGTCGCACGCCGGAGCAGGAGATTCCGGAGAGCTACTTGAAAGGCGCCCACGCGGTTCTCTACGTCGCCGACGGCACGCGACGCGAGACGTTCGAGCAGCTGTTCAGCCTCCGCGACCACGTTCGCTCGGCTGCCGGTGACGTCCCGTCCATCGTCGCGCTCAACAAGTACGACCTGAAGGGCCAGTGGGTCGTCTCGGCGGACGACGGCAGGAAGCTGATCGGCGGTGGCTTCCACATGCTGACCACGAGCGCGAAAACCGGCGAGGGTGTCGAGGACGCGTTTCGCTGGCTCGCCACGGCAACGCTGACCGCTCCGCCGACTCCGACGGTCCAGCCTCAGGTGCGTCATGGAAACTGAGACGATTCCCTCTCGCACCACGCGAGTGGACGCATACGGGCTCTCGCACGCGGGGAAAGTCAGGAGCGTGAACGAAGACCACTTCGCGATCATGACGCTCCAGAAGGCGGTGCAGCTTCGCGCGACTAATCTGCAGGATACGACGCTACTCGATCGTCTTCGCAAGCCGCAGGTCGACATCTTCGTCGTAGCGGACGGCGTCGGTGGTGGCGTCGGCGGCAAGATCGCGAGCGGCATCGCAGTGAAAGCGGTCGTCGAGTATCTCGCTGAAGCTGTCGGGTGCGTCCAGGACTTCAACGTCGATCGCGAGAACGCGTTTCTCGAGAATCTTTCGCAAGCGGTGGAGCGCGGACACCATCGTCTCAAGGAGATGTTTCAGACGCAGGGCGGCCCCGCGACGACGGTTACGATGGTGACGCTGGTCTGGCCGCGCGCGTACGTCATCCACGTCGGCGACAGTCGCGGCTACTCTCTGCGACGCGGAGCGCTCAAGCAATTCACTCGCGACCAGACGATGGGCGACTATCTCGTCGACATCGGCGCGGTGACGGAGCAGCACGCGGAGAAGGCCGGACTCTACAACGTGCTCGCGAGCGCGGTTGGTGGAGACTTCGTGCCGAGTGTCGGCGTGGTGGACCTCTCCGATGGCGACGCGCTGATGCTGTGCACGGATGGCCTCACGAAGCACGTGAGCGACGAGCGCATTGCGGAGATCCTGCGATCACAAACCGCCGAAGCCGCCGTCCATTCGCTGATCGATGCAGCGCTTGATGGTGGCGGGACGGATAACGTTACCGTTGTAGTAGCGAAGGCAGAGTGAGATCGGGGACGAGGGACGGGCGACGGGCGACGGCTTTATCGCAAATACTTCCTTACGAACTCCTCCATCTTCACCAGATCGAGCGAGGCATCCTTACACGGCCCGTTCGGTAACTGCATCGTGAGCCCGAGCACCGGCAAGCGCCCCGCGACGTCGTGGAGACCGCTCACCATGTCTCGCTCGCACGCCACGGCGACCACGGCCTTCGGACGACGCTCGCGGATCACCTGACGCGCGTAGGCACCGCGCGTCGCGACGAACGTCGCGACATCGTAGCGCTTCGCGATGTCCATCACGCCGTCGAGCGCAGTGCGCGACAGACAGCGCGGAATGAGGATCAGCAGCTCGTTTGCTCGCACGCGCCACTCGCGCGCCCACGCGAGGCGATTGTAGACGGCGATCGCCGCGCTGTCGGTCCAGTCACGCTGCACGCCGAACATCTGACCCACCCGTGACGCGAGTCGCAGCGTCTTGAGCAAGAGACCGCGTTCGGCGAAACGACCCGGCAGCAGCGCGCGGTCCGTCACATACGAGAGGCCGATGAGCGCGAGCCAGACGAAACCCGCGAGCGCCAGCCCAGCGTCGGCCAGGTAGAGCGCACGCGGCAACCAGGGCGCGAGCTGTGCGAGTCGCGGCGCGAGGAGAAAGATTCCTGCCGCGCTGGCGACGACGATGGCCATGAGCCCGACGGCTGTGAAGAGAAAGAACCGTCCTGCCGTGCTCCGAAAGTCTCCACCGTTCGCGAGCGGCTGCCCGTTCCACTCATCCCACTCGTGGCCAAGTCGACGGTCCGTCTCGATCTTTACGAGGACGCCCGCGTGTCGTGACGTCGAAGGCGACGACGCGATCTCGTCCGCTGGCGGGGGCGATACGGGGGAATCCGCGGTGTTCGGCATGATGAAGGAATGACGACCGCAGGCCGCCCGTGTCAACGAGGAGCGCTTGTCGCGAGGGAGCCGCACTGACATCCTCCGCCAGATGCGGAGCACGATTCTATGACGATGAAGCTCACTGGTCCCGGCCACACGTTTCGCGGCGTTTTTCGGGATGACGCTGCGGCGCGAGCCGTCTACGCCGAGGCCGCCGGTATCGGTCGCGTTATGCCGCTGGCGGTGGCGGTGCCCGAGAGCGCCGACGACGTCGTCACGCTGGTGCGCTGGGCACGCGAGGCGAACGCGGTCCTCGTGCCTCGCGCGTCGGGAAGCAGCATGCCGGGCGGCGCCATCGGCCGCGGCGTCATCGTCGATCTCAGCCGGCTGAACGACATCCGCGATCCCGACGTGACCACGCGTCGCATCTCGGTCGGGCCGGGCGCGATTCGGAATCGCGTCGATGCGCGCGCCAGGTCGGTCGGACTCCGATTTCCCGTGGATCCATCGAGTGGAGCGTTCTGCAGCGTCGGAGGCATGGTGTCGACGAACGCCGCCGGGGCGCGTACGCTGCGCTTCGGCTCGACTCGACGTTGGGTTCACTCGCTCGATTGTGTCTTCGCCGATGGCGCACGCGCGGCGATCGCTCGCGGTGAGCCGGCGCCGCGAGTCGCCACGGTCGAGCGCTTCCTCACCGATGTCGCTCCAGCGATCCGCGCCGCGCGTAAGTCGATCGGCACGCCGCAACTTCGGAAGAACTCGTCAGGCTACGCGCTCGCGGAACACGCGGAATCGGGCGAGTTGGTCGATCTGATCGTCGGCAGCGAGGGCACGCTGTGCGTCATCGTCGGCGTGGAGCTCGACCTGGCGGAGCTGCCCGGCGCGACAGCGAGCCTGCTCGCGAGCTATGCATCGCTCGACGCGGCGGTGGTCGGAGCTGGTCAAGCGCAGCGAGGCAACGCGAGCGCCTGCGAGCTGCTCGACAAGACATTCCTCGACGTCGCCGCGCGCGCGGCGCCACTGCCGATTCCGGCGAACACGGAGACCGTGCTTCTCATCGAGCTGGAAGCGACGGACGCCGCGGCCGTGGCGACGAGTGCGCGACAACTCGCCACGGAGCTCGAGCGCGGTGGCGCTACTGCGGTCAGCATCGGACTCGGCCGCGACGAGGAAGAACGTCTCTGGGAGCTCCGCCACGCCGCGAGCCCCATCCTCTCACGACTCGATCCGGCGCTCAAGTCGATGCAGTTCATCGAGGATGGCGTCGTTCCGCCCGCGCGGCTGGCGGATTACGTACGCGGTGTGAGGGCGGCGCTCGCCGCACATGATACGTCGGGTGTGATCTTCGGACACGCAGGCGACGCGCACATGCACGTGAACCCGCTGGTCGATGTGAGTCGAGACGGCTGGCGAGAGCGCGTCGACGCAATTCTCTCCGATGTGGTGGACCTCACGGCGACACTCGGTGGCTCTCTCTCCGGTGAGCACGGCGACGGGGCGCTGCGTGCGCCGCTGCTGGATCGCACAACCAACGCGACGTCTCGGGAGCTCGCTCGGCGCGTGAAGTACTCGTTCGATCCGACCGGTCTCTTGAATCCCGGTGTGAAGGTCGCGCTGCCGCATCAGCGCGCGATTGGCGAGATCAAGTACGACCCGACGCTTCCGCTGCTGCCGCCCGCCGCGGCCCGCGTGCTCGCGCGTGTGGAGCGTGAGCGGGCGTACGCGGAGTTTCGTCTCGATATGTTGGAGCGCGAGGAAAGAGGCGGATAGCTTTCCGCCGCCTTCGATTCCCGATTCCCTCTTCCCGATTCCCGACCTTGATCTATCTCGAGCCCAAACTCACCGTCCTCTCGCGTCCGGCGTTCGCCGAGCCCGCGCACCTTCCCGTGAACTGGCTCGGGGAGAGCACTGATGGCGAGCGCCTCGCGGAGTTTGCGGGACGACTTTGTTACATGAGTCAGCGCAACCCGGCGAACCGCACGACGCGCGACTACCTCGAGAATATCAAGAAGCAGGGACACGGCAGCGTGCTGGAGCACGTGAACTATTCCGTGCTGATCGAAGGTGTGAGTCGATCGCTGACGCACGAGCTGGTGCGTCATCGCGCTGGCTGGGCGTACAGCCAGCTCAGTCAGCGCTACGTCGACGAGTCAGTCGCCGACTTCGTGATGCCACCGGCGGTCATCGGTGACGAGGCGCTCGAGCGCACGTGGCGTGAGCAGGTGGAGGGCGCGCAGAAGACGTACGTCACACTCGTGGACGAGCTGATGCAGCGATATGGCTGGGTCGCCGACAAGGTGCATCGCCGGAAGATGGCGCGTGAGGCGGCGCGCGCCGTGCTCCCGAACGCGACGGAGACGAAGATCGTCGCGACGGGAAATGTGCGCGCGTGGCGGACGATGCTGGAGCTGCGATCGAGCGAGGGCGCGGAGCTGGAGATTCGTCGCTTCGCGATCATGGCGCTGCGTCTCATGCAGTCGGAAGCGCCAGCGATGTTCTCGGACTTCGAGATCTACGTTGCGGACGATCGGAAAGAGGCGGCGAGGCTGGGATACCACAAAGTGTGATGGGGACCGGGGACTCGGGACTCGTCTACCGAAGCCTCTCTACTCGGGAGGCCTCCTCGGAGGTAAGAGCTTCCCGGCCGAGTCCCTGGTCCCTAGTCCCCAGTCCCTAGTTCTCTCAGCATCGCGGCGAATCGCGGGGCGTCGCCGCCAAGCGGCTCGAAGAACTCCTGGTCTGCCCGCTCGACGAGATGGATGAGCTGACGCGCGAGGCGGCGACCGGCGGCGGTTGGGCGTAGCGCGTAGGCGCGCGAGTCGCGCGGATGGTCGGTGCGACGCACGAGCTTTTTTTGTTCGAGCGCGCGCAGTACCTGCGATGTCGTCATCGTGTCGGTGCGCGCGTGCCGCGCGAGCATGACCTGCGTCACAGGTTCACCCTGCTCCGCGAGCGACGTGACGCTGGCGAGGAGCATCACCTGCAGGTGCGAGAGGCCCGCATCGCGGAGCGCTCGGCGCTGACCGCGCTGCCAGCGGTTCATCGCCTGCCAGAGGAGCACGCCGGGACTTGCAACGGGTGAGGCGAATTGCGGCGGGAGGCGTTTGGGCATCAGGCTGCTTCAACTCGAAGGAAGTACGCTTATCATAAGCGCGCATACTACACACGCAACAGTAAAAATCGACAAAAAGTCATTGCGCGACAAAATCACGGTTCTTATCATTCGCCCGTCGCGCACGCATGGCATCGCTCTTGCCGCTGCAGACGTGCGAACGCTCCCCTCGCACAACTCGACTCGTTGTCCGCCGGAGTGTGGATGCCGCGAATCGGATTCGCGTACAATCAAAAACCTGAGTCGCCCACGACCCAACGTCCTGAAGACGAAGCGGTACGCGGCGACGACGAACCTCCCAGTAGGCGCCGGGACGCCATCGCGTCCCGGAACTCCGATGCACCGGCGTCGACCGAAATCGCGCACTCGGTCACCGTCGGGGGAAGCTTCGCCACCCCCGCACATTCCGCGGGATCCAACGGTTCGCGATCGCACAGCTCCGCGTCGAACGGTCATCACGCGAACGGCGCCGCGTCCAACGGTCACCCGCCGAGTGACGCTTCGTCGAATGGCGCGCCGGCGAACACCGCGGCCGCCGACGACGAGTTCGCCGAGTGGGACAGCGCCGACACGATCGACGCCGTCGCCAACGCACTCTCCGCGCTCGGCGATGTGATCCGCCTCGAAGCAAACGCCGACTTCCCTCAGAAGCTCCGCGACTCGCGCGTCGACATCGTCTTCAACATCGCCGAAGGTCTGCACGGCGTGAACCGCGAAGCGCACGTCCCCGCGATCTGCGAGTTCTACGACATCCCGTACTCGGCGAGCGATCCCTTCACGCTCTCACTCTGCCTGGACAAGGCTCGCACGAAGGAAGTTCTCGCCTTTCACGGTGTGCCGACCGCCCGCTTCGCGGTCGTGCGCGGGACTGGGGACTGGGGACTGGGGACTCGGCAGAGAAAGTTCTCTCGCAATGGTGCTTCACGCTCGAACGGACACGTCCCGGCCGAGTCCCTGGTCCCCAGTCCCCGGTCCCCTCTCTTTGTTAAGCCAATCCACGAAGGATCGTCCAAGGGAATAACTGAAGCGAACTACTGCGAAACACCGGAGCAGCTCCGCGCACAGGTCGAGTTCCTCCTCGAGCACTACCAGCAGCCCGTGCTCATCGAGGAGTACTTGCCCGGTGCCGAGTTCACCTGCGCAGTGCTGGGCAACGGCGACGAAGCACGCGTGCTTCCCATCGTCGGCATGAACTTCGAAGCGCTCCCGCCTGGCGCGCTTCCCGTCTACGGCTTCGAGGCGAAGTGGATTTGGGATCGCCCCGAAAAGCCGCTCGAGATTTTCGAATGTCCCGCGCGGGTCACTGAGGAGTTGCGGCGCACGATCGAAGACGTCGTGCTTCGCGCCTACCGCGTGCTTGGCTGTCGTGACTGGTCGCGGATCGACGTCCGACTGGACGCGTCAGGCAAGCCGAACGTGGTCGAGGTCAATCCCCTTCCCGGGATTCTCCCCAACCCCGCGGACAAT
>Ga0207674_10000248_pt1 | contig 67145 bp, 67 predicted proteins | sample KBSCornC72_FD_184303 | JGI IMG/M metagenome (GOLD analysis project Ga0207674, IMG submission 184303) | Corn rhizosphere microbial communities from Kellogg Biological Station, Michigan, USA - KBS Corn C7-2 (SPAdes) (version 2) | ecosystem: Host-associated > Plants > Roots > Rhizosphere > Soil ...
CTCTGGTCGAGCCTTCTGCTTGCGCTTGCCGCCATCGCGCTTATCATCGCCGGGGTGCGTCGAAAGGCTTTGCGACTGTGGATTCCCGGCTGCGCCGCGCTGCTGGTCTGCGCAGCGGCGTCGACGTCGATTTTCGCCGTGCCGGCATTCCCCACCACCTACGCGAGCTCGCCGGTTCCGTACGCCGTCGGCCCCATCGCGCGGGGCGCGGCACGCTACGCGAGCGACTGCAGCAGCTGCCATGGGGCGGGTGCGCGCGGTGACGGGCCGGCGGCGGCCGCGCTTTCGGCAAAGCCGCCCGACCTCGCCGAGCACGCGCTTCATCATCCACCCGGCAACCTTTTCTGGTGGATCGCGCACGGCATCCCCGGAACGCCGATGCCCGCATTCTCGCCGCCGCTGTCCGACACGCAGATCTGGGAGCTCGTGCAGTTCCTCGTGGCGCGCGCCAGTGCACAGTCGGCGCAGTCGCTGGGACCGCAGGTGAACGGGAAATCGATGAGCCGCGCGCCCGATTTCGCTTATGAATTGCCGGGCGAGGAACAGCGAACGCTGGACGGGCCGCGAACACCCGCACTGGTCGTGCTGTATTCGCTGCCGCATTCGAAGTCGCGGTTGATGCAGCTTGCGTCCGATCATCGGATCATGCATGGGAACGTGCGCGTGCTCGCGATTGCGCTTCCAGGCTCGCACGCCGGCGACGATGCGAAAGCGCTCGCCGACACGATCCGCGATGCGGACGTTGCCGCTGTCTATGCGATGTTCGCGGGCGCGGCCGGCACGCCCGCGTCGACGCATGTCGAGCTGCTGGTCGACGCCGAGGGCATCGTGCGCGCGCGATGGGCCGGCCTTCCCGGCGCCGGCGCCGATCGCAACGCGCAGATCACCGCCGCGGCACAACGGCTGCCTGCGCCATCGCGGATGCCGGCATCGATGCACCACGGGCACTGACGCGCGCAACGCCCGGACCGCTTTGCGATTGACGCATCGCCGCGCCGCGCCTATCGTGCGCTTCGCCCCGATCGTCGTCCCACCGCTTCGCCGAGGTTCGATCATGCAACGTGCCGTCATCCTGCGCTTCGCCTTCGCTGTCGCGTTCCTGTTCTCGGCCGCGCTCGCGGCCGCACAGGAGAGCTACCCCGCGCATCCGATCACGCTCGTGGTGCCGTTTCCGCCGGGCGGCGTCGCCGACATCGTCGGGCGGCCGTTCGCCGATGCGTTATCGCGCGAATTGAAGACGCCGGTCGTCATCGAGAACAAGCCGGGAGCGGGTGGCGGCATCGGCATGGGCATGGTCGCGAAGGCGAAGCCCGATGGCTACACGCTGCTGCTGGCGCTGTCGTCGATCTCGATCCTGCCCGAAGCGGACAAGGTGCTCGGCCGCGCGCCGCTCTACCGGCTCGACCAGTTCGCGCCGATCGCCCGGCTCACCGCGGATCCGACCGTGCTCGCCGTCCGCGCGGACAGCCGCTGGAACACGCTGCAGGAGTTCATCGACGACGCGCGCAAACGCCCCGGTGCGATCACCTACGGCTCGTCGGGGAACTACGGCACGATGCACATGCCGATGGAGATGTTGGCGCATGCCGCCGACATCAAGCTGCTGCACGTTCCGTTTACCGGTGGCGGACCCGCCGTGGTCGCACTCCTCGGCGGGCAGGTCGACGCGCTGTCGACGGGGCCATCCACCGTACTGCAGCACGTCAAGGCAGGGAAGGTGCGCGTCCTTGCATCCTGGGGCGATCATCGGCTTGCGTCGCTGCCCGACGTCAGGACGCTGTCCGAATCGGGCTACGACGCAGTCTTCTTCCAGTGGTCGGGACTGTTCGCACCCGCCGGCACGCCGGCGCCGATCATTGCCCGGTTGCGCGAAGCCGCGCGGATCGCGGCCGCCGACTCGCGCTTCGCGAGCACACTGGCAACCGTCGAGACGCCGGTCGCCTATCTCGATGCGCCCGAACTGCGCCGGTTCTGGGATGCGGATGCGAAGAAGCTCGCGGACGCGGTGCAGCGCGTCGGCAAGGTGGAATAGCCGAAGGGGATAAAAAAACCCCGCAGGCGAATCGCCTGCGGGGTTGAGTGCTGTATCAATCAGGAGGAGAAAATTGATACAGAGGAGGCATCACCATCCTGTTCCTGATCTGGGGATCGCGGCGCCCTCATTCAAGCGCCACGCCCCCGCGATGCCGAAGCATCGCCGCGTCAGTTCGCGCGCTTGACCTTCGAGTTGGCGGCGACCTTCGCCGCCGAATCCGTCGCGGCGCGAACGCTCGCATCGGCCAGGTCGACGACTTGACGCGTTGCCTTCTGGAACTGGTCGAACGCGGCCGTCGAAGCGGCAAACGTCGACTTCAGCGCGTTGACTGCAACGTCCGAGCCGGCAGGCGCCGACTGGCTCGCGCGCTCCACCCACGTCGCCACACCCTTCGTGTAAGCCTTCCAGCTTTCCTCGGCGAGCGCCGAGAACGTCGCTTGTGCTTCCGACGACAGTTCGTAGAGCGTGCGCGAGTAGCCGGTCGCGCTTTGCACGCCGACTTCGGCGAGCTTCGCGCGGAGCGCCATCAGTTCCTGCACGTCCTTGACCGATGCCGCGGCCTGCGCGCCTTCGATCGCCTGCGCGATCGCGAGCTTGGCTGCGTTGATGTTGAGGCTGACGAGCTTCTCGGCGTTCTCGATCGACAGCGAGGCGAGCTTGATGGCGTTCGAGACGTGCGCCTGGTTCAGTTCCGCGAATTGTTCCGATGCGTTGTACATGGTTACCCTTTCAATGGCGGGTCGATGACCCGATTTGCCGTTGGCAGGAACCGTGAAAACGCCTTTCCCGCCCGAATCCGGTGTCGGCACCGGGGGCCGGAGGCTCTCCGCCACCCCGTTTATGCTGCACCGCACAAAACCAATTGTAGGGTCGGGAGAACCGTAAGTCAAGGCTTTTTTTGTGCACCGCAGCATACGGCGGTCGACACGTCGCTGACGATTCCAAAGCATCGACAAATCAGCGGGTTATAATGCGCCCTCCCTGAAGGCAGGCATCGATGACGTCGGACATCCGCACGATCAAGAAGTACCCGAACCGCCGGCTGTACGACACGGCCAACAGCGGCTACATCACGCTTGCCGACGTGAAGCAGATGGTGCTCGACGCGATCGCCTTCCGGGTCGTCGACGCCAAGAGCGGCGACGACCTCACGCGCCAGATACTGCTGCAGATCATCCTCGACGAGGAAGCCGGCGGCATGCCGATGTTCAGCTCCGACATGCTGTCGCAGATGATCCGCTTCTACGGCACCGCGCAGCAGACGATCATCGGCCAGTACATCGAGCAGAACGTGCAGGCGTTCCTTGCCATCCAGAAGAAGCTGCAGGAGCAGGCGAAGCAGGTCTACGGCGACAAGATGATGCTGACGCCCGAGCTGTGGAAGCAGTTCATGCAGATGCAGGCGCCGGCGATGCAGGGCATGCTCGGCAACTATCTCGAGCAGAGCGCGAAGCTCTTCATCGACATGCAGCAGCGCATGCAGGACCAGACGCGCGGCATGTTTTCGGCCTTTCCGTTCCCGACGTTCGGCGCGCAGCCGCCGGGCACGCCCGACGACGACACGAAGCGGTGAGCGGCGCGAGCCGCGAGCGCCCGTCCCGCACCGCGCATTGAGTTTCGCCCGCCGCGGCGCAACATGGCCCGTCGCCCGCTTCGCTTGCTGCGCTGCGGAGCGGGCTCTCGTTCACCACGCATTTGACGATCGACCCTCGCCATGGCACGCCCACTCCGCACCCCCGTAGCGCCTCGCGTCGGCTTCGTTTCCCTCGGTTGCCCGAAGGCACTCGTCGATTCCGAGCAGGTGCTGACGCAACTGCGCGCCGAAGGCTATGCGATCGCGCCGTCGTACGACGGCGCCGATCTCGTCGTCGTCAACACGTGCGGCTTCATCGACGCCGCCGTCGCGGAATCGCTCGATGCGATCGGCGAAGCGCTCGCCGAGAACGGCAAGGTGATCGTCACCGGCTGCCTCGGCGCAAAGGACGCCGGCGATTTCGTGCGGAGCGCGCATCCGCAAGTTCTCGCGGTGACCGGACCGCACGCGACCCACGAAGTGATGGCGGCGGTGCATGCGCATCTGCCGAAGCCGCACGATCCGTTCGTCGATCTCGTGCCCCCGCAGGGGATCAAGCTGACACCGCGCCATTACGCCTACCTCAAGATCAGCGAGGGCTGCAACCACCGCTGCACGTTCTGCATCATTCCGTCGATGCGCGGCGATCTCGTCTCGCGCCCGATCGGCGAGGTGCTCGCCGAAGCCGAGCGTCTGTTTCGAGCCGGCGTGAAGGAATTGCTCGTCGTCTCGCAGGACACGAGCGCCTATGGCGTCGACGTGCGCTACCGCACCGGGTTCTGGCAGGGCCGGCCGATGAAGACGCGCATGCTCGAGCTCGTCCGCGAGCTGGACGCACTCGCCAATGCGCATCACGCGTGGGTGAGGCTGCATTACGTCTACCCCTACCCGCACGTCGACGACATCGTTCCGCTGATGCGCGCATCACCGGGGGAAGGCGGGCTCGTGCCCTATCTCGACATCCCGTTCCAGCACGCGAGTCCGCGCATCCTGCGACTGATGAAGCGTCCGGCCGCGCCGGAGAAAGTGCTCGATCGCGTGCGCGCGTGGCGTGCGGCGCGACCCGGCATTGCATTGCGCAGCACGTTCATCGTCGGCTTTCCCGGCGAGACGGAGGCCGAGTTCGAGGAGCTGCTCGCGTTCCTGCGCGAAGCAGAGCTCGACCGCGTCGGCTGCTTCGCCTATTCGCCGGTCGACGGCGCGGCGGCGAACGCGCTCCCCGATCCGGTGGCGGAAGACGTCAGGGAGGCGCGGCGCGCGCGGTTCATGGAAGTGCAGGCAAGCATCAGCGCCGCGCGCTTGCGTGCGCGGATCGGAAGCGACATCGATGTCCTCGTCGATTCGGTGGCCGGCGGCATCGCGATCGCACGCTCGAGCGCCGATGCGCCGGAGATCGACGGCGTGGTCCGCGTCGCCGACGGCGGCGTCCTTGCGGCGGGCGATTTCGCGCGTGTGCGCGTGGTGTCGGCGGACGTTCACGATCTCGTTGCCACGCGGACCGCTTGACCTGCCGCGCGCCGGGCCACCGGCTTCGGCAGCTGCACGCCGATGGATGCGCCGCTTGGCCTGCCGCGCGGGGCTCACCGCTTCGGCAGCTGCGCGCCGATGGACGCGCCGCTTGACCTGCCGCGCGTTTCAGCGCTTCGGCAACTGCGCGCCGGCGAGATCGCGCGCAAGTGCGGCAAGAACGTCGCCAAACGCCTTGTTCAGCGCTTCGGCGTAGGCGGCGGGACTTGCGTCGCGCATCGGAACGCGCTGTCGGTAATCGTGGTGCCACACGGGCGTCTGCGCGCCTTCCGCTTCGGGCGTGAGGAAATACTCGATGTCGAGCTCGGCGGAAGGCTTCCCGGCATCGCGCCTGTCGACGTAGAGCGCCGACACGAAGCCGTCGAGCACCCACGACGCTTCCGCCCCCGTACCCGGCCCGGCAACGCGCGTGAACACCTTGGCGTGATCGAGCGCGCGTGCGGTCTGCTCGGCGAGCATCGCTGCGGGCGCCACGAGGAATTCCACGTAGTAGTCGGTCTCGAAGCGAAGCTCACCCACGCGGTAGACGAAGCTCTTGCCGCGAAACGGCGCCGCGACGTTGATCGTGCCGACGCGCAACGTGCCGGGTTGCGACTGCGCGGCCACCGGTGGGGCCGGCGGATCGAGCAGGAAAGTCTCGCGCACCGGCGCCTGCCGCGTGAGCGCCGAGCACCCGCTGAGCAGCGCCACGACGAACAGCGGGATCAGCGACGCCTTTTGAAACGCATGCGCGAGCATGCCCGGCCGTTGCGACAAGCCGGCTCCGGCCCCGCGCGTCGCGTTCGCAGTTTTCGGGCTCATTTCGCAGGCTCCAGCGGGCGCGGCGGTGCGCCGAACAGCAGGTTCGACGGGTAGCGCTTCGCGTCTTCGGTGAGATCGCGCAGGTTGTCGGTGATCTGTCGCAGGTTCTGGAACGTCGTGCCGAGATCGGATTCGCCGGCGCCGAAAATGCGGTCGAGCCGCGACAGCGTCCGCTCGAGATGCGTAATCGACTGCGCGAGCCCGGGATTGCTCACGAGCTCGCGCACGCTCGCGAGCGTGGCCGACGTATCGCCGGGCAATTTCGTGAGCGCCGGATTGGCAAGCAGCGACTTGAGCTCGCCGTTGGTCTGCCGAAGCTCGGCAAGCAGGCCGGTCGCTTCGCTCGACAGCTTTTTCGACTGCAGATTGTCGAGCGTCGTGTCGATCTTCGACATCGTCCGATCGGCATGCTGCGAAATGCCGGCCGTGTCGAGGCTCGCCACGCGTTCATTCGTCGTCATCAGAAGCTTGTTGAGATTGGCGATCGTCGACTCGATGTCGAGCCGGCGCAGCCGATCCAGGATGTCCGACGCGGCGCTGACGAACGTCGATACGGTCGATGGCGTGCTCGGGATGTAGATGTGCTCCGGCACCCAGTCGATCGGCAGCACCGGCGCCTGGGTGTCGACGTAATCGAGCTCGAGATAGTTGGTGCCCGTGATGCCCTGCGGCGCAAGATGGATACGCAGGCCACGCTCCACTTCGAGCTTGCTCGATTCGGGACTCGTGATGTCGTTCGCGGCCTTGCCGCCGACAAGGCGCGGCTCGATCTGCGCCTCGACCAGCACATAGCGCTTGCGCTGGTTCATCGGCTTGTCCTGTTCGTACTCGACGTACGTGAAGCTGATGCGCGTGACCTCGCCGATCACGACGCCGCGATACTTCATCTTCGAGCCGAGATCGAGCCCCTGCACCGACTCGTTGAAATACGTCTCGATCGTCGTGCGTGGCTTCAGCCAGCGTCCGGTGCCGATGATGGTGAGCACCATGATGCCGGCAATCACCGCGCCGATCACGAACAGCCCCAGCTTGAAGTAATTCGCGTCGCGGCTCATCGGGGAGCGTTCATGCCGGCACGCGCTCGGGCTCGCGATTGAAGAACTGGCGCACCCACGGGTCCTTCGCTTCGTCGCGCAGCTTCCTCGGATCGCCCTCCGCGACGATGCCCTTGACGCGCCGGTCGATCATGATCACGCGATCGGCAATCGCGAAGATGCTCGGCAGCTCGTGGGTGACGATCACGAACGTCACGCCGAGGTTGCGCGACAGCCGCTTGATCAGCGCGTCGAGCTCGGCCGACGTGATCGGGTCGAGCCCGGCCGAAGGCTCGTCGAGGAACAGGATCATCGGATCGAGCGCCATGGCGCGCGCGATCGCCGCACGCTTCTGCATGCCGCCGGAGACCTCCGCCGGCAGGTGCCCGGTGAAGAGCGCGAGCCCCACCAGCGAAAGCTTCATGCGTGCGATCAGATCGATCTCGCCCGGCTCGAGATCGGTATATTCCTCGAGCGGCAGCCGCACGTTCTCCATCAGCGTCATCGACCCGAACAGCGCGCCCGACTGGTACATGACGCCGATCTTGCGCAGGATCTCGCGCCGCGCATCGCCGCTGGCCGTGACGATGTCGGCGCCGTCGATCAGCACGCTGCCGGCCAGCGGCTCGTTGAGCCCGATCATGTGCTTGAGGATCGTGCTCTTGCCGCTGCCCGATCCGCCGAGGATCACGAAGATCTCGCCGCGCCGCACGTCGAAGCTCACGTGCTCGAGCAGCGCGACGTCGCCGTAGCCGACGGTGAGGTCGCGCACGCTGATCAGGACGTCGTCGCTCGCCATGGCCGCTCAGATATCGAGCAGGTAATAGATGACGGCGAAGACGCCGTCGACGGCAACGAGCAGCACGATGCCCGATACCACGGCGCGTGTGGCGGCGTCGCCCACCGCCGACGCGCCGGCGCTGGTCTGCAGGCCGCGCAGGCAGCCGATGCCCGCGATCAGCACCGCGAACACGAACGACTTGACGAAGCCGGCCATGAAATCCGAATAATCGACGATGCCTTCCACCTCGTGGATGAACGTCACATACGGGATCGAGAAGCTCTGCAGCGTGATGGCGCCGCCGGCGAGGCTGATGAGGTCGGCGAACAGCGTGAGCAGCGGCGTCATCAACAGCGCAGCGATGATACGCGGCGTGACGAGGAAGCGCACCGGATCGAGACCCATCGTCGTCAGCGCGTCGACCTCCTGGTTGACGGTCATCGTGCCGATCTCGGCAGCGAAGGCCGCACCCGATCGGCCGGCAAGCAGGATCGCGGTCATCAGCGGGCCGAGCTCGCGCAGCATCGCGAGGCCGATCAGGTCGGCCACGAAAATCTCGGCGCCGAAGCGGCGCATCGGAATGGCCGACTGGAACGCGAGGATCACGCCGAGCAGGAACGAGATCAGCGCGACGATCGGCAGCGCATCGGCGCCCACCCGCTCGCAGATCCGCCATACATCCTTCCAGCGTATCGATGCCGGATGCACGATCGCATAGCCCAGCGCGGCGGCGGCCTCACCGACGAAGACGATCTGCTCGCGAATGTCCTGCGCCATGCCTGCCGCGATGACGCCCACTTCGGCGATGCTTCCGCGCCGCGGCGGCGGCGGGTCCTGGTCGCGCTCGACCTCGCGAACGTCGAATTGCTGGAGCAGCGTCTCGAATGCCGGCGCGAGATTGGCGACCTGCACGTCGCCCGCCTTGCGCTGGGCGATCAGGTCGACGAGAAGGGCGATGCCGGCGCCGTCGCAGTACTCGACGTTCGCCGCATCGACGACGACGGGCTTGCCGGGCGCGGCTGCAATGGCCTCGCGCCCTTCCGCCCACACGCGGCGAATCGAGTTCGCATCGAGCCGGCCGGAAAGTGCCAGCACGCGCCGGCCGTCGGTCGTGTCGGAGATCGCGAGTGCCGCCATCACCGAATTGCGTTGGGGAACGGGCGCTCCATGGCGAAGGGCAGTTTAGCATCCGCCACCGTTGGCGAACGTGCGTTCACCCGGCCACGCACCGGCCGGCCATCATCCGCGCATCGACGCGGGTTCGCTTGCGACGTCCTCGACGAGACCCGTGAAGGCGTGCACGGCAAGCTCGGCGTCGTCGTTGGTGATCGATTCCAGCGGGTTGTGGCTGATGCCCGCATTCTGGCCGCGCACGAACAGCATCGCCTGCGGCATGATTTCATGCAGCTTCATCGCATCGTGGCCGGCGCCGCTCGGCAACCGGTGCACGGGTACGCCCAATCGCGCCACCGCGTGCTCCCAGCGCTCGCGCCACGCGACGGCGCAAGGTGCGGCACTTGCGCGCATCGTCTCCTGCAGCGCGAGCCGCACGCCGCGCCGATCGCAGATCCGCTGCATTTGCGCCAGCACGTCGGCGGCACAGTCGTCGCGGACCGCGTCGGTCGATGCCCGGATGTCGAGGCTGAAGCGACACCGTCCCGGCACGACGTTGATCGAGCCGTTCGGCACGTCGAGCATGCCGACGGTGCCGACGACGCCGGGTGTCGCGGACGCCCGCTTTTCGACGAACAGCAGCGTCTCCGCGGCGGCGGCGGCCGCGTCGCGCCGGCCATGCATCGGTGTCGTGCCGGCGTGGCTCGCCATGCCGACGATCTCGCCGGCGTAGCGAAGGCTCCCGTTGATCGACGTGACGACGCCAAGCGGCATGTCGGCGTCGGTCAGCACCGGCCCCTGCTCGATGTGCACCTCGACGAACGCGAGATAACGCCCGGGATCGCGACGAACATTCGGGATGTCGTCCACGGCCAGGTGCGCCTTCGCCATCGCTTCGCGCATCGTGATGCCGGCCGCATCGGTTTGCTCCAGCCAGCGCGCATCGAAGCGGCCGGCAAGCGCGCTCGAGCCGAGGAACGTCGCGCGGTAGCGCTGCCCTTCCTCCTCGGCGAAGCCCACCACCTCGATGCCGAACGGCAGGCGGCGGCCGGCGCGCGCAAGCTCGCGCACCGCGGCCATCGGCACCAGGATGCCAAGCCGCCCGTCGTACTTGCCGGCGTTGCGTACGGTGTCGTAGTGACTGCCGGTCAACAGCCGCTGCGCGCCGCGATCGGTGCCGTGATACACGCCGACGACGTTGCCGACGGCGTCGATCGACACGTCGTCGAAACCGCAGTCGTCGCGCATCCACGCGAGCAGCTGCGCCGCAACCGCGCGGTGCGCATCGGTGAGGTACGTCACCGTCAGCTCGCCTCGCTCCGCGTAATCGGGGTCGCTGTGCAGCGCAAGCGCCTCCGCCCAATCCCAGACGCGGTTGCCAAGCTCGGGAGCGAAGCCGAGCCTTTCGTCGAGGCGGATCTCGGCGATGCGATGGATGTTGCGCAGCGCCTCGGCGTGCTCGAAATCGCTCGGGTGGCCGAGGCGGCGCTCGAACGTCGCGAAGATCTCGGCCTTCGCAAGGCCAAGCCCGCGCGGTCCGCGTACGGCGAGGATGAAAGGAAAGCCGAACCGCGCCTCGTAATCGGCGTTGAGCCGGCCGATTCGCGCGAGCTCCTCGGCGCTGCACTGCATGAGGCCCGCCCGCCCCTGCTCGTCGGTCGATTCGCGCGTCAGCGTGGCACTCAGCATCGCCTTGCCGGCCAGCGGAGGATGCGCGCGGATCAGCGCGAGCTGCGCGTCGGCGCCGGCATCGCGAACGACGTCGACCAGCGCGCGCTTCAGCGCGGCGAGCGTCGCGAACGGGCGTGCCGCATACGCGCGCTCGACGATCCACGGCGAATGCTCGTAGATGCCGCCGAGCAGCGTGGCGAACTGCGCCGCCGTGGCGTGGTTCAACTGATCCAGCGTGGCTGTCATCATCGCTCCGGCTATGCGCCGCCGCGGAAGCACGAATAGCCCCACGGCGTCAGCTTGAACGGCAGGTGGTAGTGCTGGGCAGGATCGGCGATGCCGAAGCGGTACGTGACGACGTCGAGAAACGGCACGGCGGGCAAAACGACACCGGCGGCCCGGTAGAACGCGGCGACGTGAAGCACCGCTTCGTACGCTCCCGCCTCGAAGCGCGCAGACAGCGCGACATCGTCGACGACGCCCGTCGATGCAACTGCCGCGTCGGCCAGGCGAATACGCGCCGGCGCGAGCGCGAAAACTTCGACGCGCATGCCCGCCGCGACCAGCCCGCGCGCGACGTCGACGACGTGAATCGAGATGCCCGGCACGATGCGCCCTGCTAGCGCGCCAGTTGCCGTGACAGGCCGGCGAAGCGCTCGGCCAGCACCATCAGCAGGATCGTGACGATGATGATGACGCCGGATATGGCGGCCGTGCGAACGTCGAGATTGGTGTCGATCTGCTGCCACAGGTGGATCGGCAGCACCTCCGTGCGCTCGTCGGCGAGAAACAGCGACACCGGCACGTTGTCGAACGACGCCATGAAAGCGAGGAACGCGCCGGCACCCACACCGCGGCCGATCAGCGGCAGCGTCACGCGGCGAAAAGTGAGCGCGCGCCCGGCGCCGAGGCTCGCCGACGCGTCGAACAGTGCGGGATCGACCTGCGCCAGCGCGGCGATCGTGGTGCGCAGCACGAAAGGAACGCAGACGATGACGTGCCCGACGATCAGCAGCGGAATCGACGGGTGGAATCCCAGCAGATGGATGTAGACGAGCGCCGCGAATCCGAACGCCAGTGCGGGCAGGATCAGCGGCGACATGAACATGACATCCGCAATGCGTGCAAATCGCGATGCGCTTCGCGCAATGCCGAGCGCACCCGCCGTGCCGAGAACGACGCAGGCCAGCGTCGTCCAGACGGCGACGACCAGGCTGTTCCACGCCGCGGCCTGCATCTGGTCGGCGTCGAGCAGCGCCTTGTACCAGCGCAGCGAATAGCCCTGCGGCGGAAAGCGCAACGATTCGGTCGCCGTGAACGAGGTCAGCAGCACGATGATCGTCGGCGCGATCAGGAACACGATGGCGATGGCCGTCAGCGTGCCGAAGACGATGCGCTGCGAGCGCACGTCCCAGGTTGCGCTCTGCGTGCGCGGAGGTGGGGCCGCCACGTTCGCGGCGGGGCTAGCGAGCGTCGCCATACGCCTTGCCCGTCCGGCCGACACGATTGAGCGCGTAGATGACGATCATCACCGCGATCGTGAAGACCACCGAGATTGCGGCCGCGAACGGCCAGTTGTTCGCGCCGATCGCCTGCTGGTAGATGTGCAGCGGCATGTACACGAGCCGCGCGCCGCCGATCAGCGTTTGCGTGACGAACGCCGTGGCGCACGCGGAGAAGACGAGGATGCATCCGGCGACAAGCCCCGGCGTCGATAACGGCAGCGTGATGCGGAAGAACGTGCGCCATGCGCCGGCGCCGAGCGCCGCCGATGCGTCGCCAAGATTGCGGTCGATGCGCGACAGCGTCGCGAACAGCGGCAGCACCATCAGCGGCATCTGCACCTGCGCAAGCACGGCGATGACCCCGGTCTCGGTGAAGAGCAGCGGCACCGGCTGGTCGATGACGTGCAGCGCGCGCAGCGCGTGGTTGAGCACGCCTTCGCGGCCGAGGATCACGATCCACGCGAACGTGCGCACGACGACGCTGGTCAGGATCGGCAGCACGACCACGAAGACCAGCACGCTCTGCCAGCGGGCCGGGGCGCGCGAGCACACCCATGCGATCGGATAGCCGAAGAGCAGGCAGACGAGCGTCGCCTTGATCGCGAGCCACAGCGTCGACCACAGGATGCTCAGGTTGAACGTGTCGCCGAAGAATTTCGCGTATTGCGCGACGGAGAACGCACGCGCCTGCGCATCGGCATGCAGGCTCAGCGCGAGCAGCACGCAGAACGGCGCGACGAAGCAGACGATGAACAGCGCCGCGAGGGGCAGCGCGAGCGGCCATTCGTCACGGGTAGCGGAAGCCATCGCCTGGTTCGGCTCGCCGCCGCCGGGCGGCGAGCGCGATCGTCTAGAGCTTGATCTCGCGGTTGAACCGCTCGATCAGCGCCGTGCGCTGCGGGTTGATCTTCGTCCAGTCGAAGCCGCGAATCTTCGCGAGGTCGGCGGGCGTCTTCGCGACCGTCTGCGTGATCGCACCGGCCAGCGGCACCTTCGAATTGGTCGGAATGATGTCGTACGGCGGCTTCTCCATCTCCGACTGCATGTCGGCGGCGAGATGCGAATCGATGTACTGCACCGCGAGGTCGGGCTCGACGGCGTTCTTCACGAGGTGCAGGCTCGTGGTCCAGCCGACGAGGCCGGTGTCGGGCACGACGAACTCGACCGGCACGCCCTTCGCCTTCAGCGTCTGCACGAAGTTGAAGTTGTACGGCGCGATGTCGACCTGCTCCTGCTGCCATAGCGTCGCGTACGCGCCGAGGTTGGCCGCCACCGCACCGACGTTGGGCAGCAGCGCCCGCAGCGCCGCGAACGCGGGATCGAAGTTGGTCTCGGTGCCGCCCTTGATCCGATTGAGCTCGGCGAGGAACGCCATGCCGAGCTGGCTGTTGAGCGCCGTCAGGCCCACACGGCCCTTGTACGCGGGATTCAACAGGTCGTCGTAGGACTTCGGCGGCGTCTTGATCTTGTTCGGGTTGTAGCCGATGCCGATCACCTGCAGCGAGATCTTCGGGCCCCACTTGTCCTGGTAGACGGGAAAGAGATCCTTGAAATTGGGCGATCTGGCGGCCGGGTACTCGTCGATCAGGCCCTGCTTTGCCGCGTCGAACACCTGCGGCTCGTCGAGGATCGCGACGTCGAACGGCGGCCGTCCTCCCTTGGCCGCCTCGAGCTTCGCGATCTGCTCGGTGGCGAGCTGGATGCTCTGCGTGACGCTCGCGCCCGTGCGCTTCCTGAAATACGGCGCGAGCAGGTTGCGATGCGCCTCGTTCCACGTGCCGGGGAACGTCGCAACCACCAGCGACTTCGACTGCGCCCTGGCAAACGGCAGCATTGCGTACAGGCCCGCGCCGGCACCGGCGGCGAGCAGTTGCCTGCGGCTTACGTGTGATCCCATGACCTTCTCCGTCGAGTTGAATGTAGCGTTGCGAAGCTTCGAGACGCCGCTACGCGGCGCGCTCGGATTGCGCGGCGAACACATTGCAGGCGTGCGGTGCAACCGGTGCGATATGCACGCGCTCGCCGGGCGACAACAGCGGCGCGCCGGCATCGCGCGGCGCGCTGATGCGAAAGGTGACGCCCGCGTCGGTGCGCGCTTCGTACATCACGTGCGGACCGAGCGGAAGCACGATCCTGATCGTTGCGCTCACCGCACCGTCGACGCGCACCGAATGCATCCGCAACTGCTCGGGGCGCACCGAAAGCACGACGCGGTCCCCCTGGCGAAGACCCGGCGCCGGTGCCGCCGTCATCAACGCGCCGCCTTCGAGCCGGACGACGCCGAGCGCCGCATCGGCGAGCTCGCCATGCAACAGGTTCGTCGTGCCGACGAACTGGTTCACGAACACGGTCCGCGGCCGGTCGTAGACGTCCGTCGGCGACGAAAGCTGCTCGACGCGGCCGCGATTCATCACCGCGATCCGATCCGCCATCGACAGCGCTTCCTCCTGGTCGTGCGTGACGAGGATGGCCGTGATGCCGTACTCGCGCTGCAGCCGCTTCACCTCGATCTGCATGTCGAGGCGCAGGTTCTTGTCGAGCGCGCCGAACGGCTCGTCGAGCAGCAGGATTTTCGGATCCACCGCGAGTGCGCGTGCGAGCGCAATGCGCTGCTGCTGGCCGCCGGAGAGCTGGCGCGGCAGGCGCTCCGCGTAGCTCTCCATGTGCACGAGCCGCAGCATGTCGGCCACACGCGACCCGATCCTGTCCTTCGCCAGGCGTCGCGCCTCGAGCCCGTACGCGACGTTCTGCGCAACCGTCATGTGCGGAAACAGCGCGTAGTTCTGGAACACGATGCCGACGCCGCGGCGCGTCGGCGCCAGGTGGTCGACCGCCTCGCCGTCGAACAGCACGCGGCCTTCGCTCTGCGCGATGAAGCCGGCGATGATGCGCAGCAACGTCGACTTGCCGCAGCCGCTCGGCCCGAGCAGCGCGACGAGCTCGCCGCCCGCGATATCGAGCTCGATGCCCTCCACCGCGGTGACGTCGCCGAAACGATGCGTCACGCGCTCGAGCGTCAGCCGGTGGCCCTTCGGTGCGTCGCTCATCGGGAAAGCCCGCGGCGGCTCAGCTGCCCCGGTACGTCGAATACGCCCATGGCGAGCAGAGCAGCGGCACGTGGTAATGCGCGTTCACGTCGGCGACGGCGAAGCGGATCGGCACGCGGTCGAGGAACGGCGGATCGGCAAGGGCGACGTTCCGTGCGCGGAAATAGTCCGCCACATGGAACGTGAGCTCGAACGCGCCGCTGCGCATCGCTTCGGCCGCGAGAAGCGGTTCGTCGGTGCGCCCCTCGGCATTCGTATAGACGGTGCGAACGTGGCCCGCCGCTACCCCGTCGAGCGAAGCGAAGTCGATGCGCATGCCGGCCGCCGGCTTGCCGGACGATGTGTCGAGGACGTGCGTCGTGAGCTTTCCCATCAGCTGGTCACGCCGCCTCTCGCCGAGGCTTCTCGACATGGGCGCTGCGGCGAACGCGCGATGATTCTTGACGCCGCGGATCACTGTCCAATATATTGTTCGACTCATTCAATACGTTTCCCATATGGATCTGCGGCACCTGCGCTACTTCACGACGCTCGCGCAGGAATTGAACTTCACGCGCGCCGCGCAGCGCCTGAACGTCTCGCAGCCGCCGCTCAGCCAGCAGATCAAGGCGCTCGAAGTCGAGCTCGGAACGCTGTTGTTCCTGCGCACCAGCCGGCGGGTGGAGCTGACGGCCGCGGGCCACGTGTTCCTCGCCCATGCGAGCGCCATACTCGAGCGCGTCGACCAGGCGTGCGCCCAGGCCCGCGCGGTCGGCGGCGGTCACGTCGGCCATCTCGACATCGGCTCGAGCACGTCCCTTCTGCTCGGCCCGTTGCCGCAGCTCGTCGCCGGGTACCGGCGCGCCTTCCCCGGCGTCAACGTTGCGCTGCACGAGATGACGCCAGCGGCGCAGCTCACCGCGCTGCGCGACCGGCGCCTCGACATCAGCTTCTCGCGCACCCCGGTGCTCGACGAGCACCTGTCCGCCGAGCTTGCGTGGGAGGACCCCGTCGTCGCGGCCTTGCCCCGCGCGCACCGCCTCGCCGCGCGGCGCAAGCTCGCGCTCAAGGATCTCGCGAACGAGGAATTCGTGCTGCTGCGTCTCGATTCGTCGGCGTTCGCCGTGTATCTCAACCAGTGCTGCGTCGACGCGGGCTTCCTGCCGCGCGCATCGCAATACGTCGTCGAGTCGCAGGCGATGCCGAGCCTCGTCGCCGCGGGTCTCGGTGTGGCACTCGTCCCCGCGTCCCTTGCGCGCGTCCATCGCCAAGGCGTCGAGTACCGCGTGCTGGCGGGTGCCGCGCCACGCGCCGACGTGTACGCGCTGTCGCGGCGCGATGATCCGTCGGCAACCGTGCGCGGCTTCCTCGAAAAGGCGCGCGAAATTCTCGCCGCGCGAAAGTAGCTGCGACGCGCCGGCGGTCGCGGGCCGCCGGCCGCACCCCGGTGCCGCGTGCAGCCGTACCGCTGCGCGGTGCCGTGCACGCTGCTACCATGCCACGATGGCCATGACACTCCCGCCGCTGACCAGCCCCGACGAAGACGACGTTCCCTTCGACGAGCTCAATCCCACGCCGCGGCTCCTGATGGGTCCCGGCCCGATCAATGCGCATCCGCGGGTATTGCAGGCGCTTGCCGCGCCGATGCTCGGCCAGTTCGATCCGCAGTTCCGCACGTACATGAAGCAGACGATGAGCCTGTACCGGCGGGTGTTCGAAACGCGCAACCGGTGGACGCTCGTCGTCGACGGCACCGCGCGGGCGGGGATCGAATGCGTGCTCGCTTCGGCCGTGGAGCCGGGCGAGCGCGTTCTCGTGTTGTCGTTCGGCCGTTTCGGCCAATTGATCATCGAAATCGCCCGGCGCGCGGGCGCCGACGTGCGCGTCGTCGAAACCGGATGGGGCACCGTGTTCCGTCCCGAGCAGGTCGAAGCGGCACTCGTGCGCCATTCCCCGAAGCTCGTCGCCGTGTGCCAGGGCGACACATCGACGACGATGGCGCAGCCGCTCGACGCACTCGGCGCGCTTTGCCATCGGCATGGAGCGATGCTTCAGGTCGATGCAACTGCAACGCTCGGCGGCATGCCGCTTCCGGTCGACGCATGGCAGATCGATTGCGCCACCAGCGGCTTGCAGAAGTGCCTCGCGGGTCCGTCGGGATCGGCACCGATCACGATCAGCGAGCGGATGGCCGAAGCGGTCTACCGGCGGCGCCACATCGAAGAGGGTTTGCGTGCGGCCGACTATGTGCCGGGCGAAGGTGCGCGCATCGGGTCGAACTATTTCGACCTCGCGATGCTCATCGACTACTGGAGCGACCTCGGCCTCAACCATCACACCGAAGCCACGTCGATGCTCTATGCGGCGCGCGAATGCGCGCGGTTGTTCCTGCAGGAGGGACACGAGCACGCGTTTCGCCGCCATGCGCAAGCCGGCGAGGCGCTCGCCGCCGGTGTCGAAGCGATGGGCCTGCGCATCTTCGGCGATCGCGCACACAAGATGCCGAACGTCACCGGCGTCCATGTACCCGACGGGGTCGCCGCAGATCGCGTGCGCTCGGCACTTCTCGCCGAATTCAATATCGAGATCGGGACGTCGTTCGGCCCGCTGCAGGGCAAGGTCTGGCGCATCGGGACGATGGGCTTCAACGCGCGCAAGGACGCGGTGTTGACCACGCTCGGAGCGCTCGAAGCCGTGCTCGCCGGCGAACATGTGAAGCTCCCGCGCGGCGCGGCGGTCGATGCGGCGAGAGCCGTCTATCGCGAAGATGAATGACGGGATCCACTTCCTCCTGAACGGCGAGCGCGTCGATGTCGCCGGCGTCGCCCCCCAGACGACGCTGCTCGAATACCTGCGCGACGAGCGCCGCCTGACGGGCACCAAGGAAGGCTGCGCCGAGGGTGATTGCGGCGCCTGTACGGTCATGCTCGCCGAACGCGCGGGCGGCGGACTTGCCTGGAAGCCCGTCAACGCCTGCATCCGATTGCTGCCCTCGGTCGACGGCAAGGCGGTGTTCACCGTCGAGAGCCTCGCGTCGGACGACGGCAAGCCGCACCCGGTGCAGCAGGCGCTCGTCGAATGCCACGCGTCGCAGTGCGGCTTCTGCACGCCGGGATTCGCGATGAGCCTGTTCGGCCTGTACAAGAATTGCGCACGGCCGGCGCGCGACGCCGTCGACGACGCGCTGTCCGGCAACCTCTGCCGCTGCACCGGCTACCGGCCGATCGTCGACGCCGCCATGCGCATGTACGCGCTCCCGTCCGCCGACGGCTGGCGTGGCCGCGGTGTCGCCGACGACGGGACGCGCCTCGTCGCACACGACGAAGCGCGCCTCGCGGCCGAGCTTGCGCTGCTTTCACGCAACGACACGTTCGACTACGCGCATGCGGGCCGGCGCTGGTCGGCCCCGCGCACGCTGCGCGCACTGGCCGAGGTCTGCGCGGCACGTCCGCAGGCGCGCATCGTTGCGGGCATGACCGACGTTGCGTTATGGGTCACGAAGCAGCACCGTGATCTCGACGACATCGTCTACGTCGGCGACGTCGAGGATCTGCATCGGATCCGCGAGACGGCCGCGGGCATCGACATCGGCGCGGCGGTCACGCTGACCGACGCGTGGCCCGCACTCGACGCGCTGTTCCCCGAACTGCACGAAGCGTGGCAGCGCTTCGCCTCGGTTCCGATCCGCAACAGCGCGACGCTCGTGGGCAATGTGGCGAACGGCTCGCCGATCGGCGATTCGATGCCCGCACTGCTGGCCCTCGACGCGCGCGTGCTGCTGCGAAGCGTAGCCGGCGAGCGCGAGGTGGCGCTCGACGCGTTCTACCCCGGCTACCGGCAAACCGGGCTCGCGCCCGGCGAGTTCGTCGCCGCCGTCCGGATCCCCCGACGTGTCGAAGGGCTGCTGCTGCGCGCGTACAAGATAAGCAAGCGCTACGACCAGGACATTTCCGCCGTCTTCGCGTGCTTCGCGCTCGTGCTCGACGCCGGACGCATCCGCGGCGCGCGCATCGGCTGCGGCGGCGTCGCGGCAACGCCGGTACGCGCACGCCGCACGGAAGCCGCGCTCGCCGACGCCATGTGGGATCGTGCGACCTCGGAGCGCGCCGCCGAGACCCTCACCGGGGAGTTCGCGCCGATCGACGACATGCGCGCGTCGGCCGGCTACCGCCGCACCGTCCTCGGCAACCTGCTGCGCCGCCTGTGGCTCGAATCGGCGGCGAAGACCGATGCGCCGACGCGCGTCGAGTTGCTGCTGCCGCAAATGCCATGAACGCACCGCATCCCCCGTGGGAATCGGTGAGCGGCGCCGTCGGCGTCCCCGCGCCGCACGATTCCGCGGCGCTGCACGTCGCAGGCGAAGCGCATTACACCGACGACCTCCCCGAGCCGCGCGGGACGCTCTACGCGGCCCTCGGCCTCAGCCCGCATGCGCATGGCAGCATCGAGCGGCTCGACCTCGACGCCGTCCGCAACGCGCCGGGCGTCGTGGCGGTGGTCACCGCGGCAGACTTCGCGGTCAACGACGTGGGGCCGATCGAGGCCGACGATCCGATCTTTGCGGATCGCATCGTCCAGTTCGCCGGCCAGCCGGTGTTCGGCGTTGCGGCAACGAGCGTGGGCGCCGCGCGCCGCGCAGCGAAGCTTGCACGGCTCGACATGGCGCCGCTGCCCGCGATCCTGACGATCGACGACGCGCTCGCCGCGCAATCGTACGTGCTGCCGCCGGTGCACGTGACGCGCGGCAATCCGGCCGACGCGCTCACCCGCGCGCCGCATCGGCTGACGGGCCGTGCCGCAAGCGGCGGTCAGGATCATTTCTATCTCGAAGGCCAGGTCGCGCTCGCCGTGCCGCGCGAGCATGACGGCATGCAGCTCTTCGTGTCGACGCAGCATCCGGGCGAGGTGCAGATGCTGGTCGCCCGCGCGCTCGCGCTGCGCGTCAACGATGTCGTCGTCGAGTGCCGGCGCATGGGTGGCGCGTTCGGCGGCAAGGAAACGCAGATGTCGCTTTTTGCCTGCGTTGCCGCGCTGCTCGCGCGCAGGACCGGCCGCGCCGTCAAGCTGCGCCTCGACCGCGACGACGACATGCGCGCCACCGGCAAGCGGCATGCGTTCGAATACCACTACGAGGCGGGCTTCGACGACGCGGGACGCATCCTGGCACTCGACCTGACGCTTGCGTCGCGCTGCGGCTTCTCGGCCGACTTGTCGGGTCCGGTCAACGACCGCGCCGCGTTTCACGCCGACAACGCGTACTGGCTGCCGAACGTCGCGATCCACTCTTATCGCTGCCGCACGAACACCGTGTCCGATACCGCGTTTCGCGGTTTCGGTGGTCCGCAGGGCATGTTCGCGATCGAAACCGTGATCGACGATATTGCGCGCACACTGGAGCTCGATCCGCTCGACGTGCGCAAGGCCAACCTGTACGGCACCAGCGACCGCAACGTGACGCCGTACGGGATGAGCGTCGACGACAACATCGCGCCGGCGCTGATCGACGCGCTGGAGGCACGCGCCGGCTATCGCGCGCGGCGGCGCGCAATCGCGCAATGGAACCGCGAAAGCCCGGTGATCAAGCGCGGGATCGCGCTGACGCCCGTCAAGTTCGGCATCTCGTTCACGGCGACGCACTACAACCAGGCGGGCGCGCTGATCCACGTGTACCGCGACGGCAGCGTGCTGCTCAATCACGGCGGCACCGAGATGGGCCAGGGTCTTTTCATCAAGGTGCAGCAGGTGGTCGCCCACGAGCTCGGCGTTCCGCTCGACTCGGTGCGTGTGTCCGCGTCCGACACGAGCAAGGTGCCCAATGCGTCGCCGACGGCGGCCTCGTCGGGCAGCGACATGAACGGCATGGCGGCGCGCGCCGCCGCGCGCAAGCTGCGCGAGCGGCTCGCTGCCTTCGCCGCAAGCGAAAGCGGTGTCGCGGTCGAGCACGTGCAATTCGCCGGAGGCGTCGTCGTCGCCGGCAGCGAACAAACGACCTTCGCCGAGCTCGTCGACAAGGCGTACCACGCCCGCATTCCGCTGTCGGCGACCGGCTTCTACGCGACACCGAAGATTCATTACGACCGCCGCACGCTCTCCGGACGGCCGTTCTACTATTTCGCCTACGGCGCCGCCGTGAGCGAGGTCGCGATCGACACGTTGACAGGCGAGCACCGGCTTTGCGCGGTGGACATCCTGCACGACGTCGGCGTCTCGCTCAACCCGGCGATCGATCGCGGGCAGATCGAAGGCGGGTTCATCCAGGGTTACGGCTGGCTCACGATGGAAGAGCTTTGCTGGAACGCGCGCGGCGAGCTCACGACGCACGCGCCTTCCACGTACAAGATTCCAACGTCACGCGACGTCCCCACACACTTCGACATCGCGCTCTTCGGCGAACCGAACCGCGAGGAGACGATCCATCGCTCGAAGGCCGTCGGCGAGCCGCCGCTGATGCTGGCGCTGTCGGCGTACCACGCGCTGCGCGATGCGATCGCGAGCGTCGCCGGCCATCGACTCGTGCCGCGGCTGGACGCACCGGCAACGCCCGAGCGCGTGCTCGCCGCGATCGATGACGTGCTGACGCGTGATCACGCGCCGGCGCATGCGTCACCCGGTCGATGATGGACGCCAGCACGCTGCCATGGCTCGACGCGCTGGCCGCCACGCTGGCGCGCGAGCGCGAGGCGGTGCTGGTCGTCGTCGCGTCCGCGAAGGGCTCGACGCCGCGGGAAACCGGGGCGGCGATGGTCGTCTCGCGCGACGCCTGTGCCGGATCGATCGGTGGCGGACACCTCGAATTCGAAGCAACGCGCATTGCGCGCGCCACGTTGGCCGATCCGGCGCAAGCGGGCACCTGGCTCGTGCGCTTTCCGCTTGCCGCGCGCCTCGGCCAATGCTGCGGCGGCGTCGCATCGCTCGCGTTTTCCCGGCTCGACGGCAACGCGAATGCGTGGCTCGACCCCGCGATCGCTTGTGCGCGTGCGGGCCTGCCCTTTGCCATCGTGACGCGCGTCGGCGTCGCGCCGGCGTCCGAGCGCCGGCTGGTCGTGACGCGCGACGATGTTCGCGGCAGCCTCGGCAACGTGGCGCTCGATTCGGGCGCAATCGGGCTTGCACGCGCCCGTCTCGCCGCCGCGAGCACCGGCGCCGCGATCGTTCGCTTCGCCGGCGACGACGACGCGCCGCTGCTGATCCAGGTCGAGCGCTGCGACGCCTTCCCGGTGCTGCTGTTCGGGAACGGCCACGTCGGCCGTGCGCTGGTGCGTGTGCTCGGCGTGGTTCCCGCGCAGGTTCGCTGGATCGACGCACGCGCCGGCGACTTTGCGCAGAGCGTGCCGGGCAACGTCGAGGTCGTCGTGACCGATGCTCCGGAAGACGAGCTCGCGGACGCGCCGCACGGCGCGTTCGTCGTCGTGACCACGCACAGTCACGCGCTCGATTTCGCGCTGATCGAAGCGGCGCTCGCGCGCGACGACTGGCGCTACCTCGGCCTGATCGGCTCGAAGTCGAAGCGCGCGCAGTTCGAGCGGCGGCTTGCCGCGCGCGGATTCGGCGACAACGCATTCGCTCGCATACGTTGCCCGATCGGCACCGAGATCGCGATTCACGCGAAGCATCCGGGGGCGATCGCGATCGCCATCGCCGCCGAGCTGCTCGTCGTGCACGAGGCCGCGGTCCGGCGGGCCGGCACCCCGCGCGAATTTGAACTGGTCCACAAGGGCTGAGCGCGGGGTTGCGCTAGACGCGCGTTGCAATTCCTGCAACGCAAAAATTTTGTCGCTGTACGCCGACGGTGGGGGAATCCTCCGCGCACCGGCGCGTCAAACGATCATCAGGCAACCGGAGGTGATGTCATGAAGGAAAAGCGTTGGCAGGACTGGCTCAATCTGCTGCTCGGCATCTGGCTGTTCATTTCGCCATGGGTGATCGGCTTCGTCGGCACCGAATCCGGCGCATCGTGGAACGCGTGGATTCTCGGCGTGGCTATCGTCGTGTTCTCGGCCATCGCCGTTTCGATGCCGCAGGCCTGGGAAGAGGTGATCAACATTCTCCTCGGCATCTGGATGGTGATCTCGTCGTGGGTCATCGGGGTCGCGAGCCGTGCCGCCGAAACGAACGCCGTGATCGTCGGGCTGCTCGTCATCCTGTTCGCCGCATGGGCGATGGCGATGAATCGCGACTGGCGTCGCAACGAGTCGATTGCTCCGTAGCGTAGCGGCGCGGGGCACCACGCGGCTCGACGCCGAGCCGGCAAAACAGGCACGGGCGGATGGCGCAATCTCGCGCCATCCGCTTCGCCGTGCCTTCTGCGGAGCGATGACATGCTGCACAACGTGAAGGAACTCTCGGGCCTCGCCGTGGGCGCGCGCGACGGCGAGCTCGGCAAGGTGAAGGACGCCTACTTCGACGACCAGCGCTGGGCCATACGCCATCTTGTCGTCGATACCGGCGGCTGGCTCAACGCGCGCAAGGTCCTGGTTTCACCGCGTTCGGTGCGCGGCGTCGACTGGCGCGGCGAGGTCGTCAACGTCGACCTCACGAAACAGCAGGTGAAGGACAGTCCCGGCATCGACACCGACCGGCCCGTGTCGCGGCAGCACGAAATCGATTACTACCGCTACTTCGGCTACCCCAATTACTGGGAAGGCTCGAACCTGTGGGGCATCACGATGCTGCCGTATCCGTGGGTCGGCGCGTCGCCCGATCCGCTGGTCGCAGCGTCACAGCCGGTCGACTCCACCGTGGCGCGCGAGCTGCAGGGACGCGTCGACGAGGAAATCGACCGGGCCGACGTGCACCTGCGCAGTTGCGACGAGGTCATCGGCTACGACATTCTCGCCACCGATGGCTCGATCGGCGAGGTCGACGATTTCGTGTTCGACGACCACGACTGGGCGATACGCGATCTCGTCGTCGACACGCGCAAGTGGCTGCCCGGGAAGCACGTGCTCCTGGCGCCCGAACAGATCGATCGCGTGAGCTGGGAGGATCGCGAGGTGTACGTGAGGCTGACGCGCGACGAGGTCAGGAACGCACCGGAATACGAGCCGGAGGCCACGTCCACCGATATGGGGCTCGAGCGGGGCATGGGCGCGGCACCGCTGCCGTGACGTGAGAGGGGTGGCGGCGCTGCGCGGCCACCCGTTCCGCCGCCGCATTTCGCAAAGGAGCCGCCGTCCCGGATAATCCGCGGCATGGCAGACTCCCCGGCTGTCCCGCGCCTCGCGCTGCGCGGTATCACCAAGCGCTATCCCGGCGTGCTGGCCAACGATCGGGTCGACCTCGACGTGCTGCCGGGCGAGATCCACGCCGTCCTCGGAGAGAACGGCGCGGGCAAGTCGACGCTGATGAAGATCATCTACGGCATCGCGGAGCCCGATGCCGGCGAGATCCGCTGGGAAGGTGAAGCGCTGCACGTCGCGAACCCCGCCCGTGCGCGCAAGCTCGGCATCGGCATGGTGTTCCAGCATTTCTCGCTGTTCGAGACGCTGACCGTTGCCGACAACATCCGGCTTGCGCTCGAGCGTGCGCAGACGCGCCAGCTCAAGCAGCGCATCCGCGACGTCTCGTCGCGGTATGGCCTTCCGCTCCAGCCGGCGCGTCGCATCCACACGATGTCGGTGGGCGAGCGGCAGCGCGTGGAGATCGTGCGCTGCCTGCTGCAGAAGCCGCGGCTCCTGATCATGGACGAGCCGACGTCGGTGCTGACGCCGCAGGCGGCGCTGCGCCTGTTCGACACGCTGCGCACGCTTGCGAGCGAGGGTTGCAGCATCCTCTACATCAGCCACAAGCTCGACGAGATCCGCACGCTTTGCCACCGCGCGACGGTGCTTCGCGCCGGCCGGGTCACGGGTCAATGCGATCCGCGCCGCGAAACGACGGCGTCGCTCGCGCGGATGATGATCGGCGGCGAGCTGCCGCACACCGTGCACCGCGCAGCGCGCGTGGGCGCGCCGGCGCTTTGCGTGCGTGCCCTCGACGTTGCTCCCGACGACCCGTTCGGCACGCGGCTCGCCGGCCTTTCATTCGACGTGTGCGAAGGCGAAATCGTCGGCATCGCCGGCGTATCCGGCAACGGCCAGAAGGAATTGCTGGCGGCACTGTCCGGTGAGCGCACGCTCGCACGCGCCGACGCGATCACGCTCTGCGGCGAGCCGGTCGCGTCGCTCGACGCATTCGCGCGCCGCCGGCGTGGCCTCGCGTTCATCCCCGAGGATCGGCTGGGTCGCGGCGCCGTGCCGGAAATGACGCTCGCCGACAACGCGCTGCTGACCGCGCGCGATCATGGCCACGTCGCACGCGGCTTCATCCGCACGCGCCGCGTCTTGGCGTTCGCGCGGCAGACGATCGCTGCGTTCGGCGTCAAGGCGAGCGGCCCCGAAGCGATCGCTCGCAGCCTTTCGGGCGGCAACCTGCAGAAATTCATCGTCGGCCGCGAAATCGGCCAGCGGCCGAAGGTTCTCATCGCGGCACAGCCGACGTGGGGTGTCGACGTCGGCGCGTCGGCGCAGATTCGCCAGGCGCTGCTCGACCTGCGCGAGCGCGGCGTGGCCGTGCTCGTCGTCTCGGAGGAGCTCGACGAGCTGATCGAGATCTGTGACCGGCTTGCGGTGATCGCGCACGGCCGCCTGTCGCCGGCAAAACCGGTGCGCGAGACGAGCGCCGAAGAGATCGGCGTGCTGATGGCGGGTGCGACAGCGCATGAGACGGCCGCAGCCGAGGCGTTGGCGCAATGAAGCTCCGACTCGAAGCGCGGCCCGAGCCGTCGCGCCTCGCGCTGTGGAGCGCGCCGCTTCTCGCCACCGCTGCGACGCTTTGCGTCGGCTTCATCGTGTTCACCGCGCTCGGGAGGAATCCGGTCGCTGCATTCGACGCGTTCTTCATCGCTCCGGTTGCCACGCGCTATGGCATCGCGGAGCTGCTGTTGAAGGCGAGCCCGCTGATGCTGATCGGCACCGGCCTTGCGATCGGTTATCGCGCGAACGTGTGGAACATCGGCGCCGAGGGCCAGCTGACGCTCGGCGCGCTCGCCGGCGGCGGCATCGCGCTCGCGGTCGGCGAAGCCGACGTGCCGTCAGCACTCCTGCTGCCCGCGATGTTCATTGCGGGCGCGCTCGCCGGCATGCTGTGGGCCGCCATCCCGGCGTTGCTGCGCACCCGCTGCAACGCGAACGAGATCCTCACGTCGCTGATGCTCGTCTATGTCGCGACGCTGCTTTTGTCGTGGCTCGTCCACGGGCCGTGGCGCGATCCCGAGGGCTACAACTTCCCGCAGTCGAAGATCTTCGCGGCCAATGCGCTGCTGCCGATCCTGCTGCCCGAGACGCGACTCAACGCGGGGTTCGTGCTCGCACTCGCCGTCGTCGCGTTGGCGTGGCTGTTCGTGCGCCGCCACATCGTCGGGTTCGAGATGCGCGTCGCCGGCCTGTCACCCGGCGCCGCGAACTACGCCGGCATCTCGTGGCGGCGCAACATCTGGCTCGGCATGCTCGCCGGCGGCGCGTGCGCGGGCCTCGCCGGCGTCGGTGAAGCGGCGGGACCGATCGGCCAGCTGCTGCCGTCCATGTCGCCCGGCTACGGCTTTGCCGCAATCATCGTGGCGTTCGTCGGCCGCCTGCATCCGGCCGGCATCGCGCTCGCCAGCCTGCTGATGTCGCTTTTGTATCTGGGCGGCGAATCGGCGCAGGTCAACCTGGCGCTGCCCTCCGCGGTGACCGGGCTGTTCGAGGGCACGCTGCTGTTTTTCCTGCTCGCGGCCGACGTGCTCGTCAATTATCGGCCGCGTATCGTGGCGGCGGCAGCCTGAGTGAACGAGATCGCGCAGATCGTCGTGCTGACGCTCGCCGCCGGCACGCCGCTCGTGTTCGCCGCGCTCGGCGAGCTCGTCGTGGAGAAATCCGGCGTGCTCAATCTCGGTGTCGAGGGCATGATGCTCGTGGGCGCCATCGCCTCGTTCATCGTCGCGGCAAAGACCGGCGCGCCGTGGCTCGGCGTCGGCGCCGGTGCGCTGGCCGGCGCGTTGCTGTCGCTGATCTTCGGCGTCCTCGCGTTGACGCTGCGTGCGAACCAGGTGGCGGCGGGACTCGCGCTGTCGCTGTTCGGCATCGGCCTGTCCGCGTTCGTCGGACGTCCGTACATGAGCGTCGTGATCGAGGGCATCAAGCCGATCGTGGTGCCGGGCCTCACGACGCTGCCGGTCTTCGGCAAGCTCGTCTTCGGCCACAACCCGCTCGTCTACGCGTCGATCGCGCTGTTCGCCGCGGTCCAGATCTTCCTGCGCCGCACACGGGCGGGGCTCGTGTTGCGTGCGGTCGGCGAATCGCCGCAATCGGCGCACGCAATCGGCTATCCGGTGCTTGCGATCCGTTATGCCGCGGTGCTGTTCGGCGGCGCCTGCGCCGGCCTCGCCGGTGCATTTCTCGCCGTCGCATACACGCCGTCGTGGGTGGAAGGCATGACCGCGGGCCGCGGCTGGATCGCCCTCGCGCTGGTCGTGTTCGCGACGTGGAAGCCGTGGCGCGTGATGATCGGCGCCTACCTCTTCGGAAGCGTCACGCTGGCGCAATTCCAGGCGCAGGCGGCCGGCGTGGCGGTGCCGGCGCAGTTGCTCGCGATGCTGCCGTACGTCGCAACGGTGGTCGTGCTCGCGATCATTTCGCGTGATGCGGCGATGATTCGCCTGAATGCGCCGGCGTCGCTCGGCAAGCCTTACCATCCGGAGTGATCGCCGCGGCTGATCCGAAAGCCGCGTCCCTCGGCGTACAATCCGGGCCCATTCCGCGCCCTCGCCCAAGGAGTCCCCGATGTCCCGCATCAGCCGCAGAACGGTGCTCGCAACCCTTGCCGCCGGTCCGATCGCATTCGCGCTGCCCGTTCGCGGCCAGTCGAATGCACCGCTCAAGATCGGCTTCATCTACGTAAGCCCGATCGGCGACGCCGGCTGGACGCATCAGCACGACATCGCGCGGCTGCAGATGGAGAAGAACCTCGCGCCGCGCGTGACGACCAAGTACATCGAGAACGTGCCCGAAGGGGCCGACGCCGAGCGCGTCATCCGCGAGCTCGCGCAATCGGGGCACAAGCTGATCTTCACGACGTCGTTCGGCTACATGAACCCGACGATCAAGGTTGCGCAGCAGTTCCCCAACACGTTCTTCGAGCATGCGACCGGTTACAAGACGGCGAAGAACGTCGGCACGTACAACGCGCGCTTCTACGAGGGCCGCTACCTGGCCGGGATCGTCGCGGGCCGGATGACGAAGACGAACGTCGCCGGCTATGTCGCGGCCTTCCCCATTCCCGAGGTTGTGATGGGCATCAACGCCTTTACGCGCGGGATGCGCAGCGTCAATCCGAAGGCGGAGACGAAGGTCGTGTGGATCAGCACGTGGTTCGATCCGGGCCGCGAGAGCGAAGCGGCGAACACGCTCGTCGCGCAGGACGCCGACGTGCTGACCCATCACACCGATTCAACCGCGGTCGTGCAGGCCGCCGAAGCGAAGAAGGTGTATGCGGTGGCCTATCACTCGGACATGTCGAAGTACGGCCCGAACGCGCAGATCACCGCGGTGACGCACGTCTGGGACCGCTACTACACCGAGCGCGCGCAGGCGGTGCTCGACGGGAAGTGGAAGCCCGATCACGTGTGGGGCGGCATCAAGGAAGGCATGATCGCGATGGGACCGTTCGGGAAGACCGTGCCGAACGACGTGCGCGAGATGATGAAGAAGGCGGAAGCGGGCATCGCCACGGGACAGCTCCATCCGTTCACCGGTCCGATGAAGGACAACGAGGGCAAGGAGCGTCTCGCCGCGGAAAAGACGATCACCGACGACGCGCTGTCGAAGATGGACTACTACGTCGAAGGCGTGCAGGGCAAGCTGCCGGCGAACAAGTAGCACGGCAGGCAAGGCGTGCCGGCCCCGACGTCGCGCGGCTACGGCCGGGTTGCGAAGACGTTCCACTGGCTGGTGTTCGCGCTCGTCTTCGCACAGTATGTCGTCGCGCTCGCGATGCCGGACATCGGGCGGGGAACGGAGCCCGGCACGCTCATCAACCTGCACATGTCGCTCGGCGCGACGATCCTGCTCGTCATCGTCGTGCGCTGGCTGTGGCGCATCGGTCATCCCGTGCCGCTTTCGACCGCGGGCCCGCACTGGGAACGCGACGTTGCGCGCATCACGCACGCGCTGCTTTATCTGCTTCTGGCCGTGAACCCGATCCTCGGCTGGATGAATGCGTCGGCACGCGACTGGAAGATAACGATCTACGGCATCGTCACGCTGCCGCATCTGGTGGCGCCGCGCGCGCGGATCGGCATGGTCGCCGGCGACGTGCACACGTTCCTCGCCTGGACGCTGCTCGTGCTCATCGGGCTGCATGTGGCGGCGGCGCTCTATCATTACCTCCTGCGCCGCGACGGCGTGCTGCAAACGATGCTGCCCGGCGCGAAAGTTTGACGCTGCAACCGCCCTTCGGGCCCGGCACTCGCGAGCGCCGAACGTGTCGAACCGGCGTCGACCCACGCTTGCCACGCCGGATGAACCTGCCTGCCTCATGCCGCACCTCGGCGCGCTGATCGCGCTCGCCCTCGGGCTGCATGCCGGTTCGGCGCTTGCCGACCTGTGGGCCTATGTCGACGAGAACGGCCGCTCGCATGTCGCGAACCGGCAGATCGACCCGCGCTACAAGCTCTTCTACAAGGGCGAGACGACGCTCGACGTCCCGGCCGCACCTGCGCCGGACGCGACGCTTGCGACCGATCCCGCGCGCCTGCACCGCTTTGCGTCGCTGATCGACAGCAGCGCGCGCTCGACGGGCCTCGATCCCGCGCTCGTCCAGGCCGTGGTGGCGGTCGAGTCGGCGTTCGACCCGCATGCGCTGTCCGGCAAAGGCGCGATCGGCTTGATGCAGGTCCTTCCCGTCACCGGCGAGCGCTACGGGATCCGGGGCGATACCCGGCGGTCGGCGTCGGAAAAGCTGTTCGATCCGGCCACCAATCTTCGCGTCGGCACGCGGTACCTCCGCGATCTCCTTGCGCGCTTCGAGAACGACCTGTCGCTCGCGCTCGCCGCCTACAATGCCGGCGAAGGCGCGGTGGCCACGCACGACAACGCGGTGCCGCCGTTCGCCGAGACACGCGACTACGTGCGCCGCGTCACGCAGGTCTACGCGCTTTACCGGCCGGCGTCTTCGCGTCCGTCACCTGTGGTGCGCCTCATCCACCGCGACAAAGCGCCGCCCCGGTGACCGCGGTACACGTCACGGCGACGCACCCAGGTATCTGCGCAACGGCTCCCAGTACATCCTGTGCCAGCCTTGCGCAAGATGCGCCGCTTCGTTATCGGGGAATCCCGCCTGGTCGAACACGAGCGCGGTGCTTCCGCTCTGCCCCGTGAGCTCGAAGCGTACGATCGAGTAGACGCCGGGCGTCCAGCTTGCCGCGCGCCACGCCTGCACGACACGCCGGCCGGGGTCGAGCTCGACATTGCGTCCGACGACATGTCCGCCAAAGCCCGAGAACGCGCCGCCCGCTTCCGGCTGGATGTCGGCGGGCGCACCGGTGAACGCGGCGAACTCGCGCGCATCCGTGAGCGCGGAATAGACGCGCGCAGGACTCGCGTCGAAACGGATTTCCTCGTGGATCGCTTGCGCCATCGTGACCTCCGCTGGAAAAGGCCGTGCCGCGCTCGGCGCGTGGCTTGCGCATCGCGCGACATTTAACTAACCTGTTAAGCGTATCGATTCTGGTCCGCACAAGCAATGCTGTCAACCACTGCGAACGCGCGCGCGCAGGAACGCCTCGACCGCGTCTTCGCGGCGCTTTCCGACCGCACCCGTCGCGCGCTGTTTCTGCGCCTTTCACGAGGACCCGCCATCGTGACGGAGCTCGCGGCACCGTTCCGCATGTCGCTGCCGGCGATCTCGCGTCACTTGCGGGTGCTGCAGGATGCCGGGCTGATCGTGCGGCACATCGAAGGCCGGACGCATCGCTGCTCGCTTGCCCTCGCGCCGTTGCGCGAAGTCGACGCATGGCTCGCGCATTACCGGCCGTTCTGGGAGGAAACGCTCGATGCGCTCGCCGATTACGCCGAACGGCAAGCGCCGGCACCCCGTCATCCGCGCAAGACGCGCGGCCGATGACGTCCCTTCCCGACGCGAGCGATGCGACACTCGTCGTCAGCCGCATCGTCCATCGCGATGCCGCGTCGCTGTTCGAGATGTGGACCACGCCCGCGCATCTCGTCCGCTGGTGGGGACCGCGCGGTGTCACATGCATCGCGGCGGAAGTCGATCTTCGCACCGGCGGCCGATACCGGATCGGCAACCGGCTCCCGGGAAATCGCAGCGTCTGGATCACCGGCGAATTCGAGCGTATCGATGTGCCGCGGCTGCTCGTCTACACGTGGCGCATCGAAGCAAACGAGCGAACGAACGACGAGCGCGTCACCGTCCGGTTCGACGCCGTCGACGGGGGAACCCGCGTGCAGGTGCAGCACGCGCGAATCAACGACGCGGCGGCGCGTCGATCGCATGCGAGCGGCTGGGAAGGCTGCCTCGACGGCCTCGCCCGCTACGCCGAGGCTGGCAACGCACGCGAGGTGAGCGGGAATGGAACCGGGCGCCGCTAAGCCGACGTCGCGAGCGAATAACCGGCCTTGACGAGCGGCAGCGCGCGCACACGCTTGCCGGTGGCCGCGGCGAGTGCATTGACCAGCGCCGGGGCGACCGAAACCATGGGCGGCTCGCCCATGCCGCCCCAGAAGCCGCCGCTCGGGACCAGCAGCGCCTCGATCGGCGGCGCATCGCGAAGATGGAGCATCCGATAGTCGTTGAAGTTGCGCTCGTTCACGCGCCCGCCGGTCAGCGTGATGTCGCCGTACACGATTGCCGACAGCGCGAAGATCACCGCGCCTTCGATCTGCGCGCGGGCCGCGTCGACGTCGACGACGTGTCCCGGATCGACGCCGATCACCACGCGCGAGAGCGTAATGCGGTTGCGCTCGTCGACAGCGAGCTCGACCACACCCGCCGTATAGCTGCCGTACGCGTCGGCCACCGCGATGCCGCGATGCAGTCCCTTGGGCAACGGCGTTCCCCATCCGGCGGCCTTTGCAACGGTGTCGAGAATCGCGAGATCGCGCTTCGCGTGCTCGCCGTCGAGCAACGTGCGGCGGAACGCATACGGGTCCTGTCCGGCCGCGCCCGCCATTTCGTCGACGAAGCACTCGCGGAAGAACGGATTCTGCGAGTGATACACCGAGCGCCAGTAGCCGACCGGAACGTGCGTGTTGCGAAGCGAGAAGTCGACCTGCTGGTTCGCGACAGCGTACGGTGAATCGACGAAGCTGCCGCATGCCTGCATGTCGACGCCGCCCTTCATCCGCGCAGGCGCCATCGACGCGGTGATCGACGAGCACGCGATCTTCGTCTGCCAGCCGGTCACGCGGCCCGACGCATCGAGACTCGCCTTCATCCGCGTGAGGCTGATCGGCCGATAGTAATCGTGCTGCATGTCCTCTTCACGCGACCACAGCGTCTTGACCGGCGTTCCCGGCATCGCCTTCGCGACGGCGACACCGTACCTGACGTAGTCCTGGAATGCCCCGCGGCGACCGAAGCCGCCGCCCACTTGCGTCTTGGTGAACGACACGCTCGAAACGGGCACGCCGCCGGCCTCGGCCGCAGCCATCGCCGCCGCCTCGCCGCTTTGCGTCGGCGCCCACACTTTCAGCCGCGCGCCGGCGCCGTCTTCGTGGAACCATGCGGTGCAGTTCTGCGGCTCCATCGTTGCGTGATTGAGGTACGGCGTGAAGTACTCGGCCTCGACGATCTTCGCGGCCTGCGCGAACGCGGCCGCGACGTCGCCGTCCTTGCGCGCCGAGGGTGCCCCGGCATCGGCCTGCCCGGCCTTCAGGTAGTCGAGGATCGTCGCGCTCGATTCGGCGCCCTTGCCGGCGTCGTTCCACACGATCTTCAACGCCTTTACCGCCTCGTTGGCGCGCCACCAGCTGTCGGCGACGACGGCGACCGCATCGGGCAGTTGCACGACGCGCTTGACGCCGCGCATCTTCTGCGCGGCCGACGCATCGACCGACTTCACGCTGCCGCCGAACACCGGGCACTGCGCAAGCGACGCGTACAGCATGCCGGGCAGCGCGACGTCGATGCCGTAGACGGGCTTGCCGCGCACCTTGTCGGGGAGGTCGAAGCGCGCCACTTGTGCTTTGCCGATCAGCGTCCAGTCGCCGGGCGCCTTGAGCTTCACGTCGTTCGGCACGTCGAGCCTCGCCGCGGCGGCGGCGACCTTGCCGAACGTCGTGTGCCGGCCGGACGGAACATGGGTGATCACGCTCTTCGCCGCACGGCATTCGTCCTTCGAAACGCCGAGATCGGTTGCGGCGGCAGCGAGCAGCATTTCGCGCGCGGTTGCGCCGGCCTTGCGCAGGTATTCCTGCGATTCGCGGATCGACCGGCTGCCGCCGGTGGACATGCTGCCCCAGGGGCGATTGCGCGCCAGGCTTTCGGACACCGACGCGAACTCGATCGAGACCTTCGACCAGTCGCATTCGAGCTCCTCGGCGACGAGCATCGGCAGGCCCGTCGAGCTGCCCTGGCCCATCTCCGATCGCGCGATGCGGATCACGACGCGATCGTCGGGATGGATGACGATCCACGCATTGACCTCGGCCGGTTGCGCCGGCGTGTCGGCGCGCAAGGATGCGGGCGCGACCAGCTCGAGGCACAGCGCACCGCCGGCGACGGCGGAAACCTGCAGGAAGGCACGACGCGAGCGATCGAACGCATGCATGGCCGGCTCTCAGGCTTTCGAGATCAGCAGCTTCGCCGCCGCATGTATGGCGGGACGCACGCGCGCATACGTGCTGCAGCGACAGATGTTCGTGATGGCCGCGTCGATTTCGTCGTCGGTGGGGTGCGGCTTTGCGGCGAGCAGCGACGCCACTGCCATGATCATGCCCGGCTGGCAGTACCCGCATTGCGGTACCTGCAGGTCGAGCCACGCCTGCTGCACCGGGTGCAGCGCGGCGCGCGAAGCGAGGCCTTCGATCGTCGTGATCGGCTTGCCCGCGACGGCCGACACCGGCACCGAGCAGGAGCGCATTGCGCGACCCTCGACGTGCACGGTGCATGCGCCGCAGAGCCCGGCGCCGCAACCGAACTTGGTGCCCGGAAGGCGCAGTTCGTCGCGCAGCACCCACAGAAGCGGCATCTGCGGCTCGACGTCGACCGCGTGGCGCGTTCCGTTCACCTCGAGCTCGATCATGCCGCCTCCGATCCGCGTTCGACCCTCTCTGGCGAACGGCGATTATTCGCCTGCGACCACCGGGCGGCAAGTGCGTTCCGAGACCGACGGGTGCATCAGCCGAACGGCGCACCCAGCAGCGCGAGCGCGCGCTCGAAGTTGCGCCCGTACGGCGGTGCAAGCAGACGGGTGGCCGTGAGCCGCGACTGGACGAACACGGGTTTCAGATGCGAGAAGCGGGCGAATCCGTGCTCGCCATGATAGGCACCCGTCCCCGACGCGCCGACACCGCCGAACGGCAGGCCGGGATGGGCAAAGTGCCACAGCGTATCGTTGAGCGTCACGCCGCCCGCGTGTGTTTCGCGCAGCACGCGCTCGCGGTGCACGGTGCGGCTGCCGAACCAGTACAGCGCGAGCGGATGCGGCCGCGCGTTGATCCTTGCGATGGCGTCGTCTAGCGTCGAGTACGTCTCGACCGGAAGAAGCGGTCCGAGGATCTCCTCGCGCATGATCGCCATGTCGTTGCTGACGTCGAGCACGAGCGCGGGCGGCAGCCGGCGCGGCAGCTCTGCGTCGCCGGACGGCGCATCGGCAAGTGCTACGAGCCGTGCACCGCGCGTGCGGGCGTCTTCGAGGAGTCCGATCAGTCGCGCGTAATGGCGCGTGTCGATGATCGAAGAGTAATCGGCATTGCGTACGGCTGCGGGATAGAGCCGGCGCACCGCCGCCTGCATCGCGCGGACGAATTCGGCGACCCGCGGCTTCGGCACCAGCGCGTAGTCGGGCGCCATGCACGTCTGGCCCGCATTGAACAGTTTCCCCAGCGCAAGCCGCGGCGCAGCCACCGCGAAATCGGCGTCGCCATCGAGCAGCGCCGGCGACTTGCCGCCGAGCTCGAGCGTCACCGGGGTGAGATTCTCCGCCGCCGCCGCGGCAACGCGGCGCGCCGCGTCGGCCGATCCGGTGAAGCACAGATGATCGAACGGCAATGCCGAGAACATGCTGGCGACGGCCGCGTTGCCTTCGATCACCGTGAGCTCGTCTTCGCGGAAATAAGCGGCAACGAGCTCCGCGAGCAGCGCCGATGTCGCCGGCGTACGTTCCGACGGCTTCAGCATGACGCGGCTGCCGGCCGCGAGTGCGGCTACGGCCGGCGCGAGCACGAGTTGCACCGGGTAACTCCATGCACCGATCACGCCGACGACGCCGAGCGGTTGCGCGACGATGCGCGCCGCTGCGGGCAGCAGATGCAGCGGCACGCGCGCGCGCCGCGGCTTCATCCAGCGCGCGAGATTGCGCATCGCATGCCGGGCCTCGCCCGCCACGAAGGCGATCTCGGCCAGCCGCGTCTCGTGTGCTGCGCGGTGGCCGAAGTCGCGATCGACGGCGGCGACCCACTCGCGCTCATGGCGCGTCAGCATCTGCAGCAGACGTTCAAGCCGCTCGCAGCGGGTGCCCAGCCCGGGGTAACGGTCGGCGTCGAACGCCCGGCGCTGCAAATGCAGGATGCGCACCAGCGATTGCATGCATTCGGCGATGGCCATGTCGACCGGCGCGTTCATCGTCCTGCATTCCAGGGGGCCTCGAAAATAGGCAGCGACGCGTCGCGAAAGTGCGCGACCAAACGGACGACGTTCCTGTCGGTGCGGCGCCGACACGGTTGGGGGAACATCGGTGCTGTCGCATAATGCCGCTCGCACAATGCACCTGCGCCCTCCTGAAGCCGTCATTTCCGGGAACAACAACATGACTCGATGTCTCCGCCCGTTTGCGATCGCCGTCGCGGCGGTGCTCGCACTCGCCGTGAATGCGGTGCACGCGCAACCGCTTTCGAAGATCGTGTTCTCGACCGACTGGCTCGCTCAGGCGGAGCACGGCGGCTTCTACCAGGCGCTCGCGGAGGGCACCTACCGCAAATACGGCCTCGACGTGGACCTCCGCATGGGCGGTCCGCAGGTCAACGGCCTGCAACTGCTCGCTGCCGGCCGGCTCGACATCGCCATGGCCGACGCGCTGCAGGTGATGTCGGCCGTCGAGCAGCGCGTTCCCGTCGTCGCGATCGCAGCGACGTTCCAGAAGAACCCCACGGTCGTCATCGCCCATCCCGGCGTTGCTCGTCTCGAGGATCTCAAGGGCAAGCCGATCGCGATCGGCGCAGCGAGCAACACGACCTTCTGGCCGTGGTTGCGGCAGAAATACGGCTTCACCGACGATCAGAAACGCCCGTACGGCTTTTCGGTGCAGCCGTTCCTGGCCGATCCGGCGTTGTCGCAGCAGGGCTTCGCCACGTCCGAGCCGTTCACGATCGAAAAGGCCGGCGTGCGCCCGACGGTGTTCCTGCTCGCGGACCACGGCTACCCGCCCTATTCGGAGGTACTCGCCGTGACTCGCAAGACGCTTGCCGGGCGGCGCGACGCGCTCGAGCGATTCATTCGCGCGTCCGCGGAAGGATGGAAGAGCTATCTCGCCAATCCCGCGCCCGGCAACGCGCTGATCAAGCGCGCGAATCCGCAGATGAGCGACGAGCTTCTCGCGTACGGGGTGCAGAAGATGCGCGAATACATGATCGTCACCGGTGGTGACGCACGGACATCGGGACTGCTGACGATGACGGCCGCGCGCTGGCAATCCACGGCCGATTTCCTGCGCGAGGCGGGCCTGGCCAAACCCGGCGTCGATTATTCCCGCGCGTACACGCTCGGGCTCGTCAAGGCCGTGCACGTACTGCCGTAGGATGAAACATCGGTCCACGCTCGCTGCGCCCGCTGCCCCCCGGGGGGTGCGTCAGTCGCTCGGGGCGGCCCTTCTCCACTGATCGTGGCGCAGGACGGTGCAAGCGATGCGGTGACTGCGCCGGTGATCGTCGCGCTGCGCGGCGTCGCGAAGACGTACGACACCGGCACGCAGGCGCTCGACCGCGTCGACCTCGACATCCAGGGTGGCGCGTTCCTGACGCTGCTCGGGCCATCGGGCTGCGGCAAGTCGACGCTGCTGCATCTTGTCGCCGGCCTTGCGCGGCCCTCGGCAGGCGACATCACGTGGTGGGACGGTGCTTTCGGCGCCACCGGCGGCAAGGGCCGGCGCATCGGGTTCGTGTTCCAGTCGCCGACGCTGATGCCGTGGGCGTCGGTGGCCGCGAACGTGCGGCTGCCGCTCGATCTCGCCGGCGTCGCGCGTGGCGACGCCGATGCCGCCGTGGCACGCGCGCTGGCGCGCGTCGGCCTCGCGCAGTCGAGCGGCCATCTTCCCAGGCAACTTTCGGGCGGCATGCAGATGCGCGCGTCGATCGCGCGTGCACTCGTAACGGAACCCGACCTGCTGCTGATGGACGAGCCGTTCGGCGCACTCGATGAATTCACGCGCCAGCGGCTCGATACCGAACTGCTCGACCTCTGGTACGCACAGCGCTTCACGGTCGTGTTCGTGACGCACAGCATCCAGGAAGCGGTGTTCCTGTCGACCCGCGTCGCCGTAATGGGCGCGCACCCCGGTCGCATCCTCGACACGTGGGACATCGCCGAGCCCTATCCGCGCGACGAGTCGTTTCGCTTGTCGCCCCGCTTTGCCGCGATAGCACAACAGCTGTCCCGGTGCGTTGCGAAGGCGAGCGCCGGCGCCTTGCCCGACAGCGCGGCGAGCCGCACGAAGGCGCGCCGACGACTGCGATGACGCGAAACGGGCGTGATGCACTGGTCCGTGTCGCGGCGCCGTTCGCGGTCGCCGTGATCGTGCTTGCCGCGTGGCAGGTGCTCGTGACGGTCAATGACGTGCCGGCCTATCTCGTCCCCTCGCCGCTTGTCGTCGCGCAAACGCTGTTCGTCGACCGGGCGCTGCTCGTCCAGTCGCTCGGCGTCACGCTCGGCATCGCCCTCACCGCGCTCGCGCTCGCGACGCTTCTCGGGGTGGCGAGCGCGCTGCTGTTCGTGCAAAGCCGCTGGCTCGAGGTGAGCCTCTTTCCGTACGCGATCCTGCTGCAGGTGACGCCGATCGTGTCGATCGCGCCGCTGATCATCATCTGGGTACGCGACACATGGCTCGCACTCGTGCTGTGCGCGGTCGTCGTCGCGATCTTCCCGATCATCTCGAACACGACGCTCGGCCTGCGCAGTGTCGACCGCGGGCTTTCCGACCTTTTCCGCCTTGCACGCGCCACGCGCTGGCAAACGCTGTGGCGGCTGCGGGTGCCGAGCGCGCTGCCGTATTTTTTTGGTGGCCTGCGCATTGCGAGCGGCCTGTCGCTGATCGGCGCCGTCGTCGCGGAATTCGTGGCCGGCACCGGCGGACAGGGTGCCGGCCTCGCCTACCAGATCCTGCTCGCGGGCATCCAGCTCAATATTCCCCGCCTGTTCGCGGCGCTCGTGCTGATCGCCCTCGCCGGCGTGGCGCTTTTCGCGGCCACTGTCGGCTTGTCGCGGCTCGCGCTGTCCCGCTGGCACGAAAGTGCCCTCGACGCGGAGTCGTAGACTGCGACGATGAACCGCGGCCGGTGGGATATCTTCTGCCGCGTCATCGACAACTACGGCGACGCGGGCGTGTGCTGGCGGCTTGCGCGACAGCTTGCCGCCGAGCATGCGCTCGATGTCACGCTGTGGATCGATCGTGTCGCGACGCTTGCGCGCCTCGTCCCCGCGATCGACGCCGCGTGCGATGCGCAGGCGGCCTCGGGCGTCGCCGTGCGCCGCCTGATCGACGATGCGGCGCCACCTCGCTTGCCCGACATGGTCGTCGAGGCGTTCGGTTGCGGGCTCCCGGCGCGCTACGTCGAGGCGATGGCAGCGGCAGCAACGCCGCCGCCGTGGATCAACCTCGAATACCTGTCCGCCGAGCCCTGGGTCGATACCGCGCACGGTCTCGCATCACCGCACCCGCGGCTGCCGTTGACCCGCCATTTCTGGTTTCCGGGCTTCACGCCCAGGACCGGCGGCCTCATTCGCGAAGCGGGCCTGCTCGATGCACGCGACGCATGGCGCCGGCAGGCGCGCGAAGGGGACCCATTGCGCATCGTGCTCTTCTGCTACGCGAACCGTGCCTTGCCGGAACTGTTCGACGCATGGGCCGAAGGGGACGAGCGCATCGTCTGCGCCGTTCCGGAAGGTGTCGCGACCGCGGCGCTCGACGCGTGGCTGCGCGGCGCCGTGCCCCACGCGGGGCAGCGCGCGACGCGCGGCCGGCTTGCCATCGAGGTCGTCCCGTTCACGACGCAAGACGAATTCGACCGGCTGCTGTGGGGCGCCGGCATCAACTTCGTGCGCGGCGAGGATTCGTTCGTGCGTGCGCAATGGGCGGCGCGCGCATTCGTGTGGCAGCCGTATCCGCAGGAGCACGACGCACATCGGTTGAAACTCGACGCCTTCGTTGCGCGCTATGCGCAGACGCTGGATGCACTCGACCGGCAAGCGCTGACGGCGTTCTGGGACGCGTTCAGTGGGGAAGATGGCGAAGCCGCGGCGCACGCCTGGCCCGCATTCCGCGGTGCGGTTCCCGCATACGAGGCGCACGGACGCTGCTGGGCGGATACGCTCGCGTCGTTCCCCGATCTTGCGAGCGGATTGGTTGATTTCTGGCGCGGTCGATTATAATTACCGGTTTCCCCGGAATCGCTTCGCGGTCGCCGCCGGCTCAGACGGCAACCGCCTTCAGGAACCCCATGAAACTCGCTCAGGAAGTCCGCGCCGGCAATGTCATCATGATCGGCAGCAACCCGATGGTCGTGCAGAAAGCCGAATTCAGCAAATCGGGCCGCAATGCGTCGGTCGTCAAGATGAAGCTCCGCAACCTGCTCTCGGGCGGCGGAACCGAAACGATCTATCGCGCCGACGAGAAGTTCGACGTGATCCAGCTCGAGCGCAAGGACGTTACGTACTCGTACTTCGCCGATCCGATGTACGTCTTCATGGACGAGGAGTTCAACCAGTACGACGTCGAGAAGGAAAACATGGAGGAGGCGCTCCCCTATCTCGAGGACGGCCTCGCGTGCCAGCTCACGTTCTACGAGGGCAAGACGATCTCGGTCGAGCTGCCCACTTCGGTGGTGCGCGAAGTGACGTATACCGAGCCGGCGGTCAAGGGCGACACGTCGGGCAAGGTGACGAAGCCGGCGAAGCTCGCGAGCGGCTTCGAAGTGCAGGTCCCGCTGTTCGTCACCACCGGCGACAGCATCGAGATCGACACGCGCACCGGCGAGTATCGGCGCCGCGTCTGACGCTTCACGCAGCGCGCGGGCGCCTGAACGCACCGCGCGCCTTCTCGGCTGCCTGCCGAACGTGGCAGTCGTCGACATGGTCGTTGACAAGTCCCATCGCCTGCATGAACGCGTAAACGGTGGTCGGACCGACGAAGGTGAAGCCGCGCCGCTTGAGGTCCTTCGACAACGCCGCCGCCTCGTCCGGGGGCGCCATGGCCGCCAGCGTGTCGCGCGAAATGTGCCGGGGACGATGCAGCTCCGACGGCTCGAAGCGCCAGAAATAGGCGGCCAGCGAGCCTTGCTCGCTGATGATGTCCAGCGCACGCTGCGCGTTGTTGCGCACCGACGTGATCTTGCCGCGATGGCGGACGATGCTTGCGTCGGCGACGAGACGTTCGATGTCGTTTGCCGTGAAGCGCGCGACGCGCTCGACATCGAAGTTCGCAAATGCGGCGCGGAACGCATCGCGCCGCGCGAGGATCATCCGCCAGCTCAGGCCCGACTGGAAGCCCTCGAGACACAGCTTCTCGAACAGCCGCCGATCATCCGCGACCGGAAAGCCCCACTCGCGGTCGTGATAGTCGCTGTAAAGCGCATCACCGCCCGGCGCCCACCAGCAGCGTCGCGGCGCAGTCAATGCATCGCCGAGCCGGCGCGCTCGTGCTCGGCCGCCAATGCCTTCGTGAGCCCCTCGAAGAACGCCAGCACCGGGGTCACGTCGCGGCGCCGCTCATGGCGGAAGCAATGGCTGATCATCGAGCTTGCGCCGAGTGCCGCGGGCACCTCCTCGGGCGGTATCGCGGCCATCGGACCCTGCAGCGGATAGTGGAAGCCGTTGCGCCGGTCATGTTCCCAGCGCGCCGCATGCTCGATCCAGGCTTGCAGCGCCGGCATGATGCCGGGCATCTGGTCGATCGTGGCGATGATCGCCTGCAGCGCTCGCGTATCCATCGCCGCGAGCAACGCGACAAAATCGACAAAATCGGTCATGGAGCGCTCCCGGCACGTGACGAAGGTGGCGGAAGTTTGCCAGACTCCGCATGCCGATATCCCTGTCGTTCCTTCCAGTAGCGCCCGGCGCTCGACAGGAAAACGGCCGCGCGAGGCTCAGCGCGGAGCGGGTTGCTGCATGCGTTCCGGCGGAAGGAAGGGTCCGAGGTCGCGCTCGATCAATCGCTGCGTGGCCGCAGCATCCTTGTCGGTCGCCGGTTGTGCAGCGCTGTCGGGGGTCGACGGTGGAACGGCGCTGCGCGGAACGTTTCGCCGGCGCGAAGTCCTGGACGCCGGCTTGCTCGTGAGTGGCGGCGTGCTTGCGCTCGCCGCCGCACCGGAAGCCGATGCAGGCGCCGACGCTGGCGGTATCGCTGACGCCGGCGCTGCCTCGGTGGGTTCGCCCGCTGCGGACGCGCCTGTCGTTGCAGCAGAAGTTGCCGGCGCGATAGCGGCCGGGGCCGCCGCGGTAGACCCTTGCGCGCTCTCCCCGAGCGCTGTCGACGCAGGCGACGCGCCTGCCGTAGCCGACGGCGACGACGGCGACGTTGCCGAGGACGCGGCCGGCGTCGGCTCCGACGTTGTTTCGTTGCTCAAACGAAGCGCGCGCGCAACGTCGGCGACACGGGGCAGCATTTGCGCCTGATACGCGTAATAGCCGGCGCCGACGATGGCACAAACGGCGACCGCTGCAAACGCCGCACGCGTCGCACGCCGTCGTTCCGCGACTCGGGCCGTCTCGCGGGCCGTGCCGATAGACCGGCGGGAGTCGATCCACGCGTCGTCCTGGGCACCAGGCAGGTCTTGCGCCGCCGCTCGCGGTTCGACCCGCGCGTGCCGCAACGCATCGGCCGGCCGGGATGCAGGATCCATGCGCTGCGAGAGTACGACCGGAATCCGGTCGGGCAACGGATTCGCCGGTTCCTGACCAGGCGAGGCCGATTCAGTGCCGCGTTCGACAGCGCCCGGCACCCCAGCGGAGGCGCCTGCGGCGCTCGCCGCCACCTCCGCAAATTCGCGATCTTGAGCGACTGCGAACGGCGCACCGCATTGATAGCACCGGTCGACGGCGATGTGATTCATCGCCTCGCATTGGGCACAGGGCTTGAGGTCGAGCGGCGAGCCGCACTGATTGCAGAACTTCGATCCTGCCGGATTGGCGTGGGCACAGAAGTGACAGTTTGCGGATGGCATGGGCACGTAGCTTGCGCGACAGCAGGGATTAGAGAAAGCGCCGAGGCCGCGGTTCCTTCAGCGGCTTGCGATACGGCGTATCGTATCGGGCGTCCGTGAAATCGCGGTTCGCGGCGACGTTCTCGCGCTTTGTCGCATGCGAGTTCGTGCGGACCGGGCTTCGACCTGGGGAATCACCGAATCGGGCCACTGCAGCATGCGCGCGCCACTGATCGTCACGTTCGACTTCTACTCGGCGCTCGTCGATTACGAGACGAGTATCCTGCCTGCCGTGCGCGCCATGTGCGGCGATGAACTCGATGCACGCGCACTCACGCGTACCTGGCGTGCGAAGCAGCTCGAATGGGCGCAATTGTCCAATTCCCTGCAGCGCGGCCGCATTTCCTTCCGCGAATGCACGCGACGCGCGCTCGTGCACACGTTCGCACGCGCCGGCCGTGCGCTCTCGCCGTCGGACGTCGAACCGCTGGTTGCGGCGTGGGACGATCTTGCGCCATGGCCGGAAGCCAACGCCATGGTTCGCAACATCAAGGCGCGAGGCTACCGGATTGCCCTGCTGTCGAACGGGGACGAGGCGATGCTGCGCGCCGGATCGCGCGGGTTCGACGTGGAATTCGACGACGTGTTCGCGTCGAGCCGCGCCGGCGTGTACAAGCCGCACCCGGCGATGTATGCGCTCCCGGTGGAGGCACTCGGCTGCGCGCCCGCGGACATCCTGCACGTCGCCGGGTCTGCAATCGACGCAATGGGCGCGAAGCTTGCGGGACTTCGCTGCGCATGGTCGAACCGCGCCGGTGATCCGCCGATGATGCCCGACGCGCTGCCCGACCACGAGTTGCGCAACCTGACGGGGCTGCTCGACATTCTCCCGGGCGCCGCTAAAGACCCAGCGCCGAGCTGACCAGTCCGCGCAATTCGGCCCTCAGCGCTTCGCGGGCGCCGGCGTACGCCGGTTGCCCGATCACGTTGGCAAGCTCGTACGGATCGCGGGCGAGATCGTACATCTCGTCGAGCTCGCCGCACGCGCCCCGGTTCACCCAGTGGACGTACTTGAGATCGTCGGTGCGCACCGCCTTGTAGGTCATGCCCACGAGCCACGGATACGCGTTCTCGGCCCAGTATTCGATCAGGAACGACTTGCGCCAGTCGCGGTGTTCGCCCCGCAGCAGCGGCAAGAGCGAAGCGCCCTGGATCTGTGCGCCGGGCCGGCCACCGGCGAGTTCGATCAGGGTCGGTGCGATGTCCTGGCACAGCACCAGACGATCGATCCTCGAGCCGGCGTCGATCGTGCGCGGGAAGCGTGCGATGAACGGACAGCGGATGCCCTCTTCGTACGCGAAACGCCGCTCGGGCCCGAGACCGTGCTCGCCGAAGAAATAGCCGTTGTCACCGAGGAACAGGATGAACGTGTGATCGAGCTGCCCGTTCGATGCCAGCGCGTCGAACAGCATGCCCACACCCTCGTCCACCGACGCCATCATCGCGGCACGAAGCCGGATCTCTTCCTGCTCGCCCGCATGGATCGCATCGAGCATCGTGCGTGCGGCGTCCGACTGCTTGAGCGCGAACGCTTCCGTCCAGGCCGGCTTGCTCTTCAGCACATCGGCCGGTGGAAGCATGTTCGGCTTCCGCGGGAACACGCAACCCCGATACATGTCCTTGTGTCGCTCGGCAGGGCGATAGCCGTCCATCCTGAACGTGCCGTCGGCCGCCTGCTCCGCGTCGGGATGGACCGCCTTGTGCGCGAAGAACAGCGACCACGGCTTGTCGTGCTTCTTCGTCACGAAGTCCACGGCCATGCGATTCATGATGTCGGTCACATAGCCGTGATGCTGTACATAGGCGCCGTTCTCGTTGAGCTTCGGATCGTTGAGACGGCCATGTCCATCGTAGGCAACCCAGTGGTCGTACCCGGGCCGCGGCTTGCCGTCGTTGCCCATGTGCCACTTGCCGATGTGCGCGGTCTCGTAGCCGAGCTCCTGCAGCGCAAGGTGGTAATTGGGCAGGCGATGGCTCGCGGCGTCGCGTGCGACGTTGTCGATGATGCCGTGACGGCTCGCGTACTGTCCCGTAAGGATCGACGCACGATTGGGCGAGCAGATCGGCGTCGTATGGAACGCCCGCTCGAACAGCGCGCCTTCGTTGGCGATGCGGTCGATGTGCGGCGTCTTCATGTAGGGATGGCCGCCCGCGCCGAATTCGTCGTAGCGGAGGTCGTCGATCAGGATGACGAGCAGGTTCGGTTGTGTTGTCATGCGGCGGGACCTCGCAGCAGCATCATCGGGTGCCGTCGTCCGGCAATCGTTTGCCTCCCTCGCCGGCACGAAGGAAGCGGTTCATCACGCTGATCAGGATGCCGGTGGTCCACGCGAATGTGAAGAGCCCGGACGTCGCGATCATGAACCCGAGCAGGCGCCAGTTCTCCGGCAGATAGAGGTTACCCGAACCGTACGTGGTGTATGCACCGCCTGCGTAATAGAACGCGCTGCGCAAGTCGGGCAGCGCATCCACGACGTACATCGTGGTCGCCCACATCAGGATCTCGACGTAGTGGACGGCAAGCAGGCTCAGGATGACGCCGCCGATCAACACCTTGCTCAGAACGCGGTGCGGGCGCAACACGAGATGCGGAAACCAGTGGTCGAACGCGTTCTGGATCGAGAACATCGCAAAGCCATGCACGAACACGACGAGCAGCACGAGCGTCGTGCCGATGCCGATTTCCCAAAACGGGTGATACGCATTCATCATTGGATTCGGAGCGTGCCGTGCCCAATGGAAAACGGCCGCTCGCGGCGGCCGTCATGGTACGTGATGGTGGAGGTGGCGAGAATCGAACTCGCGTCCGGAAGCCCTCTACAGTCGGGACTACATGCTTAGTCTCGTCGTTTGGCTCTCATTCCCCCACCGCCGGCGGACAGGCTGCGGGGAAACCAGTCACCTTGCTTTAGCGCTCCATCCAAGTGACCCGGATGGGCGCGATCGCTCGAAATGTCCCCGCTGTGACTTCGCGGTGTTAGCCGCTGATCACCCGGGCTGAGCGCCGCCCGGTGCGAGGTCCGGCGGGATTAAGCCGCCAGAGCGTAGTTTTCGTCGTTCGCAGTTAAGTTTGCGATTGCTCGAGTTTTACGAGGACAAGCGCCTCGGCATGCCCCGCGCTGCTTCGATACCCCCGTCGAAACCAGTACACCCCCGGTAACGATGCGGGCGCGCCGGAAACCCGGCGAGCGCTGGAATCCTTGATGATACGCCGGACGGTCCGCTGTGTACCGGCCCGCCCGGACCTGACCGAAGATGGAGCCGACGGCGCCCGATTCAATCCTTCATGCCGGCCAGCAGCGACTGGATATCCTCGGCGTGCTCTTCCTCCACCGCCAGGATCTCCTCCAGCATGCGCTTGGTGGTGGAATCCTTGCCGTGCAGCCACTCGATGATTTCCCGGTAGCTTTCGATCGCCACCCGCTCGGCGACCAGATCCTCGCGCAGCATGTCGACGAGCGACGTGCCGGGCTTGTACTCCGAGTGACTGCGCCTGGTCAGCGTGTCGGGGTTCAGATCGGGCTCACCGCCGAGTTGCACGATGCGCTCGGCGATGCGGTCTGCGTGCTCCTGCTCCTCGGTCGCGTGCTCCGCGAATTCGTTTTTCACCGATTCGGATGCGATGCCCTGCGCCATGAAGTAATGCCGCTTGTAGCGCAGCACGCAAACCACCTCGGTGGCGAGCGCCGCATTCAGCACTTCGACCACCACCTTGGGATCGGCGCCGTAATTTGCCGTCACGGCGCCCGAATCCATGTGCTGGCGCGCCCGCTGGCGCAACGTCGCGACATCGGTCAGGAACGGCATCGTGTTGTCTGCGCGCTTTTCGTTCTGCATCCTTGGTTTCCTCAACGCCGCGACATCAAGAGGCCGAGAACCGCGCCTGCCCCGGCGGCGTAGGCAATGGCCTTGATCGGTTCACGGCGTACGTAATCCTCAGTCGCGGCGCGGCCGCGTGCTGCGCGGTCGGCAGCCGTCATGCGCATGGCGTCGAACTTGATCTTCGCCGCGGCCATGCCCTCGGACAGTTGCATTCGCGCGACCGTGGCGCCCGATCCCGACAGCGTCGTCGCGTTGCGGAACAACGTTTCGCAATCGGCGATGAACGTGCGGAAATCGCGCGTCAGCTGGTCGACGTCGGGCGACACCGGCTTGGGCATTTGCGAAATGTTTCCGTTCCCGTACGACGACACGTCTTGTGCACTGTTTTCCATGGTTCGACCTCCGGTTCAGCGCCGCGCGAGCGACAACAGGAACGTGACGAGCGCGACGATCAGGAAAACGACGAACAGAATCTTGGCGATGCCCGCGGCGCCGGCTGCGATGCCGCCGAAGCCGAACAGCGCCGCGATCAACGCGATGATGAAGAACACGACTGCGTAGTAGAGCATTTTAGACCTCCTCGGGCGGGTTGGGCCGAGCGTGCCTCGGTAACGCCTCAGCGGGCTTGACGCGCAGCATTCGTGCCATCGAGCGGAACTCGAAATAGTTCCGCGAACCAAACGCTTAGTTGCGGAGCGACGGCCGCGGCGACGACGCTTTGCGCACCGGTGCTGCAATTGCTTCTCGCCCGTCGGGGCGCTCCTACATGAAAATCCGGCACACGCCGCTAGGTAGCGCGCCGCATGCGCACTACGGTGAATGCACGCGGCCCGGGCACGCTTCGCACGGGCATCCGCGATGCTGCACTTTTGCATCGCATTCATCGGCTCCAGGAGATCGCATGAAACCCTCGAACGCATTGCTGCTCGCCGGCGTGGCAGTCGCCGTTGCGGCCTGCAACAACCCCGATCCCAACCGCACCACTTCCGTGCCGCCGGGCGTGAAGAACGCGACCGCCGTCGTCGCGCCGATCACCACGCCGAGCGCGCCTCCGGCGCCGGCGGAGCGCACGCCGATACCCGCCAACGCCAATGCAGCCGCCCCCGGCACGAATGCCGCGCTTGCTTTTGCCAATCCGAACGAGCAATTCGCGGCGCCACCGCTGCCGAGCAAGGGTGGCGCACCGAAGAGCCAGGCACAGGCGGTGGGCGCGCAGCAGGAGGCGGCGCAGGCGGCCGACACCGCTGCAGGCGACGCGGCAAAACGCAGCGCCATGTCCGGCGGCGATGGCGCGCGCATGCCGGGGACGACGCAGGACACCGCGGCGAACAGTCCGCGCCACGGAACACTCACGGCGCACGAAGAATCGACGCAGATGCCGAAGGCCGGTCAGGCCAACAACTACTCGGATCCGGCGCTCGAGAAGGACAGCGGTCGTCCGTCCGACGGCAGCGCCGCCGCGAAGTCCGAGGCGCCCTCCAAATAGCCGATGCGAAACGAGCGCTAGATAAAAAAGACGCCGCTATGTGGGAGCGGCGTCGAGGGCCCCTCGTTTGGGCGCGAGGGGGAGGGAGACGAACCGGATCAGGAGTCGCGTCGCGGCGGCTCGACCGGCGGATCCATCGCCTGCAGGGCCATCGAACCCAGCAGCGTGAACACGACGAACAGGACGACGTTGCCGAAGAAGAATACCTGCGCCATCACCGCGGTCGTCAGATTGTTGTCGACCACGCCCAGTACACCGCTGGCAACGGCAAGCAGGAAAAAAACGAGCGACCACTTCAACATGACGTCCTCGCCGACATGCGATACGCGACTGCAGATGAAGCGAACTTTAGTCAGCCCGCGTGTTCGCTCCTATCGGAGCCTCCCCGATATGAATGTAAGACAAACGCTTACGCGGCTTCCACGCGCGATTCGCCGTCTTGAGATGCATTCGCAGCCGACGTATAGTGGGCCACCACGATCGTCCGTCAGGAAAAACTGCGCAAGCCTGCGATGAGACGACTCCTCCCCCTGCGTGTCCTGCTGCCTCTGGCGCTCGGCGTGATCGTTTCGCTCGGCGTGCTGGGGTTCGCCGAAATCGGCTATCGGCGGCTGGAATTCGCAAACAAGGCGATGTCGGCGGCGCTCGAAATGGAGACGGCCGTCAACGAGACGCTGGCGCTGATCGGCGACGCCGAATCGAGCCAGCGCGGCTTCCTTCTCACCGGTGATCCGTCGTATCTGAAGCCATACAAGGCGGCACTGCCGAAGATCGACGAGACGTTCGCGCGGCTGCGCGAGCTCATCAATGCGAACGGCACCGCCGTGATGACCGAGCACGCCAGCCAGCTCAACGTGCTGATCGGCAAGAAGCTGAACGAGCTCGAGTCGACGCTCGCGCTCAACGAGCGAAGCGGGCGTGAAGCGGCGTTCCAGCTGATCAACACCGGGCTCGGGCAGCGGCTGATGGAGGAAATCCGCACGCAGGCGCAAAGCATCCTCGACGAGCTGCGGGAATCGTCGCGGCGTGGCGGCACCCGCTGGGCGCAGGACATCGAATTCGGCCGCGTCGGCATGCTGACGATGACGGCGTTCACGATTGCGCTGCTGTTCGTGGTGTGGGCGCTTGCGCGACGCGAGATCAGCGCGCGCGAAGCGAAGCGGCGCATGCTCGTCGAGGAGCAGCGGCGTCTCGAGCAGGAAGTGGCGGCGCGCACCGAAGAGCTGTCGGAGCTCTCCAACTACCTGCAGACGGTGCGCGAGGAGGAGAAATCGCGCCTCGCGCGCGACATCCACGACGAGCTCGGCGGCATCCTCGTCGGCGCCAAGATGGACGTCGCATGGGCCGCACAGCGCTGCAAGAGCGTGCTGCCCGAAGCCGCCGAGAAGCTCAACCGCGCGCTGATGATCCTCGACGAGGGGGTCGAGATGAAGCGGCGCATCATCGAGGAATTGCGTCCGACGCTGCTCGACAACCTGGGCATCTCGTCCGCGCTCGACTGGCAGGTGCGGCAGGCGTGCGAGCGCGCCGGCCTCGCGTGCGAGCTCAATCTGGCCGATCTCGAGCTGCCGCCCGAGGTGTCGATCGCGCTCTATCGCATCGTGCAGGAAGCGCTAACCAACGTCGTCAAGTACGCGAGCGCGCGCAACGTCGATGTCGAATTGCTCGGCGACACCGACGGCGTTTCGCTGATCGTGCACGACGACGGCGCCGGCCTGCCCGCCGGCGTCGAATCGAGCCGGCTGTCGCATGGGATTGCCGGCATGCGCCAGCGCGTGCGCGCGCTGAACGGGACGTTCAAGATCAGCAGCCGCGCAGGCAGCGGCACCACCATCGAGGTCTTCCTGCCGCTGCCGCCGCAAAAAGCCGAACCGCTGGCGCTGGACGGCGCGGCCGAGTCGCCGCGCCTGCCCGCGCCCGCCGCTTCGGCTGCAACCTGAGCTCGCGCTTGCACCATGAAGAAAAACGGCCGGACATCGTCCGGCCGTTTCTCTTCGGCAATCACCGGCACGCGGCCGTCATCGCCCTTACATCTTGCCGTAATGCATCTTGGCATCCTTGACGCACTGATCCTTCGCGGCACCGCTCATTGCATCGCACTTCTCCGCGGCCACCTTGTACTGCGCGTCGCGCGTGTCTTCGCGCGCGTCCTGCCGTGCATTGGCGCGCTTGTTCTCGGCGGTGCGCGTCGCGTCGCGATCCGCACGCGCGACCTTCGCGTCGGCCTTCGCCTTCGTGTGCGCGGCCTTCGCCTGCTTGACGCAGACATCCTTCTGGTTGCCCGACATGTCGTCGCACTTTTCCTTCGCGACGTCGTAGTCGGCGTCGGCTTGCGCAACGCGCGCATCGTAGCGGGCCTTGGCCGTGTTCTTGTAATTCGCCTCGAGCTCGGCCTTCGCAACCTTTTCCTTGCCCTTCGCCTCGGCCTTGCAGACGTCCTCGGCGTTGCCCTTCATCGAGCTGCACTGGTCCTTGTCGGATTTGTACTGCGCCTCGATGCGGTCCTTGTCGGCCTTGTACTGGTCGCGCGACATGGAATGAGTGTCCGCGGCCGCCGCGGCGCCGGTGAACGCGATGCCGGCCGCGGCCAGCAAGCTGATCATCAATCGTGACATGGTCTGATTCCCCTTGGGTCAGTGGCGAACATTGGCGTCGCGCGAGGCGGCGTCGTAGTCACCGTAGCGATTCTGGAACGAATCGATCTGCTTCTCGGCTTCGTCCTTCGTGATGCCGTACGACTCCTGCAGCTTCCCGGCGAGCTGGTCACGCTTGCCGGCGATGCGGTCGATGTCGTCGTCCGTGAGCTTTCCCCACTGTTCCTTCACCTTCCCGGTGAGTTGTTTCCAGTTGCCTTGAATGCGATCCCAGTTCATCCGATGCTCCTTGGCGTGCGGCCCGATGCGGGTCCGGTCGTGACCTGGATCGTGCAACCGTCGTGCCACGGCAAATGCCTTTATCGTCAAAGGCTTGCGGCCGGGCCGCCGGGCGGCGTTGAAAATTGCGTCGCCGGCGGATGGAACTTCGGCGCGCACTGTAGGACAACTCAGGTTTTGGCCTGGGCCGCGGCGGGTGCCGCCGGCGCCGCATTGCGCTGATCGTCGGCGAGCAGTGTTGCGAGCCGTTCGAGCGATGGGATGCGATCTGCCGCTGTCTTGACCACCGCAAGAAGCGGCACGCCCACCAGCAATCCCCAGCCGCCCCAGAGCCAGCCGAAGAACAACAGCGCGACGAATACCGCCACCGCGTTCATGCGGAACGCGCGACCGAGCATCCATGCGCTCAACGCCATGCCGATCAGCGTCGCCGCCACGCCGACGAGCCCGGCGACCGCCAGCGCACGCGCGATCTCGTCGTACTGCACGAACGTCGCAACACCGGTGGCTAGGATCGTCACGGCCGAACCGGCATACGGGATGATGTGCACGATCGCGGCGAACACCGCCCACAGCACCGCATGGTTGACGCCGAACGCGAGCAGGATCGCCCAGGTGGCAAGGCCGATCAGCGAGTTGAGGACGAGCATCGTCATCAGGTAGCGCTGCACCTGCTGGTCGATCTCGTCGAGGATCTCGACGGTGATGCGCCGCGCGGCGAGCGTCGGACCGGCGACGTGGACGAGCTTGCGGCGAAAGGAATCGCCGGCAGCGAGCAGGAAATAGGCAAGAAGGCCCGCGACGGCGATTTCAACCACGACGTCGAGCGCCTTCGCCGACTGCTCGGAAAGCCAGCGCTGCAATGCGTTGGGCGCCGGCGGCGGGGCCGGCGCGGGAGCGGCCGCGGCGGGAGCGCCGGTCGCTTCCGCCGCGGCGCGATTGAGTTCGGCCGCGGCCGCGCGGACGTGACCCATCGGCCCTTCGGGCTGGCGCGCGTTTTCATGCGCAGCGAGCCGGATCTTGCGCGCGGCGCTGGGAAGCTCCGCGAGCGCGGACACGGCGTCGTCGCGCAACAGGAAGACTCCTCCGGCGACGAGCGCCGTCAGCACCAGCAGCACGACGGCCGCGCCGAGCGCGCGATGAACGTGCATGCGCTCGAGCGACGCCACCATCGGCTTCAGCGAATAGCTTGCGAGCATGCCGACGACGACGGGAATCAGGAATGCCGCAGCGATCTTGGCCGCCGCGCACACGGCGAAAACGGCCAGCACGATCAGCGCGGTGACGGTGGCTCGCTGGCGCCGCGGCAGGACGGGGTCGGGAGGCTTGCTCATTGGGCTACGCGCAGCACTTCGCGCTGCAGGGCTGATTCGCACTTGGGGCGGCCCTGCCCGCCTGGGCTACCCGCAGCACCTCGCGCTGCGGCGCGGAGTCGCACTTGGTGGCCCGGCGTGCTCATGCGCAAACGGCGTCTGGAGCCGGGTCGTCGACTCCAGACGCCGTCGGTTCAGGCGCTTCCCGGATCTATCAGTACTTCTTGTTCTCGCGCGCCTCTTCCTTGATCTTTCCGCCGCCTGCCTGGATGTCCTTGCCCGCGCCTTCGACGGTATTGCAGCCGGAAAGCAGCGCGAACGACGGGAGGGCAAACGTCGCGGCGAGCGCGAGTGCGATGAAGCGTTTCATGTTGTCCCCTTTCATGGAGTGATCAATTTGCGCGAGCCGCGATCGCGGCCAAGCCGCCCCTAGTCTATGCAGCCGCCGTGCCACTGCAAAAAGCGTTATCGTTCATGAACTTCGCACGGCCCTTCCGCCGACCGGTTGCAACGTCGCATCCGATCACCGGCAATTGTTACATGCGGCGTCAGCGCGCTCCGACCACGTAAGGGGGGTGGCGAGCGTAACACGTCTGCGCGGCCCCGTGACCTCGCAATCGTGCGTCAGTGCAAGTCGAAGCCGCGGTCGGCGGCGAGATCGTCGAGCACCTCGCGCACGCGGTGATATTCGCGCGCCTTGTCGAAGAAATAGTCGGCGCCGAGCGCCATGCTCTTCGCCCGATATTGCGGGAATGCATAGTTGGTGAGCACGATCACCTTCGTGTTCGGCGGGCGTCGCGAGATCAGCGCACGCAGCACGCCGAGCCCGGTGCCGTGGCGCAACTGAAGATCGAGCACCATCGCATCCCACGGCGCGGCGCTCAGCATGCCGATCGCCGCCTGCTCGCTGTCGGCCTGGCCGATGATCTCGATGCGTCCCGGATCGGCGATGGATTCGGCAAGACGCTCGCGAATGAGCGGCGAATCCTCGACGAGCAGCACGCGCAGAGCCGATTCGTGATCCACGTCCGTCGGTTCCGCCGATACGCCGGTTGCCGGATCTTCGTCAGCCGAAGATATCCCTGTAAGTCGCATGTGCCTTGCGTTCACTGGTCACACGCTCAGTGCCGCAAGCGCGAGTCCCCGTGCTTCCTCATTCAATGAGTCCGTTCTTGATGGCGTAGTACGTGAGGTCGGCGTTCGACTTCATGGCCATCTTTTCGAGAATGCGCGTCCGGTACGTGCTCACGGTTTTCACCGACAGATTGAGCTCGTCGGCGATCCTCGAGACAGCCGCACCGGCCGCCAGCTTGCAGAAGATCTGGAACTCGCGCTGCGACAATTCGGCGTGCAGCGGCTTCTCGCCGTCGCCCGACACACCGTCGGCGAGGATTTGCGCAAGCGACGGGCTTACGTATTTGCGTCCCTGCACGACGGTTCGAATGGCGCCCACGAGCTGCGTCGATGCCGCTTCCTTGTTGAGGTAGCCCGAGGCGCCGGCGCGCAGCAGGTTGACCGCGTACTGATCCTCGCCGTAGGCCGACAGCATCAGCACGGGCAGCTCGGGTTTCACGTGCCGCAACAGGCGCAACGTGTCGATGCCGTTCTTGTCGGGCATCGAGATGTCGAGCAGCACGACGTCGAACTCGGCGGCGCGCACGGCGGCCACGGTCTCGGAGCCGCTGGCGGCTTCGGCCGTGACCTCCATGTCCACCTGGTCGGCGATGAACTGCCGCAGTCCGGCCCGGACGATGGCGTGATCGTCCGCGATCAAGATTCGGATCATCGAGTGCCCGTAATCCCGCGAATTGCGCGAGTCTAGCCTACATGGAGGCGAGTCGAGCACCTTCGGCCTGGTACGCGGTAAGCCGGTTGTACAGTGTCTTCAGGCTGACGCCCAGCATTTCGGCCGCGCGCCGCTTGTTGCCTCGGCAGTGGTCGAGCGTGGCGAAGATCGCCTGGCGCTCCATCTCGGCGAGCGACGTGCCGACCGGCACGCGCAGGCACTCGCCTTCGACCGCCGGGCAGGCGAGTCCGGCGAGATCGAGCTCGACGACGTCCTCGGCCATGATGAACGCGCGATGCACGGCATTCTTGAGCTCGCGCACGTTGCCGGGCCAGTGATACGCACGGATCGTGGTGAGTGCCGCGCGGGAGAAGCGCTTCGACGTGCCGGCCTCGACGTTGAGGTTCTGCAGGAAGTGCTCGGCGAGGAGCTCGGTATCGCCCTCGCGCTCGCGCAGCGGCGGCAGCGTGATCGGGAACACGGCGAGGCGGTACATCAGATCTTCGCGCAGGCGCCCGTCGCGCACGGCGTCGAGCGCGTCGCGGTTGGTGGCAGTGAGCACGCGCACGTTCGTGCGGATCTCGCCGTCGCCACCGACGCGCATGAATCGGCCCATCTCGAGCACGCGCAGCAGGCGCACCTGCATTTCAGGCGCCATCTCGGTGATCTCGTCGAGGAACAGCGTGCCGCCCTCGGCCCGCTCGAAACAGCCGCGGTGCTGCCTGTTGGCGCCGGTGAACGCGCCGCGCTCGTGGCCGAACAGCTCGGCCTCGATCAGGTTCTGCGGGATGGCACCGCAATTGATTGCAACGAAGGCGCCATGCGCCCGCGCGCTGCGCTCGTGGATCGTGCGCGCAACGAGTTCCTTGCCGCAGCCCGACTCGCCGGTGATGAATACGGTGGCCTCGGTGGGCGCGACTTTCTCGATCATCCGGTATACATCCTGCATCACGGTCGAACTGCCGTACAGGCGTCCGAAACGTCCAAGCGCCGGTGCGGACGCGGCACGCGCAGCGGCCACGAACGGCAGCGCGACGACGATGTCGTTGGTCGGTTCAGCGGTGAGCGTTTCATGGAGGGGCATTGAATTCCTCTAGGTGTTTTGTTGCAACAGCCGCATCGTAGGGAAAACTTTGCACGCCCCGTATCGGCGCCTCCCGGAACCTATTGTCGAAGTTTGTCCTACAGCCTTTCGTGCGCTAGAGTGTCGAGTCGACTTTCCGGTAAAAATCATGAGCGACACAACGATTCTTCCGATGATTCTTTCCGGCGGCGCCGGAACGCGATTGTGGCCTTTGTCGCGCGAAGCGGCACCGAAGCCATTCATGCCGTTGCCCGACGGCGAAACGCTGCTCGGCAAGACAGCCAGCCGTGCCATCGCGCTGCGCGGCGTCGACACGCTCGTCACCGTCACCAATCGCGATTACTACTTCCACACGAAGGACACCTACGCGTCGACGCCCGTCGCTTCGTCCGTTTACCTGCTCGAGCCGTTCGGGCGCAACACGGCGCCGGCAGTCGCGCTCGGCGCGCTGTGCGCGAAGGCGCGAGGCATGGGCGATTGCGTGCTGCTCGTGATGCCGGCCGACCACCTGATTCGTGACGAGCGCGCGTTCGCGCATGCCGTTGAACGCGCGGCGGAGCTCGCCCGGAAGGGAATGCTCGTCACGTTCGGCATCGCACCGACGCATCCGGAAACCGGCTTCGGCTACATCGAGTGCGGCGCGATCATCGAGCCCGCCGACGGGCCGGCGCCGGCCGCCCATCGCGTGCGCCGCTTCGTCGAGAAGCCCGCGCTCGCTGCGGCGCGCGATTACGTTGCCGGCGGCCATCACGTCTGGAACTCCGGGATGTTCGCGTTCACGGCCGATGCAATCATTGACGCATTCGCGCGCCATGCGCCGGGCGTGCTCGCCGCGGTGCGGCCGGTTGCACAGTCGCTGCACGGTCTCGCCACGTCATCGATGCTCGAGATCGATCCTGCGCTCTTCGCGGCGGTCCCCGACATCTCGATCGACTACGCGATCATGGAACCGGCCGCTGCATTCGGCGAAGTGGCGGTCGTGCGCGGCCTGTTCGATTGGAGCGACGTCGGGTCGTGGCAGGCGGTCGCGGCACTGACCGTTTCGGATACCGACGGCAATGGCGGCCAGGGCGAGCGGGTCGCCATCGCCACGCGCGGCACCTACGTGCATGCCGCGGACCGCATCGTCGCCACCGTCGGCGTCGAGAATCTGGTGATCGTCGATACGCCCGACGCCGTGCTCGTCGCGCATCGCGATCACCTGCAGCGGGTCAAGGACGTCGTCGGCGAACTGAAGGCACGCGGCCATGATGCGTACAAGCTGCACCGAACGGTGAGCCGGCCGTGGGGCACGTACACGCTGCTCGAGGAAGCGCCGGGCTTCAAGATCAAGCGCATCGAGGTGCGACCGGGTGCGGCACTTTCGCTGCAGCTGCACCACCGGCGCAGCGAGCACTGGGTGGTCGTGCGCGGCATCGCGCGCGTCACGAACGGCGAACGCGAGTTCGACGTGCTGCCGAACGAGTCCACGTACATCCCGCTCGATACGCGCCACCGGCTCGAGAACCGCAGCGCCGATCCGCTGGTGATCATCGAGGTGCAGTGCGGCGACTATCTCGGTGAGGACGACATCGTGCGCTTCGAGGACCGGTACGGCCGCACGCCGGCATGAGCGCGAAGGGCCGCCCCGAGCGCGAATCAGTCCCGAAGCGCAAAGCGCGGAGGGTAGTCCAGTGAGCGCGAAGGGCCGTCCCAAGCGCGAATCAGTCCCGAAGCGCAAAGCGCGGAGGGTAGGCCAGTGAGCCGCGGCGATGAGCCGGTATAATTCGGGCAGCGCATTCGCGCTTCTCGCATGCCCACGGCCTCGACCGCTGCTGCGACGGCCGCCACAGCACCTCTTCCGGTAACCCGCGAACCCGTCGCCGACACCCGATCGCACGCAAATCCGTTTGCGGCGCTGCCTTCGCTCGTCCCGCGGTTGCCGGAGAGCGGCCGGCGGCTCGTGCTGCCGCCGCTCGCCGGTTCGGCCGACGCGCTTGCGCTGGCGCAAGCCGGTCTCGCCGTTCACGGGCAGCAGCGCATGCTCGTCGTCGTCTGCTCGGACGCGCTCGCCGCGACCCGGCTCGCTGCGGAAATCGCCTGGTTCGCGCCGTCGCTCACGGTGGCGATCTTTCCCGATTGGGAGACGCTGCCCTACGATCATTTCTCGCCGCACCAGGATCTGGTGTCGGAGCGTCTCGCGACGCTGTACCGCATTTCGCGCGGCGAATGCGATGTGACACTCGTCGCGGCACAGACGGCGCTCTATCGCCTCGCACCGCAGTCGTTCCTCGCCGCGCACACGTTCTTCCTGTCGCAGGGACAGCGCCTCGACGTCGACGCGCTCCGCGCACAGCTCGCACTCGCAGGCTACGCGCATGTCACGCAGGTCGTGTCCCCGGGCGAGTTCAGCGTGCGCGGCGGCCTGATCGACCTCTACCCGATGGGCGCAGCTCTGCCGTACCGGCTCGACCTCTTCGGCGACGAGATTGAAAGCATCCGCACGTTCGATGCCGATTCGCAGCGCACGCTGTATCCGATGCGCGATGTGCGTCTTCTGCCCGCGCGCGAATTTCCACTCGACGAGGCGGGCCGCACCCGCTTCCGCGGCCGCTTTCGCGAGGTCTTCGAAGGCGATCCGTCGCGCTCGACGCTGTACAAGGACATCTCGAACGGCATCGTTCCGGGGGGCATCGAGTACTACCTGCCGCTCTTCTTCGACGCGACGGCGACGCTCGTGGATTACCTCCCGCCCGGTGCGATGATCGCGCTGCACGGGGACGTCGACGCGGCGATCGCGCGCTTCTGGGAAGACACCGAGTCGCGCTACCGGTTGATGCGCGGGGACAAGGCGCGACCGCTGCTGCCGCCGCCGCAGCTCTTCCTGCCACACGACGAGTTTCGCGGCGCGATCAAGCCGCTCGCACGCATCGACATGCCTGTCCCAGAAGCAGGTGCGGCGATCGCAGCCGATGCGCCGGCCCGGCGCCTGCCGCCGCTGCAGGTCGATCGCCGCGCCGACGACCCGCTCGCGGCGCTGAAGCGGGTGCTCGCGATGCTGGACGGGCGCATGCTGATCGTCGCCGAGAGCGCCGGACGGCGCGAGACGATGCAGCAGTACTTCGCCGAGTATGGCGTTCGTCCCGCCCTCGTCGAAAGCTTCGCCGAGTTCGCGGCGACCGACGCGAAAATCGCGCTCACCGCGGGGCCGATACTCGCCGGCTTCGCCTGGCCCGCCGCGCGTTTCGCCTTCGTTACCGAGGCCGAGCTCTACGCCAACGTCGTGCGCCGCGGCACGCGCGATGCGGGCCGGCGCTCGAATGTCGATGCGATGGTGCGCGACCTGTCGGAGGTGCGCATCGGCGACCCGGTTGTGCACGAAGAGCACGGCATCGGCCGCTACCTGGGCCTCGTCACGCTCGACGTCGGTGACGGCGTCACCGAGTTCCTCGAGCTCGTCTACGCCAACGACGCGAAGCTGTACGTTCCGGTCGCCAACCTGCACGTCATCGGCCGCTACAGCGGCGCCTCGCCCGAGGCCGCGCCGCTGCACGAGCTCGGCAGCGGCCAATGGGAGAAGGCGAAGCGCAAGGCGGCGCAGCAGGCGCACGACACAGCGGCCGAGCTTTTGAATCTCTACGCGCAGCGCGCGGCGCGCAACGGCCACGCATTCTCGTTCAAGCCGCACGATCTCGAGGCGTTCTCGGAAGGCTTCGGCTTCGAGGAAACGCCCGACCAGCAGGCGGCGATCGACGCCGTCGTCGCCGACCTCGCGGCGGGCCGGCCGATGGATCGGCTCGTGTGCGGCGACGTCGGCTTCGGCAAGACCGAAGTGGCGCTCCGCGCCGCGTTCATCGCGCTTGCCGACGGCAAGCAGGTGGCGCTGCTGGTGCCGACGACGCTCCTCGCCGAGCAGCATTTCCAGGTGTTCTCCGATCGCTTCGCCGATTGGCCGGTCAAGCTCGCCGAGCTGTCGCGCTTCCGCTCGACGAAGGAAGTGAAGGCCGTGCTCGAAGGGCTCGCGGACGGCCGCGTCGATCTCGTCATCGGCACGCACAAGCTGATCCAGCCCGATATCAAGTTCAAGAACCTCGGCCTCGTGATCATCGACGAGGAGCACCGGTTCGGCGTGCGCCAGAAGGAGCGGCTGAAGCGGCTGCGCGCGGAAGTCGACGTGCTGACGCTGACTGCCACGCCGATCCCGCGCACGCTCGCGATGTCGCTCGAGGGCATCCGCGACTTCTCGGTGATCGCGACCGCGCCGCAGCGGAGGCTCGCGATCAAGACGTTCGTCGCGCCGTTTTCGATCGGCATCGTGCGCGAGGCGGCACTGCGCGAGCTGAAGCGCGGCGGCCAGATCTATTTCCTGCACAACGACATCGATACCATCCGCACGACGGCGGAGCGTCTCGCGCAGCTGCTGCCCGAGGCGCGCATCGCGGTGGCGCACGGCCAGATGGGCGAGCGCGAGCTCGAGCACGTGATGCGCGAGTTCTACGCGCAGCGCGTGAACCTGCTCGTGTGCTCGACGATCATCGAGACGGGCATCGACGTGCCGACGGCGAACACGATCATCATCGACCGCGCCGACCGCTTCGGCCTCGCGCAGTTGCATCAGCTGCGCGGCCGCGTCGGCCGCTCGCATCACCAGGCGTACGCGTACCTGCTGACGCCGCCGCACGAGGCACTGTCGGCGCAGGCGAAGAAGCGCCTCGAGGCGATCCAGATGATGGAAGATCTCGGCTCGGGCTTCTTCCTCGCGATGCACGACCTCGAGATCCGCGGCGCCGGCGAGGTGCTCGGCGACGAGCAGTCGGGCGAAATGCAGCAGGTGGGCTTCCAGCTCTACGCCGATATGCTGAAGGCCGCGGTGGCGGCGCTGAAGGCCGGTCACGAGCCCGATCTGTCGCAGCCGCTCGGCGTGACCACCGAAATCAACCTGCACGCGCCGGCGCGTCTGCCGGAGCTCTATTGCAACGACATTCACGAGCGGCTCGTGCTCTACAAGCGCTTCGCGAGCTGCGAATCGATCGACGAGCTCGACCTCCTGCGTGAAGAGCTCGTCGACCGCTTCGGGCCCACGCCCGAGCCCGCGCAGGCGCTGATCGCCTGCCATCGTTTGCGCCTCGTCGCCCGTCCGCTCGGCGTGACGAAGATCGACGCCGGTCCCGAACGCACGACGCTTTCGTTCGTGAAGTCGCCGCCGTTCGACGCCGGCAAGCTGATCCTTCTCGTGCAGAAGGATGGGCGCATCCGCTTCGCCGGACCCGATCGGCTGCGCATCGAGCGCGCGGCGCCGGCGCTGTCGGATCGCGTGACGCTGGTGCGCGATTTTCTGGCAAAGCTCGCGTGATTCCGCCGCAGATGCACGTATTCGTGCGCGACTGGCTGTCGGCGAACCAGGTCGTGCTGCGCAGCCCGGACGGCGGTGTCGTCATCGATTCGGGGTATGGCAAGCATGCGCCGCTGACGCTGGCACTGGTCGCATCGCGGATGGGCCTCGACGGTGCGCCGCTCGCGAAGCTCGTCAATACCCACTGCCATTCGGACCACATGGGCGCCAACGCGGCGCTGCAGCGCGCATACGGCTGCCGCATCGCCGTGCCTGCCGGCGAAGCGCCGCTGATTGCCGCCTGGGACCAGCGCGCGCTGCTCCTCGATTACGCCGGGCAACGGGCCGAGCGCTTCGGCGTCGACGAAGTGCTGCAGCCCGGCACGACGCACGTGTGGGGCGAGCTCGAATGGCGTGCACTCGCTGCCCCCGGACACGACATGGGCGCCCTCGTGTTCTTCAACGACGAGCACGCCATCCTGATCTCGGGTGACGCACTGTGGCAAACGGGCTACGGCTTCGTGATGCCGCCGGACATCGACGCCGAGGCGCTGCCCGCGACCCGCGCGACGCTCGGGATGATCGCCGACCTCGGCGCGCGCTGGGTGATTCCCGGGCACGGCGAGCCGTTCGGCGACATCGACGCCGCACTCGAGCGCGCCTTGCGCCGCACCGACGCGTTCGAAGCCGACCCGCTGCGGCTCGCGCGGCACGCACTGAAGGTCGTGCTGGTGTTCGCGCTGCTCGATCGTGAGCGCATGCTGCTCGCGCAGATGCCCGACTATGTCGAGCGCGTCGAGATGTTCCGCGAGTTCAACGAGCGCTACTTCAAGGTGCCGCCGGCCATGCTCGCCACCCAGCTCATCGACGAGCTCGAGCGGGTGGGCGCCGTGCGGCGCGAGGCCGGGTACCTGCTGCCGCGCTGACTGCGCGCAAACCGCGGGATACCCGCCTGGGCGCCCGCGCAATCAGCCGTTTGCGCTCAACCCTGCGGCTGGTCCTGGTACGCCTCGATCGGGACGCGCAGCTTCACTGCGTCGGCCGGCGCGTACGGCAGGCCCGCGGTCATCCCCCAGTCGGAACGCTTGATCACCGCGGTGGCCTCGCCTCCGCACATCGGCTTCTTGTTGTACGGATGCGGGCCGCAGCGAAAGTCGACCACGGTGAGCGCGACCGGCTTCGTGACGCCGAGCATCGTCAACTCGCCATCCACGCCCACCACGCGATCGCCGTCGAACCTGACGCTGTTCGACTTGAACGTGATCGTCGGGTACTTCTCCACGTTGAAGTACTTCTCGCCCTTCACGACGGCGTCGAGACGTGTCGAATCATGCGTCCGCACCGAGGCGGGATCGATCGTCACGTCGACGGTGCCGGTTTTCGCGGCGCGATCGATCGTCACCTTGGCCGTCGATTTCATGAAAACGCCGACCTGATGACTGAACCCGAGGTGCTCGGTCTCGAACGACGGCGCCGAATGCACCGGATCGAGCGTGTACGTTTCGGCGGCCGCGACGGGCAACGCGGCGCAAAGAGCAACGGCGGCAACGGCAAAGCGCGGGGGCATGGCAAGGCTCCTTGTCGACTGGTTGATGATTCGGATGGGATCGGTCGCGCCGCGAACAGGCGGCGTCGAGTGGCAATTCCCTGGCAACCGCCTTCACGGCACCGGCGCGAGCATCATCCGCACGCGCACGACGATGTCGTTGTCGACGACGCCGGTGTCGGCCCACTCGCCCTCGCCGATCCGGTAATCGAGCCTGGCAATGGAAAACGCGCCCTGCGCGATGCGATTGCCGTCGGCATCGGTTGCGACGGTGATCGGCACCACGCAATCGTGCGTGACACCCTTCAGCGTCAGCTTGCCGGCCACTTCGTAACGATTGGCGCCGAGGTCGCGAATTGCGGTGGACACGAAATGCGCGACGGGAAATTTCGCCGTGTTGAACCAGAGCGGACCCTTCGCCTCGGCCTCCGATTCATCGCTTGCGAGATCGATGCTGCCGAGGTCGATGTCGAGCGACGCCTTCGACGTCGCGAGCGCCTTCGGCTGGAAGACCACATCCGCGGTCCACTTTCTGAAGCGGCCGTCGAATTTGACGCCCATCTGCTTTACCGTGAAGCCGATCTCGCTCTTCGCGGCAACGACGCCCTGCCCGTGCGCGTACGGAAGCGCAAGCATGAGCGCGCACGCGATCCCCGCGGCGATGGTCCGCATGATCATGAGCGAGCCGCAGCGTTCGGCTTGACGAGCGGCAGCATGCGCGCGAGCGCTGCGTCGCGGTCGATCAGATGGTGCTTGACGGCCGCCGCGACATGCACGCAGATCACGAAGAACAGCAGTGTGTTGAGCGATACATGGACGAGCCGCAGCACGTCGGCGAGCGCCCGATCCCGGGCGACGAGATCGGGCAGCGGCACGAGACCCGCATAGACGACCTGCACGCCGGTGGACGAGCTGTAGACCCAGCCCGACAACGGGATGGCGAAGAGCAGCCCGTACAGCAGTACGTGCGAAACGGCGGCCGAGCGCCGTTGCCAGGACGGCATCGGCACCGGCGCCGGATGCGGCCGCATCGCGCGCCACGCGAGGCGCAGCGAGGTTAGCAGGAACACCGTGACGCCGATCGACTTGTGGAACAGGTACCAATGCAGCTTGCGCGGCGAGACCGGCAGAGCCACCATCGACAGGCCGAGCAGCAGGTTGGCGAGGATCAGCGCCGCCGTGATCCAGTGCAGCGCGATGGCGCCGCGGTTGTACGTTTCGGTCAATTCGATTCCGCGTCGATTGAAGTCACGGCCGTGCTGCACGCACCCCCGCGTACCGGTAACAGGCGCCCCATGCAGCGTATTCCAGCGCGCCGCGCATCAGCCGCCCTGCGCCACCGTTGCCACGAAGTTGCGCACGCCGTCGAGCAGCATCTGCACGGCGAGTGCCGTCAGCACGAGCCCCATCAGCCGCTCGACGGCGATCATGCCGCGCTCGCCGAGCACGCGCTGCAGCCGGTGCGCCGCGAGGAGCACGATGGTGGCGGCAATCATCGCAGCGGTCAACGCGATCAGCCAGGCGAGCCGATGGGTCGGGTCGCGCGAGACCATCAGCATGACGGTCGCGAGCGCCGAGGGTCCCGCGATCGACGGGATCGCGAGCGGCACGAGAAACGGCTCGTCGCCCGGCGGATCGCCGAATACGCCCTCCGGATGGCGGAACACCATGCGCAGCGCGATCAGGAACAGGATGATGCCCCCGGCGATCGCGAGCGAAACCTCGGACAGCTGCAGCCAGCGCAGGAAGGCCTGGCCGCCGAACATGAACGCGACGAGGATCAGGTACGCGGCGAAGCATTCGCGCAGCACCACCGGGATCCGCCGCGCCGGCGCCACGTTCGCGAGCGCGGACACGACGATCGGCACGTTGCCGAACGGGTCGATGACCAGCAGCAGCAGCACCGCGGCGGAGAAGATTTCGGCAACCGGCATCGCTTGCATCGGTTCGACCCTGGCCTAACGGCCGAGCACGGTGCCTTCGCGCCGCGGATCGGCGCCGCCGACCATCCCGCCGCGCGTGCGCACGATCGTCTGCACGCCGCTTGTCTCCTCGATGACGCGGACATCATGTCCGAGCGCCGCAAGCTTCGGCGCCAGCGACGCAACGGGCGTGTCCTTCTCGAGCTCCGTCGGCCCGTTGCGGCTGCCGAAATTCGGAAGCGCCGCCGCGGCCTGCGGATCGAGCCGCCAGTCGATGATCGCGAGCAGCGTCTTCACCACATAGTCGATGATCGCGCTGCTGCCCGGCGAGCCGGTGACGATTGCGACCGCGCCCGACTCGTCGTAGACGATCGTGGGTGCCATCGACGAACGCGGCCGCTTGCCGGGCTCGACGCGGTTCGCGACCGGCTTTCCGTTGTCCACGGGCACGAACGAGAAGTCGGTGAGCTCGTTGTTGAGCAGGAATCCGCCTTCGGTCATCAGCCGGCTGCCGAAGCCGTATTCGATCGTCGTCGTCATCGACAGCGCATTGCCGTCGGCGTCGACGATCGAGATCTGCGACGTCGACGGGAAGTCGGCGGTGACGCCGATGCCCCACGAGCCTGCGGTGGCGACGGCGAGACGGCGTGCAGGATCGCCGGGTGCAGCGACGCCGAGGCTGCCGCGTGTCGAGATGAGCAGCGAACGGGCGTGAAGATAGCCGTCGTCGAGCAGTCCCTCGGGCGGCGGGACGAAATCGGGGTCGGCCAGGTAGGCGTCGCGATCGGCGAACGCGAGCCGCTCGGCCTCGCTTGCGAAGTGCACGCTCCAGAACGACGCGGCACCCATCGCCGCGATGTCGTACGGCTCCAGCATCTTGAGCGTCTGCAGCACGGTGATGCCGCCCGACGACGGGAGCGGCATGCCGCAGACGCGATAGCCGCGATAACCGTCGCAGACCGGCGTGCGTACCCGCGCCTGGTAGTGCGCGAGATCGGCCCGTGTGAGGTCACCCGGGTGACGAGGCGAACGATGGACGGTGCGCACGATGTCGTCGGCGATCGGCCCCTCGTAGAACGCCTTTGCGCCCTCGCGAGCGAGCGTTCGCAGCGTGCGCGCGTACGCGGGGTTGCGCAGCACCGAGCCCGCCGCCCGCGGCGCGCCTTCCGGGGTCAGGAAGTAGTCGCGCGCACGCTGCTGCGGCCAGCGCGTCTGCGCCGCGATTTCGCCATGCAGCCGGGGCGACACCGCGAAGCCGCTTTCGGCGAGCGCGATCGCGCGCCGGAACAGTCGCGGCCACGCGAGCTTGCCGTGACGCCGATGCACGGTTTCGAGCAGTCGAACGGTTCCGGGGACGCCGACCGAAAGTCCGCTTGCCACCGCATCGAGGAAGGCGAGCGGATGACCGTCGGCGTCGAGGAAACGCTCGGGCCGCGCCGCCGCGGGTGCCGTCTCACGGCCGTCGTAGGCGACGAGGCGCTGGTGCTTCGCGTCGTGGTAGAGAAGAAATGCGCCGCCGCCGAGGCCCGACGACTGCGGCTCGACGAGGCCGAGCACGAGCTGGACCGCGATCGCCGCGTCGACCGCATTGCCCCCGGCGCGCAGGATTTCCTCGCCGGCGCGCGTGGCGAGCGGATGCGCAGCCGCAACCATGTCATGCCGGCTCGCGACCGGCTTCTTGTCGATCCAGCCCGACGGATGCTCGGGCGGGAGGGGCTGCCCCGATGCGAGTGCGGCGAACGTGCACGCAATGCACGCCGCGGCACGCGCGAACGCCAACGTCAACGATCCGGCGGCGCCGGCGTCGGGTCGCGGTCCCCGATCTGGGCACGATCCCTGAGCGACATCGCGCCTTCCTCGTGCGCGCAATGCGCGCAGCAGAAATAGCGCCCGCTCACTTCCATGCCGTGCCCGATGATCCTGCAGCCGCAATGCTCGCATGCGGGCGCAAGCGTGTAGATCGCGCATTCGAACGAATCGAACGTGTGCGCGACGCCGGCCATCGTCACCGTGAAGGACTTGTCGTAGTCGTTGCCGCAGCATTCGCATCGCGCCATCGGGACCTCCGCGTGATCGGGAACGGGACCGCGGCGGCAGCACTCTCGCCGCGCTTCGAGGATGCGACGATGATACGCGCCGCGACGCGTAATGAAAAAAGGCAGCGACGGCGCTGCCTTCGTTCATCGCTGCGGCGAGGCGCCGCATGCGCAATCTACTTCGCCGGCGCCGCCGCGGGCGCGGGCGCCGTCGCCGTCGCGCTCATTGCCGCACGCGTGCCTGTCACGTGCGCGGGACCGTGCAGCGCAAGCAGCGGCACGATCATCAGCGCAACGATGTTGATGATCTTGATCAGCGGATTGACGGCCGGTCCTGCGGTGTCCTTGTACGGGTCGCCGACGGTGTCGCCAGTGACCGCGGCCTTGTGCGCGTCGGAACCCTTGCCGCCGAAATTGCCGTCCTCGATGTACTTCTTCGCGTTGTCCCACGCGCCGCCGCCGGTCGTCATCGAGATGGCCACGAAGAGACCCGTCACGATCGTCCCCATCAGCAGGCCGCCCAGCGCCTGCGGGCCGAGCACGAGGCCGACGACGATCGGAACGAGCACCGGCAAAAGCGACGGCACGATCATTTCGCGAATGGCAGCGCGCGTCAGCATGTCGACGGCGACGCCGTATTCGGGTTTCGCGGTCCCTTCCATGATGCCCTTGATGTCGCGGAACTGGCGGCGAACCTCCACGACGACCGCACCTGCCGCACGTCCGACGGCTTCCATCGCCATCGCACCGAACAGAAAGGGCACCAGGCCGCCGAGGAACAGGCCGATGATCACCATGTGGTTCGACAGGTCGAACGACGTCGTGAGGCCGAGCGTGTCGAGCGCGTGCGTGTAATCGGCGAACAGCACGAGTGCGGCGAGCCCTGCCGAGCCGATCGCATAGCCCTTCGTCACCGCCTTCGTCGTGTTGCCGACCGCGTCCAGCGGATCGGTGATCGCCCGCACCGAAGCGGGCAGGTCGGCCATCTCGGCGATGCCGCCCGCGTTGTCGGTGATCGGCCCGTACGCGTCGAGCGCGACGATGATGCCGGCCATCGACAGCATCGCCGTCGCGGCGATCGCGATGCCGTACAGGCCCGCGCAGGCGTAGGAAACGAAAATCGCTGCACATACGGCGATCACCGGCCACGCGGTGGATTTCATCGAGACGCCGAGGCCCGCGATGATGTTCGTCGCATGCCCGGTGGTCGACGCGGACGCGATGTGCTTGAC